>Ga0302213_1000061_pt1 | contig 81418 bp, 81 predicted proteins | sample II_Fen_N1_2_FD_194583 | JGI IMG/M metagenome (GOLD analysis project Ga0302213, IMG submission 194583) | Peat permafrost microbial communities from Stordalen Mire near Abisko, Sweden - II_Fen_N1_1 | ecosystem: Environmental > Terrestrial > Soil > Wetlands > Permafrost | place: Sweden: Abisko...
AGCCAACATTGCCATCGAGTTTAACATAGCTAAGTCCATACCCTGAAGCTTCGCGTTCTATAGGATTTTCTTCACTTTCATCACGCATCGCCTCGATGTCTGGATGACGGAAAAGTGAGTTATCATCGAAGCCCATTTTACCATCAAGTGCAATAAATGCACCGCCTTTTGTTTTCACCAAAGGGTTGATTTCAATCATCTCAGCATCGTTTTCCATATAAACTTTATACAGAGCTGCTGCAAATTTAATAAAACTACTGATCTCTTCTTTTTCAAGACCAAGACCATACGCTAATTCACGACCGTGAAACGCTTGAAATCCAATGAATGGATCAACCGATACTTTGATAATTTTTTCAGGAGATGTCGCAGCTACTTTTTCAATCTCCATACCACCTTCACGTGATGCCATAATGACAGGCATTTCGCGTGCACGATCCAAGACAATGCCTAGATAAAGCTCATCAGCAATATCTGCACCCTCTTCAATATAGACTTTCTGAACCAGTTTGCCCGCAGGTCCAGTTTGATGTGTGACCAAAGTCATACCAAGAATTTCTTGTGCGAGTGTTTTGACTTCATCAAGGCTTCGAGCGAGTTTTACGCCACCCCCAAGACCACGTCCACCTGCATGGATTTGCGCTTTGACAACCCAGATGGAACCACCGAGTTTTTTCGCGTTTTCTACAGCCTCTTCAACGTTAAAGGCGACATAGCCGTTGGGTGTGGGAACATTGTATCTCTTAAAGATCTCTTTTGCTTGATACTCATGGATATTCATAAAACCTCCCTGCATTGACTTAAATTAAACTTCTAATGCGAAGACTGTATAGTTAAGTGCACATCATAATCAATAAAAATCTTAACTATATCTTTTTTTTGTCTCTAATTTAAGTTAATGGAGACTCTTTGGGAGTAAAAAACTCATTTTTACGCAATGTTTCTAACAATATATTGACCGATTCGACACTTTTTGCAAATTGGTGGCGTTCATTGGCATTGAGTGGTAATTCAACAATTTCTTCAACGCCATTAGCCCCCAAAACAACGGGTACACCGTTAACGGTATCATGGTAACCATACTCACCTTCTAACAAAACAGCACAAGGAAAAATAGAGCGAGAATCACTCAAAATGGCTTCAATCATCTTAACCGTAGAGTTTGCAGGGGCATAATATCCTGATGTTCCCATATAGCCCACAATTTCAGCTCCGCCATTACGCGTTTTTTCAATAATCTCCTCAATTTCAACATCGGTGAGTAAATCGGTAAGCGCTACACCATTCACAGAAGAGTAGCGTGAAAGGGGAACCATATCGTCTCCATGCCCGCCCATAACACTTGCGGTGACTTGCCCATAGCCGAAGCCTAGTTTTTGAGAGATAAATGTTTCCATTCTGGAACTGTCTAAAATTCCTGCCATACCAATGACGCGACCTCTTGGATAATTTCCAGCTTTTAGGGCAACGTAGGCCATTGCATCGAGGGGATTGGAGACAATAATCACAATAGCATCGGGGGCATAGTGTACGACTTTTTCAATGATTTCACGTGTAATGCTAGCGTTGACCATCAAAAGGTCATCACGGCTCATGCCAGGCTTTCTTGGGCTGCCTGCGGTGATAACGACAATGTTGCTATCGGCAATCATCTGGTAATCAGAAGTACTCGAAATTTGAGTGTGACTGCCCTCAGGGCTTGTGGCTTGGAGAATATCCAAAGCCTTACCCCGAGCGACATTTTCATGACGGTCTATTATCACAATTTCACGGCAATGTTTGCGCATTGCAAGCCAATAACAGACGGTTGAACCGACATTGCCTGCTCCGATAATCGAAACTTTTTTTCCTTGTGACAAAAAGACTCCTTCTTTACATGTAAAGTAAAATTATGCGTTCAATGTTGCTAATGCTTTGTTAAATGTAGCGCTTGGACGCATTGCTTGACTTGTTTTTTCAAAATCAGGGATGTAGTATCCACCCATATCAACCGCTTTTCCTTGAACCGATGCCAGTTCTGAAATAATCGTTTGTTCATTGGCTTTGAGTGTTTCAGAAAGTGGCTTAAACTGAGCAGCAAGCGCTTTATCTTCACTTTGTGCTGCCAAAGCTTCTGCCCAATACATCGCTAAGTAGAAGTGGCTTCCACGGTTATCTAACTCACCCACTTTTGAAGAGGGGGATTTATTATTATCCAAGAATTTACCCGTTGCAGCATCTAGTGTTTTCGCTAAAACAGAAGCTTTTTTATTGCCCACGACGTTATCAAGGTGCTCTAAGGAAGCGGTAAGTGCCATAAATTCACCCAAAGAATCCCAACGCAAGTGATCTTCTTCGATAAATTGTTGAACATGTTTAGGAGCAGAACCACCCGCACCTGTTTCAAATAAGCCACCACCACTCATAAGAGGAACAATAGAGAGCATTTTTGCCGATGTTCCCACTTCCAAGATAGGGAAAAGATCGGTGAGGTAATCACGAAGTACGTTACCCGTAACCGCAATCGTATCAAGACCTTTGACAATACGCGCTAAAGATTCACGAATGGCATTTTCAGGTGTCATGATTTTAATATCAAGCTCTTTAAGATCATACTCTTTAAGGTATTTTTCGACCTTTTTAATCATTTCTCTATCGTGCGCTCTTACAGGATCAAGCCAGAAAATGGCAGGCGTGTGACTTAAACGTGCACGATTGACTGCTAATTTAACCCAATCTCGAATGGGGGCATCTTTGGCTTGACATGCACGGTAAATATCGCCTTTTTCAACGCTGTGTTCTATTAAGACATTACCACGTGCAATGTCAACAATACGCACAACACCATCTGTCGCACATTGGAATGTTTTGTCGTGTGAGCCGTACTCTTCTGCTTTTTGTGCCATTAAGCCAACATTAGGAACGGATCCCATTGTTTTAGGATCAAGCGCTCCATTTTTTCTACAAAAATTCATCGTTTCTTCATAAATTCGTGCGTAACAACGATCTGGAATGAGTGCTTTTGTGTCATGTAAGGCACCATCTTCACCCCACATTTTGCCCGATTCTCGTATACATGCGGGCATGGATGCATCAATAATCACATCACTGGGTACATGTAAATTGGTAATACCTTTATCCGAATTGACCATAGCAAGTTTGGGGCGTTTGGTATAGGTATTCATAATATCTGCTTCAATAGAAGCTTTTTGTGCTGCGGGAAGCGTTGAAATTTTGACATACAAATCGCCTAAACCATTGTTGGCATTCACACCAATTTCATTAAAGAGTGTTGCGTATTTTTCAAAAACATCTTTGAAAAAAACTTTAACGGCGTAACCGAACATAATCGGATCGCTCACTTTCATCATGGTTGCTTTAAGGTGTAAGGAGAGAAGAATGCCACTTTTTTTAGCATCTTCCATTTGTGCTTCAAAAAATGCTGAGAGTTTTTGACTGCTCATATAGGTTGCATCAATAATTTCATCTTTTAAGAGTGCTAGTTTCTCTTTGAGTACCGTCGTTGATCCATCTTTTCCAACCAGTTCAATACGCACATTCACCGCTTCAGGAACCGTTACAGACTTTTCGTTGCCGTAAAAATCGCCCTCTTTCATATAGGCAACGTGTGAAGCAGAATCACTCGTCCATTTTCCCATACGGTGCGGGTTTTTACGCGCATACTCTTTGACACACAGCGGTGCTCGTCTGTCAGAATTTCCTTCTCTCAAAACAGGGTTAACAGCGCTCCCCAAGACTTTGGCATAACGTGTTTTGATCTCTTTTTCAGCATCATTCGTAGGATTTTCAGGGTAATTTGGGATTTTATAACCCTTTTCTTGAAGCTCTTTGATTGCCGCTTGAAGCTGTGGCAAAGAGGCACTGATGTTTGGAAGTTTAATAATATTAGCCTCGGGCTGATTGGCAAGTTCACCCAAATAGGTTAAATCGTCATTGATTTTTTGTGCCGGTGTAAGATTTTCAGGGAAATTTGCCAAAATTCGACCCGAAAGTGAAATATCTCTGATTTCCATTTCAATATGAGAACTAGCGGTAAATGCCTGAATGATTGGCAATAAAGAGTACGTTGCAAGAGCGGGCGCTTCATCGACTTTCGTATAAATGATTTTACTTGTTTGTTGAACCATAATTACCCCTTTTTTTTGAACTAGATTTTCTTAATCATACAAGTTAGTTTCTTTATTTCGCTTTATTAAATCAATATTATTGATTTTTTATATTTTCCACATGTGTCTCATAGGTTTGAGAAAAAGTGTGCGTGCCATTCTTGTTTTTTACAAAATAGAGGAAATTGGTCTGTTTTGGAAAAATAGCCGCAAAAATAGCCTCTTTGCTCACGCTGCACACTGGATTTGGTGGTAAACCTTTGTACATGTACGTGTTATAAGGCGAAGTATCTTCGCGAATACGCTGTGGCGTGATTTTCGTATGTGAATACTGCCCATAATTGAGTGTGCCATCCATTTGTAACTTCATATCTTTTTTCAAACGATTGTAAATAACCGATGAAACAAGGGACATCTCTTCCGTATTCGCCGCCTCTTTTTGAATAATCGAAGCAATCACAATAAATTTCTGCCACTTTGCTTCATTAAACTCACCAAAGATTTTTTCAAAAACATCTTTGTGATACTTTTTAGCATTGGCAAGGAGAAAGTGCACGAGATGTTTTTCACTAATACCCACGGGAATATAATAGGTATCAGGAATTAAAAACCCTTCAACATACGGTGTTGCATTGGCATATTCTTGCATGAGTTTTTCATAGGAGAGATCAAACGCCAAAGCAATTTGGACAAACAAGAGCTCTTTGGTTTCACCAGGAATGTATGTCACCACTTTAAGCGGTGCTTTGGAGTGTGAAAGTTTGTAGAGAAAGTCACCACGGGTTAAGGGACTTTGATTAATACTTACCCAACCCGATTGAGGTTTTCCAATCATATAGAGAAGGTATTTATCGACTTTTTCGTGGAGGTCAAAATTTTTGTCAACCATATATGATATAATTTGTCCTATTGAGCCTTGGGGCACAAAGGCAACTGAGCTTGAGCTCATCGGTCTAGACAAGTGAAAGAGAAGAGAATATATGATTATTAAAGCAACATCACATACGATTAGGAATATCTGGATTTTTTTACTGTTCATAGTTCTTTCTGTCGTAGCATTAATTGGCACCCTAGTCAATGGAATTTCTATCGATAATGTAACATTACCGACGTTAAAAATTGATCAATTATATATTAAACTAGATAAAAAATTGATTGTGAGTATCCAAACACTCGAAATAAAGAAGGAAACACAAGCCGACACTTCACTTGAAGAGAGTGCGGAGATTATTAAAAATTTTCCCTACCTAAACCAGTTTTTTAGCAAGATTAGCATTGAAACCATTCACTATGCCAATGAAACACTCTCCTTGCATTATGAAGAAAATCTTTTCAAACTTGACAGCCAACATCTCAGCGTCAATCTCATCATCACACCCATTGAAAAATGGAACATTGAGGTCGAAATTCAAGAGGCATTTTTAAAAGATTATGCTTTACATGTAAACGGAAAAGCACGTATGGATTTTAAGACAAAGAACCATAGCTTCGAAGGAAATTTTGAGATTTTCGGACTTAAAGGTATCGCTCTTTTGGATCTTAAAGAGAAGCTTTTAACCTATCATCTTCAAAGTGAAACGTTTAGCAATAAAGAGCTGAAAGATGTTATGGATTTCATTGTAACCCAAGTCGAACTTGACCCTATTGCCAAAGATTGGATCGATAAAAATATTGTGGGTGAAGAGTACCTGTTACACTACTTTGAAGGCAAACTCAATATCGAAACATTGGACTATTTTCCAGAGAAAATGCATGGGGCAGCGACGGTTAAAAATGCAACGGTCAGCTTTGAACCAACCGTTCCACCCGCACATGTTAAAAAAATTGGTATTGAGTTTAAAAACGATAAGCTCTTATTTGATATTCATGAGCCCACCTATGAAAATCGTACCGTGAACAAAGCGGATGTCTATATCTACAATCTCATCGGTAAAGGTACGGGCATTGTCGTTGATCTGAATGCCACATCGAAATTGGATGCCCCAATACATAAAATTTTACATGCTTTTAAAATTGATGTGCCTATTACCCAAACTTCGGGTAAAACCGATGCTAATATCAGGCTTGATATCCGTTTTTTACCCTATGACATCAATGCAACAGGGAAATTCAAACTCTACCCCAGTGACTTTACGCTCAGTGGTCTTCCGATGTCCACAAAGTATGGTGAAATCAAACTTGATAATTTTAAAATCACCCTAGACAATACCAATCTGCGGTATAAAAATCTTTTTGATATTAATGCAACGGGACTTTATGATGTCAAGAAAAATCGCTATGATGGGGATATTGACATCAATGCACTCTTACTTGATTTTAGTGGAACCAAACTCTTAAACATAACCAATTTGAGTGATCAAAATGCTTCATTTTCCATTGAAAACAACAGTACCAAAATGGTATTACCGAGCCTTGAGGCAACCATTATTTTTGCCAATGACACCAATCAATTTATCATGAGCGATCTGAGTAAAGTCGCACTGCTTTCACCTTTTATGCACGATATGTCTCTCACCAAAGGCTCAGCAACCGTTCAAACCAAAGACTTTGATACCTTTGATGCCAAAATCAATCTGCAAAATGTCGAAACGCCTTTTTTACAAGGAAGAGAACCTGTTAAAGACTTTGACATCGCCCTGCGAACCGATACCAAAACTCTCGATGCCAGCACAACCAATAACAAACTTTCGTTACATTTTGACAAAGATATCACGTTACATGTAAAAGATCTCAACATAGCAATACCACAAGGGGATGAGCCCTCCAATATGCCCATCAAGACCACTCTGTTTGGCGAAAACTCTTCCTTTATTGATATGGAGAGTAATAAAACACTCCTGAGTGAACGCTACACGATGAACCTCTACAAAGATACGATTCGCCTCCTATCCAAACGGGGTAAATCTTCGTTTGAATACGAAGAGCGAAAAGGAAGTCTTAGCATGAGCGCAACGGCACTGGATGCCGAAGCGACCAATGCACTTTTTAACAAACGTTATTTTCATCAAGGCGATTTTTCATTGAACATTGAAGGTAAAGATGAAAAGCATATGAAAGGTACTTTCATTATGCATCAAACCTACGTCAAAGACCTTAAGTTTTTCAACAATTTGATGGCAACAATCAATGCAATTCCTTCGTTACTGGTTTTCAACGATCCGAGCTTCAATCAAGAGGGATATTTTGTGGATAATGGGTATGTGGAATTCAACCAAACCAATGACTCAATGCAGATTAAAGACCTACAACTCAGAGGGAAAAGTGCTGACATTTTGGGTCATGGAACCGTCAATTTGGAGAGTGATGTTCTTAACCTAAAACTGGAAATCAAGACACTGAAAAGCTTTAGCAATGCGATTGATATGATTCCGATTGTAGGTGGGATTATTTTAGGTGAAGATAAGCGAATAGCGACCAATGTCGATGTTACAGGATCAACCACCGATCCGAAAATTGAGACGCATCTTATATTAGATACGCTCAAAACGCCGATGAATATTATCAAACGGACACTGGAAGCACCTTTAGAGCTTTTTAAATAAACGTCTCCAAAAGGTGTACAAGCTCTTCGATAGTATGGGCACGAAGGGATGCTGTTTCACTCGTGCCATATCCCCATTCGGCGAAGATAAACGCAATGCCCGCATTGGAAGCTGCCCCTTCATCTTTGATGCTATCACCGACTAAGATCGTTTTTGAAGGCTCGCATTTGAGGGTTTGCATTAAGTGATGTACCATTAAAGGATTGGGCTTAGGAACGTCAACGTTATTGGCACCCACAATATCTGCGAAATACCCAATGATGCCCATTTTTTCAAGCATATGACGCGCAAAGTAGTCACTCGCATTGGTTGCAACAGCTAAAAGTGCTTTAGAAGAGAGCTGTGACAACATCGTTTCAACATGAGGATAGAGTGAAATCATTGAAGGAGAGTTGTCCATATAATGCTCTTTAAACAGAGCACGATGAGAGGGCTCATACGCGTCTGTATTGTAAAAAATTTTAGGCAGATGTTGGTCGGGCTGGTTGATATGATACTCCAAATACTTTTGTCCGATTGGCTCAAGACCTAAACTTTGGCGGACATAATTGACACTGCTCGTCATCGCAGCACTCGAATCAATCAAGGTACCATCCATATCGAAAATGATGAGTGCTTTTTTGTTCATACTCACTCTTCGATACGAAGACCAAGAATCAAAAGGTCTTTATCAACCCCTTCAATCGTCGCAACACGGTTAAGATTGCCCCACTCTTTAAAGCCCAACTTTTTAAACAGCTTTAAACTAGGAGCATTCTCTGAAAAAATCAGTGCTAAAAGGGTTTTGATCCCATACCCTTTGGCCTGTTCAATCGCTTCACTTAAAAACTGTTGCCCCAATTTTTTACCTTGGAAATTTTTATCAATGTAGATATTAATGCGAGCACTGGTGTTATAGGCCAAAAGGTTGGCGTAAAAGGGTTGCAAACTGATCCATGCAATGATGCGTCCATGATACTCTTTGACCAAAATAGGACGCGATGCATCGTGGGCGTGAAACCACTCTAATTTATCTTCGACACTGACAGCTTTACTATCCGCAGTGGAGATACCATCTTTGATTGCCTCGTTGTAGATCTTGATGATCTCAGGTAAATCTTCAAGGGTTGCACGTCGTAACTCGTTTAGCATTAGCATCCTTAATTAAGTTCTTATGTAATCACTGATTATACATTACGGACTCTTAGCCTCTCTTTACTCCATTTCAAGATGCATCAGGTACATCTCTTCACCATCAATCACACGAAGATCGGTACTTTGACAGTTAGGGCACACAAATTCATTTTGCGCGAGCGTTGCCTCGGTGTGACAGCTTTCACAATGCACCACAATCTCCTGCACATGCACGACAAATTCACACCCCGCACAAATTCCATCTTCTTTAAACGTATCAAATGCGGTTTCCAAAAGATAAGGCTCAACGCCGCTGAGCTTGCCGATTTTGATCTCCACTTTGGTAACTTTTGTAGCGTTGTGTTCTTTGGCATTTTTCTCACACATCTCTAAAAGTGCTGTGACAATCGAAAATTCATGCATCAACAGATCCTCGGAAGTAATTCACCTTTAGGCGGTTCCAAGAAGCGCTCAGACCCCCAAGGTGTGTGCAAAACAACTTTACATGTAAAGGCAGTGGTGACTTTCCCGATGAGTGCACATTTAGTAGTTTCAGGAAACCTTTGAAGCACATCAAGTGCTTTTTGCGCTTCGCTTTGAGGTAAACAAATGACCATCGTTCCCTCATTAGCAAACTCATAGGGCTCAAACCCTAAAAGCTCACATACCCCTTTGACCTCTTGCGCCACAGGGATTTTCGCCTCATCGACTTCGATGCAGACCTTGGATGTTTCAGCCCATTCATTCAAAACGGCACTCAGCCCTCCTCTAGTTGCATCACGAAGCGCATGAATCTTTACACCCGCGTTAATGAGCGCTTCCACAGGCTTCCATAAACTGGCACAATCCGTTTGAAGGTCGCTCTCAAGCTCGATCTCTTCACGCGTTGCCAAAATGCACGCGCCATGGTTGCCCACTTCATTGGAAACGATGATGACATCACCCTCAGCTAAGTTATGCGCTGAAATGCCCTCGTATTGGATTTCACCAATACCAGCGGTGTTGATAAACAGTCCATCAACGCCACCTCTAGGTACCACTTTCGTATCGCCTGCAACGATTTTGACACCACTTTTTGCCATCTCATCACGCATACTGATGACGATCTCTTCTAACTTTGCATACTCAAACCCCTCTTCAATCATAAACGAACAGGTAAGGTATTTGGGCTTTGCCCCCATCATTGAAAGATCATTCACGGTTCCAGCAATGGCAAGTTTGCCAATGTTTCCCCCTTTAAAGAAAAGCGGCGAAACTACAAACGAGTCGGTTGTAAACGCAATTTTTGTGCTCTCCATCACCAGACTTGCGGCATCTTCCATGCGGAGTAAAATTTCATTATCAAAATGTTTAAAAAAAAGTTCTTTAATAAGGTTTTGGGTCTCTTCACCGCCACCTCCGTGAGAGAGAAGTATCTTTTTGCTCACGCTCTGGCTCCTTTGAGGTTCAATTTTCCATATTTGAAGTAGGCTGAACACGCCCCTTCGCTTGAAACCATGCACGATCCCATTGGATTGGTTGGGGTGCAAGCTTTGCCAAAAACTTTGCAGTCAAACGGTTTGGCACGCCCTTTGAGGATGTCACCACAAATACACAGTTTATGATCGTTCAGTTCCGTTTTAGGCAGCACATCATCAAATACAATCTCCGCGTCAAAGGCAGCATATTCAGCTCTCAGTTTAAGGGCACTGTTAGGGATGTCACCAATACCACGCCATCTAAAATGAGTTCGTTTTTCAAAATAGGTGTTCACCAGCGCTTGTGCTTTGAGATTTCCCTCGCGCGAAACGGCTCTGGCATATTCATTATCAACAACACTTTTGCCCTCATTAACTTGACGTACAATGCGCAAAACAGACTCCATTACATCGGTCGGCTCAAACCCTGCAACAACAATCGGCGTATGATATTTTTCAGCAATCGGCTCATAGATTTTATACCCCGTAATGACACTCACATGTGAAGGTCCCAAAAAGGCATCAATCAGAGCATTGCCATCTCCCATAATCGCCTCAACCGCTTCAGGCACGGTGACATGATTGATGTGAAAAAAGACATTGGTCAGTTTATTTTCTATGGTGTGTTGCATCAAAACGGCACTCATCGGTGTTGTGGTTTCAAAACCAATGGCGAAAAAGACCACGTTTTTATCGGGGTTTTCTTGAGCAATTTTAATGACATCCAGAGGCGAATACAACGAGCGAATATCTTTACCTTCCGCACGAAGTTTTTGCAAAGAGGTTTTACTTCCAGGAACGCGTATCATATCGCCAAGGGTGGCAAGAATTGTATTGGGCATCGAAGCCAAGGCGATTGCGTGATCAATCCGCTCTTTGGGCATAATACACACAGGACAGCCCGGACCGTGAACAAATTCAATGAACTCTGGTAGAATTTGAGAAAGCCCAAACTTCATAATCGTATGCGTATGACCGCCACACACTTCCATAATGTTGATTTTAGACTTGCACTCTTTTTTAATCAGTGCCGCTAAGGCTTTCATATGCTCAGGGTCACGAAATCCTTCAATGAGATCGACCTCAGACATAGTTATTGTTTCCTTCTTCTTCGCTGATCTCACCGTTTTGCATCGCTTCTGCGATCTCATTGTACGCCGCAATGCTGTCTTCGGCATGTTCTTTGCTGATCTTATTCATCGCAAAGCCTACGTGAATAAGCACATAATCGCCGATGTTCACTTTTTCGGCAATCAAATCAAGCGTCACTTTGCGCTTAACACCCATGGTATCGACCGTTGCATAATTATTTTCGTCAATTTCGATGACTTTTGAAGGAATGGACAGGCACATGGTTATCTCAATGCTTTTTTCATTTTAAGGTAATTAATCCACTGATCAATTCCTTTGCCAGACTTGCTGTCTATCTCGATGACATCCACTTTTGGATTGAGTTTGCGCGCTTCACGTATCGCTTTTTCAACGCTAAAATCAAAATGCGGTAACAGATCGCATTTGGTAATTAAAAAGAGGTCTGCACTTCGAAACATTACAGGGTATTTTGCGGGTTTATCGTCGCCTTCTGGCACGGAAAGAAGTACGACATTGAGGTGTGAACCGACATCATAACTCGCGGGACAAACCAGATTGCCCACATTTTCAATAAACACCACATCAAGCCCTTCGATAGGTAAATGATGAAGCCCCTCATGCACCATAAACGCATCCAAATGGCACGCTTGTCCGGTTGTGATTTGATGTGCCAATGCGCCTTTGGCGATGATACGATCGGCATCTTGGTTGGTCTCAAGATCTCCCTCGATGACCGCCAGTTTGATCTGTTTGGTGTCAATCGTCGCTTCCAAAAGCGTGGTTTTTCCACTACCGGGGCTGCTCATAAGGTTGATCGCCAAAACACCATGCTCCTCAAAGTGAGCGCGATTATGCCCTGCTTGTTTGTCATTGGCATCTAAAATTTTAGTGATAACCGCAATGGTTTTTTTATCGTTTAACTGAGGATTTGCATGAATCTCATCGTGCGATTTATGCTCATGATGATCGTGGTCATGCGCGTGATCGTGACTGTGCGTATGACCATCGTGAGAGTGTTCGTGCGCATGCGCAGACCATTGGCTAGGAGTGATTGAACAACCGCAATCTTTACACATTTTTAAGTCCTTGTCTCTATAATTTGATCTATTATAGAGCAACTCTTTAAATGGGAGCTAAAAAAAGATGTTTCTTAGTTATTTTTAGGAAAAATACTGCTATGAAATCAGAAGATAAAACGTGCATTTTTTGCGGACAAACCAAACTCTACGAAGTCTCTGCTACACAGTATCGCTGCGTTACATGTAAACGTACGTTTAGTCATGCAAAACAGACCAAAGAGATGGCAATCATAGACGCTTTTATCGCCAATGAAAGTGCCTACGAATGTGCCACACATTTGAAGCTTAACTATCTCACCGTGACTAAAACTTATCACACATTAAGACTGATGCTTTTATCTCATTTAGAGACCCTTTACGCAGAGCAAACCCAGACATTTTCACAGTACGATGAGTACTATTATTTACCTACATGTAAAAGGGGGAAACCAAAACATCTCTTCGATGCTATCGGAATTTTAGGCATGTTGTACGACAAACGCATTCACACCCTTTTACTCCCCGATCAATTTGCCCATCTTAAAAATTTAGAGGAAAATTCCATCGAAAAAGAGACCTATGCACGCTACCTCAATCAACACAAAGTGGCACACTACGAGAGTTTTGAAAACGCCCTCCTAGACTTTTGGAACTTTTTGGAAAACTGGCTGGATCACTTCAAAGGGGTAAAGAAAGAGAATTTTATCTATTATCTCAAAGAAGCCGAGTTTAAATTTAATTATGACAAAGAAGAACAGAAGCAGATTTTGCGAAAGATGCTTCGTAAATAAAGTGTTTTTCACCATATCAAGTATGTATCTATCGAGTTTATTGATTCATAGAATAAAAAAGACATTTTCAGATTCTAAGTTTACATGTAAAATTTTTTAGATGCCAATTTTCAGATTCTTTTCTTTTGAGTGATCTTCTAAACCTTTAAAATAGATAAAAATATTCTTTTTCATCTCATACAAATAGCGAACTTTAAACGATATATAAATATAATGATTCTCAATTTTTAATAATCTTCTAGGAAATTTTCATTGATTCTAGACAAAAATAAAATAACAAAAAGCATATTTAGGGATTGAAGAAGGAGTCGTATGAAAGGTGTTTTTAGAAGAAAACATGCACTAGTAAGCGTTTTGATAAGTTTAATAGCCGCCAATGCACTGGCAGAATCGGTACAAAATGAAAAGACAGATACATCGGTACTAACAACTGTAACCATTGAAGATATACGAGCAGATGGACTTAGACCTGAAACTGTAGAAGCAGGTTCGTTTCGAGGTACCAACATTATGGATGTGCCCTCAACCGTGAATGTCATTACCAAAGAGGCTTTGGATTTGCAAGCAGCAACGGGGACGTATGATGCGGTGCGAAACACAGCAGGCGTCACCAAACAACAAAATGGTGGCGAGACCTTTGATCAGTTGGTCATTCGGGGCATTGAAGTCCAAAACCGTACCAATTACAGACTCAATGGTTCACTGCCCCTGATGAACTTTAGCCAAATTCCACTGGAAGACAAAGAGCGCATTGAAGTGCTCAAAGGAGCTTCGGCACTCTACTATGGGTTTACTTCCCCTGCTGGTATTATCAATTACGTGACCAAACGCCCAACCAATGAGCCTATGGCAACCGTTGGTTTGATGATGGATAATTATGGCTCAACCGTAGGATCAGCAGATGTGAGCGAACGTTTTGGTGAAGAAAAACAGGTGGGCGTGAGAGTCAATGCAGCGGGTGGAACACTTGGATCGTATATGGACGATGTTGACAATGGCAATCGTAGCTTTGTCTCCATGGCGCTTGATTGGCAAGTGAGTGATCGCTTAAGCTTTAAAGCAGATGTGGAGCATGACCGTCGTAAAGTCACAGAACAAGCAGGCATTGCTCGTCCAAATGCCATCAATGGAGTCATTACGTTACCACACACCGTTGATCCAAACAGCTTGGTTGGACCAGACTCAAGCAAATTTGAGACAGAAACGACCAATGTTTTACTACGGTCTGATTATAGCCTCAGTGATTCATGGAGCCTTGGACTTGAGGCAGGTCGGGCTAAAACAGAGCGTGAGCGAAACCTTGCTACCTTTACTTTTTCAAATCCGCAAGCTACCACACTCAACACAGGAGCAGGAACGGTGAGAGTCAACCATCAAAAATTTGAGTACACCTCTGATCTTTTACGTGCTGAACTCTATGGCGTTACCAACACGTGGGGTGTACAACACGATATCACCTTTGGAACCAGTTATACTGAAAAAGATCAAGAGCCCATTGAAAGTAGTCTATCTACCACCATGGCTCAAAACCTCTATACCCCGCATACAATAACGCCAACAAGTTTTACAAAGACAACGGGTGCTTCATATACCACGAAAGATACAGGGTTTTATACCATGGATCGTGTCACGCTTGATCCTCAGTGGCAAGTGATCGCAGGATTACGCCACTCAAAGTACGAGAGCAATCAAGATGTAACACGCTACGAAGCCAGCGAGACAACCCCAATGATGGCACTTATTTATAAACCGATTGAGAGTCTGTCGCTGTATGCTTCTTATGCGGAAGGGTTAGAAGAAGGCGAAGCTGCACCAGCAGGCAGCGAAAATGAAGCAGAACGTCTGAGTCCCGGTATTAGCAAGCAGTACGAATTAGGAGCACATTGGTTGATGCCAACAGGGACACTGGTCTCAGCGGCGGTATTTGATATTGAAAGTCCGGGTTATTATACCGATGCGGCAAACTATTATGTCGCTGGTGGGCATAAGCGCTACAGTGGTGTCGAACTATCACTTCAAGGAAAAATAACCGAACAACTCAGTTGGCTCGCTTCCACACAGTGGTTAGACCCTCGTTTTGAAGATATGAGTGGTAATGCAACGGCTTTAAATGGGAAATTGCCTGAAAATGCGGCACGTCGTACAAGCAGTCTGTTCCTCAATTATGAACTGAGCAGTATAGCTGGGCTTTCAATCAATGGTGGAGCTTACTATACCGGTCGTCGCCCTGTCAATGATCTGAACCAAGCGTACTTGGATGATGTGACTATCTTTACTGTTGGTGGACGTTATGTCACCAAGTTCTATGGCAAGAAAAACATCTGGCAAATCAATGTTGAGAATGTCGCCGACACAGAGTATTGGGCGGCAGGTGGTTCTCGCCTTGCGGCAGGTTCTCCTCGCACGGTTCGTTTAAATTACAAATTAGAACTCTATTAACCTCCATACCCACCCAAAAGGGTGGGTACCCTCTTTAACGGCTCTGCTTTTATCATGCTTCTTTTTTACAAATCACTTTAAGAAAAAAACAATAGAGATACTATATCATTACATGTAAACTAAAAGAGATGAAAGAATGCCTATGAAATTTAGCGAGAGAATTCAAAACGAAACCTTTAAACAGACGAAAAAACTAACAACACTTCAAGTCAATTTAGGCAAAGTCTGCAACCTTGCGTGCCAGCACTGCCATGTCGAAGCAAGCCCAAAACGCACTGAAAAAATGAGCAAAGAGGTGATGCAAACGATCTTAGATGTTTTAAAAAAACATTCCTTCTCTACCCTTGATATTACAGGGGGTGCACCTGAGATGAATGAACATTTTGAATGGTTTATCAACGAGGCTTCGTTGGTTGTTAAGCATATTATTGTGCGAACCAATTTGGTCATTTTGCAAGAAGAACCTTATGCTCATTTGGTTGAATTTTATGCACATCACCACATCAATCTTGTAGCATCCCTTCCTTGTTATACGCAAGACAATGTCGATAAAATGCGAGGACGTGGCGTGTATGAAGACTCCATTGCCGCCATTAAACGCCTCAATGCTCAAGGCTATGGCACCGATTCCAAACTCATGCTCGATTTTGTATACAATCCAGGTGGTGCTTTTTTACCCGGAAATCAAGTATCACTTGAAGCAGATTATAAACGTGTATTAGAACAGAGTGAAGGGATTGTTTTTAACCATCTTTTTGCCATTACCAATGTACCGATCGGACGATTTTATACATCATTAAAGCACGCTGGTATGCTTGAGCCTTACCAACAACTGCTTGAGTCCCATTTTAATGCCGCTACGGTAGAAAACATGATGTGCCGTAGTCAAATCTCTGTTGGCTATGATGGACAACTCTATGACTGTGATTTCAATCAAATGTTAGGTGTTACAATCCAAGGAGCACACTTTATTGGTGAGATGTTAGAAGAAGAGGAGCATAAGCGCTCCATTATCTTTGGTGAGCACTGTTATGCCTGTACAGCAGGTGAAGGCTCAAGTTGCTGTGGCGTTACACTCTCCTAAAAATCTTTACATGTAAAAGGATGGAATAAGAGCCTCTTGAGGCTCTTTGCTCACCCCTTCGGTTATACGCTTCAAATACGAAAGGGAAGCAGGACTTTGCCGATCCCACATCGCACAAAAATGCTCTTGAAATGCTTTGGCATCATAATCAAGCATCAGGGCATCAATAAAAAGAGTCTTAAAACGTGTTCCATAAAGTGCATTAGACGCTTGTGTCGTGCTGATACGTGTGACAAGCCCCGAACCCAATGCTTTAAAATTGGGTAATCCTGCAGCACCATTATTGATGAGCACCCCGTTTTCTAAATGCAAAAGTGCCGCTTCGCATGTATGCGATGAGGCCAATACACTAAACTTAGTAGACTCAAACCATTGGTTGAGCGCCTCTTGGCGTTCTGGTTTTCTTAAATTTTGATGAGAACATCCCCACCCTGCAAGCGATGTTTCATCTCCATGCGTTATGGCAACATTATGTGCACCGACCCAAACACTCAAACATGCTTTTCGCTCTTGAAAGCGTTTTTTATAAGCACTTAAATGCGTATCGACCACCGTAGATAAAATAGCGTGAATTTCGTGCGCCCATACTTTCGTCGATTCACTCACACATTCAGGGTAAAAACAACCACACCCTGCCCCACTTTTCACATCGCGAGAAAGCTCCATTTCGACGTTACCATTGAGTAAAATATAAGGCGCGATCGCCTCTTCTATACGCAAAAAAAGCTCCGCATTGGCATCAAACCAGTGAATATCGCCATTAAACACGACCAACGCATTAGGTTCAATGATGCGTTTTAACGCCTCCAAAGCTTCCATATTGCCATAAAGCCCACCCACGACATAGAGCGTTTCACACTGAAGTGTCGGTGTTTTATCAAAGCTTAACGCGTAATCAATCGGACAATTCATTGTTTTTTAAACTCGTTTTCGAATGAGAAAAGAAGGTGCAAGATAGGCAAGCGTGCAGAGTATTAATCCATAAAAATTGACCCCTAAAAGCATTGCCGAAGCGCCATTACCAATTTTAACACCCTCAGGCAAAACGCCCATTAACAGTAATACACCCGCAAGAATTCCTGTCCAAAAGCTCAGATGAAACCCAAGTGCCGTAGGCTTAAAAACACCATGAAGTATAAAAACAGGCGCAAGCCCAATAATCATCGTTCCACTAATGGTGGTTGCTTTTAAAATATCACTTCCTAAAAACATGGGGATATTCCCAAACAGAGCAAAAATGACCATTGCGCCCATTCCAACACTAATAGACTTAGCACCTAAAGAGCCACCTAAGAGTTCAGCCAAATCTTTACCCGCCAGTTTACCAAGGCTTGTAAAAGCAGAATCCAATGTAGACCCTGCAGCGATTACCATAATAATCGTCATCAAAAACATTGCACCAACACCCATAGAATGAGCCAGAGCTGCAGGAACATTGGCACTTGTACCAAGACCAATCAGCTTTGCATGAATCCCCACAAAGCTAAAAAGGACAATGGCAATGAATCCTAAAATACCCGCAATAATAAATGCTTTGAGCATCAATTTTTCTTCACAAATAAACCCTCGATCGGTCAATACAGGGTCATGAAAAGGGTAACTAAAAAGCTGAAGTGCCGCTACTAATAACAGATCCACACCCGCGTCAAGCCTCCAATCTCCTGTGCTTAAGAGTGTGCCGATATCGTTTTGAGGTACGATTGTACTCATAACCCAGATCAAAAGAATGATAAACACAATGGTTTGCACCGCATCGGTTAAGATAGAACCACGAAGTCCACCACGCAAGGCATAAAGAAGATTAATCAGTGTAAACACCAATGCCGCGACGATAAAAGCCTGACTGCCTGTTGGTCCATAATAACCTCCAACCACCGCCGTATTGCTCCACACTTCATTAAAAAGACGTATAAAAATAGCGGCACTAAAGGCAATAGCAGCCCATTTTCCATAATTACTGGTTAAAAATTCTATTAAACCTGTTGCGCCAAATTTTCTACGCAGTCGATAGATGGCAAAGCCTGCCACAGGAATACAGAGCCAATACGTTGCGTATGCAACACCACCAACAATACCATACTGCGCTCCTAAATTAGCTGCATTTGTAATGGACTTAGCAAAAATCCAACTGATAAAAATACTACTGATGAGCATCGGTGTGGAGACACTTCTTCCGACACGATCTTCCCCTTTAAAAAAGCTACCGACAGTTCGAGCTTTTGGCGAAAAAAGAAACATAACAACGCCATAAAGCACTAAAAAACCCCAAAAATAAAAGCCGTAATTTTCCATTCACAATCCTAAAATGTTTTTCCTAAACCTAGAAACTATATGGATCAAACATTACCAAAATAGTAAAGTAAGTGTATAAAAAAAGAGCTAAGAATCTTATGAATTAGAAAGAAAAAGGAGGAGGGAAAACGGGGTAAATATTTACATGTAAAAGAGTGTGAGCAAACAGTGATTTGCTTGCTCACAGAGGTTTGTAGACTAAGAAGCGGGAATAGACGCCTCTACAAGTTTTGAGAACTTAACACCTTTAAGACCTGCAATTTTTTGTGCAAAGTCTTTAACATCAGAGACTTTTCCTGTCACCATGACCGTTTCTAAACAGTTTTCATGGCTAACATGCACATGCGTATTACACATAATGTGTATTTTGGCATCGTGCTGAATCTCTAAAATCTTTTGCACAAGCTCATTTTGGTGATGCGTATAGATCATGGTCAATACACCGATAACATCGCTATTATCGTCTTGCCAATCATCTTTAACGATTTTTTCACGAATGAGATCTCTTGTGAATTCACTACGTGAAGCATACCCTTGTGCATCGACTTTTTTATCAAGTTCTTCTAGCAGTTTTTCGGGTAATGAAACACTGAAACGAATAATTTTATCCATGGTACATCCTTTATTCATAGACTTCATCTACATTCTAATCTTACTAATCTTTAAATAGTAAAAGGTTAAAATATTAATATTATTTCGAAAGGGCTTTATAGACCTGTCCGACACAAATTCCGCCATCGTTGATGGCTAATTGTAACGGAAAATAGAGGTTTTGTGTGACATTTTGAAGAATTTGTTCCATAAGTGTGCGATTTTGAAACACACCACCACCCAAAACAACAGGATAGGAATAGCGTGAGCTTATAGTGAAGAGAATTTTGACCAGTGTATTCAGAAATTTTGTAGCAATAATATGGGGTTCTCTATCATGAAGCATTTGAAGGAACATGGGCTTGTAATGGACGACGGTATCGTCAATCTCAACCTCATAGCACTCCATAATCAGAGGATCATACAGTGCTTCAAGTAACAATCCACTCTCTCCATCATAACTTACATTGCCTTCCATCCCACATAAAACAGCAACCGCATCAAAAAGTCTTCCCACCGAAGAGCAGCGAGGAGAATTAATTTTTTTCGTATAAACCTGTTTGAGTAATTTTAGTGAAGTATCATCAAAGTAAGCATGCAGATGGGAATCAGCAGCATCTCCTAAAACATCCCACAAGAGAGAAGCTAAAATACGTCTGATCTCTTTAATGCTGGCATCACCACCCAAAAGCAAAAAAGGTTCAAACGAAGCCACCCGTGTATATCCCTTTTGATCACACACCAGAAACTCTCCACCCCAAATGGTTCCATCATCCCCATACCCTGTTCCATCCCATGCAACACCAAGCACGGGTGTACTGAGATGATGCTCAAACAGTGTTGAGAGAATATGTGCATAATGGTGTTGTACTTGTAAAAGAGGAATAGCGTGTTTTTTTGCCCACACGGTTGAACTGTAATTGGGGTGCAAATCACTCACAATCAGATCAGGGGTAAAATCATAAAAACGGGCAAAATTCTCTATCATTTTTTCAAAAAGCTCATGCGAAGCAATCGTATCCAAATCACCAATATAGGGACTTATGATGATTTGATGGTTAAGATAAATCGCAATCGCATTTTTTTGATGTGCGCCTACGGCTAAAATCTTACGCTCATCGTTTGAATCTACCCTAAAACTCTGCGGCGCCATACCTCGAGAGGAGCGCATAATGAGGGTTTTATCGCCTAAATATTGTAAAACAGTGTCGTCACTGGAGTTGACAATCTCACGGTTGTAATCCAGATAATACTCCACCACGTCACCCAGTTTTTCAATCAAAACAGAAGCGTCGCTGATAATAGGCTCACCCGAACGATTTGCACTGGTTGCAACGATGGGATTTTTGAGGTATTCAAAAAGAATTACATGTAAAGGAGTGTACGGCAAAAAAATACCGAGACGATCGATACGTGGAGCAACGAGAGTGCTAATCTTAGAGGCCTTAGCCTGACGCTTTACCAAGACAATCGGACGAAGCAGTGATGTCACACCCTCTTCTTCGTAAGCACTTAAGGTGCAAACTTCTTTGATCGCATCAAGGTTTTTAAACATCACCGCAAAGGGTTTGGATGGTCTATGTTTTCGCTCTCTTAACCGCGCAACGGCCGTATCATTTGTCGCATCACAGATCAGATGAAATCCACCCATGCCTTTCATTGCAACACTATGTCCGCTATGAATAAGCGCTGCTAATAGTTGAATCGCCTCTTCGTTAATGCCCAGTAATTCGCCCTTTATTGAACGCAAGGAGAGGGTTGGTCCACAGGTCGAACAGCTAATCGGTTGAGCGTGATAACGACGATTGAGAGGATTGGTATATTCACTACGACATGCATCGCACATGACAAAAGGATTCATAGAGGTGTAAGGGCGATCGTAAGGTACGGTTTTGATAATAGAATAACGAGGACCACAATGGGTACAGTTGGTGAAAAAGTAGTGATAACGGCGATTGTTTGGGTCGTGCAACTCTTGCAGACATGCTTCACATATCGACATATCTGGTAAAATCAATGTAGATTTGGTACTTGATTCATCACTATGGCGAATTTCAAATGTCTCCTCATTTTTACATGTAAGAGACTCTTTTGTCCAAACATCGATACGGGCAAGAGGAGGAAGTTCTTTAAACAAAGTCCGCTCAAATGCATCCAGGCTCTCTTTAAATCCTTCGACCTCGATAATAACGCCTAAAGAGTTGTTCAACACAAACCCCTTTAGCGCGTAACGCTGCGCTATAGTATAGACAAAGGGGCGAAAACCAACCCCTTGGACTATACCTTCAATACGATAAATCAGACGAGATTTACTGATCAATCGGCAACTCTTTATTAAAGCAGATCGTATGATTGGGTTTGAGATTTTTGATAATCATCTCTGAAAATCGTTTAAATCCAAAGAGTGAACCACACAGTGCCATTTTCGTGCTCATTAAGTTCTCTTTATGCGAATCAGCAAGATCCGAGATAAAGTAAGAGAGACTCTCCATATACCCAAAGCTGAGTGTCGTGTTATCGGTTCCGGCAAGTTTAAAACTCATGCCACTACGAAGTAACCTGACATAATCAATATCTGAACTTAAAGCATCCTCTTTTTGCAAGAAATAGTCAATACGTGGACCTTTAAGCCCACCAAAATCTTCCGCATTTTCTAAAAGTTGATCACCTGCACGCTCAAAATTATCACTTAATCCAAGAGCGATTGCCATCATTTTCCAAAGAGAATAGACACTTTTAGGGGTATCACTTGGAATCACCGTTGCAATGGCTTGAGCGTAAATCTCAGGGAATTGCTCTTTATAATTCGCAACTAATCGCTCAGCACTAGGACTGCTACGCTCTACTTCTGCATAAAGTTCTTCAAAGGAAGAAGGCAAAGAAATCTCAATGAGATTGAGCATCCCATGCTCTTTAGAGTAGTGCATGATACGATCATTATGAAGCGTACTCAGATAAAAACAGCTTGATGTAGCATCAAAAAGTTGATGCTCTTGCATAATAGAAGCAAACGCTGCATGGGAAGGCTCATCAAATTTTTTCAAACTTGCTTTAAGGGCAGTAGAAGCATAATCGCTTCCTTTCAGGATCAAAATGGCACCATTTTCAAGGACACTGATCTGCAAAGAGGCTAGTGCTTGCGGCTGCGCATCAAAAACAACGCGGTATGCCGCTTCATGCGATGACGCTTTGAAAAGAAACTGAATTCCTTTTTCAAAAAGATGTTTCGAGAGTTGATAAAGAAATAGATCATCGGCAAGGCGTAACATCACACGAGATTGGGAGATAATCTCTTTTTGTGCATAAAGCGCATTGATTTTAAACCGAATCGCGGGGCGTTCGAGTGAAGCCAATGCTTTGATCTCATTTTCTCTGCACACAACCATACGCTCAACAACCGATAAATCCGTCGCAATCACTTCAAATGTTTCAAAAAAGCGGCTGTTTTCAATCTTACCAATCACACATACACCATTTTTGGTTTGAATGGCAACATTTTCACCACCTAAAATCAGTTCCGCCACATCGGTATAAAGTGTTTCATACCCTTTTGATGTGTTTACATGTAAACGTTCTTGATCGCCTTGAAAAAGATTTACATGTAAATTATTAACACCATATATGGGCGAGAGATACATTGGCGAACTTGGCGTATCAACGGCGGCCAAGATCTTAGGTGTAAACTCTGCATTGTAAGCTACGGAAGGTAAAACTTCTGCCTCATCGGGCATCTTTCCCACCACTTCAACACTGGAAGATTTAAAGAAAATTGACAGAGGAAGCGAGGCAGAAAGTCTATCGGCAAATGTTCCTAAAACCGTTTCATCTGCATCGACAAAAAGTGTTACGATCGATTCTTTACGCATAATTTTATGGTCAATTCCAAAATCACTCGCAATTTCTTTCAGTAAATTTTCTAAAATTCCATTATTTGAAACATAATTAAATTCAAATGCTAAGATCATCGATCCCCCAAACATGACGTATTTGCCACACTTTGAATATCTATATCACTGAGTTGCTGATACGTAAATCCAAGTTCACTCAAATGCTTAAGTAAAATATTTTCCATGATACTACTGCCTTTTATGACAGCGTCTGTTAGCTCTAAGGTTGTGTCTTCGATTACTTCTGGAATTATACCAATAATTTTTGTAGGAGGACGATCGCCAACCATATCCATCATTGTCAGTGTTTGAAGCATTTCAACTTCATGAACACTTCCCTGCCATGTAATCGTGTTGGGGACATTTTCAAAATCAAAAAAGTAGACATCGCCAATCTCGCCATCGCGTGTATCAACACAATCAAGGACGACAAGGTAATCATACTCTGCAATGATAGGGATTAATCGCTCCGCAAGGGTTCCACCATCAACAAATGTGATCGTGTGCTCGTCGGAAGAAAACGCATACTTTTGTTCAACAAGGCGGCAAAGATGGACTCCGACGCCTTCGTCGGAGAACATCACATTGCCAATGCCTAAAATCAACACTTTCAAGCCAAAACTCTCTAGTGCTTGTGATCGTGTTTAATAAACTTATAACCACTGATAATTGCATCAATTGAACCCTCTTTACCCATGATTGAGTTAAAGATAGCCATATAGATGTGAATAGGAATAAAGATCAAAACACCCCACATAACGATGTGGTGAATCTCTCTTACCATCGCCAATCCTCCAAACATTGCTTCAAGTGGACGCATATAGTCATATAAAAATAGACCGATACCACCACCTTGATAACAATGAACATACAAGATAAGTCCTGTAATACAGATGAGAAAAATCATTGCATAAAGACCTACGTATGCTATAAATTGCAACGGATTATACACACCTCTTAAATGAGGATGCTCTCCTATAAAAAGGTAATATTTAAGCTGTGCAATCCATACTTTTGGACTGATAAAATCTAAAAACGATACCCTCTCTTTTAAGCTGATACGATCAACACAAAAAAGGTACGTTTTAAAGAGCGTAATTGCTATAAGTAAAAATCCTGCGATTTCGTGCCACATTCTGAATTTTGCATTCAAGAAGAGGATAGGCTCATCCGATGATTCAGGAGCGATAAACACGTAGGTTAAATAAAACCCTGTCGCGGTTAATACAAAAATAGCAATTGCTCTAAGCCAGTGCGTCCAACGAAGCCCGGCGGAGAACTCAAATTCTATATCTCTTTTCATTGTTAGACTCCCTTTCGCTTTTAGCAAGACGCACCGTTAACGTTAACCTTATAGCTACTCATCTCATTCCCTTTTGTATCCATGACATGTACAGCACATGCAAGACATGGATCATAAGAGTGGATAATCCTTACGATTTCAAGCGGTTGAGAAAGATCGGTAATTTTAAGACCAATAAGGCACTCTTCATACGATCCTCTAACACCTTTAGCATCTTTTGGACTTGCATTCCATGTACTAGGAACAACAGCTTGGTAGTTTTCAATCACACCATTTTTGATTTTAACCCAGTGACTCAGAACACCACGAGGCACATTACCAATGTAGCGACCTTTATACTCTTTGTTTTTATCAATTTTATAACTTGTACATGTAGAATCGTCTACTTTAAGATTTTGAATCAATGCCGTAAACGCTTCCATACCATTGTCAGCAATTACTTTCGCTTCAAGCATACGACATGCGGTACGTCCAAGTGTAGATGCAACGGCAGTAATTGGAAGGCCTGTATCTTTCAAGAATTGATCAACAACGACTTTAACGCGTTTGTTACCAAGCGCATAGTTAACAACGATATTGGCTAATGGTCCTACTTGGAGTGGTTTACCATCGTAACGTGGTGCTTTAATCCATGTATATTTACCATTCTCATCAATAACTTTAGTCGGAGCTAAAACCCCTTTATCATTAATGGTTTGAGCATCTTTAAAGCCAGTATAGTTAGGCTCTTGACGACCTTCATACGGATGGTATGCTGCATTGTCTTTATACCATGAACGTGTTGCTTCTTCGGTGATTTTGCTCTCATCCAGTGTTTGAACTTTAAAAGGTTTACCTGTGATTAAATTAACCACATCTTCGCCCATCATTACACCACTTTCAAATAAAAACTCTTTCGCATTGATTTGGAACTCTTTTTGTGTAAAGAGATTTGCAACACCAAGGCCACCTGTAACACTTGGCTCGTTAGCATAAGCTTTACCTGCCATAACAATGTCAGGATAGTAAGCACGATTCACGAAATCAGCAACCTCTTTAAATTTCGTCATGTACTCACCTAAACGTGAAGGTGATTGAAGATCCATAATACATGTAACACCACCAACCGTTAAACTTTGTGGGTGAGGTTGTTTAGCACCAAAAATAGCCATCATTTGAGCGATGGTTCTTTGAAGCTCTAACGCTTTAAGGTAGTGAGAAACTGCGATCAAGTTTTGTTCAGGTGTTAATTTATAGGTTGCATGACCCCAGTACGCATTTGCAAATGGTCCAAGGTTTCCTTTTTTAACAAATTCAGAGACTCTTTTTTGAGTGGCAACAAGATCATCAGCACCACAGGCAATCGGAGCATCTGTGTATTTAAATGACTCAGCGGCAGCTTTGTGCGGATCCGCTTTAAGGGCAGAGACAACATCAACCCAGTCAAGTCCATGAAGGTGATAAAAATGGACAACGTGATCATGCAAGAAAAGTGCGTTGTTCATCAATGTACGTGTCAATTTTGCGTTAAGTGGAGGCTCAATACCTAGAGCATCTTCAACCGCCATAATACCTGCTTTGTAGTGTGAGTAGGTACAAACACCACAAATTCTTTGTACCATAAAGCCAGCATCTCTTGGATCTCTGCCTTTAAGGATAGTCTCAATGCCTCTCCAAAGTGTTGAAGAAGAGTAAGCTTCTGTTACAACGTTGTTATCATCTACGATAACTTCAACCCTTAAGTGACCTTCGATTCTGGTGATTGGATCTACTACGATTCTTTTACTCATTTACTTATCCTTCTCTTATTCTTCAGTTTTTCCGCTGCCCTTAACCGCAGCAATCGCTGCATGAGCCGCAATACCCACTGCAGTCGCAGTTAAAAGTGCAACGCCAACTTTGTCGGCAGTTTTATCAGCACCATCACCGTAAACAGTATGATAGAGTCTATCGCCAAGAGGTTCCTCAAATGGTCCCATATTGTCCCAGAATCCTGGCTCTGAACAACCAATACAGCCGTGACCTGCTTGAACTGGCCATGAAGTATGTTGATTAAATCTCTCGCGTGAACAGTTGTTAAAGGTATAAGGACCTTTACAGCCTACTTTATAAAGACAGAAACCTTTTTTAGCACCTGCATCGCCGAATTCTTGAACGAATTCACCCGCATCAAAGTGACCACGGCGTTCGCAAAGATCATGGATTCTAAGACCGTAAGCCCATTTTGGACGATTGTATGCATCCAGCGCTGGAAGTGTGCCAAAAAGAATATAATGAAGAACGTTACCGACAATATTTTTCTCACTTGGAGGACAGCCTGGAACATTAATAACAGGTTTATTGGTGATTTTACTCAAAGGTTGAGCATTGGTTGGGTTCGGATGAGCCGCTTGGATACCCCCAAAGCTTGAACAGGAGCCAATAGCAAAAATAGCAGCAGCAGATTCAGAAGCTTTACGTGCACTTGCTTGTCCTGTTTGACCATGTGGTCCAACGGTTAAGAAGAATTCGCTACTTCCTGCAGGAATACCACCTTCTACCATTAAGATGTATTTACCTTTATATTTTTCAATCGCACTCTCTAAATTGTGCTCTGCTTGCCAACCAGCAGCAACCATAAGCGTCTCATGATACTCTAATGAAATGTGATCAAAAATCAAACTATCGATTGTTGGAGCGTCAGTTCTCAATAAACTCTCACTACAACCTGTACACTCAGCCATATGCAACCAAATGACCGGTAAACGATCTGTCAACTCAGCAGCTTGTGCCATCAGTGGTGTAAATGTTGAAGGTAATGACAACATAGCAGTAACACCTGCTGCCCACTTCATAAAATCTCTACGGCTGATACCATGTTCTTCCATCAGTGCCGCAATAGATTTGTCCTCCTTAATTCGGGGGAACTTCTCAAGATTGCTTAGTCTATCAGCAAGTCTCTCGTACAGTTTAGCGTGTTCCATAAATCTCTCCTGTGTAAATTTTCCAAGATCAAAAGTTAAGGCATTATTCAGTAAATAGACAATAGTTATTTACCTGAATGATTATTCATTTAGAATTAAATCAAAAATCGTTTCACAATCTGCAGAAAATGCATGGTATTCAGGGTAATTTAAAGAAATAGAGTAAAAATGTAACAAAAAAAGAAGATAAAAAGTGTATTATATTAAAAATGGCTAAATTGTCACACGGAAAATAGAGGCTTATTGCGTTGTACAAACCGAACAAACGTCAAAACTTTTGAGAATAAAATCTGCTTTGGTAAAAGAGTTTAGACCAATTAAGGCTTCTTGAGCCGTAGAAGGATTTTGTCTATCCCCATTTCCTAAATTCCAAACGGTTGGGGTAATAATGTCATAGGATTGAATGATGCCTTGATGCGCAACAACATGATGAATAAGTGATCCTCTAGGAGCTTCAATGACACCGATACCTTCGCCGCTTAAACTGTGGATATCTTTCTTAGGAGGAATAAACGACGGTTCTGCAAGGTTCAGCTCCTGCAGAAGTTTTTTGGTACGCCAGACCAAATGAGCACATTCAACGGCGCGAGCTACCACGCGTGTAAGTGCAGCATCTTTAAAACGTCTGTGGAAATCACGCATTAAGGGCTCTTTTGCCACCATTAAACGTGCCAATGGACCTACTTCATAATAACTTTTTTTATACAGGGCACTTTTCGAATAGGTGTACCCTTTATGCCTGTTCTCAAAAAAGGTGTGCTCTAAGCTTTCATGAGCATATTTAATATCAGCACTTAAAACAGCTGTTTTTGAAGCTTTAAGACTTCCTTCGTACATGTAAGATTTTCCCAGTGCTAAAAAGCGATCAAAGCTTCTGCCTAAACGATCAAACCCATGGTGAATCATCTCATCAATGCCGTGTGAAAGAGCAGAAGGGGCTGACATCACTTGCAGTGCGGAATCAAAACTCAAAAACTCCTCCACTTTCATGCCATAAAAATGCTCTTCACAAAAAGCGATCACGACATCCAAACAACCAAGCGCACTGAGTACATCACTTTTAAGCGGATCACATGTAACACCACCTGCCATTACAAAAGAGCCATGCGGCCACTGCCCTGTAAAATGAGCACCCATTTTAAGGCTTTCCATAATGGCATTTTGGGCATGAAACCACTGCTTCTCTTTAAACGCATTGCCTTGATAGGTCGGATCGGAGACTCTTTTGAGTTCAGGTAAAATGGTAAAGAAGTACCATTTGATATGGTTGTGAATCTTCTCTGCATTCAGAGCGATTTCGCGAATATCATTGGCTTTTTGGCTTACATGTAAAAATTCACCCGCATGTGCATAACACGCTTCAATGGCTTGAACGGAAGCAATAGCATGCGAATGAGAGCAGATACCACACACGCGTGGTGTCAAAGCAAGAGCATCTAAAAGAGGACGTTTTTGTAAAATCTCTTCAATACCACGGTAATTAAAAAATTTAATGCGTGCAAAGCTGACTTTCTCTTTTTCCCACTCCAGCTCTAAAGTCGCTTCACCCTCTATTCGCTCTATAATCTCTTTAGTTATTTTCATCTATCAACTTCTTTTCAAGTCTCTCAATTTTAAAACTTTTGGCGACACCTGCTAAACTATAATAAGCACGTTTAGAGATGCCAAAAGGTGTTTGAGGTAATGACATATTTTTTTGGGTTTCATACAAAGCAACACGCGGAAAATCAAACTCAGTACACCCAAGACACGGAGAACCTGCTCGTGTTTTAGAGCTCACACCATTCCACAAAATCTTATTGCAGTTTGCATGGCTCATAGGTCCCAAACAGCCATGCTCGTAAAACAGGCACCCTTCCCTCTCTCCTAATTGATGACTATCGACCTTCCATTCAAAGTATTCGTTACGCAAACAGCCATGATGCACCAAATACGAAAAGACCTCTTTAGGACGTAAAAATGCATCTAAAAGCACTTTTTCACCAAGGTGTAATGCAAGAAGTGTTTCGACAAGCCACTTAGGATGAATGGGGCATCCAGAGATGTTTACAACGTTATCTTTTTCTAACCAATAACCACCCTTCTCTTTTCCACTAAAAAGTGCCCCTGTAATTTTTAGGGGATCTCGTAGTCTAAAAACCCCTCCAAAACTAGCGCAACTCCCTGCACAAATAATATGCTTAGCCCGAGAGGCAAGGTTATCAAGAATTTCATAAAACGGGAGACCAAAACGCTCAAGTATGCGTTCATCATGGCTCAAGGCTCCCTCTAAAATTAAAAAATCAAATGAACTGTCGCTGTTTAAGAAGCTTAAAAAGTTCTCATGCCCACAGAGCAAGGGATGATAAAGTATCTCAAAGGAAGCCGCAAAACTTGGCATTTGAGGGTAATTAAAAAAAGAGTGACTGTTGCCATTACATGTAAGCCCTTGGAGCCAAATAATGGTAGATTTTTCTGTTTTCACTGGTTTTTCAAAGCATTATAGATGTTCAGTGAAATATCATCAACATAAGAGTTTAAATCTTTTTCCAAAACACCTTCACCATTGAGAAACACAAACCCACCCAAATACCCCATAAAAAGTCCAAAGGCTGAGAAAAAGTCTTGATTACGAAGCTCTTTGCACGCAACGCCCTCTTCAAAAAATATCATCAGTTCTGTGACAAAGGCTGAAACACAGAGCATGCCTTCGCAACCATCTTTAAAGACCTCTTTGTTGGCAAGATAAACCCGTAAAAAGTAGTTAATATGTTGCGGTTTGGATGATGCCATTTCAAAATAGAGAGCAACAATTTGACGAATTTTCTCTTTTGTATTTCCTTCACTCTCATTCACACGACGAATCTCCGCTCCCAAAATATCGGAAGAGTATTTGATAATTTCTTTAGCAAGCATCTCTTTGGATGAAAAATAGTTGTAAATATTTCCAACGCTCATTCCCATCGCTTTAGCAATGTCTGGAATCGTTGTGGCATAAAAACCTTGTGTCGAAAAAAGCATGAGTGCAGCATCCAAAATCTTCTCACTTTTCCCTGTTTTTTTATCCATGAGTTCGTTCCTTTCGAGATGCAATTTTTCACATTTTACCATTTTAATTAATATTTGTTTAAAATGTTTGACTATAATTTCTCTGATTTAACTTTGAAGGAGTACAAATTGTTACTTATGAAACTTAAAACTGAAGAGAAATTTGCTTTTTTACAACTGGCACAATACCTTGCCAAACTCGATGGAGAATACGGACTTAAAGAGCGAGAACTCGTTGCTGAATATTGCACCGAGATGGGCATAGATAATATGGAAATCGATTTAGAACATTTTAATTTAGAAGAAATTTTGATGACATTTAGAAGTGAACAAAGCCAAAAAATTGCTATATTAGCCTTAATGGTTTTGGTACACATTGATGATAAATTTGGCATTTATGAGCATAAAACGATGGATAAAATTGCACTGATGTTTAATATAGACGATACACAGATACATCTTTTTTCGATGTGGGGGAAAATGGGCTCAGCCTTATACGAGCAAGCAATGACCTTTACAACCCATTAAAAGATCAAAAGACGAACGCCAAAGGCGTTCGTTTAGACAGAAGATTATTTTCCTTTTTTAGGAAAATTTTTCTTCTCTTCAATTAATTTACCCTCAAGAATTTTCTTACCACTCTCAACACCGGGTTGATCATAGGTATTAACATTCATCATTTGTCCTACAAGGGATGTGAGAAGCTCATAATAGAAGATTAACTTTCCAATATTCTCTTCATCAATATGCTGAAGGGTAATCGTATCGATAGGAATATCTTTTTTATCTAAAAGTGCCTCAATTGTTGAATCGGCTTGCATATTGATAAGATCACAAAACGCAATACCATTCATCAGATCCAAGTTCTCAAGCTCTTTGAGCGTAATGGCAGGAATCTTAATTTTATCATCAAAATTTTCAATTTTAAGGACGGTCACACTTTTATCGCGAAGCCCTTCCACAATGAGTTGTAAAAAAGAGTGTTGATCTTTTGGTCCAATAAGTCCCACTGGCGTAAGACCGACATTGAAGCTACTTTGTCTCTGTTTTTTACCCAAACTCTCGCCCCAAAGTTGAACATACCAATCCGTAAAGCTGTCCAAACTCTCAGAATAGGCAAAGAGTGTGTTGATATTGTAGTGCATTGAATTTTTAGCGTAGTAGGTTGCTTTTTTCAAAAGCGTCTCTTTGATGTAACCATCTTCGAAGAAGCTTTTTTTAATCGCTTTGGCACCATCCAGCAATCGTTGAATATCCACACCCACCAAAAGCAATGGCGCAAGACCTGCCGCACTTAAAACCGAAAAACGTCCGCCAACATTCACAGGAATGTGCAAGATAAACGAGTTAAAGGTTTTAGCATGCGCTTCGAGTTTTGAACCATTATCGGTCACAAAGGTAAAACGATAATCGAGTGAAATCTCTTTGGCTTTAAGAAGGGAAAGGATGTATTTGTAAACCGAAATCGTCTCAATCGTTGTACCTGATTTACTGATGACAAAAAAGTGGGTATTTTTGATATCCAATTTATTGAGTGTTGAACGAATCGAAGCGGGGTCCGTACTCTCAAAAAGGTGCAAGCGTTTGTCAAAATCGCGAATCCCCTGAAGCGCTCTGAAAATCGCTTTAGGTCCTAAAGAACTTCCACCAATACCAATAATTGCAATATCTTTGATCGCGTCATAATCATTTTTAGATTTAAACTCTTCTAAGTAATTTTCAAGATCACTAATCTCTTGATCTGGCAATGCATAGTAGCCAATGGTGTTTTGCTCTGCTATGATTTTTTCAAAGATGCCCTCTTCTACTTTAATGTTAAAATAGAGTGAATTTTTCAAACGTATCCTCCAAATGATAATTGTTGAGATATTACTACTAACAATCTTAAAAAAGCCAAAACATAGAGGCCTTGTGCTATATTTAGAGCTATTATTAACGACAGAGGATACGCATGTTTTTACCGACCACACACGAAGAGATGATTGAACGAGGATGGACACACCTTGACATCATTCTTATCACCTCCGATGCCTATATTGACAGTCCTTACATGGGCGTTTCAGTCGTAGGACGTGTGCTTGAACATGCAGGGTACAAAGTCGGCATCATCGGGCAACCTGATGTCAAAAGCGGTGTAGATATTACCCGATTGGGTGAACCCAAGCTTTTTTGGGGTGTGAGTGGCGGCAGTGTCGACTCAATGGTCTCAAACTACACCGCAACCAAACGGTTTCGCAACAGTGATGACTACACACCTGGAGGCATTAACAACAAACGCCCCGATCGCGCCAGTTTGGTCTACACCAACCTCATTCGTCAGCACTTTAAAGAGACTGTGCCTATTATGCTAGGTGGCATTGAAGCGAGTTTGAGACGTGTGACACACTATGATTTTTGGAGCAATAAACTTCGCAAACCTATTTTATTTGATGCCAAAGCCGATTATGTGCTGTATGGCATGTCAGACAAAAGTATCATCGAATTTGCCGATGCACTGAAAGAGGGAATTGAGCCTTTACATGTAAAAGGGTTGTGCTACATTTCCAAAGAGCCAAACGAGGCATTTTTAACCCTTCCTAGTCATCAAGAGTGTTTGGATGATAAGCTCAAATTTATGGATATGTTTGACATTTTCTACCACAATAATGACCCTATTTCTGCCAAAGGGCTCTGCCAAAAAGTGGATTCCCGCTACCTCATCCAAAATCCGCCTGCGCTTTACCTCACCACCGAAGAGATGGACGAAGTAAGTGCGCTTCCGTTTATGCGCGATGTTCATCCCTACCATAAGCAAGAAGGCGTTGTTAAAGCCCTTGAGACAATTAAATTTTCGATTTCAACCCACCAAGGCTGCTATGGCGAGTGCAGTTTTTGCGCCATCAGCGTGCATCAAGGTAGAACCATTCGAAGTCGAAGTGAAAATTCCATTCTTAAAGAGGCGAAACACTTCACGACGTATAAAGATTTTAAAGGCATCATCTCCGATCTTGGAGGGCCGACGGCAAATATGTACGGGTATGAGTGCCACAAGAAAGTGACCAAAGGTACGTGTGAAGACAAAAGCTGCATGTTCCCCAAACTCTGTAAGGCACTCAAACCAACGCACAAAAAACAGCTTGATCTGCTCAGGAAAGTGAGAGCACTCCCAGGGATTAAAAAAGCATTTGTGGCTTCAGGCATTCGCTACGACCTTATCAGCGACGATAAAGCCTATGGCTATGAATACCTTAAAGAGATCGTAGAGCATCACCTCAGCGGACAGATGAAGATTGCACCGGAGCATATTGATGATGAGATCTTAGCGCTGATGGGAAAACCGGGGAAAGAGTCCTTGGTGGAGTTTAAAGCGCTCTTTGATAGATTGAGCAGAGAGTCTGGGAAGAAACAGTTTCTCACCTACTACCTTATCGCCGCGCATCCAGGGTGTGAAGAGAAGCATATGCACTCCCTCAAACAGTTTGCAAGCAATGTTTTAAAAATCAATCCTGAACAAGCGCAAATCTTTACACCGACGCCTTCAACCTATGCAACACTCATGTACTACACAGGACTTCATCCTATCACCAGAGAGCCACTTTTTGTGGAGAAAGATATGCACAAGAAAGAGCGTCAAAAAGAGATCGTTGTCTCCAAAGAGCGTAAGTTTTACAGTGGATTAGACAGTTAATATAACCAAATTGAGGTAGAATCATTCCAAAGAGGTTGACAATGGATACGCTTGTTTTTCAAAACATCATTATCGCTATTGTTCTTGGACTACTCATTGGGTTACAGCGTGAAATGAATCTTTTGTATGCGAATCGCCAGAAAGATTTTGGAGGGGCTCGCACGTTTGCGCTTATCTCACTCATAGGGTATCTCTCTGCGTGGCTTAATACATCGGTTCCTTATCTGCTCATTGCTTCTATTCTCGTTTTAGGGGCTCTTTTGATAGGGGCGTATGTTCTCAACCGAACACCCACCGATAATGGTATGACCACAGAGTTTTCTGCATTGGTGGTTTTTTTCTTAGGCGTTCTGCTCGCGTATGAAAAAATAACACTGGCTGTTTTTGTCGCCATGAGTGTCCTTTTTATTCTCAATCTAAAAGAGAAGATCCAAACCTATGAAAAAGTGATTAAGAAGCAAGATCTGAGCGCGATGATTCTCTTTTTAATGATGAGCTTTGTTATTTTGCCGCTTTTTCCCGATGCACCACTTGATCCTTGGGGCTATTTCAATCTCTACAATATTTGGCTGATGGTCGTTTTGGTCGCAGGAATCTCTTTTTTAGGGTATATCGCTGTGCGCCTTGTGGGCGTCAAACATGGTATTGGTTTAGCAGGTTTGTTAGGAGGTATTGTCTCCTCAACCGCTGTAACGCTTAGCCTTGCAAGACGATCCAAAGAAAATCCTTCCCTTTCCAAGAACCTCGCGATTGGAATAGGCCTTGCCTGCTCCATGATGCTTTTTCGTATTTATATCGAGCTCTTTATCATCAATGCGGTATTAGCACACGAGATTTTATACCCCGTTTTAATCGCTTCGGGGGTTGGGTATCTCTATCTTGGCATTCTCTATACAACCACTGCAAAAGAAACCATCATTCAAGAGACCGTGTTTAAAAATCCCTTTCAACTCTCTGAGGCGCTTATTTTAGGAGTTTTATTTGGTGCCGTCATCGCCCTCGTCAAATTTGCAGATACCTCCTTTGGTGAATTAGGGGTTTATATTATCTCCTTTATTTCAGGCTTAACAGACACCGATGCCATAGCACTTTCTCTTGCCTCCTTATCCAAAAAGGGGTTGGATGGAACAACCGCATTAAACGCCATCACCCTTGCAATTATTGCAAATTCATTGCTAAAAGGCCTGATTGTTTTTCTATTAGGTACGCGTAGCATCGCCTCTTATGTTGGAGGCTATCTTTTGATCACGATTGGAACATTTTGTGGTGTGTATTATGCACTCTTGTAGTTTACATGTAAAGGAAAAAATATGTCCGTTTTAATGGAATTTAGTATGTTCCCCTTAGAGGGAGAAGGCAGTAAAAGTGGTGATGTCGCACGTATTGTGAAAATGGTTCATGAAAGTGGTTACGCTTATAAACTCACACCCATGAGTACGGTGGTTGAAACACCTACGATGCGTGAAGCGCTTAACCTTGTCGAGGAGGCCTATGCCCTTTTGGAAGCATGCGGACGTATTTATGCCTGTTTAAAGTTTGACATACGACCAAGTCGAGTTGATGGGATGCACCAGAAAATTGAATCTGTACAAAACAAGCTTGACTGCCCCATTACGATTTAACAAATCTTTCGGTGTGCCGATCTTATAGGTAAGTTTAAATAAGGGGGCATTGTATGCAAACAACAGGAGTGAATAACGCCAGTTATAACAGCTTTGGCTTTTCCATGCAAACCAGCAGTGGCGATACCATCGACCTTAGTATGTACGATGCTCGATCAGCCGAAATAGCACAAGAGAATAACGGCAACACGCAAACAACCACTCTCAGCTTAACACATGCCTATGGCTACCATTTTCAATATAAAGGCAATGGGATTGATGCCAACGATCAAAAAGAGATTGATGCGGCGATGAAAATAGCTCAACCCATGATGGATGAATACCTCAAAAACGTCCAAGAGAGCGAGAGTAATACAAATCTTGCCAGTTTGACCAATACCGCTTATGCGATCAACGCAACATTACCTACAACAAGCGATACGAATACACAAAATTACATCAACGATGCACTGCTTAAAAGTATGGATGATGTGATGTCAAAAGTGCAAAACCAAAATGAGAAAATGCTGCAAGAAGCACAAAAATTGTTTCAAAGTATTTTAAATCAACAATCAGGGTTTGATCTTTTTATGTAAGAAGAGGTGGCATGCAATCATACCACCTCAAGATATTATTGAAATGTTTTTTCCAAGTGAGCGATAAAACGTACTTTCTCTTTTTCCAAGTCCAAATCACCTTTGAAAATATCGTGTACCGAAAATGTTTCTAAAGGTGCGGCACCACAAAATTGAAAGGTTTTGTGCGTTGCGACATTGGCTTCATCAAGGCTCATTCCACTAAAAAATCCCTCTTTATCATTAAACTCTGAAGTTGGACAGTTGTAGGTGATAGAGAGCATATACTCTTTACCTTGCATTAAGCCACCGCTTCCATAGCGTTTTGATGCATCACTTCTGGTTCTACCATCACTTGCATACGTCACGGTTCCTTGACCTGCCCCGAAAATCTCATCAATGTATTTTTTAGCAAGCCAAGGCACGCCCATCCAATACGTTGGAAATTGGAACAAGATAATATCTGCCCATGCAAATTTTTCAACCTCTTCTTTAACATTGTAGTCACTTTCGACAGCGCTATGTTTGATGGCATACCCAACTTTATGAAAAAACTCGGTGGCTGTGTCTATATAAAACTGTGTTAGTTTCCCCTCAGCGACATGTTCGTAGTATTGATGAGCGTTAATGATAAGTACATTTTTCATTCTATTCCTTCTGACATTATTTATTGTGAAAAGTATAATGGTAATACCCTTAAGATACCCTTACGATACTTTAAGTATGTAATGATATATTTTGCTATTTGTGATATAATAGTCTTCAAAAAAGGTTATATACCATGTATTTAGTCAATGGAAAAGATTATACTTGCGCCATTGCCATCGCACAAGACATCTTCAACGATAAATGGAAATTAGGCATTATATGGCATCTACTTGCAGGTGAAAAACGTTACAAAGAGCTTTTTGAAGAGATATATGATATTACGCAAAAAACACTGACTGTTAAACTAAGAGAGTTGGAAGAAAAAGGAATTATTGCCAGAGAGGCATTTCCTGAAATTCCTCCAAAAGTGGTCTATTCACTCACGCCGATTGGAGAGAGATTGCGTCCAGTCTTTAATGAGATGTTTGACTGGGGCATTGACTATGTTACCGTACGAGGAAGCTTTAGTGAAGGGTCAGTTTGCGAGCCTAAACTCTCAAAACGCGCATAGTCTCTCTTTTTACATGTAAAGAATCGTACTTAAACCAATGCGATCTTTACATGTAAACGATCATGGCAGCTCAAAGGCTTTGATATGCGCGCTGTCTCAATGCAAAGCATCTTGGTATAGTCACCCTCTCTCATATCGCTCAACGTAGCTTCTCCCTCACGCCAAGGATTCCACACCACAATATCGCTATGATTTTCATGCGTGATGCAGATACGATGTGCATGCTCTTGAAGCACTGTTTTCAGTTCAGGCTTCGTATAGACTCTATCAACAGCATGGCTTACATGTAACGGACTCTGCGTACTTTCACACAGCACGCCACCCTTCAGAGCATCCATGTAGACATCCCCCAATCCTGTAACACTCACTTCATGAATATCGTTACAGGTCAAATAGGTGTGAAAGGCTGCCGTACTCTTTGTTTCTGCGTTTACATGTAAACAGAGTTCAACATCACGCCCTAAGTTCATCTCAAGGCGTGCACTAAAGGCATAAGGCCACAAAGCACGTGTCATCGCAGAATCACCAAGTTCAAAAATAAGTTGGACACCCTCTTCACTTTCCTCATGCGAAATGAGTTCCCATTCGCTGATACGTGCAAACCCATGCGAAGGCGTTCCTGCTTTACCAAACCATGGCCAACACAGAGGAATGCCTCCGCGAAAAGCTTTCCCTTTTTGAAAAGTTGAACGCTCGGCACTCCAAAAAAGAGGCTCTTTCCCCTTGGGTTGGAACGCTATAAGTTGCGCCCCTTGTTTGAGAATCGTCGCATCAAAAAGCGGATGGTGAAGTTCAAAACCTAGGGGCGTTGTTGTCAGATATTGCACGTTAGTGGAAGCTCTCCACAAGTCGTTGTACCAATAAGTTCCAACCATCGACCAATACGAAAATCAGCAGTTTAAACGGCAAAGAGATCATAACAGGAGGTAACATCATCATACCCATCGCCATCAAAACGGAGCTGACAACCATGTCGATAACCAAAAACGGTAAATAGAGCAAAAAGCCGATTTCAAAAGACGTTTTAAGCTCACTGATCATAAATGCAGGCATCGCGACGGTCAAAGGCACCTCTTCGATATTTTTAGGGTTTTCAAGGTTACGAATACGAAAGAAAAGCGCCAAGTCTTTCTCCCGAGTGTTACGAATCATAAAGGCTTTAAAGGGAGCAGAACCTTTCTCAAACGCCTCTTGGTAGCCCATTTTTTCAGCCAAATAGGGCTGAATTCCCATATCATACGACTCTTTGACCACCGGTTCCATAATGAAAAAGGTCAAAATCATTGCTAAAGAGACCATCACTTGCGAAGGTGGCATCTGCTGTGTTCCAAGCGCTTGACGAAGAAAGGAGAAGACAATCAAAAGGCGTAAAAAACTGGTCATCATAAAAACCAATGAAGGGGCAAGAACCAGAATGGTTAAAACAAGGACAAGGTTAAGGCTGGTTACGAGCTGTTGGGGTGAGTTAGGTGCACTTAAAGAGAGATTCACCGTGGGAATTGTATCGGCACCAAAAGCGAGCGGTGTCATACAAAGCAATGCTAAAAGTAAAATTCTCTTCATGTTCTTCAAATAAATTCCTCGTAATAGATTCATGATTTTAGTTGGTTTTGCGTTAAAAACGTTTTAATCTTTAAACAACTTTTCGTTAAAATGGATTTCATCTGATTGTTAGGAACACTATTTATGAATATTTCGATTGCAATTATGGCTGCGGGTCTTGGTACACGCATGAAATCTACACTGCCAAAAGTTCTACACGAAATTAGCGGCTTTGAAATGCTTTACCACATCATCAAGGAATCTCAAAAGATCAGTGATGACATTCATGTCATTTTATACCACCAAGCAGACCTTATCCAAGAGAAGATGAACCGCTATTTTTCCAATATCAACTACATCATTCAAGACCATCAAAATTTCCCAGGCACCGGTGGCGCGATTCGTGGCGTGAAACCGAAACATGAGCGTCTTTTAGTGCTCAATGGCGATATGCCTCTACTTGAAGCTGAAAATATGCAAAATTTTACACATTTAGATGCGGATGTTGTGATGAGTGCGTTTACATGTAAAGAGCCCTTTGGGTATGGTCGCGTCATTATGGATGAGCATTTAAACGTGCAAAGAATCGTTGAAGAGAAAGACGCCAATGAAGAGGAGAAGAAAGTAACCGCTGTCAATGCAGGCGTTTACCTCTTTAAAACCGAATTTCTAAACGAGAATCTTCCAAAACTTTCCAATAACAATAGCCAAAAAGAGTATTACATCACTGATTTGATCGCACTTGCTAATGCAAAAAAGAAAAGTGTCAAAGCCCTTTTTGTCGATGAAGCCACTTTTATGGGTGTCAACTCCAAATACCACCTCTCCCAAGCTGAAGAGCTCATGCAAGAGCGTATTAAACGTCGTTTTATGGAACAAGGGGTGAGTATGCGCTTGCCTCAAACCATCTACATCGAAGCCGATGTCCAGATGCGTGGCGAATGCAAACTTGAAAACGGTGTGAGCTTGCTTAAAGGCACGGTGCTTGAAAATGCGCACATTAAAGCGCACTCCGTCATTGAAAAAAGTGTCATTAAAAACTCTGACATTGGACCGATGGCGCGTGTTAGACCTGATTCACATATCGAAGAGACCCACATCGGCAACTTTGTTGAAATCAAAAAATCAACGCTTAAGGGTGTGAAAGCGGGTCATTTAAGCTATTTAGGCGATGCAACGATTGATGAGGGAACCAACATCGGCTGTGGAACGATTACATGTAATTACGATGGCAAAGGCAAATACCAAACGATCATCGGTAAAAACGTCTTTGTGGGCAGTGACTCACAACTGATTGCACCCGTAACGATTGGCGATGATGTGTTGATTGCTTCAGGTACAACGGTCACAAAGAACATCCCAAAAGGTGCTCTAGCGATCAACCGTGAACCCCTTAAAATCGTTGAGGGATTCTTCTATAAATTTTTCGGGAAAAAAGATGCGAAATAATCTTCTTGCAGGGAAAAAAATCCTTTTAGGTGTCACAGGAAGCATTGCCATTTACAAAGCTTTAGAGCTGATTCGCCTCTTTATCAAAGCGGGTGCTGAAGTTAAAGTACTCATGAGCGAAGATGCTAAGCGTTTTATTGCCCCTCTCACCTTTGAGACCATCAGTCAAAACAAAGTTTTACATGCAGACACGGAAAGCTGGAGCGAAGGGCTGAGCCATATTCACACGGGCAAATGGGCAGATCTTTTTATCATTGCTCCCGCTTCGGTTAATACCATCAATAAACTCGCTCACGGCATTGCGGACAATCTCTTAACGCAAACGGCGATTGCTTTTACCAAAACGATTGTATTAGCCCCTTCGGCGAACACCAATATGATGCTCAATCCCATCACCCAAGAGAGCTTATTAAAGCTTGAAACACTCGGCTATGCGATCATCGCACCTCAATCCAAGCTGCTTGCGTGCAATGATGAAGGCGTAGGCGCATTGGCAGACATTGAACAGATTTTCTACCACGGTGCAAGGCTGCTGCTCAAAGAGGCATTTTGGAATGAGCGTGAAGTGATTATCACCGGTGGTGGAACGATGGAAAAGATCGATGATGTGAGATGCTTGACTAACTTTTCCAGTGGAAAACAAGCCTCTGCACTTGCTCTCGCTTTTTACTTACGAGGCGCCAATGTAACCCTCATTAGCAGTGGTGAGACACCTCACGTTGATGCCATTAACACATTACATGTAAAGAGTACTGCCGCCCTTCAAGCTGCGCTGCTCTCTCAAATGCAGTATGTCACCAAGAATGAAAAAACGCCTTATCTCTTGATGGCTGCTGCGGTGAGCGATTATATTCCGATCAAAACCCATGAGGGTAAGCTCAAAAAAGAGGAGCTTGGAGACCAATACACGTTAGAGCTTAAACGCAATGTCGATGTCCTCTCCTCCCTTCCCAAACGAGGTTTTAAAGTCATTGGCTTTAAAGCAGAGATGGATGAGAGTAAAGCACTTGCCAATGCAGGAGCGATGTTAGAGAAAAAAGGACTGGATGCCGTGTGTCTCAATGTTCTCAAAGAGCAAAACAGTTTTGGGAGCGGTAAAAATGAGATCAGTTTTATCACCGCTTCACATGTTCAAAAATTTGCCTTAGCCGATAAATTTGAGATAGCCGAACAGATTGTGGAGCAGTGTTCACACCTATGATTTCAACCCTTCAAAAGTTAGCAGGTATTGGCTCTGATATTGGACATACCAGTAGCTCTGGTATCAATTTTAATGCCAATTTGCCCGTTACGATTGCCGTGCTTAAACAGATTGATAACGTCCGTTATCGTCTCAAAATAGGTCGAAAAGAACTCACGACCAAAAGCAGCAACCCTCTTAAAGAAGGCGAAAAATACTGGGCCAATTTTGCAGAAGGAAATGGCGGCATTTTAACCATCTCTAACCTATGGAAACAACCCCAGCTGTTCGAAGATGATGGCTATTTTTTACCAACTTCTTTTAAAGAGTTTTTTCACTCAAAGGACTTTAGTTACACTGAATTTAAAGCTTTTTTGCTAAAGCAACTCAGCAGTGAAAGCAGTAAAGAGCTCTTCAAACTCTATGCGTATATGCTCCTAGCACTCTCCAAAGGCACCATTCACCTTCCGTTTATTGATGAAGGTAAAAAAGTGATGATGCAGTTTCAAAAACAAGCGGATGCATCGCTACTGTTTTACATCGCCTATGAGCATTTGGGCCCTTTTTATGGCAATCTTGGGGAAAATGAGCTTCGTATGGTAGCGATGTATGAAAAAAGTTTGTATTATTTACAAAAAGAGAGCCCTAAATTGGGTATGATTACACACTTTAGCATGCAAAAAGAGATTAAACCTCTTTTTGATCTGAGTGATGTGGCATTAGATGTGAAGGGTTAGGAGAGTGATGGAAGGTCTTTTAATAATGCTTTTGGGTCTCTGCATAGGATCGTTTTTAAACGTTGCGATTGTACGCCTACCGCTTCATCAAAGCATTAATTTACCAGCATCACACTGTCCAAAATGTTTACATCCTCTGAAGTGGTACCACAATATTCCACTCGTTTCATGGCTTTTTTTAAGAGGAAAATGTGCGTTTTGTCACACGTCGATCTCGGTGCAATACCCACTCGTTGAACTGTGCACCGCGCTTTTATATGGGCTCTGTTTTTTACGGTTAGCAAATCTTACCCAAGCCTTTTTAATGGGTACGATTTTTGCGCTTTTACTCGCTTTGAGTATCATTGATTTTCGGTATAAAGCCGTTCCTGATGCCTTAAGTTTACCAGCGCTTTTGATTGCTTTTTGTACACAATTACCTCTGCAATCGCTTCAAAATGGGCTTTTGCTGATGGGAGCATTCACATTTTTACGCTTTTCCATCTCAGCCCTTGCTAAAAAAGAGGTGATGGGTGAAGCTGATACGATTATTGCCGGAATCATTGGTGCCGTCCTTGGCATCAAATTAGCACTTGCCGCTATCTACATCAGTGCGGTTATTGCGTTGATTGCATTTGTGATTGTGCGAAAGAAGGGGCATGAACTTCCGTTTATTCCTTTCCTCGCATTAGGACTTTTGGTCACATGGTTTTTTGATCTACCAATTTTACATGTAATGGAATTTATTTATGAATAGAGTCAGTCGTTATCTTTTAAAACATTTCAGTGAGCTCTTTAGTGCTCTGTTTTTTATTCTCTTTTTTATCACTTCGGTAATCTTTTTTATCAAATTGACAGCGATGACTGCCATTATTAAAATGGATTTTTTAGAGCTGGGAGCACTCTATATTTATCTGTTACCACGGACACTTGTCTATACCCTTCCCTTAACGTTCTTTATCGCTTTGTGTATTACACTGTTTAATCTCTCTAAGGAAAATGAAACCATTGTGCTTTTTACACTTGGGTACAATCCTCAAAAGATCGCAAAACTCTTTTTAACGCTCTCTTCAATTCTTTCGATTGTTCTCATTCTTGATATTTTTATTTTTATTCCTATCTCTAAACAGCTCAATACCAATTTTATAGAGTATAAAAAAGTCGAAGCCAAGTTTAATATCAAAGCCAATGAATTTGGTCAAAAATTCTCTGATTGGCTCGTTTACATCGAACACAGTGATAACAGTAAACTCTACAGTGGCGTAACGCTCTATCAGACCAAAACAGACAAAGAAGATGAAAAACTGATTGTGGCGACCAATGCAGATATTGAGAATGAAAAAGGTATTCTTAGACTCAATCTGGATCAAGGCAAAATTTTTGAATTTGCAAAAGATGGTATGCAGCAAATTGATTTTGAGCGTATGCACATTAACTCACAGCCCAAAACAACGGTTGGAACAATTCAGAGCATCAAAGAGTACTGGAATGGCGTTTATACCGATACAAAACGCGCCTATGACCTCTCCTTTTTTATTCTCATTGCCCTTTTCCCTATTGTCTCAACACTCATTGCGCTCAGTATTGGCATTGTCACCTACCGCTATAACAAAGGCAGTATCTACCTTGAGATGTTTGCAACCATTTCTGTCTACTTTGCCTTTACCACACTGGTGTCGTCATGGTATCCACAAATCGCACCCATCATTGTTTTTCTGGTCACGTTTTTGATCTCCTACATCATCTATCAAAAGCGCATTCGTGCTATGTTCTAACTGATTATGCGTGTTAAAATTACCCTAAGTTATGATGGAAGCGTTTTCATTGGCTTCCAAATCCAAAAAGATGAGACTCAAACATGCCAAAGTGTTGCAGGTGCCATTACCAGAGCACTGAGGCATATTAACATTGATGCTGTGGTGGTGGGAAGTGGACGTACGGATACGGGTGTGCATGCAACACACCAAGTTTTACATGTAGACCTTCCCTCTTTTTGGAATGATCTTTCAAAACTTCAACTCCATCTTAATGGCTTTTTAGCTCCGTACATTTTTATCCAAAGTATTACCCCTGTAGCATCATCCTTTCATGCCCGTTTTGACGCTAAAAAAAGGCTCTATCGCTATCTGCTTTATGATGGAGCCTATCAGCCTTTTTTAGCCAATTATGCATTACATGTAAATCATCCGCTCGATGTGAAAAAATTAAATGACTATGCACAGGTTTTTGTAGGGTTTCATAATTTTGAGTATTTTAAAAAGCTTGGTGGTGGTGCGACAAAAGATGAACGCACACTGTTTAAAGCGGGGGCATACCGATACAAAAACTTCATTGTTATCTATTTTTTAGGCGATGCTTTTTTACGCTCTCAAGTTCGAATGATGTGTGGAAGTTTGCTCAAAGCGTGTCAAGGGGTACTCTCTTACGAAGATCTTATCGCGCAGCGTGAACGAGAGATGAAGGTGTCCACGACGCTGATTCCAGCGTGTGGACTCTACCTATCACGGGTTTTTTACTAATTTAAAAGTAGTTTTCCGCCCACAACCACTTTTTTTACTTTTCCATGTAATGTTTCACCATAATAAAGTGAGTGTTTATTGCTCACGTTGTAGCTCTCTGTAGGGTCAAATAGCACTAAATCAGCATCATACCCTACTTCAATGGCACCCTTTGAAGAGAGCCCCAATACTTGTGCAGGATTGTGTGAGCAGATGCGAATGAGCTCAAGGAGATCAATCACACCATTTTTGACCAAGAACGTATAGGCCAATGTCAAAAACTCTTCAATCGAACCAAGTCCAAATGCAGCATCTTCAAACGCAACATCTTTGTATAAAATCGATTTAGGAGAGTGTGCGGAGGTTAAAATATCAACAGAGCCCTCTTTAAGTGCTTCAATTAAGCCTTGGCGCTCTTCTTCTTCACGAAGCGGAGGCATTAATTTGGCATAGGTATTAAAGCCATCACAGCTGGTATCGTTTTTAGCGAGGTGATGAATTGAGACTTCCGCATACAGATCTGATTTGAGTGCTTTATGCGCTTTGGCTATCTCTAAAGAACGTTTGGTGGAGAGTGATTTTAAGACCACGGTTGCTCCGTAAAAATGTGCCATTTCAGACACTTTAGCCACTTCTGCCGTTTCTGAGATTTTTGAAATGCCAGAGAGTCCAAGTTTGGAAGCAATCACACCATCATTCATCAGGCCATTATCATCCAAATTTGGCTCATAACACTGGACAAACAGAGGTCTTTTTTTCATTGTAGCATATTGCATACCTCGTCTTAGAAGGTTGGCATTACGATGTGAATCTGCCAAAATAGCCGCTGCCCCGTTATTGAGTAACGTTGCAATATTATGGAGTTGGTCCTCTTTCTCATCCGCAAGCGGTGCGCTAATATGCAGATTGATCTTAGCTTGATCAATTTTAAATTTGACCAGTTCTAAGAGTGTTGCACTCTCAAGGCGAGGTGTAAAATCAGACATAACCACCGCGGTTGTGACACCACCTTTGAGGCAGCTGGTTGAGAGTTTATCAATATGTTCTTGATTAAGAGAGCTGTTTGAAAAGCGAACATTAAGATCAATGAGACCGGGAAGCAAGTAAAGTCCATCAGCATCCATCACATCTTGCGTCGTAGCATCAAGGTGCGAAGCAACCGCAATGATTTTACCCTCTTCAATCAGTACATCTTGGCGTATGACTCCGTTTGACGTTGGCACTAAAGCATTTTTAATTAACATGGCTTCCTCTCTTTGATAATTTTTGTTTAAAACGCGCAATACGCTCATACGAGAGTGCAATACGCTCTTCACTTAACTCACCACTTTTAATGGCATCGGTAATAATTTTATTGATCGTAAACGTCATGCTTGCATTATCTGCAAAGTAGTTTGTAAAGACTAAAATGTCTGCACCCGCATCAATGCTACGAATCACACGTTGCTTGAAATCAACACTGCTAGCAATGGAATTGGTGCGTAAATTATCCGCAAAGACGACCCCTTCAAAATGCATTTTATCGCGAAGCAGTCCTTGAATAACCAATTTTGAAAAAATCGTTGGATTTTTAGGATCAATCTCTTTGTGCAGTACATGCGACATCAAAACCGCGTCCATTTTACCAAAAGCAATGAGATCATAATAGGGTTTTAACTGCTCAAAACGCCACGTATTGGTCACATCTTCTTCACTGGAAAAGTTATTCCAAAGATTTGCACCGGCTGTTGGAAAATATTTCACAACGGGAATGATACCTTCGGCATAAAGGGCATTAATAAAGAGCATTGCATAGGTTGTGACAATCTCTTCATAACTGGAATAACTGCGTTGGAGTTTAGAACTTTCAAGGAGATCACGCTTGGGTTGAAGATCCAAAACGGGGGCAAAGTTGACATTAATACCACTTTTAGCAAGCTCAGAGCTCAACTTTTGATACAACTCTTCACTCTGGGCAATATCTTTGGTTTTAAAGAGATCATAGGCTGATGGTACTTCTGTAAAGCCTTTTTTAGCATCAAACGTACCCTTACCACCTTCATGCTCAATCGCAACGATTAAAGGAAGCGCTTTGGGTGCTTGAAGTTTGAGATACTCATTCAATTTTTTAAGTTGGGCAGAGTTCTGAATATTTTTATCGGTTACTAAAACCCCACCAATTTTTTCACGTTTAATATCTTTTGCAATCTGATCAACCCACTTATCGCCCTCTTTGGTTCCATCAAACCCAATCATAATCATTTGGGCAATCATATCTTCCAATGGAGGTGTTTTAGCATTCAAAAGCGAGGAAAAAAATAGGCAAGCGAGGAAAAATTTTAGCATCAATCGGCCAATAAATCTTTCACACTGATGCGTGGTTCTTTACCCTTTAAAATCAGTGCTATTTCATGGGCAATCGGTGTATAAATAGCGTGTTTGGTAGAGAGTTCAAAAATCGCTTCTGAGGTGAAAACGCCTTCCGCCACTTCGCCAAGCGCGATTAAAATATCTTCCAGTTTTTTACCCTCCGCTAAGAAGAGTCCAACTCGGTAATTACGAGAGAGTGTACTTGAAGCGGTTAAGAACAGATCTCCTGCCCCACTAAGTCCCCAAAATGTCTCATCTTTGGCACCAAAGAATTTTCCAAAACGACGCATCTCCACAAGCCCTCTTGCGATAAGACTTGCGCGGGCATTATTTCCCAGTTTCAGTCCATCGCAAATGCCACTGGCAATAGCGAGTACATTTTTATAGGCACCACACACTTCTGCGCCAATCACATCATAAGAGGTATACGTTTTAATAAAAGAAGGGAAGAAAGAGGCAAACTCTTTAGAGAGTGATTCATTGGTAGCGTTAATGACAAGAGCTGTTGGAAGGCCTTGCATCACTTCACTTGCAAACGAAGGACCCGATAAGAAGCTGAGATGATCTTCGGGAACATGCTTTGCAAAAATCTCGTTCAAAAATGCACCACTGCCCTGCTCAATGCCTTTGGCTGCTACCAAAATTTTTTGACCATTGAACGTAAAATGGGTTTCTAACCAACCACGAACCACTTGAGCAGGCAGTGCAAAAATAAGATACTCACAGCGTAAAGCCTCTTCAAGGCTAACAAAATTTGCAATGGCTTTAGGTTGACGTGAAGTTATTTTACATGTAAAGTTAAAGGAGAGAGCAAACTGAAGTGCTTGCCCCCATTTCCCTGCGCCAATAACGGCTAGACTTACGCTCATAATCGTTTAAACATCCAGTCTAGATTTTAAAAGTTCATTGACTTTAGCAGGATTTGCAGTCCCTTTACTCTCTTTCATTGTTTGCCCTACAAAGAAACCAAAAAGTTTATCTTTACCACTTCTGTATTCTGCTACTTTATCGGTATTAGCAGCGATGATTGCATCAATAATTGCTAAAATGGCACCGTCATCACTAACTTGTTTCAGCCCTAATGTTTCAATGGCATCATCCACGCTAGCACTATTTTGCATCAAATAATCCAGTACTTCTTTTGCCGCTTTTCCACTGATAGTGCCATCTTCAATGCGTTTGACAATCGATGCCAATTTTACAGCATCCACAGGCGAAGTGAGAATGGTCAAACCGTGGTTTAGGCGAGCGAGAAGCTCTACGGTGAGCCATGTGACAGAATTCTTAGCGCCAGCACCTTCGTGTATCATCGTCTCATAAAAATGCGCCATTTCAACATTGGACGTAATCACATTCGCATCGTACTCTTTAATGCCATACTCTTTTAGAAAGCGATCACGTTTTTCATCAGGAAGTTCAGGAATTTGGATACACTCAGCAAGCATATCATCAGGAACTAACACGGGTAATAAGTCTGGATCTGGGAAATAACGATACTCTGCACTATCCTCTTTGGAGCGCATACTGCGTGTCTCATTTTTTTCTATATCATAAAGACGGGTCTCTTGGACCACTTCTCTCTCGTAAACACCATCTTCCCATGCATTACTTTGACGTTCAACTTCGTATTCAATCGCTTTTTGAATAAATTTAAAGGAGTTTAGGTTTTTAATCTCAGCACGCGTGTAAAGCTTGGTATCTCCCTTAGGGCGAATTGAGACGTTTGCATCACAACGGAAACTTCCCTCTTGCATATTCGCATCACTGATGTCGAGGTAACGCAAAATAGCGTGGAGTTTTTTAAGGTATAAAATCGCTTCCTCACTGCTTCGCATATCAGGATCACTGACGATTTCAAGAAGCGGTGTTCCTGCACGGTTTAAGTCCACATGAGAGACATTTCCATGATGAATATTTTTACCCGCATCCTCTTCAAGGTGGGCGCGAGTGACACCAATGCGTTTGGTAGAACCATCTTCAAAATCAATGTTAATCTCACCTGCTTCAACGATGGGTATCTCAAATTGGCTGATCTGATACCCTTTAGGAAGATCAGGATAAAAGTAATTTTTACGGTTAAAAATAGATTTTTGATTTATGGTTGCATGAATGGCCGTACCGAGTGCAATGGCTTTTTTAACAGCTTCTTTATTTAAAACAGGCAAAGAACCTGGAAGTCCTAAACAGACTTCACACACATTGGTATTGGGTTCGTCGCCAAAACTGGTTGGACAACTGCAAAAAATTTTAGTTTTTGTATTTAACTGAGCATGAACCTCAAGTCCAATAACAACTTCAAATTCCATTAAATTCCCTTTTGGATTAATCTAAAAAAAAGCGAATCGAGGCAAAACCGTACACACCAACTTTCTCACAAGCGTCTACTTGTTCCATGTTGATAATACCACCAAGCGCAAAACATTTGATATGGATTTTATCATTTATTTCTTTTAACTTCTCTAAACCAAGCGGTTCGCCCTTGTTTGGCGTCCTAAAAATAGGACTAAAGGTAATCGCATCAGCACCTCTTTTTTCTGCTTCTAATACCTCTTCCAACGTGTGCGTACTTGCGATCACTTCCAAACCTAATGCTTTGGCTTTTTCAATGACTTGTAAAGCAGAGGAAGGCAGATGCACCCCATCACACCCAAGCTCATGTGCAAGTTTATAATCCGTATGCAAATAGAGTTTGGTTTTGGCATCTTGAAGAGAAGCACTGACAACGGCCCTAGCAAGTAAGTCATAATCAGAAGTCTGTTTATCGCGCAAACAGATGTAATCAGGCTGATGTTTTGCTTTTACATGTAAAAGTTTTTGGATGATGTGTGTTGTATCTGATGTGTAAAAAGAAGGATCAGTGATGAGATAGCGTCTGATCATCGTGGGAGAGTTTTTCTAAGAGTTGTGTCTGCTTTTTAAGTTCATCCAATTTATCACATTGAAGCTGCGCCATCTCAAATATAATGGCAAAAAAACAACCAGAGAGAAAGAAAAAAAGAGCGATGAGTGAAGCGATGATCGTACCAAAGGGGAGAAAGAGAAGAAACGTATACGCTCCACCAGCTAATGCAAGAGCCCAAGAGGCTCCTTGCATTAGACTGAGAAGTTTTTCAAAGCGCGTTTGTTTATGAGACAAGGGTGTACTTTTTAGTGCTCTTCACTAATTAAAACAGCACCTGCAAGATAAACGTATGTTAAGATCATAAAAATAAATGTCTGCAAAAATGCAGAGAATGTTAAAAGCGCATAAGCAGGAAGTGGTGCTACCCAAGGGGCAAGCATCAAAACAACTGCAAGGAAAAGATCATCACCCTTGATATTTCCAAAAAGTCGGAATGACAAAGAGACGATACGAGAAAGATGTGAAACGATCTCGATTGGGAACATCAATGGAGCTAAAACTTTCAATGGTCCCATAAAGTGTGCAAAATAATGAACAACACCGTTAACACGGATACCTTCAAAGTTATAATACACAAAGACCATAAGCGCAAGCGCTAAAGTCATGTTCAGGTTACTTGAAGGAGCTTCAAACCCAGGGATAATACCAATAACGTTTGCAATAAACACCATCAAACCAAGTGTTGCCACCAATGGTAGGTATTTACGTGCTAACTCTTCACCAATAACATCTTTACCCATTGAGACAATGCTCTCTAGATATGCTTCCATGACATTTTGAACACCGCTTGGTACCAGTTGCATTTTAGATGTTGCAAGTTTTGCCAAAACAAAACTGATAACACCGACCAATACAATATGTGATACAAAGATGAAGTCATGGGTGTGGTTAATAAGACCTAAAAATGTAAACATTTCGCCCATTACACATTTCCTTCGTTAATTATTTTGCGTGATTGTATCTATAAATCATTTAATAGTAGTTTAAGGCTTCGGCTTTTTGCGAAGTTCGCTGACCTGTTGCCCACCTATTCCCCAATTATCCATATCAACTTCGTCAATCGTGACAACCGTTGTTGCTGGATTTTTACCAAGAACTCTCACCAAAAGGTTTGTAACACCATCAATAAGCTCAGCTTTTTGCTCTTTTGTCGCGCCCTCTTTGGTGATTTTGATGTTAACATAAGGCATATTTACTCCTTGATTAATAGTCGATGCGCACGTGAAAGCGCCATATCAATATTGTCGGTAATGTTTTCTAACCCTATTTTTTTCTCAAATCCAAGACGACGTATTTTAAGCTTGATATGCTCATTAACTCCTGAAAGTACAAGAATCGTTCCGTTGCCTTGGCAAAGATCAAAAAACTCTTCTAATGCGTGCAGCCCTGTCGCGTCAATCATTGGAACATGACGCATCCGTAAAATAAAGACTTTTGGAGGGGTACTGACTTCGCTAAGCACATTTTTAAGGCGATCAGCAACACCAAAGAAAAAGGGACCATCGATCTCATATACTTCCACATCTTTTGGAACAATTTTCTTAGAAATGGCATGAGCATCATCAACTTCCAAAGGCTCATCGTCTTCATCCAAGTGCATACCAATGGTATTTTTGGTATCAACAATGCCTGTAACATCGATCATTCGCTTAATAAACAAAAGACCTGCGAGCATAATACCTGTTTGAACACCGGTATTGAGATCGATTAAGACTGTTAAGAAAAAAGTCATTAAAAGAACCACCATGTCGTTACGCTCAGATTTGAGTGCAATGGCTTTAAAATGGTGAAACTCACTCATATTCCATGCGACAACGATTAAGATAGCCGCCAATGTCGCTAAAGGAATCAGTACAATAAATTTGGAAAATAAAAACATAAAGATCAATAGCATTAACGCGTGAATAACTCCGGCGATAGGACTATAAGCTCCTGCTTTGATATTTGTAGCCGTTCGGGCAATCGCACCTGTCGCGGCAATACCTCCAAAAAGAACGGAAGCGATATTGGCTGCACCTTGTGCCATAAGCTCTTTGTTTGAATGGTGCCGATCGCCTGTCATACCATCTGCCACAACACACGAAAGTAATGACTCAATCGCACCCAAAAGCGCAATAGTAATAGCATCCGGGAACACCGCACGTACTTTTTCCAATGAAAAAGTAGGCATCGAGGGATAAGGCAACGTCGTAGGAAGTGCTCCAAATTTAGAGCCGATCGTTTCTACTGGAAGTTTAAAAAGATAAACCGCAAGGGCAGAGAGAATAATAACGATAATAGGCGTTGGGATATGGGGAAAACGATGACGCAATTTAATCAAAAGTGCCATACTAATGACACCAATCCCCAATGCATAATAGTTTACATGTAAAAATTCTGTGGAGTAAAGTTTCCACTGGTCTATAAACTCTGCTGGCATTTTGGCAATAGGAAGCCCTAAAAAATCTTTGATCTGTGACGAGAAGATAATCAGTGCAATACCCGTGGTAAAACCAACAGTAACAGGATACGGAATATATTTGATGATATTACCCAGTTTAAAAACACCCATTAAAAAGAGCATGATACCCGCTAAAAACGTAGCAATAACTAAGCCATCGTATCCATGTTTTAAAATAACCGCATAAAGTACCACAACAAAAGCCCCTGTAGGGCCTCCAATCTGATACCTACTCCCCCCAAAGAGAGCGATGATGAGTCCACCAACAACTGCCGTAAAGAGTCCTTTTTCAGGACTAACACCACTGGCTATGGCAAATGCCATCGCTAAGGGCAATGCAATAATTGCAACAGTAACACCGGCAACAATATCAGACGATAGTTTTGAAAGGTCATACCCCTCCCGTAAAATCGTAAAGCTCCGTGGGAGCCAATATTTCACATTCATTATGAACCTTAAAGAATAATTTTTTCTTGTCCTAAGCGGTAGAGTGCAAAATCATATTTGACAGGATCACTTGGATCAATTTTTTGGAGTGCATGGCTCAACTCTAACACCGCTTTAAAATCATAGGATTTTCGCTGAATCAAGCCCCATTTTTTCCCTAATGCAAAGGTATGGGTATCAAGAGGTACCAGTAGATCTTTAGTATCAACCCCACGCCAAAGGCCAAGGTCAAGATGATCTTTTCGAACCATCCACCTTAGATACATATGCCATCGTTTATAAGGAGAGTGTGGGTTTGGAGGAGGTATTGTACCCAACAAAAACTGATAGCCACGTGAACGGTATGAATTCATATCATACAAGTAGCTTATCAGTTCACGCAATCCGTCCATGACATTGGAGTTTTTTTGATACGATGAAAGGAAAATAGGTTCAAGAGAACCCACCTCTTTTTTAAGTCGTGAAAGGGTAATAAAAAGTGCTTGAATATCTTTAGCACTTTGAAAACGGTAATAGTGCTGGGCTAATACCTGTTCAATCATGCGTTCATCAGCATCCAAAAGTGAAAAATCCAAACTCTCTAAAAATTTTATAATGGCAGGAACATTTCCATAAGCGAACAGGGCACAAACAAGTGCGCTAAATTCATCGTTATACCGCGAAGCAATCATCAAAGGATCGGGACGATTGACACTGATCTCTTCTGCGTGATTGCGCTTATGCGCCTCTTCTTTTAAACGATGGGCAAAGGCTTCAAAGGTCATTTAAAACATCTTTCTCATTGCTTTTTGATTGCAGATAATCAGAGAGATTAATCAACGAAAAAGTCACTAAGAAGATCAAAAAACCAGGAAAGAAACTGAGCCACCATGCAATGTCAATAACCTCTTTACCTTCGCTGATAATCACACCCCAACTCATCTGAGGAGGGGTAATACCAATACCCAAAAAGCTCAGTCCACTCTCCGCTAAAATGGCGCCACTGACACCAAACGTAAAGCTGATAAAGAAGATAGGTGCAAGTAAAGGCGCAAAATATTTGAAAATTATTTTGAAAGTGCCAACATTTGAGAGTTTAAGAATTTTAATAAAAGGAGCATTCGAAATGGCAAAGCTTTCACTTCGAATCATCCTTGCCATGCCCATCCAACCGGTAATAGAGATGATAAAAATAAGCACCCACACCGAAGCGTTCATGTAACTAATCAACGCTAAAAGAAGGAAAAAGGTAGGGAATGTTAAAAAAAGATCAATCACCACAATCACGAGTTTATCCACTCTTTTTTGAAAAAATCCTGCACTAATACCGATCATAAGCCCAGCAAGACTGGAAAACAGTGCACTCAAAATTCCAATAATCAAAGAGACTTGCCCTCCCACCATCAAACGAGCTAAAAGATCACGCCCGAGCCTATCGGTCCCTAGGAAATGCTCAAAACTGGGAGGTAATAACATAGCATTTGGGTTTAAGGCATACGCTGAACCTGCATAAAATGAGGGTAAGAAAAAACAAAAGAGGAAGATGAGCACCAAAATGAAGGTGCTCAACAATGGAAACCGTTTCACTAGGATTTAATGCCTAAGAGAGTTTGTAGCATCTGATCTATGGTTGTAATAATTTTTGAGGCAGCTGCATAAGAGTTTTGGTATTGAATGAGATTGGCTAACTCTTCATCTTTATTCACGCCACTAATAGATTGAAATTGCGTCAGAACGGTATTGTGTAGCGCTTCATTGGTATCATAACTTGTTGTTGCGGCCGAAGCATCGGTTGCAATTTTTGTCGTTAAAGAGCTGTAAAAACCAGCAATCGTTTCTTTAGATTTCATGCCATCTTTACCATAAAAATTCAACGAATTATACTGCATCTGCAACATTGCATTGGCAACATCATGATTGCCATCAACAGGAGCACCATAGGCTTGAAGCAATGCAGGGTTTTTCTTATAATCCGCTTTCACATCAATATTGGAAGCATCACTGCCTGTGAAAAATTGATTGATGCCAATTGCTCCTGGGAAATTTGAACCATTATCTTTAAGTGCTACGGTATAGCCAGAAGCCTGAGATGTTGGACTAAGTGAAAAAACGCCATTATTCATAAACGATGCAGTAAAGTAATCATCAACATCATTCAAAGAGTTGTTATCGTTGTTATCATCTTTACTGGTATTAATTTGGGTCAAAACACTCGTGGAGAACGTATCATCATTCATCGTTGTTGCCATACCAATATTCACTGATTTTCGCGCGACTTCTTTGCCAGCACTATCGTATACAATAACGTCAAATGAACCATTTTCAATGTTATTATAAGCATTTTGTAAAGAGGTGTTACTTTGTAAATTTAAAATAGGCGATTGCATGTTACTTTGAGCACTTTGGGAATAAATATTGTTTGTCTCGGTGATCAATGATTGAGCTAAGCTATCAAGACGATCAATGTATCCTTGAATCGTACCATCTTGGGGATAACCTCCATTTACGGTAGGATCAATCGAACGTCCTCTAAGATCTAGCATAGACCCTATTTTACCGCCTGATAATTTTTCTGTAATGTTATACCTTGTTCCATCTTGCGTTTCAGAATAAATGGAATAATATGAACTTTGATTAGAGCTATTATCAATCACAATTGGATGAAAAGTTGAACCATCGACAAAGGAAGCTCCACCAATATTTAAATAATACTGTGTCCCAGAATCTGTCATATTAGCATCAATCGTATTATCGCTACCGATTGTCCCTTTTGCAACGGAAAAATCAAGCATATTGGACAATGTTAATTCTAATTCGTCACGCTTATCACGAAGGTCATTGGCATAATTACCTTTTTCAGCTTCGATATTAGCAATCTGTTTATTGAGATCAGCCATTCTTTGACCAAGGCTATTCACTTCATCAATGGAGCTCTTAAGCTGAGAGTTAATGGAATCTTGAAGTCCTCTAACGGTCTTTCGTGTGGATTGAATATCCTGACTCAAGGTTGCCGCAGATTGGACTAAAGCAATTTTTTGAGAACCTGCTGTTGCATTGGAGGCAAGATTATTCCACTCATTAAAATAGTTCGCTAAATCGTTTGTAATACCTGCATCTTTCAGGTCGGGAAAATATTTTGCAATCTCTTGAAGTGACTGAGAGGAATAGGTATCGTACGAAAGATTGGTAGAAGCATTTCTCAATTTTGTGAAAACAAATTCATCATGAATACGAACGATAGATGTGACAGTAACACCAGAGCCAACGCTGACACCTTGTGTATTAATTGCGGGACTTGATGCAAACGTCACTCTCTGACGCGTATAAAACTCATTTTTAGCATTCGCAATATTTTGACCGGTGGTCGCTACCGCGACTTGAGCAGCATTAAGCCCAGAAACGCCTGTATTTAAGATACCAAATAAGTTACTCATCGCTAAGCTCTTACTTTGAGAAAAGAAGCAGGTTTATGGTTTGAGACTTTATAGCCTTCCATCTCCCTTGGGAAAATACTATCAAGCAGTACATTGTAAAATTGGCTGATGGTGACAACATATTTAGCATACTGTTTATTACACACTTTAAGTTCGGAGAGTTTTACTTTCATTTGGGCTAGAAGCTCTTTTTGATCGACGCTTAATAACTCTTCTAATGAAGTTTGACCACTCTCTTTAAGCATTTTCATCAGCTCATTGTCAAGAAGTGACTTTTTAGTTTCAAAGGATTGAATTAAATCTTCTTTGATTTTTGCTCGCTCAAAAACCTCACTATGGTTTGCGACTTTAATATCCGCTATATCTTTATGTGTTTGTTCAATGAGGTTTTCAATATCTTTAATAGCATTGTTTAAATAGTGTGTCAACATCGTTTTATCCTTTTACATGTAAGGATTTAGATCAACTCTTCCGCGACAGCTTGAGCAGTTTTTGCTAGATCGACTTTATAGGTACCATTAGCAACCTGTTCTTTAATTGCGGAGACTTTGTCTATCCCTTCGCTTTTTTCAGTTTTTGCAACGCCTTTTGATAAATTATCTTTGGGAGCGCTTTGTTGTAAATACGCCACATTCGACGTTTGAACTTTTGAAATCATTTTAAACCCTTTAAGTAGATTGTAATTGTTTACAACTATATCGTCCAAAATGATAAAACTTTAACGACCTTCTTTTAAATAACTAAATAACATTTCACTCAGGCCTAAATTTCCACTTAATGCCGTACTCATAGTATCGTTATACATCGATTTATAGATTTTATCACCTGCGTCTTTTGGAAACAGGCTATTTTCTTCATCACTATTGAGGGAAATATCAAGAATTTGTTTTACGAAATAGGCTTCAAATTTATCCGTCTGTTCTTTGAGCGCAGCATCACTACCCTTAGTATCTAGTTTGCCCATTGAACTATTGTAATTAGCATTTAAGAGCGCTACACTGTTATCCGCTTGCATTAGATAATTTCCAATGGTGCGGTAATAGCGCCTGCGCGTTTAATGTTTTCAATAATAGAGATAATATCTTTTGGTTTAGCGCCGAGCTTGCTAAGAGCTCGCGCAATATTTGCAACCGTCATACTCTCTTGTTTAATTTTTATGCGATTTTCGGCACCAGCAATTTTTACATCACCCCCGATATCAATATTGGTATTATCCGCCATTGAATCCATCGCTTCAATTTTAATAGTAATATCACCATGCGTAACCACGACTGGATCAACCCGTATATTGACACCTGAGACAATCGTTCCCGTTCGCTCATCGATGACAATTTTGTCTTCTTTCTCATATTTCACATCAGCATCTAACGTTTTGGCTAAAAACTCAACGGTAGAGAGATTTTCAGGACGCATCATACGAATGGTTCGTGAATCGGTTGCAACGGCAACTTTTTTACCAAACATTTTATTAAGCACATTTTGAGCAGAAACCGCCGTATTGAAATTGGCCTCTTTAAGAGAAAGGTTGATATATTCTTGTTCGTGCAAGTTATTCTCAATCTCTCGCTCCACTAACGCACCGCCAAAGATATTGGCAGATGCGGGGTGATTGAGTTGCCCTTTTTCTTTACCATTCATACCACCAATTGTCAGTGAGCCTTGGGCTAAAGAGTAAATTTTGCCATCCACACCCTTAAGAGGAGTTAGAATAAGATTACCACCTTGCAATGACTTTGCATCACCAATGGAAGAGACAGAAACATCCATTTTATCACCTTGCCTTGCAAAAGCAGGAAGTTTTGCAGTCACGAGAACGGCAGCAATATTCTTTGATTTGATATCTGCAGGATCAATTTTAACGTTAACGGTTTGTAAAAGGTTTGAGAGAGATCGTAAGGTAAATTGAGATGATGAACCATCTCCCGTACCATTAAGTCCTACTACCAGACCATAACCGATCAGTTGGTTATCGCGCACGCCAATAACATTAGCAATATCGCCAAGTCTTTGAGCATACAGTGAGCTTAATGCTGAAATCAATACGAAAGATAGTGTAACAATCCTCATTAATTTCCTTTAAATTTAGCGTTCATGCCAAATTAAAGCAATTAATGTTCCAATAATTATTTTTGATTAATACGTTCTAAAATATCCTGCATCATATCAATTTGAACTTTTTGAATCTCAAGCAGTTCTTCTTGTTGATGCATAATGAGGTGGTCTATTTTTTCATGAAGCATGCGAATTTCGAGTTCAGATTTAAGATTGATCATATAATCATTTTTTGCACGACTTCTATCTTTCTCTTCTTGTCTATTTTGACTCATCATAATAACAGGTGCTTGCAGTGCGGCAATACACGATAAAATCAAATTGAGCAAGATATAAGGATAAGGATCAAATCCTTGATTGTGGTACCAAAAAATATTGACAAGTATCCAAAGAAGCAAAAACGAACAAAAAGAGATAATAAACGTCCAACTTCCCCCAAAGGTAGCTACTTTATCGGCTATTTTTTGGCCAAAGCTCAAAGTAGTTTTATCATCTTCTTCTATATTGTCCGTGAGAATAGAGTGATTTTGAAAAGAGTCAATGACTTTGTGTTCTAATGAGGAAAGTTCCCCCAACTCTTTGGTCAGATAGTCTGTAATGTATTTTTCACGAAAGATATTCAGTTCACTATTAGCTAAATAGCTTTTTTCATTAAACGTGGGGTTGGCTTCTTGAATGTATTTTAAAATGGAACCTCGAATACTTTTAGAAGAGATTCTCTCCGTTATCGGAAATGCGGTGCCTGAAATATCACTGATGAATGTTTTAGTTTTCATCGGGCTGATAGTAGCTCAAAGAACTCTTTCCAAATTTTTTAGTTTTCTCTAAACGATACACACCAATCGTTTCAGGAAGAAGAAGCGTACTCATATGTTCAATAACAATCAAATGAGCTTTTTTGGGAGGAATAGAGACAATAAGATCCATAACCTTTTGATAAATATCTTCCATGCCATCGCGAATGGAAAAAGGAGGATCAAAATAAAAATACGCTTTACATGTAATCGTGGAAAGCAGTGTTGGAAAAACGACAAAACTATCCCCGCAAAGGGCATGTGTATGCAATTCGTCAATGAGTTTACAGTTATTTTTGAGTGTACTAAATGCTGCTCTGTCTTTTTCAATAAAATAAGCTTCTTTTGCTCCACGACTTAATGCCTCAAGGCCCATGGAACCACTTCCCCCGAACACTTCAACAAACACTTCATCGACAATATCGTATTGTAACGTATCAAAGAGAGAGCCTTTGATAATAGCTTTGGTACTGCGTGTGCTCTCAAGAGAAGGGAGCATAAGCTTTTTACCTTTATATTTACCTGCACTGATCGTTGTAAAATAAGCCTTAGTTGCCATAATATCCCCGAATGGTCTGAATTAATTCTGTTCTAAATTTTTCAGTTAACGCAGTAATTTTTTCTTCCAAAGCATGTGTATTGTTTGATTGAGGCATTATGTCATCCATCGTACCTTGCCTTAATAAAAGGTGCTGAAAAAATTTGTCCAATTCTATATGAAGAGAAGATTTGGAAAAGGGTATCACCAAATTACCTTCGTGAGATGAGATGTAAAAAATAGGTTTGTCCAGTTCAATTTTTTTATCACTGATAACAAAATCGCACTGTTTATAAGGCACAATCATATCGCCTAAAAAACTTTTTAGTGCACGACTTAACAGCAATGACTGACACACTAACGCTATTTTCATCTTTTTCCTCTTTGTGTAGTAATTGAAATAGTAACACACAAAATCTTAATCCTCATTTTTCTTTTGCATCCCTATTAAAGAGAAATAAAGATGTGCCGATGTAGTTCATTAGAAAATGACTAAACGGCAAGGAGGCAATTATGGACATCTTTAGCGCTACCAGTAAACAAGTTGAAGCAGCAACTTCACCTAAGATCGAAAGCAACACCGCTCCCATTAGACAAGTCGAACAAACAGCTGAGACATCTAAAATAGATCAGCAAAAAAAGAAAGAGGAGGAAGATCCAAAAGCATTAAGTGAAACAGTGAATGAACTTAATAAACAGATGGATTTACTCAATACAAATATTACCTTTGGATACAATGATAAAATCAATCAAATGTTTGTCAATGTTATCGAAAAAAGTACCGGTAAAGTGATTCGCAAATTTCCTACAGAGGAAGCAATGAGCCTTTCAGCGAAGATGAAAGAAATCGTAGGAATCATTTTTGACAAGAAGGGATAAATAATGGCAACTTCAAGCTTAAGTTCACTGGGATTGGGTAGTAACGGTGCTCTCTCCTATGATACTATTGATAAGTTAAGAGCAGTCGATGAGAAAGCTCAACTAGATCCTATTGATGCAAAATTAACCACAAATACAACGAAACAGACTGATTTAGCGTCTCTTACGTCTTTGGCGAATGCCTTGAAGTCATCAACGACAGGCTTATCAGAAGAGGTAAATTACCTTCAAAGAACAACCACTGTTTCAAACGATGCCATATCTGTGGCAACCAAATCAGGTACAACGCTTGACAGTTTTACAATGCATATTAACACCTTAGCCAGTCAAGATATTTATCAATCGACTAATTTTACAAGTCAAACCAGTACCTTTGCATCAGCAAGTGATACCTTGACCCTTAAATTAGGATCAAATACCTATGCCCTTGACATAACATCATCAACCACACTCTCTGAGCTAAAAGATATGATCAATGAAAAAGCGGGTGGAAAAATCACTGCTTCCATTCTCAATGTTGGAGGAACAAACCCGTATAGGCTTGTCGTCAAATCAAGCTCAACGGGAGCCGATAACGCCATTACGCTCTCTGCAACAGGAACAGCACTGACAAATTTAGGATTGGATCAAAGCGCTAATCATCTTAAAACTGCGTCAGATGCCTCCTTTGATTTTAATGGAGTTACCATCAAGCGTGCATCCAATACGATTGATGATCTCGTTGTTGGAACGACGATTACACTCAATAAAGTACAAACCGACCCAACTGTCAATACAACAGTTGCTGTTACGCAAGATTGGACCAACGTTACCAATAATCTTAAATCACTCGTTACCTCCTACAATGACTTGATGACGAAGCTTAAAACGGCGACGGCATATGATACAACAGCTAAAACAGCTGGTACGTTTCAAGGCGTTACACAGATCAATACCTTAAGTACTGAGATTCGTAAACAAGTTTTAGGCATTGATAATGAAGGTAGAGGACTTAGTGACTATGGTATCAGTGTCGATTCAGATGGTAAGCTTGCATTTGATGCCACAGCATTTAATGCCAAAGTAGCCGCTAATCCTGCGGATGTTAAAGACTATTTCCTAGGTTCAACGACCTATAATGCTACTTCGTATAAAGGTTCTGCTGTTTTAGCAGGAGGATTGAGCATTGGGGCTGACGCGCTTTCGATTAATGGTAAAGCCATTACCTTTACAACAGCCTCAACATCAACCATCGATGATAATTTGGCAGCCATTAAAACGGCTATCAACAATGCAGGCATAACAGGGATTAGTGCAAGTATTGGCGAAAATAACAATATTGTCTTAAAAGGTGTAACAGGCGCTGATATTGTCATTACAGGTGATAGCACAGCACTATCTACTTTAGGACTTCAAGCAAGCAATGTTTACTCTTCACCAACTGTCAAAGAGGGTGTCTTTACTACATTTAACAATGTACTTAAAGGTTATGTCAATACAACGGATGGAACGCTAACCCAATATAATAAAAGTTTAGCTACGGAGAAAACAGCCTTAACAAAAACAAGAGCAACGGCTGTTTCACGTCTCGATACAAAATATGAAGCAATGGCAACAAAATTTGCGGCATACGAAAGTATTATCAGTAAACTCAATAACCAATTCAGTTCACTCTCTACCATGATCAAACAATCTTATAGCACCAGCAGTTAATAAAAGGAAATCATAATGTATACCAATTTGGCCTATTCAACATACTCACAAAACAACGCCTCTATCGAATCTTCTGATAAGTTGATTAGAATGCTATACGAAGGTGTATTACGCTTTGCTTCACAAGCTAAAAAAGCCATTGAAGATGGTAATATTGAGAAACGAACGTATTGGATCAATCGAACATCTGCTATCTATACGGAGCTTATTAACTCACTCAATTATGAGGGTGGACAAATTGCACATTATCTTAGTGGGCTTTATATTCATCAAGTGAAGCTTCTCGCAGAAGCCAATATGACCAACGATACATCCAAGCTGGATGAAGTTATTAACGTTGCTAGAGAATTGTTGCAAGCATGGAAAGAAGAGACAGATAATGTCATGGATTAAAAATTTCACCATTGCTATCGTGGAAGAAAATTACGAGAATATTGGTGAACTGATTGATAACATGCCCCATTTTGAAACTCTTGAAGAAGCGCAAACAGCCTGTGCGTTGATTCAAGAAGCATTAATTATCATGGAAAAAGAGAAAGCAAACACATTTGAAGCGATGCAAAAGCTTAAAAAAACACGTCAATTTATTGATACTTCATCCGAGTCTCATCTACAAGAATACAGAGGGTAATTTTACCCTCCCTCCACTACCTCATTTCTCCCAAAATTACTTCACGAAAGAGAAAATACAGCCATACACATTTTAGACAAAAAACTAAAAGAATCTTTTACATGTAAATCTCATTGACTACCCTATTTCAAAACCTCTTTCTTTCAATTTCAATTTTACAAATAAATTTAATGTCTCTTTTGATGTATCAAAACCCGTTATAAAGACTAAGCCTTTTATCAAAAGGAGTGGCTATAATAGGCAAAAGCTTTTCAAAGGAGTTCCATGCTCAAAATTGCTGTTTCCGCCTGTTTACTGGGCGAGCCTATTCGATACGATAAGACAGGTCAACGGGATCGTTTTATTACCGACAAACTTGGCAAATATGCTTCGTTTATTCCGTTTTGTCCTGAGCATTTAGCCTTTGGGACACCGCGTGAGACGATACGTATCGTGTTGGACCATGAGCATAAAAACGTTATCACTGTCTTTTCCAAAAAGGATGTCACGCAAGCGATGAATGAAGCGGTGGCACATGAACTTCATAAAATCCAAAATGAAGAGATTTGCGGCATCATTTTAAAGTCTAAGTCACCCAGTTGCGGGCTTGGCAGTACAAAGTATTACAAGGATGCGATGAGCGAAGGGAAAAAAGATGGGCTTTTTGCGCTTACATGTAAAGCGCATTTTGAGGATTTTCCCATCGAAGAAGAGGCACGATTGATTGATGCGTGGCTGAGGGAAAACTTTGTCATGCAACTCTTTGCGTATGAAGATGCAATGAAGCTTCATAAGAACATCCAATCGATGCAAGAGCTCGTCTTGTTTCATACGGCCTATAAATTTTTACTGCAAAGTAAACACGAAGGACATTACCGTCTTTTAGGCAAAATTGTTGCCAATCACGATAAAAAAAGTTTGCATGAAGTCACGAATGCATACCTTACCCTGTTCAAAAAAACGATTGCCTACAAAGGGACGATTGGCAAAACGGTCAATGTGCTTCAACATATGGTGGGATTTTTCAAAAAAGAGTTAACAAGCAGTGAAAAAGAAGCATTGCATCTTCAAATTGAGGAGTTTCGCGATGAGATCATTCCGCTCATTGCAGTGATGAGTACCATCGAATTTTTGGCTAAAAAGTATGAGGTACATTACCTTTTAGGGCAGAAGTTTTTAAACCCCTACCCTAAAGATTTAGCCCTTAGATCGTTCATTCAAGAGGGAAAATAATCAGGTTTTAAACGTCGAAAGTGTCGCGTTGAGATTTTCAGCCATCTGGCGAAGGTCTCCGCTGGTCACGGTAATCTCTTCCAATCCTTTGGCATTTTGATCAGAAATCGTGTTAATACTTTCGATTTTTTCAACAATCACATCGATGCTCTTTTCGGTGCTAATATAATCGTTCACCGTTTTGTCACTCATTTTAGTCGCCATTTCCATGATGCTCGTGGTCTCTTTGATCTTCTCTTCAACCATTTGCGCCGTATGGGTAAGCTCTTGGACTTGCTCTGAATTGTGATTCATCTGTTCACCTGAGTCGATGATGGCTTGCACGATGACATTGATCGTCGCGTTGATCTCCAAAAGGCTTTTTTGTGTTCGCTCTGCCAATTTTCGCACTTCATCGGCCACAACGGCAAATCCACGCCCATGTTCACCCGCACGCGCCGCTTCAATGGCTGCGTTAAGGGCTAATAAATTGGTCTGATCGGCAATGTCACTGATGACGGTAAGAACGCTTTTGACCTGCTCAGCATCCGAACTAAGCTGTCTCATGCGAGAGGCCAATTCCATCTCTGTTTGAGCACTTTGATCGACTTTTTCACCCAGTATCACGATCTCTTTGCAAGCGTCTTTCAAGTTTTCATTCGCCTTTGTAATCTCTTCTTTAGAGCGTTTGGCTTCGCCAACAGAGCGTTCGATCTCTTTGCGCAATGCTTGCGAAACCTTGGTGGCATCATCAATCAAAAGCGTGGAGTGCTCGACACGTTGGCTCATTGTTTGCGAGATGGAAGAGAGCGTGTTGGAAAGCGTTGCATTTTCACTGCTGGCATTTTTAGCCGCAACCATTGTGTGATGTACCTTTTCGATGAAATGATTAATCTGCGTTGCCGCTTTACCTATCTCATCTTGCCCATCGACATCCAGTTTACATGTAAGATCGCCTTCTCCTCGTGCAAGGTCTGCCGCTTTGGAGGCTAACGCATCTAATGGACGGTTGACCACGCGCCCCAGCACCATGTAGATCACACCAAAGATGATGATGACCATCACAATACCAGAGAGGACTAATTTTGCCAATAAGCCAGTAATGCTACCATCGATTTTGCTCTTTTGCTGTTCAATGTTTTTCTCAACACCATCAAGATAAATACTCGAAACCAAAATCCAATCCCACTCTTTAAAGTACTTAGCATACGCGATTTTAGACTCTTCTTTGCCCGTGCTTGGGTTTTTGAAGGTGTAGGAAACATACGTTCCCTCTTTTTCATTGGCGAGACTCTGCTCCACCAATTTTTTGCGGTATTCTACGCCGTTCATATCTTTTTCGCTAAGATCAAAAGGTCTGTTTTTAAGCTCTGGTTGTGCACCATGAAAGACGAAACTGTACGTGTTATCTTTCACTTTTTTGATACCAAAGAAGTAGCCACCATTGCCGTATTTTAAACTGGAAAGTATCTCAATGGCACGCTCTTGATGATAGACTTTAATGAGTGACATGTATTCACCCGTTCCAATAATAATGCCCAGTGGCTTAAAGAAGAAGTTGTACGATATTTTGCCTTCAACCTCATTGGTAATAGGGTTTTTACTGTAATATTTTGCAATATTATTGCCACCAGGAAGCGCCGATTCAATGATCGGTTTAACCGTGTAATTGCCTTTGATATCTTTACGCTCTATCAGGTTTTTCCCGATGAGATTTTTACTCTCATGCGCTATGTTGATACCCTCAGGCGTATAGGCAAAAAAGTACCCAGCACCTTTGTTATAACGATACCCTTGGATGATGTGAATGAGAAGCTCCCGAAGCTCTTTCTCACTCATACTCTCTTTTTTGTCCTCATAAATCGCCTCAAGGACATCTTCAAACATCATCGCATCTTCTTTGATCTTATCGACAATGTTGTCATCTTTGGTTTTTTCATACGAGTTTTTGACAGCATCTTGCGCTATTTGCAAATAGTTTTTAACCTCTTGATGATTGAGGTTGGTAATTAAATCCGATTGGTCTTGTATCTGCGTGTTGCCAAGCCCATACATCCCTCTTACAGTCATTGTAAGGAAGATAAGTGCCATCACACCAATAGAGATGACAAACACCAGTAATATCCTAAGTTTTAACGAATAATTTGACATAGTTGCCCCTTAATGATCAAGAACTCAAAGTCCAATAGTTTAACAAAATTTTACGGATTTATATAGGCTTTTTATATAAAATTTGTTTATAATAGTCACACCAAGGAAAAGGATAACAATGGCTGCAAAAATTCTCTGGTTCAGACGTGATCTGCGCATTCATGACTCTTTGCTTTTGTCACTTGATGGCGAAGTATTGCCTCTGTTTATTTTCGATACGACCATTTTAAATCTACTCGAGAAAAAAGATCGAAGGGTTGCGTTTATTTTTGAACAAGTACTTCAACTCAAAAAAAATCTCAAAGCGATAGGGCTTGATCTTGCCCTCTTTTATGGTTTACCCGAAGATGTGTTTGCCTACCTTAAAACGCTAGGCTTTGATGACGTCTATGCGAGTGTGGATTATGATGCATATGCTAAAGAGCGCGATGCCAAAATCGCAACGATGTTAAACTTTCATCCCCTGAATGATTGCTACCTTTTTGAGCCCAATGAAGTCCTTAAAAAAGATGGCACACCTTACCTTGTTTTCACCCCATATTATCGTGCGTGCAAAGAGCTTTACACACAATTTTACGCATTAGAATATAAACAGGGCAAACAAAGCCTTGCAAAGTTCGAATACAACGAGCTTTGGAGTATATCAAAAGGTGTAAAAAAGCCTTTACATGTAACCATTGAAAGCATAGGATTTGAGCCTTTACATGTAAACATTTTAAGCCCAGAAAAAGCGCTCGAAATCTTTACATGTAAAGTAGATGATTATGAAGCAAAACGTGACTTTTTTGATGTTGATGCCACCTCGCATCTGAGTGTTCATCTTCGTTTTGGGACACTTTCGATTCGTGAAGTTGTACGCTTTTTAGTGAACCTCAAAAAGCAAGGGCACACGACAGAGCCTTTTTTTAGGCAGCTCATTTTTCGTGAATATTATGCTTATTTGCTCTACCATTTTCCCAAACTTGCATGGGAAAATTACAAATACTCACCGCCCATTTCCCATGATGCTGAAGCGTATGAGCATTTTATCACTGCGCAAACGGGCTACCCACTCGTTGATGCGGCGATCACGGAACTTTTAACAACAGGCTTGATGCACAACCGTGCGCGCATGGTCGTTGGCTCCTTTTTCACCAAACATTTGATGTTACCATGGCAACAGGGTGAGGCATTTTTTGCAAAGCATCTTTTGGATTATGACGCGAGTGCAAACATACTTTCATGGCAGTGGTGTGCAGGAACAGGCATCGACCCGCAGCCCTATTTTCGCATCTTCAACCCGTATGCTCAGTCATTAAAGTTTGATAAAGATGCACGTTATATCAAACACCATCTTCCCCTTTTAAACGACATCCCAGCGCCCTCTTTGCATAAAGAAGCGTACGTGATGAGCCACGATATTGCAGGCTATCCAAAGCCTATCATCGGGCATGAACATGCGCGAAAACGTTTTTTGAGTGAATTTAAAAACCTACCATAAAAAGACATAAACGCACTACCAATGATGACTCATTTTGCCTATGCTTTGGTGTAAAAAAGGAGGAATATCATGGATGAATTTGCTATCATCGGCGGAGGAATTGGTGGCGCGTGCAGTGCGCTTTTTTTGTCGCAAAATCACGCCACGATGTTGTATGAAAAAGAGCCTTATTTGGGAGGATGTTCTTCCACGTTTAAACACAAAGGACATTTCTACAACACGGGTGCTACGACGTTTGCGGGCTATCAAGAGGGTTCTTATGTGCACACACTTTTTCAAGACACTCATGTCTCGTTTCAGAGCAAAAAACTTAACAGTGCGCTTAGCGTCATCATTGATGGAAAAACCATTGAGCGATACAGCGATATGGAGGCATTTTTAGAAGAGATCAATCGTGTATTTTACCACCCTAAAAACACGGCGTTTTATGCTCTCATTACGAAGATGCAACGCCAATTTTTTGCCATCAATGACTACTACTATTCCAATGCCTCTTTATTGAAAAAAATAACGTCACTCTACTCGTTTAAAACTTTACTCACAACATTTTATCCCTATCTGTTTACCGACGCACAAAGCTTCATCAAACGCTATTTTGGGGCTATTGATACACGTTATCTTGATTATCTCAATAACCAAGTGCTCATTGTCACACAGGCCAAACTGCATGAGATCAATTTTCTCACCGCAGCGCTTGCGCTTTCCTACCAATTTATGGACAATCACTATATCTATGGCGGAATGGGGTCTATTTTTCAAGGCATAGAAGCCTCTTTACCGCACATTCAAAAAAATACGTTTATCACCTCCATCACGAAGCAGTCGGATCGTTTTCTACTTAAAAGCAAAACAGGAGAGTTTGAAGCCAAGAACATTGTGCTCAATAGCTCCTTATTTGACGCCCAACCGCTCTTTGAAGATCCAAAAATCCTCAACTATCTCAAGGGATATAACCATTTTGATACCCATATCAGTGCCTTTGTCTGTTACTTTCGCATCAAACGCACGAAGCCTTTGAACCATCACTATCAAATTATTTTACCCGATGTCCTGGCACATACCATCTCTAATTCGCTCTTTGTCTCTTTGGGAGATGCGGACGATGAGACAATGGCACAGAGTGTTACCGTCTCGATTCATACCTCCACAAAGCTTTGGCAAGGACCTAACATTGTGGAGCAAAAAGGAGAACTTGTCGCTATAATAGAAAAGATCGTGTGTGACTCCTTAGGCTTAGAATGGGGGGATATACTTGAGCATTTTGGCGCAACCCCTCACACCTTTAAACGTTACATTAACCGCTCATCGCTTGGAGGTATTCCTATGCGTTTGGAAAACATTGTCTCACGCTTGCCCTCCAATGATTCACCCATCAAAGGACTTTACCATGTGGGCGATACAACCTTTGCGGCGCAAGGCTGGCCGGGTGTGGTGATGGGTGTACGAAATCTACAGAGGCTTTTATGCAACACTTCCTTTTAAATCTCTCCGTTAAAGAGTGGCTTAACATCGGTTTTATTGCCCTATTCTTCTGTGTCACACTCTCGTTTGTCTGCTATTTTCTTTTAGATATTCCTTGGCATCAGGGGATTCTTTTCGGTCTCATTTTGGGATCATTCATGTTTGCGTGCGCCTATACCTTCACCACGTTTCTCAATCAAACCATACTTCCACGTCTTCGCCAAAACTATTGGCTTTTGTGCTCAGGTATTTTCTCTTTTTTAGCCGGTTTTATGGCAACACTGCTCACTTTTGCCCTCTCACATTTTTTACATGTAACCATGGTGTTCAAGTTTGAAACGCATCTGTGGCTTTTTGCAGGCATCATCGGTATTTTAAGTTATGCAGTGGCGTTTTTACTCTATCGTTTTGCGTGCATCCGCTATGAAAAAGAGTCCCAGCGAACGTTGCTCATCCAAAGCCGTCTTAAGTCCTTAGAGCGCCAACTCAATCCACACTTTTTATTTAATGCATTAAACTCCATCAGCGAATTACTGCATGAAAATCCTATGAGAGCGGAAGAGGCTCTTTTGGAACTGAGTCATTTTTTGCGCTCCACGATGAAAGAGCTCTCTCTTATAACATTAAGGGAAGAGTTGGAAAATGCCAAGCGGTATATTACGTTAGAGAACATTCGATTTGATGGTAAAATTACCCTAAACGTAAACCTTGATGCATCACTTTACAACGAACGCATTCCAAAATTCTCCATCCAACTTTTAGTCGAAAATGCCATCAAACATGGTTTTGAAAACAAGGTGTTGAATATTAACATAGAAGCATATCAAGACAAAACCGTGCATCTTATCGTTGAAAATGATGGCAAAGCGATGCAAACACCCCATTTTGGGATAGGACTTCAAAATCTTCAAGAGCGTTTGGAACTTTTAAGTCATGGCACGTTGCACCTTAAAGCACTTCAACCACCCACCTTTGAAATCATCCTAGGAGTATCTGAATGAATATCTTAGTGATGGATGATGAATCCTTAGCACTCAAACGGGTTGAGCGTTTTTTAAAAGCCTTAGGGTACAGCTGCACCTGTGTGGATTCACTCGTTGCCTTTGAGCAGGCAATGGCGCAAAAGAGCTACGAGCTTTTTATCTTGGACATTCATATGCCCTCCATCAGCGGTATGGATGTCGCTAAAAAAGTATTGCAAGCAGATCCAAACGCTTTTATTATTTTTCAAACGGCGTATGAGGCGTATGCACTTAAAGCATTTGAGATAGGTGCGATTGATTATTTGCTCAAGCCTTTTTCCCAAGAGACATTGCAAAAAAGCATTGAGCGCGCACGCTCTTACCAAAAAGAGCACCACAGCTCCTTTATGACACGCAACAAAGAGGAGTCGTATCTTATTGGTGAAAAAGAGATTATCTACATTGAAGCGGACTTAAATGAAGTGATGCTTCGCACCAAAGAGCATTTTTCCTATTTGGACAGACCCATCTCGTTTATGGAAAAGATGCTCAGTCCCACACATTTTTTTCGCATTCATCGCTCTTTGATTATTCATATTGATGCAATCAAATCAATACGAACCGTTGAGCAAAGTAAACTGGAGTTTAGTTTTAAGGAGATTGATGATGTTATCTGCTCCTCCAAAGAGGGCGCAAAGAAATTTAGAGAAACCTATACCATTGCCTCTTTTAAAATGACAAAATAAGGCTACAAAACGTCATGAAGTCGTGTTAAAATGGAATCAAAATCAAAGGAGTACATCATGTTAAAAGAGTTCTTACATATGAGTTTAGGCGGAATGGTTGTTCTTAAAGAAAAAATCGAAGAAGAGCTTAAAGTGCTCGAAGATAAAGGCAAAATTAGCACAACCGATGCAAAAAGTTTCATTGACTCTATCAGCCAAAAAGGCAAGGACGAAGATGAACGCATTAAGGCTAAAATGAAAGAGATGATTAAAGAAGTGATTGATGAGTTAGGCATTGCGACGAAAAGCGATATTGAGGAGCTCAAATCAAAACTTTCTTAATCTATTGGAATCTTTTCAGCCCCAAAAGGGTTTATGACATTTTTTCATTTTTACTCAGTATCTATCTCTTACTGAAAAAGAAGGAGCGGTTGCTTTTTTTAAAGCCACTGAGCCCTGTAAAATTGAATCAAACCATCGTATCTTTGGGGGCTAGTTTTATTAAACTGGCACAAGTGCTTGCCACGAGAGCCGATTTTTTTACCCCAGCGTATTTAGATCAGCTCAAATCATTGCACGACCATCTCCCTCAAATGTCAGAAGCACACTTAAATATCGTGCTTTCGCGGGCATTTCCTACGCTGCCATTTGAACATTTTGAGGCAAGCCCCATTGCCTCTGCCTCCATTGGTCAAGTCCATCAAGCCTCGCTCAATGGACAAAAAGTTGCAGTAAAACTGAGACGTCTTGACATCGAAAAGCAGGTACGTGCTGATATTACGATTATCTCATTTTTTAACGGACTCTTTCGTCCTCTGTTTTCACACTACACTAAAAATTCCATTGAAGCCGTCATTGTTGAATTTTCAAAGATGATTCTCCAAGAGGTCAATATGACCACGGAGCTCCATAACCTTCAAAAATTCTCCAGCACCTACGCGCATTCGGGTATTTTTTTTCCCATACCTTTTGAGGCGTATTGCAGTGAAGATGCGTTAGTCATGAGCTATGAAGAGGGATTTCGGTTTGATGACAAAGAACGCTTACTCAAAGAAAATATTGATTTTAGAGCGATTATCGCTAAACTCATCTCTTTTTATACAGAACAAATGCTCCTTCGTGGCTATTTTCACGCCGATCCTCACCCTGGCAATCTACTGGTAACCCCCAAAGGGGATCTCATTTTACTCGATTTTGGTATGGTCAAAACCATCCCAAATCAAACCCGTATTGCCATTATTGAGCTGATTAAAGCGGCTAATGAAAAAGATTATGAGCTTTACATCAGTGCCAGTAAACGACTCGGAACCATTGCGTACGAAGCGCCTGTGAGTGAACTTGCCCTTTTAAGCGAGCGCATGTTTGACATCTTTGGAAACGAAAATTTAAGCTCTGAGAGCATGCAAAAACTGGCGTTTGAGGTCTTAAGCTCTACCAGTGACCTTCCTTTTAAACTCCCGCAAGAAGCTATTTACATTTTGCGCGTTAGTGCGATTATCGAAGGGTTAGGGACAACGTATATTGAAAATTTCAATGGCATTAAAGACATCTTGCCCATTTTGCAAGAGAACATTCCTAAAGCATTGGGCGCAGATGAAGGTATCTTAGAAACGCTGATTAAAGAGTTCAAGTCCCTTCCATTAACCTTGCACCATGTCAAATCATCCCTCCAACAAATCAGTGACGGTGAACTGAAAGTGGAACTCTCTATGGGGCAATTAGAGTGGCTCAAAAAAGAGTTAAAGCAGAGTGTAAAACCGTTTTTGATTGGAACTGTTCTTATCCTAAGTGCGCTGTTCGCTCTTTTGTACGACCCCTCACTGAAAGAGGTCGCATTGGCATTGTTTACGCTTGGATTGGCTCGTATTATTTTTTAAGCTTATGTTACGCAGTTTACGTAACGGTATCTTAAACAATGTGTAAAACCCATTGCTTAAGGTCAGGGAAAATCCCCGACACCCCCTAAAGCTTCATAAAAAATATTTTATGAGAGTTATTTTTTATAGTCTACGACTTCTTCCAAGCTTAAGCGGTGTTTGCCTCTTTGCTCATTTGCTCGGTATCCAAAAGGAATGACGAGTGCGCTTTGATACACCGCGGTATCAATTCCTAAGAGAGCATCGACTTTTGCAGAATCAAACCCCTCTATCGGGCAGGAATCAATGCCAATGACTGCAGCGGCCGTCATCATATTGCCAGCAGCAATATAACACTGTTTCTCACTCCACATCTCAATCGTATGGTCATCTCTGCCATCGACCCACCCTTTGTAAATTCCCAGCAACCCTTTAAACCCATCTTCAGGTAGTCCCCACCGTTTTAATTGTCTTTGCGTGTAAGTGTCACTGCTTCGCACATCTTTGCGTGCTAAGATAATAAGAAGGTCGCTACATGTAGAAATCTGTTGTTGATTCCACGAGACTTTTTCAATCTCTTCTTTAAGCGCTTGGTTTTGCACCACGACAAACTTCCACTGCTCAACACCAAATGAACTAGGACTCAAACGTCCCGTCTCGAGGATAAACGCCAAATCTTCTTGGGATATTTTCTTCTCATTAAAAAGCTTGCATGCGTGACGATAATTCATCGCTTCTAAAAATATTTTTTTAGTATCCATTTCTATCTCCTTACTGATTTATTTCATTATAATACAACCCCAACACACATCGCGTTAAGCTAAAAACCACTACCTTTTTTTAAGAAACCTCTTAGCTTAATGAAATAAAAGACTATTACATACAAAAAATATCGTAAGGGAAAATACAGTCAATTTTTGTATAATACTTTCAACATTTTAAATATAAGGAAGACGAATGCAAAACGACTTTACAAAAGCGATGGACTTTCGCCACGCGTGCAAGATTTTTGACGAGACAAAAAAAATATCCGATGAGCAAATGCACTTTATCCTAGAAGCCGGTCGCAAATCGCCCTCTTCATTTGGTATGGAGGGTTGGAAATTTCTTGTCATTACCAATGACGACCTTCGTGCAAAACTGCGCCCTGTCTGCTGGGATCAACCACAAATTACAACCAGTTCTCATCTTGTCATTGTCCTAGCGGCGATTGATGCCGTTAAAGTGGAAAGTGGCATACCCGCTCTTCGTTTTGGTAGACGTGAAATGCCTCAAGAGAAAAAAGATTTTTACATCAACCTCTACGCCAATCACCTAAAAGAGACACTGAGCTCGGATAGCAACATTTACGCATGGACAGCAAAACAAAGTTACATTGCGGCAGGAAATATGATGACCGCTGCGGCATTTATCGGCATAGATTCATGCCCAATCGAAGGCTTTGAAAAAGAGAAAATCGAAGCTATTTTAGCGCTTGATACAACCAAATTCCAAGTGGCAATGGTGCTTCCTTTTGGCTATCGCGTCAATCCTCAATCGACTCAATTTCGTGTACCATTCAACGAAGTGGTTGAATTTATTAAATAACTAACTTTCAGAGCCTAGAAATTAGGCTCTACGCTCTTCTTTCCCTCTTTTACATTTCATTTTGAAATATTTTTCCCTTTACATGTAAAAAAAATCTATCATATCCGTATGAAACTAACCACCGAAGATAAACTCTCCCTCTTAGCAGGCAGTGCCAAGTACGATGTCTCTTGCTCTTCCAGTGGCAGTGAGAACAACTACAAAACAGGTGAGCTTGGCTGTGCCCATACCAGTGGTATTTGCCACAGTTTTACCAGCGATGGACGGTGTGTTTCGCTTTTGAAAGTCTTGCTGACAAATGTCTGTATTTACGACTGTGCATACTGCATCAACCGTGTGAGCAATGACACCCCAAGGACCGCATTTACCCCACGAGAACTGGCAGACCTTACCATCAATTTTTACAAACGTAACTACATCGAAGGACTCTTTTTAAGTTCTGGCATCATCAAAAATGAAGACCACACCATGAGCTTACTCCTTCAAACGTTACGAATACTACGCCATGAGTACCGATTTAATGGCTACATTCATGTCAAACTTATTCCTGGTGCCTCCAAAGAGCTCATCGAAGAAGCGACACTTTTAGCGCATCGGGTTAGCTCCAACATCGAACTTCCAAGTTCAAAAAGCCTTGCCCTACTCGCACCCGATAAAACCAAAGAGAAGCTTCTCTCACCACTGAAACACGCTCGAGACATCACGATGCAACGAAACGCTAAGCCTATTTCGATGAGCACCCAGATGATTATCGGTGCAACGAGCGAGAGTGATTTTGAGATTCTCAAACTCTCATCAGCGCTCTATGACAAAGCGCTGTTGAAACGGGTCTATTACTCTGCGTACATTGCGGTCAACAACCACAAACATCTACCTGTGCCTGAACTCTCAAAACCTCCTCTGCTTCGGGAACATAGGCTTTATCAAGCCGATTGGTTGTTACGTTTTTATGGCTTTTCATACAATGAGATTTTGAGTGAAAACCAAAACCTTGACATTCAGTTTGATCCCAAAACCTTTTGGGCACTCTCAAACCTCCATCTTTTCCCCATTGATGTCAATCATGCACCCAAAGAGATTTTGGTGCGCATTCCCGGTATTGGACTACGAGGAACAGAAAAAATTTTGCAAGCCAGACGCTTTAAAAAACTCTGCTTTGAAGACCTCGTACAGCTTAAAATATCGCTCAAAAAAGCACGCTATTTCATCATCGCTGGAAAAGATTTTCATCGAAGTTCCTCTCTTTACACCGAAAAGATCAAACTTGCCCTCATTCACCAAGGTTCAAACATCATTCAACCTACGCTCTTTGACACTTCCATCTACACAGGAGAGCTGTGATGATCTTGCTTTATAATGGTAGTTTTGAAGGCTTTTTGAGTTTGGTGTATGAAGTTTATTATGAAAAAATACAAGTAAGCTCTATTGTCAAAAAGATGCCAGAATCACTTTTATTTGAGCGTTTTCATGAAATTTTTACCGATGAAGTAAAATCACGCAAAGTCTTAGATGCCATCACAAAGCATTTCACCAAAGAGCAACAACATACCATCTTTAATATCTTTTTATGCGATTCAAGGGAGTATGAGATGGCATTGTTGGAGTACATTCGCATTGGATTTAAAAATCCTAAAGAGCTTCGAAACATTACCAATCCTTCTTTGTTTTACATTCAAAACCTTGAAAAAGAGCTTTTGTGTTTTGTCCATAAAATGTACGGCTTTACCCGCTTTGAGGAGCTAGAAGATGGCACATTGTATGCCAAAATTGAGACAAAATTTAACATTATCCCTTTTTTAGGAGATCATTTTTGCAAACGCTTAGGAAAAATCCCTTTTATTGTTCACGATGTCAAACGTGCTCTTGCCTTTGTGAAAAACGATAAACTGCGAGAAATACGCTCTATTGCGGCCTTTGATACTCCTACATTTTCAAGTGAGGAAGAGACATTTAAAGCGTTATGGAAGAGCTTTTTTAAAGCGGCAGCGGTTGAAAGTAGGTACAATCCCAAGCTTCAACAAAGCTGGGTTCCACTGATGTATCGAACCTACATGAGCGAGTTTCAAGAGTGAATTTAAGGGCGTTTGCATTTACATGTAACGCATCTGTAAACGCCCAAACGCAGCATTTAGACGTTTACATGTAAAGAGATTTTAGTATGAGTCCATCTTTCCAAAAATAATAGCCCCATTGGTTCCGCCAAACCCATAATTAGCGCTCAAGACGGTGCATAGCTCTGCCGCTCTTGCCTTATTGGGAATGTAATCCAGTTGCATATCATCGCTTGATGCTTCAAAATTAATCGTAGGCGGCATCATGTTAGCATTTAATGCCATGATGGAGACAACCGCTTCGATTGTTCCAGCAGCACCGAGGGTATGTCCCGTTGAGCCCTTGATCGAGCTTAATGGTGGGACTTTCTCAAACAGACTTTCAAACATTTTACTCTCATATAAATCATTGTAATAGGTGCTGGTTCCATGCGCATTGATATAATCAATTTTTGGATTACCTGCCATTGCAAGTGCGGCTTTGATTGCCCTTGAAGCGCCTTCATGATTTGCCAAAGGCGTTGTAATGTGATGAGCATCAGCACTTTCCCCAAAGCCTAATAGTTTGGCATAGATTTTAGCCCCTCGCTTCCTAGCTGATTCTAGGCTCTCCAAAATGAGCGCTCCCGCACCTTCGCCGAGAACAAAACCATCTCTGTCTTTGTCAAAAGGGCGTGAGGCATGTGCGGGGTCATCATTGCGTGTGGAGAGTGCATTCATATTCGCAAATCCTCTAAGACCGATAGGGCAAATACACGCTTCAGCACCCACAGCAACCATCGCGTCCGCACCTCCAAGCATAATCGTTTTTGCCGCTTCCGTGATCGCATGAAGTCCTGCTGTACACGCGGTAGTACTAGAAAGATTTGGCCCTCTTAAATCGTGATAGATAGAGACATAGCCGCTTAACATATTGGTGATGGTAGAGGGAACAAAAAAGGGTGAAACACCTTTAGCCCCTTTTTGAAAACTGCTAATGACATTTCTTTCAATTGTAGGAAGCCCTCCAATACCCGTCGCACCACAAACACCAAATCGATCTCGATCAATATCTTCAATTTTGATAGTGGCACGTTGCATCGCTTCTGCAACTGCTTGCAATCCAAGATGAATAAATCGATCTGCTTTTTTTTGCTCTTTTTTGTCCATCACATCATCAGGATTAAAATTTTTAACTTCGCAGGCAATGCGTACTTTTTCATTGCTTGCATCAAAATGAGAGATGATGTCTACGCCACTATTGCCAGCTAAAAGAGCATTAAAGGCATCGTTCGCGTTATTGCCTACACCATTAATCATGCCGTATCCCGTGATGACGACTTCATGAATTTTCATACTATTTCTCCAAATACAGTGATAGTTTTTACGAATGTGCTGATATATACGCTTTATTGAGCATATTAAGCGCAAAGCTTGGAGCGATGCGGCTCATCATTTTAAGGAGATTACTCTGCCCTGGCCTTATCTCTTTTTTATCACTCTTGATACCTTCTATTGCTAAATTGGCCAATTTTGTGACATTCATAATTGCCATACCTTCTTGTTCACTCGCGTCAAATTCATTAATTAATGGTGTCTCAATGGCAGGTGGAGCTAATTCAAAAACTTTAACCTTGGTATTGTGCAATTGAATGCGTAAAGATTGTGTGTAAGAGTGTATTGCTGCTTTAGTTGCACAATACACTGGTGTACTCACAAAAGGAACAAAAGCAAGGGCTGATGAAACATTGAGTATTGCAGCCATTTTTTGCTGTTTTAAGAGAGGTATAAACTGAGTACACATGCGTATAACACCGTTGACATTGGTATCAATCTCTTGTGTGAGCGTCAGGAGATCAATCTCTTGTTGCAAATCAATTTTTTTCATAATTCCCGCATTGTTTATCAGAATATTCAATTCAGGAAATTGTTGTGAGACGGCTTCATATAAATTGATGATCTCTTGAGGATTCGATACATCGCACTGAAATGTATGGACATTTTTTAAGTTGGATTTTGCCTTATCAAGTTTTTCTTGATTACGCCCTGTGATAATCACCGTATTGTTTTCACAAAGTTGATGAGCCAATTCATAGCCAATGCCGCTTGCTCCACCTGTAATTAGGATGGTATTATTTATCATATACATTTGTTTTCCTTGTAATATATTGTATATGCAATTTTACTTGCATGATGATAGTATAATATTTTTGCTATAATAATGCAAGTAAAATGGAGAATCTTATGAAACGAAAAAGTTACAATGAAATGCCATGCCCCATAGCACAATGTTTAGAGCTTATTGGAGAATGGTGGAGTATGCTCATTATTAGAGATGCCTTTAGGGGGCTTAAAAGATTTGATGAATTTCAAAAATCTCTCGGCATTGCTCCCAATATACTGACTCGACGGCTTAATGACCTTGTAGACTCTCGAATTTTGGAGCGTCAAAATTATGGAGAAAGCACGAAACGTTATGAGTATGTTTTATCCAAGCAAGGTAAAGATTTGTACCCTGTAATGGTTGTTATGTTTAAATGGGGGGATAAATACGCTCCTCCAAAAGGAATAAAAAGCCATGTCATTAATATCAAAACGGGAGAAATTGCAGAGCCTATTCTCATCGACAAAAGAACAGGACATGAAATGATTTTTGATGAATATAAGGCAACATTTGTACCTAATAACTAATGCATTAGAATAGCGTGTAAACGCCCAAACGCAGAGTTTGGACGTTTACATGTAAAGATATTAAAGTGTATCAGCGTGTCGTTCAAACACCTCTTTATCCCAACCACCACCGAGTGATTTGTAAAGAGATACACCCGAACTAAGCAAAGCTTGCTTCGTTTGAGATGTGGCGAGTTTGGCGGAGAGCAAATTACGCTTTGCATCTAAAAGCGTAAGGTAATCGCCATAGCCATTCTCATACTGTTTTTGAGCGAGTAAGTACACTTGCTCAATATTCTTCTCATAAGCGAGTTGATGCTCAAGTTTTTGCGTGAGCGTATGTCGCTTGTTAAGGGCATCATAGGCATCTTGAAACGCTTGTTGAACTGTCTTTGCATATGCAATCTCTGCTAGCTCTTTGTTGGCTTTGGCACTCTCCACATTGGAACTGGTTTTTCCCATATTAAACAAGGGAGAAGCAAGGCTTCCACCAAAACTGTTCATCCCTGATTGGGATTTCATCAGATTGGAAAGCTGTGTGCTTTCAAACCCTAAAGCCCCTGATAAACTAATACTAGGAAAATACGCTGCACGTGCAACACCAATGTTGGCATTGGTCGCTTTGAGATTCTCTTCAGCTTGTTTAATATCAGGACGTTTACTTAAAAGCTCAGATGGTAAGTTTGCTGGTACGTTGACATCACTTGGTAAGACACGAGGTAACCCATCTTTACTAAAAGCAGCAATCGCTTCGGGAGATTTACCGACTAACACAGCCAATGCACTTTGTTGTAATAAAATGGACTGTTCCAGAGCATCTTTGGTGATTTGAGCACTGTTAAGTTCTGCACGTTCTGATAAAAGTGTTCCTTTAGCAATAGCACCAAGAGAGTACTTAGACTCATTGCGTTTAAGCCCCTCTTCTCTTGCTTTAATCGTCTCATTGGTGATGTCCAGTTGCTCATACAAACTAATGAGTGTAAAGTAACTATCCGCCACACTGGAAGCTAAAGAAATCTTGACGGTATCTTTTGCCGCATACGTAGCGATCAAGGAAGCACGAGAAGAAGCTTCTGCCTCTTTGTATTTGCCCCACAGATCAAGCTCATAGCTTAAAACAGCACTCAATGAAAAATCATTGTATGTATTATGCGCTTGAGAATTAAACGTATCGGCACTGCTTCTTACACGTTGACCTGAACCTTGAACATCAAGGCTTGGGTAACGATCTGAGCTACTTCGTGAAAGCGTAGCCCGTGCCAGAGAAATATTTGCCATCGATGTCTGAAGATCATAGTTATTCGCAAGAGCCTCTGCTATCAGTGAAGAGAGCTTGGCATCATGGTAATGACTCCACCATGCCGCATCGACATAACTGGTTTCACTCTTGACATCAGCGCGATACGCCTCAGGAAACTGTGTTGTGGGAATGTTCAACTCTGGAGAGAGTGAACATCCACTTAAAATTAAAGCGATCACAGCGCTGTAATAAAGACTATTCTTCATCTTTTTTTCCTTTACGTGTAAACTTCACATTAAGCTGTGCGAGCCAGTTGTAAAAGAGTGGAATAAAGAAGATCGCAATCGTTGTTGCGGCAATCATACCACCAATAACACCTGTACCAATGGCATGACGACTTCCAGCCCCTGCACCTGAGCTTAATGCCAACGGTAAAACACCAATCGTAAAGGCAAGCGAGGTCATAACAATCGGGCGGAAACGTAAACGTGCTGCCTCTAAGGTTGCATCAAAAATGGACTTCCCTCTCTCTTGAGCTTGCATCGCAAACTCAATAATTAAAATTGCGTTTTTAGCCGATAAGGCGATCAGTACCAAAAGACCGATTTGGAAATAGATATCATTGCTAAGCCCTCTTAAATAGACTGCCATAATTGCACCAAATACTGCAAATGGAACCGATGTTAAAACGGCGAGTGGCATCAACCATCGCTCATATTGAGCTGCTAAGATCAAGAAGATAAAGACAAGACCAAAGATAAAGGCTTGTGAACCACTACCTTCCATCTCTTTTTCTTGGAATGATGTTCCTGCCCAT
>Ga0302213_1000063_pt1 | contig 80039 bp, 78 predicted proteins | sample II_Fen_N1_2_FD_194583 | JGI IMG/M metagenome (GOLD analysis project Ga0302213, IMG submission 194583) | Peat permafrost microbial communities from Stordalen Mire near Abisko, Sweden - II_Fen_N1_1 | ecosystem: Environmental > Terrestrial > Soil > Wetlands > Permafrost | place: Sweden: Abisko...
GACATTGTTAAAATGGTAATGAACTTGAAGCAAATCCCCTACTTTGGGTGCTTCTCTTTAACCCCGTTCTCTCAAACGAGGACGAAATTATATATCCATGTACCTTAAAATAAGGTTAAATGAAATAGCTGTAATCAGTTAATTATTGATAATATGTGTATAGCCTGTTTCAGGCTCTATATTTATAGTGATTTTTTCATTTGTTTTTGCAGTTGTACACGTGGATAAGCAAAGTTCTATTTGGCAAGTGCTCTTGATAAGCATATTTGTAGTTCCATTTTTGTAAGGATCATCTAATAACTTTGGATTTCCATAAAATGGTCTCCCTAATGAATCAAAAAATATTCTTTGCTGATCTATAGCAATAGCACATCCTCCTAAAAAATCAATATCTGTAATACCATATTTAAAACCTAAATTCATCTCTTTTGTAGCAGTAGGATCAGTACAGGCAACCGTAGTTGTAGTATAACCTCCTGTTAATAACTTATTTGTATCCAAAGGATTAACTGCAATTTCCGAGTCATCTGGATTACCACTGTATCCACCCGTATTAAGATTTGGTTTTCCTGGCCCATCAGAAAATACACTATATGACCAATGTGTAATGTCACTAGTTGAACATGGTGTTCCTGAAGTATTATTATGAAAAGAAAGTTGCCATCTCCCTTTATACCAAGACTGGACTTCTCGAATAGCAGCGAAGCCTGAGGTAGAAGAAAGTGAAAGATTAGGAGTAAACTTATCATCCTGCATAGCAAGATGTTGCGTATAACGAATATGACTCACCACTTGATCCGCAGCTTCACGAAGAGGGTTGCGTTGAAAGCCTGAAGCTGCGAAGTAAGATAAAATGCCTACGACAACAATGACAAATACTAGCTCAAGCATCGTAAACGCTTTTTTCATCTTACGTATCCTCGTGTTTAATTAACGCGGTAGAGATAAAAAGTCTTGACGACTTTATGGTAATAGGCAATATCAATCTTCTCATACCCCTCTTCTACTTCGGGTTGGCTGGTGAGTTTATAATTTTTACCCTGTGCAATACCATAGAACTTAAGTCTTAGAGCCATCTTATCGTCTTTCATACTCACTTTTGTGATGCCTTTGGCTTTGAGGGCGTCGGCTAACTCTTTGGCGATATTGTATTTAATAGCAAAATGCTTCGAAGGATCTTCCATCACGGCATAGAGCGGTTTGTTTAAAAAGATAAGCATTGTGTTGCATACAAGCGAAACAAGGACCAATCCAAAGAAAAAAGTATGAAGTTTGCGAAAAGCTGGAAGTCTCACGCGGTAACTGTTAAAAAAAACTTTGACCATTAAGGGAACAGAGAGCACAACAAAGGGTGCAAAATCTTCCAAGGAGAGTCGTTGACGCATGGAGAGAAGCAATGAAACGATAAGAGAGAAGAAAGAGATGTACCATATAAGGTGCTTTTCTTCTTTAATCAAGATACGGTACATCGCATAGACAAAATACAAAAAGAGCAAAGGTGAAAAGATAACGGCATAAACACCCAAGGTATCAACAAAATAACCTTTAGGTTTGCCGCCTATTTCAAAACCATACAAATACATCGATGCGCTAAATAAAATAAGCGTTAAGATCAAAAGATCGGTTTTACGTTGAAAAAGAGCATAAATGAACAGAGCAATAAAAAAGATACTGAAAGAATCATCGATAAAAAGTGCCACAATAAGTACTAAATGCGAGGCTATTTTATACTCTTTGAGATAGAGATAGGTAAATAATAGGCTAAAGAGGATAAGAACGATGCCACTATTGACCAACAGGGCAACACCGTTTACGCCTGGTAAAAGTGCATAAATAGCAACTGAGACAATACGATCTGTTCGTTTTTTTAAAAAGAGTTTGCCAATTTTATAAAGAAGTACAATAGAGATAAGATGGAAAAGGATAAACGGCAAACGCAATGCGAAATCATTTTGTCCAAAAAATTGTGTTGAAGTAACAGCCAAATAATGAACAAGGTTAGTACCATGAAAAAAGATATCTGCTTCATCATAACTAATGGAAATACTTTGCGCTCCATAGGAGAGCAATGCGCCGCTAAGGAGAAGAATAAGCAGTAAAAAAAGTCTTTCTTTCATAGTTTTAAGAAGTTGTTTAAGATGGCATGCCCGTGTTCACTCAAAATGGATTCGGGGTGAAACTGTACACCATAAATGTGTTTATCTTTAATTTGCAGTGCCATAATCTCATGGTCGTCCGTACTGTACGCCGTTGGAACAACCACATCAGGAAGCCCTTCTTGCTCAACCGTTAAGGAGTGATAGCGCGTTGTTGTAAAGGTTTCAGGAAGTCCGTCAAAAAGGCAGCTATTGTGAAGTTGTTTCGTAATAGAGGTTTTGCCGTGCATCATCCGCTTAGCGCGCACAACTTTACCACCAAAGGCTTGTCCTATGGCTTGATGTCCTAGGCAAATGCCTAAAATGGGGATTTTACCACCAAAGTATTTGATCACTTCAAGGCTGACACCCGCTTCATTGGGAGTTGCGGGACCTGGGGAGATAATGATTTTTTCAGGATGCAACGCTTCGATCTCTTCAATACTAAGTTCATCATTGCGAATCACTTTAAGATCAGCACCAAGCTCTAAGCAATACTGCACAATGTTGTACGTAAAACTGTCGTAGTTGTCTATCATCAATACCATGTTTCTTTTTTCCCTCAAACGCTCCGATTGGAGGAGCTTTTCTATGCAATACACTTTGTTGAAGCCCTAAGATTCTACCTTATTTCTATACGAAAGCGTAAATATTGATTATTGTATCAATTTTTGTGTTGTTTTAAAATTAAGATGATCTGACGCAAAAGTATGGAAGGGATAAATGCTGGAAGAAAAAAACGCTCGAACCGGGCAATTCGAGCGTCTGTCTTAAAAATTGTTACGTTCTACACAAAAAGGAGGTATGTGTCTTACAAGTGAAAGTATAGGCTCTTAGCTTAAACAAGAGATGAACCATTCGTTAATAAAAGCTAAACCGCTACGCCTTTACAACATGAAAAAATAACCACGTCATTGCTAAAAGATCGGCACTACCGCCGGGGGAGAGGTTTCGTGAGATCATATCGTCATTTAATTCACTCAAGTGTACGTCTAACATTTCTGCGTTACACTTTACATGTAAAAGCTCTTGCGCTTTTGTTTTGGCATACGAAAGCCCTTCAATACCACCTCGCGACCAAAGGGTACTATCATCTAAAAGTGACATCAGTAACAGTAGGGTTTTTTTCAGTGCGACCTCTTCGCCCTCCTCCTGCTGGCATGTTTCAAAAAATGGCAAACTTTGCTCGAAAATCATTTCAAAACCACTCTGAGCAATGCCTCGAATACCACTGCTTCTCGTCTCATAAAAGAAACGTGCCCCTGCCGTGTTGGACGTTACATGTAAAAGATCATTTTCGACCAAATGGTCGCACAGTGCTTGCATTTGAGTTTGTAAGCTTTTACATGTAATGTTCTGATTGCGCGCGTTGAGACGACCAATGGCGCCACAAAAGACGGCTAGGCAGAAGATCATTCCTTTATGCGTATTAACCCCTTGTGTCGCTTCAAACATCGCTTTTTCGCACGCGATGCCAATTTCACGAAGCCTTTTAAAACTCTGTTTTGCATCCTCGTGGGCGTAAGTTTGTGCGGTTTGAATCCATTGCGGTACATAAGGTTTGATGGCGTCGATGCTCGCGTAAAAGGTGTGAATGTCCATATCGCGGTGTGCACCGCTGTTGGCTTGATCGACCAGACCCGGTTTGGGAGTGAGCTCGACTTCGGTTTGCATGGCACGTTTGCACCACAAGGCGATGGAGTGGGCAAACGCATGTTTTTCAACTAACTGCTTGATATGGGCGTTCAATTCCGCATAGGTGTGTTTTTGAGCGCGTGCACAGAGCTTCGCTTCCTCTTCACAGACAAAACACCGACGCTTTGAAAGTCCAAGAGCCGTTCGGGAGAGAATTTTGCCCGTAAAATCGAGCACATCGATATCCATCAAACGACCCAATGGATGACTATTTTCCACTTTACATGTAAAGGTTTTGAGCACCTTGGCGTCTACTTTACATGTAAAAAAAGATTCAGCTCCCGTGGATGCGAATGTATGCTCGCACGCCAAGAGTTCTATGCCCTCATTTTCAAGCATCTCTAAAAGTGCTTGATGCGCGATTTCGTGTACGACCACCGCTTCATGCGAGAGTTTGATAAGACTAGGAATATTAATGCAAAGAGAGATAAGAGAGGCCAAAGGGTAGCGGCTTAAAAGCTCTTTTTGCTTCAAAGCGCGCTCCTCTTTGGCATAAAGAATTGCGTCTAACGTCGTCGGTTTGTCTATCATTTACGCGAGTTGTCTCACCACGTCGATAATAGAGCCATCACGATAACGAATAACGGCAACGACTTTGTCAATGTATTTGAGTTCAGAAGGCACACCACATAGCGCAATCGCTCGCTCGTAAAGCTCTTGCATCTCGACCACGTGAAGCCCCGCTTTTGTGAGGCGCTCTTTGAGCTCGACATTTTTAGGATTGACCGCGATACCTTGATCGGTCACGACCACATCGACGCTGTCCCCCGGTGTTACAATGGTATTGACCCGTTTGGTGACGGTGGGGATGCGCCCGCGTGTGAGTGGTGCTACAATGATGGAAAGCTTTGCATCCGCCGCCGTATCACTGTGTCCGCCTGAAGCGCCGCGAAGGAGCCCTTTTGAACCGGTGATGACATTGACGTTAAAGTCAAGATCAACCTCAAGCGCGCTTAAAACCACGATGTCAAGCTGACGTGTCGCCGCACCTTTGGAGCTGGGATTGGCATATTCATTTGCGCTAATTTCAATGTGGTTTTTGTTTTCACCCAACGATTTTGCGGCAAATTCATCGAAACTTTGCACGTCCAAAAGCGTTTTGATGAGACCGCGTTTGAGCATATAGACCATCGTACCCGTGATGCCACCTAGCCCAAAGCTCGCGTGAATGCCTTTTTCTTCCATCTTTTCACTCAAATAGACCGTTGTTGCCAAAGAGGCGCCACCCGTTCCTGTTTGAAGGCTAAAACCCTCTTTAAAAAGTCCAGAGTGTTCGATCACTTTAGCCGTATGCCCCGCAAGTAAAAGCTCTTTAGGGTTGGTCGTCATTCGCGTTTCACCCGCACCGATTTTGGAAGGATCACCCACCTCATCGACCACAACCACCGCGTCCACTTCATCTTGATGTAGGCTTGCAGGTACGTTGGGGTACTCTTCCAACGATTCCGTGAGGACAATAACATACTTCGCAAACTGCGCGTCAATCTTTGCATAGCCTAAAGAGCCACATTTGGAACGACCAGAGTAGCCATTGGCATTGCCAAACGCATCGCAGACAGGAACACCCAAAAACGCCACATCGATTTTAAGCTCACCTGTTTGAAGCAGATGTACACGTCCACCGTGAGAGTGAATTTGTACGGGATTTTTCATGAGCCCTTTTGAAATGGCTTCACCCAGTTTGCTGCGAAGTCCTGAAGTATAAATCTGCGTGACCACACCATTTTTAATGTGTTCAATTACAGGATCATGCACAGAAGCGAGTGAACTAGAAGCCAATGTAAGGTTTTTAAATCCCATCTTAGCGATGATGTTCATCACGTTGTTAATCAGCAAATCCCCTCCGCGAAACGCATGGTGAAAAGAGATGGTCATCCCATCTTTCAAACCAGAACGTTTAATCGCCTCTTCAATGCTTTCACAGAGTTTTTCTCTACGATCTTCACCTTTGACTTTTGCTTTACATGTAAACAGTGGAGCCCCAACAGAGGTGAGATCATCTTTCTTAAATTGTTTTTCAAAATCTTTCATTGATCTTCTCCTAAAACACCCGACGCACGCGCCAAATCCATAATCCACTCTGCTCTTAAAATAACAGGGGCATCGACCATTTTACCATCAAGGGAAATAACACCAAGACCACGTGCTTTGGCATCTTTGGCTGCTTCTAACACTTCAATCGCCCAGTTAATATTTTTTTGACTTGGCGCAAAAGCGCTGTGAAGCCAAGGGATTTGGTTCGGATTGATCAATGACTTACCATCAAACCCAAGCCCCTTGATGTAATCCACTTCGTGCATAAAGCCCTCTTTATCCTTCACATCTGAAAATACGGAGTCAAATGCGCCGATTTTTGCCGCACGCGCTGCAAGCAAGATTTGATTACGCGCTGCCATCAGCTCATGTCCCTCTTTGGTGCGTTGTGTATGAAGATCACGCACAAAATCTTCCGCACCCAATGCGATGCCCATCAGTCGCTTGGAACACCTCGCGATATCCACAGCATTCACGACGCCCAGCGCACTTTCAATCGCGGCTAAAAGCATCGTCTTTTTAGACCTTCCGATGCGATTTTCAATGTGTGAAATCTCTTGTTCCATCTCCAATACATCATCCACCGTATCGGTTTTTGGCAGACGAATAATATCCACACCTGCTCGAATCGCCGCTTCTAAATCCAACAGACCAAAAGGAGAATTGAGAGGATTGACACGTACTGCGGTTTCAATGTTTTTGTAGGTAAAGTGTTGCAATGCATGATAGACCATCATCCGCGCTGAGTCTTTTTCACTGAGTGCGACGGAATCTTCAAGGTCAAACATCACCGTATCAGGCTTGTATATAAAGGCATTGCAGACCATACCCGTGTTAGAACCTGGTACAAAGAGCATACTTCTGCGTAATTTTTGTTTCATTATAATACACTCCAATCAGGCTCGGGCTCACCCAAAGCTCTCAAAATTGCTGTTTGAACACGCGCTTTGATCACATAATCCAGCGCTCCTTTATCTTGAACGATCAGTTTAACGCCCTCTATGCCCATCGTGGTGACGGTCTCTAATACGAGTGCCCTAATCGCATCACCATAAATCTCTTCAACACTACTCTCCAACTCAATTTCAATGCCTTTTGCATCAATAGGGATCACGCGTACAAACGCATCACTTGACTCCAATGTTCCTGCATGTGCCGTTTCTAATTTTTTACTCATTGTACTTCCTCTTCTTTGGACATCATTTTTGCAATCAACGCGTACGTTGGTGGAGGCACCAACGGTGCTATCTCCTCTAAACGATTTTCTTGCATCAATTTTCTAACCCTCGAAGCCGAAATTGGCTCACCACCATACTCAATGCGCCCTAATTCAATCACCTCAATGGGAGGAAATTCACTAGGAGCCGTGAGTAGTTTTTTCATCTGCTGGTTGTATTCGTTCGTCACGACACATAAAGGTTCGTTCCCTACATACCGGTGTGTAATGCCCAGTTGCGGGGCTAAATGATTTCTAAAAATATTCAGATCTAGCTCAGTATAAAGCGAATTAATCTGCGCTTTATCCTTAATAAAATAGGTCGGAAACGTTGCTTTAGAAATAATATAGTCTGAACCCTCATGTATCGTGAGGTTTTTGAGATCTTCTAAGCTTTCATAGATGAGCTTGTAGCGATCTTTAAATTTAAAAAAGGAGGCATCCTCCTTCACCACAAACAGATGTACCCAAAAGGACCTTTCACAGGCTTGCTCGACTAAATAGCGGTGTCCTAAAGTAAAAGGGTTACAGTTCATCACAATACTTCCAACCACATTGCCCGTATGTTTGTACTTTCGCAAATGTTTTTTGTAAAGATCAATGTTATAACTATTTTCCATCAAAATAACTTGATGCTTTGACTGCTCGATATACTTAAAACCACACGACTCAAACACCTCCTGAAAATCGGGTTTGGTAAACACAAAAAGATCGTGTCTGCCTTCACGAAATGCCACTTTTAAAAGCTCACTCATGAGGCTCAGCGCTAAGCCCTCGCCTCGCATGCTCTCATCCAATGCAATGTTTTTAAGCACTTTCCCACTGAGTCCACCACATGCCACAATGCGATCATCCTCTTTGGCGATCACAAAAATTTCCACATCCTCCGACATTTCAAGATCAACACTTTGTAAAAAATTCTTCACTTTTTGCCGTCGCACGGTACTCGTGTGTGGCACTTCAGAGAAGATGAAACTCATCTACCCTCTGCTTTTATTAAAATATTTCACAAACATGGGCGCTACGCTCATCACCAAAAAAAGCCGCACAATGTGATGCAGTGCAACATACGGCAAATTTGCACCAACAATGATGGCAATAACATTCATCTCCGATTGACCACCGGGGGAAAATGCTAATAGGATCGAGATAAGTGGAAAGTCACTCATCCAATCAACCAAAAGAACAAACAGAGCAGATATCACAACTAAAATGAGAAAATAGCCCATTGTCTGCCCTAAAACCTTAACCATATCTTTAACGTTAACACCAACAAAAACAAATCCAACGGTCGTTCCAAGAATAAGTTGAATGAGTTTGATGACTTCGTTCGGTGGGCGTGAGTGGACAAGACCCGTACTGTAAATGATCGCACCTAAGATCATGGGGCCTATCATCGCGCCGCCAGGAATTTTAAGCTTAAGTGCGCCCCACCAACCAATAAGCGCGCATACGATTAAAATGACCATGTCATGAGGATTGCTTTGTAAAAAAGGTTGGGTAATGCTGATTCTGCCATCAAGAGAGACGTGAGAGAGTGCTTGAATAATAAAAGGAAGCGTGAAAACAATGCATAAAAGTCTTGCAGACTGCGTCAAGGTCACTTTTGAAACATCCGCACCTAAGGCTTCAGCAAAAGTCACCATCTCCAAAAGCCCTCCGGGCATGGCACTAAAATAGGCCGTCATTTTATCAAACTTCAACCACTTCCAATAATAGAGCATCCCAAAAAAAGTGACAATAACGACAAAGGGGAAAATCAATAAGAGGCTAGAGAGAAAGTCAAGAAAATAGTGCAAAATCTCTGGATTGAAAGCACTTCCAACGGTAATACCAAGCACTGCACGAGCTGGTGCCGAAAGAAATTTCGGTGAACGAATCGACACTCTTTTAAAACGACTGGCAATTGCTATGGCAACAATCGCGCCCAAAAGCCACGGTAATGGCGTTTTGATAAACGTAAAAAGTATAGCACCAAGCGAACCGATAAACAGCGCTGTTGCTACAGGTAAAAAGCTTTTAAGCCATTGCATTTAACATCCAGTAAACGATCTTTTGAATTGTGTTAATAGTACCCTTTTTTTTATTAAGAATAACTAAGATACGAGATGCTCAAAGATGGCTATTTATGGGCATTCCCTCCAAAAACACTCCTAACATTAATCCTTGCTTTTTTATGTTAAAATGATGTACCTGTTTAAGAAAAATTTACTCCAAAGTCGAAGCCTTCGTGCTTATAAACGCGTACAAATTTAAGACATCAAACGCACTATTTAAAGAGTATTAAAGAAGATAGCGTTATACTAACTATATAATAACCTTAAGGTTTTATAAATGATAAGAAAACGGGCACTTATTTTCATATTTTCTGTCGCATTCATGTTCCCTACATTAGGGCTTTGTGCACATGCAAAGCCAAACAACACGCCTCCTGCGAAACCAAATTTCACCTACAGTCAAGTAAAGTTAGAACCTTTTATGCTGATTAATTATCAAATCCCAAGTGGATTAATCGTTGATTATTTGCGTCTTTTAGAGATCGAAGCGAATGTGACGTTTTCGTACCAATATTACGGTGAACAATGGCAAAATGTCCTTCAAGCATTTGATGAAAAAGCGTTTGATATTCTTCCAGGATACGTTGATATGGATGATCATGCCTTGCATGAGATCATCACAAAACCACTCTTTCATTTTAATCTTATTTTGGCAGGCTATAAATCTACCCCTTTGATCACGGATCTAAATGATGTCGCAAAACAAAATTTACGTGTCGCGGTGATAGCGGACTCATCTATCGAAACATATTTACACCGTCACCATCCCTCCATTCGAACCTATTTGGTGAAAGATATTCAAGAAGGCCTTATCGCAGTGGATGATAAAAGAGTCGACCTGCTCATCGATATGGCACCGGTTATTGGGTATGCTCTGCAAAACAGTGGACTTTCGAATGTGAAAATTGTAGGTATTTTAAAAGATCAATTTAAACTTGTTTTAGCCCTTCACGATGCATCCTTGCTCCCACTGCTCAATCAAAGCATAGATGCGATTAGTGATGTGCAAAAAGATAGACTTTATAAAAAATATATCAAAATTGATATTCAAAAAAAAGTGGATTACGCTTTAATTTTGAACATTCTCACGATTGCATTGTTTGCTTTTATTGGCATTGGAATATGGCTTATCATTCTTAAACGTGAAATTCAAAAACGCAAACGTGCTGAAGAGAAGCTTCTGCTTGCCAACAAACGCCTACAGCGTTCATCCGAAGAGCTCAAAATTGCCATGGCGCGCACGGCGCATGCACACCAAGCTAAAAGCCAGTTTTTAGCCAATATGAGCCACGAGATACGCACACCCATGAATACAATCATTGGCATGACAGAGCTTATTTTGCGTAAAGAGCTCCCTGAAAAAGAGCGCCATTACCTTACCAAGGTTGCTGAGGCGGGGCACCACCTTTTAAATATTATCAACGATATTTTAGATTTTTCGAAAATTGAAGCCGATAAAATTCAACTCGAATCAATCCCCTTTCAGCTTGAAGAGCTTATTCTCTCCGTGAGCAACCTTATCAGTATGAAAGCACAACAAAAAGGGCTTGAGCTTCTTATTGATATGGGCAATGTCACAGCGTATCATTATAAAGGTGACCCACTTCGTCTGAAACAAATATTACTCAATCTTCTTAGCAATGCTGTCAAATTTACGACAAAAGGAGAAGTCCTTATACGGCTTCATGCGATTCAAGAAGATCATGGAATCTATAAAATTCGCTTTGAAATTAAAGATACAGGTATAGGGATCACGAAAGAGCAACACGAAAGACTCTTTAGTGCTTTTTCTCAAGCCGATATGTCTACAACACGCAATTATGGAGGAACGGGACTGGGACTGAGTATTGCACAAGGACTTGTGGTCATTATGAATGGAGAGATACAATGTGAGAGTGTTTATGGGGAAGGAAGCACCTTTTGGTTTGAAATTCCGTTGCACATTGATACAACCTATACCCCACCAATACAAACGCACATGACGAAAGCTTTGAAAGCCTTGGTTGTTGATGACAATGAAACAGCCCTCGAGATTTTTGCTGAAATTCTCCACCAATTTGGTGTCGAGTGCATTACATGTAAAAGTGCCAAAGAGGCATTGAATCTGCTTCATCATGGGTTTGAAGCCGATGTGGCGATTATTGATTGGAAGATGGAAGAGATGGATGGCATCATGCTTTTTCAGCGAATTCAAGAGCACTATGGCAATCAAATAGCCTCCATTATGATGGTGACCGCGTACGATAAAGAGGAACTCATCGCCAAATTAGGCGCCAATCAACCTTATGCTGTTCTTGTCAAACCTATTACGGCGTCTATCCTCTTTGACACACTGACCAATATGTATGGACATAAGCGCCTCATCGAGCCTTTAGAGCATCAAAGTACCCTCAGCGATACCTCGTTAAAAGGCATTACCGTTTTATTGGTAGAAGACAATGAGAGTAATCAAATGGTAGCGTATGAAATCCTAAGTGAAGTTGGCATACGTGTCTATGTGACCCAAAATGGACAAGAGGCACTTGATTGGCTTGCGGTACATCCACACCCTGATCTGATTTTAATGGACTGCCAAATGCCTATTCTAGATGGCTATAAAACCACCCATCATATTCGAGAAGTGCTTGGATTGACACTGCCCATCGTTGCCATGACAGCCAATGCGATGAAAGGGGATGAGGAGCTCTGTTACGAAGCAGGCATGAATGGCTATATCGCGAAACCGATAGACGCACAAAAGTTGATCCAAGAGATCGCGCGTTTTTGCCATAAAACGGTATCAGATACCACACACAATGCTTCGGTGAGCTTTGAAATTCAAGGCATCGATAGCATCCAAGCGATCCAAAGACTTGGTGGCAACGCACTTCTATACTATCAATTTCTGAAACATTTTGCCAAAGAGCAAGCCAATTTTATTCAGATGTATCACACTGCCATCTCCTCCAATGATCTGCAAGCGGCGAAACGACTCTGCCATACACTCAAAGGCATAGCAGCCACACTGGGGATGGACGATCTCTCCCATTTAGCGCAACACGCGGAACTTTCTCATCATCCGATTGCCAAAAATGACCCCCTTTTGGCAACGATTGAAACCGAAATTTTCTCGTTAATCAATCATATTCAAGCACTTTCTCTCCCAACGCTGCCTCAAACCATAACGGCACCGATTACCCCAACGATGCTTTCCCAACTTGTATCAAAACTCAAAAATGCTGATGCTACTGCGTTGGATGATGCCCTCTTGTTTACGCATACGACGGATCTGAAGCTTATAGAAGCACTTGAACAAATAAAAACGTTTGAATTTGAAAATGCCATTGCCCTGATTGAGCCTCTTCTCATCGAAACATCCCCTCAAAAGGTAGACTAACGCATGGAAACGATCCTTATTGTTGATGACACGCCTGAAAATTTAATGATTTTAAGCGATATTCTTAAACCTTTTTACAAAGTCAAAGTAGCCAACAATGGGATGAAAGCACTCAATCTCATCGCCGCTGGGCATATTCCTGATCTTATTTTACTGGACATCATGATGCCTGAAATCAGCGGGTATGATGTGTGCCAGAAACTTAAAAGTGACCCCATCACACGCACCATTCCCATCATTTTTGTCACCGCACTGACGGAATGTAAAGATGAAGCAGAAGGGCTGAGTCTTGGTGCTGTGGATTATATTACAAAGCCTATCAACGCGTCTATTGTCTTAGCGCGTATTAAAACGCAAATGACTTTGCTTCAATACCAACGAAACTTGGAACAAAAACTAGCAGAGCGTACGGAAGAGATTGTGCTTACCCGCATGGAGGTCATCCGTCAACTCGGTCGTGCTGCTGAGTATAAAGACAACGAAACCGGTACGCATATCTTACGAATGAGTGCTTTTACAAAGATTATTGCTAAAAAAATTGGTCTGGACAATGCAAGGACTGAACTTATTTTCCTCTCCGCTCCCATGCATGATATTGGTAAAATTGGCACCCCAGATTATATTTTGAGAAAAGAGGGAGCGCTAAGTGCTGAAGAGTGGGAGATTGTTAAAAAACATCCGCTCCAAGGCGCTGAAATCATTGGCAAACACCAATCCGCACTGCTTCAAACCGCGCGTATTGTAGCGCTGACACACCATGAAAAATTTGATGGTACAGGCTATCCCTATGGCATTAAAGGGTATGACATTCCACTTACCGGGCGCATTGTCGCTATTGCCGATGTCTTTGATGCCCTTACTTCCAAACGACCCTATAAAGAGGCGTGGAGTTTGGAACAAGCGGTTGAGTACTTGGTGGATCAAAGAGGAAAACATTTTGACCCTGATCTGGTGGATGCTTTTTTAACCTGCATGGATGAGATAAAAGCGATTATGACACAATTCAAAGACATTCACATATAGGCATTTCACTTTACATGTAAATATTTTAGGAGCGTAATGATTGGTGTAAGGCAAGCGCAAAATAGAGTGTTGCAACGATAATCACCGCCAAAAGACCTAAGAAGGCATGCCACCCTAAATATTGAAAAAAGATACCCGGTGCAAACGTGCCAATGGTTCCTCCTGCATAGTAAAAAGAGAGATACAACCCATTGGAAATGGCACGTTTCTCATGCGCAAGTTTGCTAATAAGCCCCGAAGCGACCGAGTGAATAATAAAAAAGCCTGCACAAAAGACAAACATAGCCCCAAACATAACGGTATAGTCGTTAATATGAAAAATTTGTAATCCTATCAAATAGATAAAAAGTCCAAAAAGAATCGTCTTTGTTTCATTCCCAAAAAGACGAATCATCCACAAGATGCGAATCGAAATAATAAAACCGATAATATAACCCGCATACATCATGCCAACTTTGCCATATCCCATCGTGGAGCTCAATGTTTTGAGCTGAAACGGAATAAAATTGAGCATGGCTTGAAAGACAAAAAAGATGAAAAACATCATGGCATAAATGTTAAAAAAAGTTTTGTTTTTCAAAACATCCATAATTTGGGAGAGTTTGGGCTTGACGAAATCTACTTTGACCTCTTCACTTAAAAAAGAGAGGCACCAAAACATGACCACTAGAGCGACGCCCAACAGCACAAAAAAGAGTCTCCAGCCAAAGAGATCACTCAAGATTCCAGAGAGCAATCGTCCCACAAATCCACCCAAAATCGTAGCCCCTATGTAGTAACCAATGGCTTGCTGAACCTTCTCTTTGGGTGTAATAAAACTAATGTAGCTCATCAACGACGTCAAAACAGCCGGAATTAAAAGCCCCTGCAATCCGCGAATAAACAAAAGAATCGAATAGGTATCACTCCATGCAAAACAGAGTTCTAAAAGACCTAAAATCAAAACAGCATTTCTCAAAAAGAGTTTAGACGAAAATGTCTCTAAGATATACCCATAAAAAATGGGGGCAAATCCAAGGGGGAGCATAATGACCGTGGTAAAAATAACCGCCTCAAAACGGCTTAGGTTAAACTCTTTTTCAAAAAGGGGTTGAATGGGCTGAACGGCGTAAAGGGTACAGAGTGTGAGAATTGTGCAGATATAGATAATAAGAAGTTGATGGTGACGAAGAAAGTCAAAAAGGGAGTTTTGGCTCCCTTTACTACTTGATATTGTCAATTTGAAAATCCCAGAAAAACTCGATCCACTCCGTGGCTTCTCGAGCAGCAAAATCTGGGCGAAGCAGTGCTTTTTCTTTGTAAAATACCGCAGCGATTTTAAAATCAACTTCGGGGTATTTTGCATGAAGCACGCGCTCTATTTCAATCATCGTTTCGCCACTGTCGATGATATCATCCACAATTACCACACGCTTTGCTTTACTTAAATCAGGGATATTAAAAATGTTGATGGTATCAAGCTTCCTCGTCTCTTCATAATGCACGGAATTGATAGAGTAGAGTGCTCTCATCTCCAACGCTTCTGCTAAAAAATGACCCAAAGTCATACCACCACGAGCCACCGCTAAAATAACATCAGGCGCATAGGGCTTGATCTCTTTTGCAAGGGTGTTCACATCTTCTTTAAATTCTTCATAACTATAGTAACGCAAATTAATGTCCTTCCTGTACGATAAATACGATTAAACTGACAAATGTCAGAAACAAAATTCCAAAGTTAATATCTTTAAACTCTTTTTTAATGAGCTTGATAAGCACGTAAGAGATCAAACCAAATGCCAAACCATTCGTAATCGAAAAGGTTAAAGGCATCATAATGACAATTAAAAAGGTTGAAACCGCGATGGCGGTATCTTTAAAATTGATATGGGAAAGCTCGCCAAACATCAAAACACCCACCATCACCAATACAGGATAGATAGCATTTTCAGGGATTGCTTTAAACAGAGGCATCATAAAAAGCGTCAAAACAAAACAAAGTCCCGTTACAACGGCGGTTAACCCCGTTCGTCCACCCTCTTCAACACCCGCAGCACTTTCGATGAATGCCGTTGTAGTTGAAACACCCACGACCGCACAAACGGTACTTGCAAGCGCATCGATTTCAAGCGTTTTTTGAAGCTCTTTTCCATCATCTTTAAACAGACCTGCACGAAAACCAACCCCTGCAAGTGTTCCAAGGGAGTCAAACAGATCGGTAATCAAAAAGGTGATAATTACCGGGAACAAAGAGAGGGTTAAAGCACTTTTAATGTCCAGTTCAAAAGCAATCGGAGCAACCGAAGCGGGAAGTGAGAAAAACTCGGTTGGATACGGAGCAATACCGACAACCCATGCCACAATCGCTGTCGTTACAACGGCTAGAATAAATGCACCTTTAAGTCTCCATGAGTAAAAGGCAAAGACCAAAACCAGTCCTAAAACACCCAACAATACATTGGGGTTTTTAAAGTTACCCACGCCCACTAAAACCGCAGGATTGGCAATAACCATACCCATACTTTTCAGTCCAATAAACGCGATAAAAGAGCCAATACCCGCACTAATCGCACGTCTTAAATCATGAGGAACGCTCTTCATAATCCACACACGAAGTGGCGTTAAAGAGAGAACAAGGAACAGAAGGCCGGAGAGGAAAACAACGCCAAGCGCGGTTTGCCAAGGCACTTTCATGCCCAAAACCAAACCAAACGTAAAGTAAGCGTTAAGCCCCATACCTACACTCATCGCAATCGGTGTATTCGCCCAAAGACCGTTGAGGATGGACGAAAAAATCGTAATCAACGCTGTAGCGGTGATCAGTGCTTCCATTGGCATACCCGTTTTGCTCATAATAATGGCATTCACAGGTACGATGTACATCATGGTCAAAAACGTCGTAAAACCAGCCGTAAACTCGGTTTTGACCGTTGTACCATTTTTTTCAAGTTTGAAAAAGTCCACCAAAGTAGATCCTTTAAATTAAGATATTAATACGTTTTAAGTTCGTGGTAAAGACTATCGCGTTCAACGGCAGTAAACCCACTCGTGTCAATCAACTCTAAAATACTTTGCAATCCAAGTCCTTTGGCACTGTTGGCTCCCGCTGCGGATTGGATCGCTTCGGCTTCAATCGTACCATCGAGATCATCCGCGCCATACTCCATAGCAACAAGGGCTAGGTTGATCGTTGATGTTGCCCAATAAGCTTTGATGTGTTTAATGTTATCGAGCATCAAACGACTAATGGCAAATGTTTTGAGAATTTCAGTAGAGCTTAAAAAATCGTCTACTTTTAAATAGTTATTGTCGCGTTGATAGACAAGAGGGATAAAGGCATTAAAGCCATTGGTTCGGTCTTGCAAGTCGCGAAGGCGAAGCATATGATCGATGCGGTGCTCACGTTTTTCGACATGGCCAAAGAGCATCGTTGCATTGGACTCATGCCCACGCTTGTGCCAGAGTTCATGAATCTGCAACCACTCCGCAGAGCTCACTTTGCCTCTACAAACATACTCACGCACTTTTTCATCAAAAATCTCAGCACCACCACCGGGCATGGAGTCTACACCATACTCAATCATCTTGTCGATGACCTCATCAAAACTGAGGTGATACTCTGTCGCTAAAAAGTTAATTTCAGCAGCCGTCAACGCTTTTACATGTAAAGCAGGAAAACGCGCTTTGATCTTTGAGAAAATCTCCATATACCACTCCAATCCTGCATCAGGATTGTGAGCGGAGACCACATGCACTTCGGTGATATGATTGTTCTTAACGGAGTTTTCTAATATGCTTAAAATCTCTTCATGGGTCATGGTGTAAGGGTTGGGATTTTTGCGGTTGGCAGAAAAAGCACAAAATTTGCAGATGTCTTTGCAGATATTGGTGGGGTTGATATGTCGGTTGACATTAAAAAAGACTTTGTTGCCGTGAAGCACACGTCGTCTTTTGTTGGCGTAACGACCAAGTGTAAACAGGTCAAGATCGTAGAGCGCAATGCCATCTTCGAGGCTAAGTCGTTCGTTATTTTCGAGTTTTTCGATAAGAGTCATTGATGTACTTTCATTTCAATATGGGCTTTCCCAAAAGCCTTCGTAGCCAAAAAGCAAAGCGATTTGGACGACGTTAACCACAGGGTCACTGACGCTTGCCTCCTGCGAGGCGAAACAAAATTAAGGGAAGATTTTAGCAATTTATTTTATAAAGAGAGGTTAAACTCTTTTCAATCTCAATCTTAAATTTCTAAGCTATAATTCCAAGAAAGGCTATACCATGCTTCTGAACTATTTTCTCTCCTTTGGGCTCTTTTTCGTAACCTCCCTCATTGTCCTTGGACTCTTTTTCTTTCTCTACGCTAAAGTCACCCCTTATGATGATTATCAAATGATTTTTACGCAGAACAATATCGCATCGGCACTTGGATTTGGGGGAGCTGTTTTAGGACTCTGTATTCCTCTTTACAGCGCCTTGGTTAACTCTGTCTCCTATGTTGATTTTGTCACATGGGCCATTATTGCTATGGTTATCCAGCTTCTTTTTGCTTTGGGCATGACGCGTTTATCGGGGAAATTTTCGGTTGAAAAGCATATGAACAATGGAGATATCTCCGTAGGAATAGTGATGGCATTCATGTCGATTGCGATTGGCTTGCTCAACGCTGGGTCAATGAGTTATTAAGCGCTATGGGTGTTCCTTTAGAATCTATTACTGACCATATGGATGTGTTTGCAGAAACCTTTAAAGGTGTTAATCTGCATGGTTTAAAGATCACAAAAGCGGAGTTTGATGACTGTACGTTTGTCTCGTGCGATTTTAGTCAAACCTTTTTCTCTTCGTGTAAATTTACCGAATGCCGTTTTGAAAACTGTAACCTGAGTCTGATGAAAATCACCAATACGAAAATGAGCGATGTTAAATTTACTTCCTGCAAAATGATCGGCATTGACTGGCCAAAAGGGGATTGGAAAAGCCTACTCAATCCCGATCCGCTTCGTTTTCACGAGTGCATTCTGGATGATAGCAACTTTTTTGGTTTAGCGTTAGAGCGAATCGTGATGAAAGAGTGTCGCGTCAAAGAGGTCGATTTTCGTGACGCCATACTGAAAAAAGCCGATTTGAGTGGAAGTGATTTTAAAGGATCGTTATTTAACAATACACATCTCGAAGGTGCCAATTTTATCGATGCACAAAACACCATGATCGATATACGCATCAATCATCTTAAAGGAGCGATTTTCAAACGAATTGAGGCGCTATATCTTCTCGAATCAATGGGAATTGTACTGGTAGATTGAATTCTCTAAACGTTTTTGGAACGTTAACCTATTCCAAAAAATGTTATAATCCAACTCTAAGCAAAGCATCAAAGGATAGCATATGCAAACCATCCAAATAGAAGTCCAAGACCAATACGTAGACACTTTTTTAACCCTGATTTCAAGCCTTAAAGAGGGCATGATTCAAAATATTCAAATTGATGAAAACATGCTGTTTGAAACCAACAAAACGCATTTTCAATACGCATTAAAAGAGATCGAGAACAAAGCGGTTCAACTTTTATCGCACGACGCTGTTTGGGAAAAAATCGATGAACATACGAAGGCTCGTTCTTGAAGATTCTCTACAATGAGAATTTTGTAAAATCATTGAGCACTATTTGTGATTTTATTGCACTTGATGCTCAGCAAAGAGCCAATGAATTTGCACAATCCCTCAGAAAAAAAATAGAAATACTTCCCGAATCACCTTACATGTACCGAAAATCTATCTATTTTGACGACGATACCCTCAGAGATTTAGTCCATAAAGGCTATGTCGTTGTCTACAAAATCGATAATGCAAATGATCGTATTGTTATTTTAGGAATTAATAAATATAAGAAAATAATTAAGATTTAGTTACAAACTTTTTGTTATACAATTATTGGCTACCTTAAATATTGATTTACTAAAGGAAATGTATGACTGATATATTTAATTTCATGGCTTATCGTTTGATAAAAAGCACAGAGGAAGATCTTTGGTCTATATCACGCGAAAAAGACTTACTGACTGATGACGATATTGTTACTTTCTGGGAAAATGCTTGTCATAGTCAATATGATGTTACCCATTCAACAGAAAAGAATAAATATAAATGGTCTTTTAGAAAAGGAACAAGCGTTACAGACAACAACGATCACAGATTAATAGATATATACATTTTAGGTAAATCATTACTCGAAAAAGATGCCATGGTGGTTGATGAAACTGGATTCCATCAAGATAGAAGTTATAGCCAACCTGCACCTGCTGACACAATGACTCTTTTAGTTTTTTGGAAAAGACATATTGTACTAGTTGAGAATAGATCACAAATGATTACAGGCGAAACATGGCTAAAACACTATAGTGAAATAATGGTAAGAGTCGCAGAAAAAATGGATTATAAAAAAATGCCTCAACTTGAAAATATTCCACCAGAAAAATCTATTGTATCTATTTTCTATAACTTGTTGAAAGTAACTAGAATTAAATTACATTTAGAACTACCCAACCCTGATATGAGTAGATTAACAAAAGAATTAAAAGAAAAACTTGAAGAAGACCAAATTCAAGAATTAAAACAAGATATGTATAATCCAAATGGCATGTCAAAAAAAGAAACTGGGCTTCCATTTGCAAGTTTAGCTTTAGCAGAACTTGGTTACAAAAAAGGACCTGTAACCATTGAAGGAGAAGACGAAGAAGGACCAAAAAAATATGAGACAGGGAAAGATACAGCAAAAGGAAGTTTAATTGGTTTCAAAAATTTTATTAAGGGCTTACGAATTAATGCAAAAACAAAAGAAGGTAACGGCATGTTAGATGCCATTGAAGCTGAACTAATAAGGATTGTTCCAACAGATGATTAATCGTATAAGTCCATTTCTAATTGAAATTACATTAGGAATCCTTATTGGCTTTATCATAGGATATATTATTAATTTAACAGATATATATCAATGGCTTAAAAATAATGATGGAAAGATACTAGCAATATATTCTATATTAATTACGGTTAGTGCAGGATTTACAATTGTTATTTTTAACGAAAACGATACCAATTTTGTTAAATTTCTAATAAAAGAAAACGCTGATCAGTGGTATAGGGCAGCTTCGATTTTCAACCTAGGCTTTTTTATTTTAGGAACTATTTTGACCGTGTTGACACCTACAGTTCCATACAACAATTTAATGCTATGGATAACATTGTTTACGATTGGAATCAATATGGTTCAAATCTATTCAACATTGATACTTACATACAATTATGTTGACTTAAAGAGAAAATTTCAACATATTAAAAAATCATGAACTAAATATATAACTTTTTAAGATATAACATTTTTTGAGTCACGAAGAGGCTATCAAAACCTCTTCATAATACTTTTACATGTAATCTTCTGGCGTATAATTCGCCACCACAAAATCAATATCTTTATCGCCACGCCCGCTTAAATTGACCAAGATTGATTCATACGGTTTTTCTTTCGCGAGTTTCATTGCAAATGCTACCGCATGCGCACTCTCTAAGGCTGGAATAATACCCTCGTAATGACTTAAATCGTAAAAGGCTTGAATCGTCTCGGCATCATTGGCGATGCCCACTTTGGTACGTGCAATAGAGTTAAGATACGCGTGTTCAGGGCCCACAGAAGGGTAGTCTAAACCACTGGCAACCGAATGAACGGCGGCGGGTTCACCCGCTTCGTTTTTGAGCATGATGGAGTTAAATCCATGCAAAATGCCCTCGCTTCCATAAGTCAAACTTGCGGCATGTTCGCCTAGTTTTGTCCCTTTGCCGCCTGGTTCAACGCCGTACATTTCGCACGGATCATCAATGAAGGCGGAGAAAAGTCCCATGGCATTGCTCCCACCACCAACACATGCGACCAAGTTATCGGGAAGATTGCCCGTCATCTCGAAAAATTGCTCTCGTGCTTCGATACCCACGACACTTTGAAAGTCGCGTACCATCATCGGAAACGGATGGGGACCAACGACAGAACCGATGCAATAAATTGAATTTTCGGGATCTTGTAAGTATGCTACAAATGCTGAATCCACAGCCTCTTTCAGCGTTCGTGCCCCAAAACTCACCGGCACAACTTTGGCTCCAAGAACACGCATACGAACGACGTTGGGATGCTCTTTGGCAATGTCAACTTCACCCATATGTATCTCACACTCAAGCCCAAAATAGGCCGCAGCGGTGGCAAGTGCCACACCGTGTTGCCCTGCTCCCGTTTCAGCGATCAGCTTTTTCTTGCCCAAGTATTTTGCCAAAAGTGCTTCACCCATGCAGTGGTTGAGTTTGTGTGCGCCTGTGTGGTTTAGATCTTCACGTTTGAGGTAAATTCGTGCGCCTCCGACATATTCACTAAGACGTTTGGCATAATAAACCGGTGTGGGACGACCTTGGTAATGCTTGCGAATATCGCGAAGTTCACGGATAAAATTGTGCGAATTACCGATGGTTAAGTACGCCTCTTCGATCTTTTTAAACTGCTCTTCAAGTTCGGGTGGTAAAAACGCGCCACCAAATTTTCCGAAATAGCCTTTCGCATCAGGAAACGCTTTTAAATAGGGCTTTTGCATCAAACAGATCCTTTACATGTAAAGATTTAATGAGAGTATTATAGCTTAGATAAGGAAGGAGCTTAAACGTATAAGAAGGAATTATGGTGGTCCGTGTAGGCTTCGAACCTACGACCCTATCATTAAGAGTGATATGCTCTACCAACTGAGCTAACGGACCAAATAATTCTTACTAAGAATGAAATGGTACTCCCTTCTTCTTAAAATGAATGTTAAAGCTTAATTTTTTTTACTAACACAATTTTGTCACAATTTTATTACACATTTTGCTAGAACCAAGCTCTTTTTTAGTATTATTAAGTAACAGCGATATGAAACTAGGAATAACAATGGATATTGAAGAAATTATTGAAGATTTAATCGACAAAAATGCCGATGACTTTGAAATCTCCAAGCTGATTAAAGAGCATATCAAGAACTATCTTGGATCGCTCAACGAAATTTTTGTAGAAAATCAAGGCAAAGACTTCCTTGTGAAGCACGCTAAAAAAATTGATCAATTTATCATTCTCATTTACAAATACACCCTTCGCAAATATTTTGGCAACTATATGCCGTTTGTCAACTCCATTCCGGTTGTTTTAGTCGGCATGGGAAGCTATGGCAGAGAAGAGCTTTGTGTCTACTCCGATGTCGATTTGATGGTGGTGTACAAAGCCATCCCCGGCTACAACATTGAACCTATGATCCAATCGATGCTCTATCTTGCATGGGACGCGGGTATGAAACTCGGACACCGCACCCACAAACTCGAAGAGCTCGTCCCCTCAAGCAATCAAGACCTCACCATCAAAACCGCTATGTTAGAGTCACGCTTTTTATGCGGCTCAAAACTTTTATGGATGGAGACAGAGCGTGAACTTTTAAAAATTCAGCGCTGGCAAAGAAAAGAGGTCATCGCTCAAATTGTAGCGGCTCATGAAGAGCGCCGAGCAAAGCATCCTATGAGTATGGAACCCAACATCAAAGAGGGTGTGGGTGGCCTTAGAGATGCCAATACGCTCTCATGGATCTGTAAAATTCTCTGCGGAAGCATTCGTATCCGTGACCGTGTGCCTGAGATTATTGATGAAGAGGAGTACAAAGAGTTTCGAAGCTCTTTGGAGTTTTTATTTCGCGTTCGATCCGCCTTACACCTCAGTGCGAAGAAAAAACAAGACGTGCTGAACCTTGAGTTCATCCCCGATGTGGCTGAAAAATTAGGGTTTGAGAATAAAATCTTGAAAAATGCCCAGATGCAACTTGCCTCCAAAACCATGTCCGCCATGCATACGATTGATGTTACATGTAAAATTTTTATGCGCAAATTGACCGCCTCTATTTTGAGCCACCCTACACGTTTGAGTGCGCTTAAACAAGGACGAGTCGAAAAGGGACTTTACGTCGTTGATCATTGTGTTTATGCCTCTTTAAAAAAGCCCAGTCCCACGTTGAGTATTGTTTTAGCGCAACTGCAACAGTTTGATGACCCACAACTCAGCTTTGACATTAGCTATGTGCACTACATCAAAAATTGCAGTTACCCTTCGCATAACTCAAAAAAAATGTACAAACAGTTTCGAGCACTCCTCTTTCAGGCAAATGTATACACCCTCTTTAGCCTTTTGTACGAAGCGTCCTTATTGCAGCAACTCATCAAACCTGTACGCCAGATTCTCAACCTTGCACAGTTTGATGGCTACCACAAATTGCCAGTGGATATTCACTCCTTGCATACGCTCCATCACTTAGAAAACATCAAAGAGCCTTTTATCAAGTCCTTGTTTGATGACCTCTGTCCTGAAGGCAGAGCGCTGATGAAATTGGTCGCATTTTTGCATGACATCGGCAAAGGACGCAAGGGCGATCACAGTGAATTGGGGGCTAAAATTTTTAGAGCCTATGCGATGAAACTAGAGTTTTCAGAGCAAGCGATTGAAACAGGAATCGTTCTGATTAAAAACCATACGCTGATGAGCAATACGGCGAATCGGGAAGATATTTACGATGAACGCGTCATTCTTGCCTTTATCTCCAAACTCCAAAGTGCTCAAATTTTAAAAATGCTCTATATTCTTACCTATGCAGACACCAATGCGGTCAATGACAATATTTACACAGGATTTGTCGCCAAATTGCTACGCGAATTTTACAACTACAGTCTTGACATGTTTGACAAAGAAGAGCTTATTGATGAGACAACCAAACGGTTACGTAAAGAGAATAGCCTCAAAAAAAGTCCTGAATTTTTAGAGCTCTCCAAAGCGCTCCAGAAAAAAACGCTCTCCGTGCAATCCAACTTCTTTTTCCTCAAACAAAAAACCAGTGCGATTGTGCAAATCGTCAAAGAGGCGGAAGAGACACCGATTGATGCATACCGCTACAAAATTAGCAATGAAGACCATCTGAGCATCAACGTCATTCGAGGTCGTGCCTTTAACATCGGTTATCTTTTAGGAAAACTCTCCTATTTGGATCTTGTGCAGATGGACATTTACAAGCTCTTTGATGGCAAAAAATACTTCCAGATTGACTTTAATGAGAAAGTGACGGAAAACGATATTGAACTGATTTGTGAACTCATTGACAACTCGTTTGACATGAGCAAAAAGGTGACGCTTAAAAAGCCTATTATTCTCAAAGGCGAGATCGATCTTGACTGTGAACACTCCAAATCGTATGCACTCATGCATGTCAATACCAAGAACCAACATGGGTTGATGGCGTACCTGATGAGTATTTTTGACGAACATGAAATTGACATTGCGATGGCGAAGATTCAGACCATTAAGAACCGAACGAGGAACCTGCTTTTAATCGAAAAGACAGCCCTCTTATGCAACAATAAAGAGAAAATTTTAGACTATTTTTATTAAAAGAAGGTGTGTTTATGTGTGGAATTGTTGGCTATATTGGAATGCAAGAAAAACGTAATTTTTTGATGAATGGACTGAAAGAACTTGAATACCGCGGGTATGATTCAGCAGGCATTGCCGTCCTAAAAGAGGGCGAAATTACCGCCTTTAAAGCAACCGGAAAACTCTCAAACCTTGCGCATAAAGTGGAACATTTTAGCTCTTCAGGCTTTGGCGTAGGCATTGGGCACACGAGATGGGCAACACATGGAAAACCAACCGAAGCCAATGCGCATCCACACTGGGGAGAGTACTCCTACATTATTCACAACGGCATTATCGAAAACTACCAAGAGATTAAAGATGAACTCTTAAAAGATGGCGTGAAATTTTTAAGTCAAACCGATACGGAAGTTGCTGTCCATCTGTTTGAAAAGAATGTTAAAGCCCTAGGCGATTGCTTTAAAGCATTTGAGAAAACGATTGCAACCTTGCATGGCGCGTATGCGATTTTATTGATTACCAAAAAAGAGCCCGATGTCATCTTCTTTGCGAAGAATGCAGTACCTCTACTCCTAGGTAAAAGCAGCAGTGGCGAAGTCTACTTTAGCTCTTCCGATGCGCCATTGATTGGTCTTGTCAACGAAGTTGTCTACTTGGAAGATGGAGAATATGGTTGGGCAAAAGACAAAGAGATTACTTTGCTCAAAGAGTTTACGCCTCAACACCTTGATTTTAGAACCTTAACACAGGACAAACTCTCTGCTCAAAAAGATGGCTTTCGCTACTTTATGGAAAAAGAGATTTATGAACAATCCTTAGTGGTTGCGGAGACATTGATGGGTCGTATCAAAGGCAATTCCGTTGTTTTAAGTGAACTTTCATCGCTTGATTTTACAAAGATTGATGCCATTAAAATCTGTGCGTGTGGGACCAGTTATCACGCGGCGTTAAGTGCATGTTATATGTTTGAAAGACTCGCAAAAATACGCTGTAATGTCGAAATCGCGAGTGAATTTCGTTACAAAGAGCCCCTACTCGATCCCAAAACGCTCTTTATTGTCATCTCGCAAAGCGGTGAAACAGCCGATACCTTAGAAGCCTTAAAAATGGCCAAAGAGAGCGGTATGACCACCCTTGCTATCTGTAACGTCGACAACTCTTCGATTGTGCGAACGGCAGATATGAGTATTTTAACCCGTGCGGGCATTGAAAAAGGGGTCGCTAGTACCAAAGCATTTGCGACCCAAGTCGTCACCCTTTGGCTTTTAAGCCTTTTTGTGGGCGAGCACAAAGGGACTATCTCAGCACCCATTTTACAACGCGAGATTGCAGCACTGTTACACATTCCTCTTGTGTTAAAAGTGAAAGAGAGTGTCCATGAGAAGATTCGCCGTCTTTCCAAACGCTACTTACACGGACATGGATTCTTTTTTATTGGGCGAGACCTTTTCTACCCTCTCGCACTTGAGGGTGCACTCAAACTCAAAGAGATCAGCTACCTTCACGCAGAAGGGTATCCTGCTGGAGAGATGAAACATGGGCCTATCGCACTTGCCGATAGTGAACTTTTTACAATCGCCTTAATGCCAAAAAATCTTTTATACGACAAAATGAAAAGCAACGTAGAAGAGTTAGGTGCTCGTGATTCGACACTGTTGATTATCAGCCCAGAGCCTTTTGAATTAGCGGATGATTTTATTAAAACGACCCCACAAGAGCACATGATGAGTGAGTTTTTTGAGATGATGGTGATTACCCAATTACTGGCGTTAGAGATTTCCATTCGTTTAGGAAACGATGTCGATATGCCACGAAATCTTGCAAAAAGTGTGACCGTAGAATAAAGGCTTCTTGTCCTACGAGCGACTCCTTTGTCGCTCACCATGCAAGATGCCTCATAATTACATGTAAGGAAGTGTGATGCAAAAAAAGCTCTCTTTGGTTATTGTCGGAACGATTTTTATCTCTTTTATGCTTCTGATGGTCATTTTAGCTTTTTCCATTCGTGACCTTGGCATCAAAAATGCCGAAGAGAAAGCCCAAATCATTGCAGATCTCGTGCAAGATGGTCTTTCAGCGCATATGCTCAGTGGAACAATGGACCAAAGAGAGTTTTTCCTCAATAAAATCAGTACAGCAAAAGGGGTAGAAGCCCTTTGGATTGTGCGCAGCGAATCGGTGATTAAGCAGTTTGGAAAAGGCTTTAACAACGAAATTATTCGCGATGTCATCGATGATAAGACGCTAAAGACGGGAAGTGTTCATAAGCAAAATGAAGAGAGCTCACACAATGCAAAACTCCGTATCAGCACCCCTTACATTGCTAAAGAGAACGGTACGCCCAACTGTATGCAGTGCCATCATGCCAAAGAAGGTGAAGTTTTAGGTGCCATTAGTATTGTCTTTAATATTAATGAAGTGCGTACCAACGGTATTTTGACCTCGCTTGGTATTTTGGTGCTCTGCATCATTATGATGCTCTTTATTTTTTACATTATTAACCGTTCGATGAAGCCACTTATGGAGCTATTTGATTCCATTACGTTTGTGATGAATAAAGCACAAGAGGGCAATTACAGCAAACGTGTGCGCTTTAATGGTCACGACAAAGAGTGTAACAATGTCATGTTCTGGATCAATTCACTTTTGGAAAAGCTGGAAAACACCCTGAATGATATTGAAATCACCGTGAAGAAGTTTCTCGCTCTCTCGCCTAACCATCAACCTGATCTTCTTTTAGATGCTCAAGCGATTGTCCATGAACTCTCAGACATCTATCAATTCAAACGTACCATTGAGTTTGATGAGGACAAAGATCAGGTCTATCGCCGGATTGGCTCTATTTTGCAGAATGATTTAGGCATTAAAGATTTTGTACTTATTGAGTCAGGAAAAGAGGCCATCAATCCAACCATTGTCTTTGATGCTTCCAGTCAAAAACGCCTTGTTGATCCTACCTGTAGAGCACTTCGCACCAAACAAGCGGTCTATTCCGATCAATTTAGAAACATCTGTGAAACGTGTGACTCCTGTAAACACCATCTGTGTATTCCTTACCTTATCAGCAATGATTTTGAGATTTTGCTCAGCATTTGGACAAGTACGGAAGAGGAGTTAACCCACACCAAAGCACAACTGCCTAAAATTCAAAATTATATCGATGCAGCGCGCCCTGAGTTGGTCAGCAAGAACCTGACTGAGATCCTCAAAATCTCTTCCACCACCGATGCACTAACAGGACTTTATAACCGCAAATACCTCGATGAATACATCGAAAAAGCGCTTTCGCAAGCCAAACGCAATGGGATCGCTTATGGTATTTTAATGATCGACATCGACTTTTTCAAAATGGTCAATGATACCTACGGTCATGATGTTGGAGATCGGGCCATTAAAATGCTTGCCAATGTCCTGAGAGAAAATATCCGCGAAGCCGATACCGCCTTTCGTTTTGGTGGCGAAGAATTTTTGATCTTGCTCTATGAATGTGAAGAAAAGATGGTAGAGAATATTGCCAATAAAATACGTTTAGCGTTTGAAAAAACACCGATTCAGTCCAACAATGGGGCAACCTTTAACAAAACGTTAAGTGTTGGCGCATCGATTTTCCCAAAAGATTCAGACTCCTTGTGGAAGTGCATCAAATTTGCAGATATTGCACTGTACAAAGCAAAAGACAGCGGTCGTAACTGCATTAAGCGTTTTGATTCTTCGATGCTGGATGAGCAAGAGCTCAAAAATGCATTTTAAAAGGTTCGAATGAAATTTTACCGCGTCTATGTTGAGCTCACCAATATCTGTGGGCTCAAATGTAGTTTTTGCCCACCCCAGATCATTCCAACACACACCATGTCGCTTGCGTTTTTTGAACATGTTTTAGATGAGTTGCGCCCCTACGCCAAAGAGATTGCGTATCATATGGGAGGCGATCCCTTAGCCCTCTCCAATCTTGGTGCCTATTTGGACATGACCGCTCAAAAGCATTTTAAAGGTGTGCTGACCACCAGTGGCTATTACCTTCGCAAGCAGGATTTAAATCTCTTGATGCATCCAGCACTAAAGCAGATCAATATTTCACTCAACAGTTACAATAAAAACAGCATGTCACTCTCCTTTGAAGAGTACATGGAGCCTATCATGAAGCTGTGCGAACACAAACATGCACACCATAAAGATCTTTTTATCAACCTCCGCTTATGGAACATGGATGAAGTACAAAGTGAAATAACGTTCAATGAGAAGCTCTTTTCCTACCTTGAAAAAGCGTTTGGAACGCCTTTACATGTAAACACGATCTATGCTGAAAAACCTCGCTCGATTCGCCTTGCTGAGAAGGTTATTTTGCATTTTGATACCTACTTTGAATGGCCAAGCCTCTCATCAGAACACCGTTCTGATGGAATGTGTTTAGGATTGAGTTCGCATTTTGGAATTTTAAGTAATGGGGTTGTCGTGCCCTGTTGCTTGGATAAAGATGGCGTGATGGCGCTGGGAGATTTACATGTAAACTCGTTAAACCATATTTTAAACGAGCCCAAAACAAAAGCGATCCGTGAGGGCTTTACACACCATAAAGCCATTATGGATTTATGTCAAAAATGCACCTACAAACACCGTTTTAAGGAGAAATAATGTCAGATAAACTTTACGAAAATGAGTATTTCTATATTGAGAAAGAAAATGCAATCATTCCATGGGTCAAGATTTTCACCCAACACCCCTACAAAGAGCTGAGTGATTGTGATGCGCCTACGCAAAATGCCCTACTTCAAGCGATGCTCATTGTGGAAGAGACGATGCGCGCTTATTACAACCCGAAAAAGATCAACATTGCGATGTTTGGTAACTACGTTCCGCATGTTCACATCCACATTATGGCACGATTTGAAGAGGATTCACACTTTCCTGAATCGATGTGGGGCGTCAAACAGCGTGAAGCAACGCTCGATCTACCCAGTTTTGAAAAATTTGTTACTCTTTTGCACGATAAGTTACGTTAATGAGCCTATTTTAGGGCATATTTAATCTCCATTTTGCTAAAATTTTTGGAAAAATTTAAAAAAATAACACATAAAGATAATGAATGAAAAAAATCCTCCTAGGTCTCTGTCTCTTACTTTCAACGTATGCGTTTAGCGCTAATTTACACTACTCTCTCATTAAAAAAGAGAGCGGCAAAGAGGGCAGTACGCTCTTAATTGTTGGAGGAATTCATGGCGATGAGCCTGGAGGATATTTTGCACCGATGGTACTCTCAAAATATTATAAAATTGAAAGCGGTAACGTCTGGATTGTTCCCAATCTTAACTTTGATAGTATTGTGAAAAACTCTCGTGGTATTAATGGCGATATGAACCGTAAATTTGCCAAAATTGAGCCTAAAGACAAAGATTTTGACACTGTTAGCGAAATTAAAAAGCTGATCTTACTCCCCAAAGTAGACTTAACCCTCAATCTTCACGATGGACAAGGGTTTTACCGTGACAAACAAATTGATAAAAACTTTAATCCTAAAGCATGGGGACAAGCGACTATTATTGATCAACAACAAATTCCCAATGCCAAGTATGGCAACCTTGCGGATATTGCAACCAAAGTCAACCAAGAGACGAATGTTGGGCTGATTGAAGATGTGCATGAGTTTAACGTCAAAAACACCAATACCAAAGCACAAGATAAGGCTATGCAACAAAGTCTTACCTATTTTTCGATTACCAATAATAAACCTGCTTTTGCGATTGAGACGAGTAAAAATATCACCAATCTTTCACAAAAAGTTTTTTATCAACTTAAAACCATTGAAAAATTTATGAACGTCATGAATATTAAATATTCACGCTCTTTTGAGCTCACAGAAGAGAACATTAAAAAGCTTCTCAATGATGATGGCATGTTAGAGATCCCTCCTACCAAAATTACATTGGATCTTTCAACACTCAAGCCTTATATTAAATTTTTTCCAATGAGCAAAGATAAATTGGTCTATAATAGTAACAACCCTCTTGTCGCCGTCATTAAAGACAAAGATGAGTATAAGATTATGAATGGACACATCCATGTCTCCACGCTCAAACCTGATTATATCGAGTTTGAACACTCCTTAAATGATGTTGGATTTATCATTGATGGTAAAAAAACATCGGTCAAAATCGGCTCTCTTATCAGTGCCAAAAACAGTTTTCAGGTTGATCCTATTAACGGGTACAGAATCAATATTATTGGCTTCTCGAAAACAGGTGTTGTTAGCGAGGGAGGCATTAAAGTTGAGCCTAAAGATTTTATTAAAACGTATGCCATTGATAAAGATGAAACAACCTATATGGTACAATTTTATAAAGATAAAAAGTTCTGTGGTATCGTGAATATTAAATTTGAAGATGAGAAAAAAAGCAAAAAATAGCTTTCACTATTTTGTAAACTAAGGAGCACTATGTGAGTACTTATGTAGGGAGGCAACCTATCTTTGATAAGGAGGGTGTGTGCTTTGGCTATGAACTCCTCTACCGCTCATGTGAGATCAACAATGTTGCGACCTTCCAAGACAATGCAAAGGCCACTGCACGTGTGATGGTAAACCTCATTCACAATATTGGCCTTGCTCCCATTATTGGGCAGAAAATAGGCTACATCAATGTGGATGAAACGATGCTTTTTAGTGATGCCATGTTACTGCTTCCCAAAGAGCATTTTGGCTTTGAAATCTTAGAGCATACCAAAGTCTCTTTATCCCTTTATGAGCGCGTTAAACATCTGCACGCTTTGGGGTATCGTTTTTCGTTGGACGATTTTGACTGTAGCGATGCCATGATTCAACTCTATACGCCACTTTTCCCTTATGTTGAAATTATCAAAGTGGATATTCAAGCGATTGGACTTGTGGCTCTTCACGCTGCGTTAGAGAAAATCAAGCCGTTTAATATCCCTCTTTTAGCCGAAAAAATTGAAACCCAAGAGGAGTATGAAGCGTGTAAAAAGCTCCCTTTTGACTTTTTTCAAGGGTATTTTTTTGAAAAACCCGTCATTTTAACGGGTCGCCAAATTGAACCTTATACCGATAATGCGATTAGGCTTATTAACAGTATTCAGCATAACAGCGATATCACCTTCATCTCCCATCAATTTTCAACCTGTCCCGATCTGGTCTACAACCTATTACGCCATGTGAACTCTGGCGCGTATCATTTTCAACAAAAAATCACCTCCATCAAACAGATGGTCACGCTTTTAGGACCTCAAAAAATTCTTTCATGGTTAGGACTCTTTCTTTACGGGGCACCCCAAAAACGCCCTTTTGGAACAGAGATATTTAAAAATGCCAAATTTCGTGCAAAAGTCATGGAAGAGTTAGCCTTTACATGTAAAAAAGATGCGCTAGCGAATAAAGCCTTTTTAACGGGAAGTCTCTCCCTGATTGACGCGTATCTTAGTATCCCGATGCATGAATTTCTAAACCATGTTCAGCTCGATGATGAGATCAAAACGGCGCTCCTCTTTCGCCAAGGATTTCTCGGTGAAATTCTTTTTATTGCCACCGAAATGAACCATGCACGCAGTATCGAAGAGATCGTTAAAGACCTTGGAACGACCCCTTGTTTTACGACCAAACAACTCTATGATGTCTGCACAAAAGCCACGATTTTTGTAGAAGAGTGTGAAAATGAGAATAATTCGTAAGGAAATCCTACGAATGCTGTGAAGAGTCGTTTCCAAAGAGCAAAAAGACACTTTCACTGCGTCTAAAGCAAGTGTCACACCTTTACATGTAAAGGCTTTATACTTTAATAAAAAGGGTTATTGTGAGCGCTATAACAAGCTTCTTTGTACGATTGGCATATTATTTAGACTCCTCAGAACGGTACCATCGTGCAAAAGAGTTTTGCCGAACACTTTTAGAATATCAGCACTCCAAACTCAAGTTTTATTTCGATATTTTCATGGTTATCTTGGTGGTTATCAGTGTTTTATTTCTTCTCTATGAAGTCAAACATCCCGAAGAACTGATTTTACTCGATGCCTTTATTCAAGTTTCCTTGGTCATTTTTATCATTGAATATCTGCTTCGTTTTTGGATCTATTCGGATAATCACAAACTCTTTTTAGAGCGCTATGACTACGCTATTAATAACAACCTCCCTTTCTCACTCGGACGTACACTCCTTGCAATCCTTAAGAAAAAGCTTGAGTATGTGATCTCACCTTTAGCGATTATCGATCTCTTGGCGATTCTTCCAAGCTTCCGCCCACTTCGCTTTTTGCGTATTTTCATACTCTTTAGAATTTTCAAACTCTTTCGTTATGCCAGAAGCATGAAAACGTTTACGGCCATTATCACAGAGAAAAAATTTGAACTCTTTACCTTAGCGATTTTTGCCAGCTTTGTTATCTTCACCGGAAGTTCGGCCATTTATATCTTTGAAACGCAGCAAAATCCTAAGATCAACACACTTTTTGACGCCGTTTATTGGGCCATCGTGACCATGGGAACAGTAGGATACGGCGATATCGTCCCTGTTACCACGGAGGGCATGGTCGTCGCAATGCTCTTGATTATCTTTGGAGTTGCAACTATTGCGTTTTTAACCTCTATCATCGTCTCTTCGTTTCAAAGTAAGCTCGTTGAACTCAAAGAGAGCCGTACCTTTGCGGATGTCGATAAATTACAAAACTACATTGTGATCTGTGGATACGGTCGGGTGGGCGAAGTTGTCGCCAAAATGCTCCATGAAGATGGGTATAAACTTGTCATCATTGATAACGATGAGAGCAAGATCAAGCTTGCTCAACAACGTGGGCTCATTGGCATTGTTGCAGACGCGTCTAAAAGTCGTATTTTAGGAGAGCTAGGGGTTGGCAAACGTGCTTCTCAAATTATTTGTGCAACCAACAGCGATGAACTAAATGTTTTCATCACGCTCACGGCGAGAAGCCTCAGTAAACAAATTATTATCATTGCACGTGTGATTAAAAACACCAATAAGAAAAAGTACTTTTTAGCAGGAGCTACTTATGCTTTTAGTGCGGATGAGACCATAGGACTGATGGGAGCGCAATACATCACACAACCTATCTCTTATGCTGCACTGGATGAGATGCTAACGGAGAATACAGGCGTTATTTTTGATATGCTGACCCTTCATGAGCACGCCTACTATGCCAATAAACCAGTAGAGTCACTGAAACTTTCAGAGAAACGATTGCTCCTTTTTGGTATTTTACGTAAAAATGAGACGCCGTCATTCCAGTTCAATCCAGCTCCTGATTTTATGCTTCACCCGCAGGATATGTTGATTATTATGGGACGAAAGCACCACATCAATATTTTACGAAAATTAAATGACCAAGGAAGTATCTAATGCGTGAAAGTAAAATACTCCTTTTTGGTTTTAACCGCTCTGCGATTGAAATTGGAACGCGCCTGCAAAAACAAGGCTTTTCATTCACCTGCATTGATAATGACGCGAGCTTACTTCCTCGAGCCAAAAAACTTGGATTTGATCTGATGATTGCAGATTACAGCGATGATGAAACCCTTCTTAGTTTTGGTATTGGAGAAGATGTGACGTTTGTTTTTACACTCTTTGAAGAAGATGTCCAAAATGTCTTTTTAACCCTTTCCATTCGCTCCCTTGATCCCCATGTGGATATTGTTGCGACAACCCATACAAAAGATGCCATCCATAAGCTACAAATTGCAGGAGCGAGTACCATTTTAGATCCCTATCAGATTTGTGGTAAGCGGATCTACAAACTGATAACGCAACCTGAAATTATGCAGGTGATTGATGCAACCATTTTTGGTGAAGCCGATATCAATATGGAACAAATCACTATAACGGAACATTCTCCCCTGAATAATATGTTACTCAGTGAATGCTACCCAACCCAAAACTACAATATGCTGCTTATTGGATTACATGATAAAGAGCTCAAAAAAGAGTTTATTTTTATAACCGAAGGACACAACCATAAGCTAGATCATGGCGATATTTTGGTTGTAATTGGGAAAAGTGCTGAGATTGAACGCTTTAAAATGGATTTTAGTCTATAAAAGCGGAACAATTAAAAAAAGCGTTCCCACACAGGCTAAAGTTTCAAGCGTCGTAATGGATGCCATTAAAGAGACATCCCCACCCAGCTCTCTGGCTAAGATATGCGAAGAGGTCGCTGTCGGCATTGACGCAAAGATAATGGCAATACTTAAACTCATCCCCGCAATCCCAAACAAAAGTCCAAATCCATACGCAATCATTGGAAAAAGAATCAATTTGGCTACGGTGGAGACCACCAACTCTTTTTTCGCATCTTTTAAATACTTCAGTTCTAACCCTACCCCCACAGAAAGTAGCCCCATCGGAAGTGCAGCATGGCTGACAATGGCAATACTTTTTAAGAGGAACAGAGGAACTTCGATACCACTGACATTAATGAGTCCTCCAATCGCACACGCACCAATGAGAGGATTTTTAAGGATTGTTTTGAAAAAAGCACGTGCAGAGAAGGTACCATCTCGCAGATAGATCGCAAAAATAGAAATGCAGAGAATATTGAGAAAAGGAATTGCAAAAGCCATCACAATGGCGGCTAAAACCAACCCTTCATTGCCATAAACCGCACTGACGAGGGCTAAAAAGACATACGTGTTAAAACGAATGCCCCCTTGAACAATAGAGGTAAATGCCCTATTTTCAAAATGGAGAATCTTATTGAGAAGAACCAAAATCACTAAAATAGTAAAGATGCCGCTCAGCGAAGCTACGACAAGATTAACGGTATAGGTAAGATCAATTTTAGCAACAGAGAGCTCATACACTAAAAGGGAAGGCATCAAAACGTAGTACGTAAACTTGTCCATCTTTGGCCAAAAATCCGTTGATGGAAACTTTGCATGCTTAAAGGCATACCCCGCAAAGATAATCAAACAAATTGGTAGAAGTGCACCCAGTACATAGTTCATACTTATCCCTTAAATCGAAATTCCTCAGCCATTAAAATCGTTTTGAGTTTTTCGCGACACTCGCCTTGAAATTCCATCCACTCTTCTTTACATGTACCGCCACTACCCAACTTCTTTTTCACTAAAGAACAGAGCTTAACCAACGCCTCTTTTTCAAGAAAAAAAGGACCCACGATAGAGACGGGTTTGCCTTGGCGCTTTTCCATTTTCAAGACTAAAAAATGCTTGGTTGGCAGCTTGATCTCCAAAGGTTTTGAGGAAGCTTTTTCTTCCTCAAATTGCCACCCTTGCGAATGATCTAAAGCAGAACCGATAGAGAATAGAGATTTATTTGCCATACGTCTCTTTAAAGGCTTCGTAATCACCTTTAAAATCAATCATGGTTCCATCAGGATGTAACTCAATAATACGGTTCGCAAACGCATCAATAAGCTCCCTATCGTGCGTGACACAGACAACATTACCCGGGAATTTAAACAATCCCTCGCCAAGAGCGATAATCGCTTCAAGATCCAAGTGGTTATCAGGTTCATCAAGGACTAAAAAGTTACCTCGTTGAAGCATCATTTTAGAGAGCATCATACGGTGTTTTTCACCACCACTGAGCTGTTTCACACTCTTTTTTTGCTCTTCGCCTGAAAAAAGCATACGCCCTAAACATTTTCTGATTTCATCCAAATCTTTTTTCTCATCGTACTGTTGTAACCATTCGAAGAGTTGAAAATCGCCCGTAATCATATCGGTAGCATTTTGAGGAAAATAGCTCGACGTGATAGTTGCACCCCATTTAACACTTCCTGTATCAGAGGCTAATTGATCCATAAGAATATTGCACAGGGTTGTTTTACCCACACCGTTGTGACCAATGAGGGCAATTTTTTCACCTTTTTCTACTTTAAAGCTAATGTTATGAAGGACTTTTTGATCCCCATAACTTTTTTCAATACCTTCAACATCTAAAACTTCATTGCCGATGTCACGTCCCATACGAAACACGATGCTAGGATCTCTACGAGAAGAGGTTTGAATCTCCTCAATGTCTAGTTTTTCCAAACGTTTTTGACGGGAAGTGGCTTGTTTTGCTTTGGATGCATTGGCTGAAAAGCGTCTTACGAAGGCTTCCAACTCATCTTTCTCTTTAAGCTTTTTATCTCTATCGGTCTCTTGCTGTTTTGCAATTAAATTGGCGGCCATATACCACTCATCGTAGTTGCCCGTAAATTCACGAATTTTCTTAAAATCAACGTCTAAGATGTTTGTCACAACCGAGTTAAGAAAGTGTCTATCATGGGAGATGACAACCATTGTTCCTTCGTGGCGAATGAGTTGTTCTTCTAACCAAGAGATCGCTTCAAGGTCTAGGTTGTTGGTAGGCTCATCGAGGAAGAGAACATCAGGTTTGGGGTAAAGGACTTGAGCAAGCAAGATTTTAAATTTATCGCCACCGGTAAGTTCACTCATTAACGTCTCTTGTTCACTGACAGGGAAACCAAGTGAACCCAAAATTTTCTCGATATTTACTTCTACTTCGTACGTTGGATCTTCTTCTGCACAGATGATCTCAAGTTCGGCTAAACGGTCATTGATTTTATCGTCTGAAAAATCGCCTGTCGCATACAGATGCTCTTTTTCTTTAATCGCATCAAATAAACGCTTATTGCCGTACATAACGGCATCTTTAAGCGTAAACTCTTCAAAAGCATACTGATTTTGATTTAAAACGCCAACACGTAAACCATTTTCAACCGAAACATTGCCGCTCGTAGCTTCAATTTGACGTGATAAAATTTTCAAAAAGGTTGTCTTACCTGCACCATTGGCACCAATAAGTCCGTAACGTTTGCCTTTGTCTAGTTTTAGACTAATATTTTCAAATAAAAGCTGATGCGAAAAACGCATCGTTAAGTTGTTCACTTCGACCATAAGATTCTCTCTTTATTTTTCGCGGATTATAACACTATGTTGCTTGTTTCAAAATTTACTCTCAAAAGATCCTCTTACGATACTCAGGTAAACTCTTAGCCATTTTGGTGTAAAAGATGTTACAATTTAAAATGCTTGTATCTTTTAGAAGGATATACCGTGGCAATTTTAAAGAAAAATATTTGGCTTATCTTTTATATTCTAACGCTCACTGCTACGATTATTTTTTTAACGACTGCCTATTTTAAATGGCAAAACACCTATCTTAAATACCAATCATCGCAAGAAAACATTGTTGAACTCATGGCAAATGCGACAAACTCGCTGTTTGATACACAAGAGATTCTCATGGATATTTTAGGTATCAGTATTCTTGAAGATCAGCACTATCTTAGCAATCCAAACAGTATTGCCAAACATGCCATCATATTGCTGCAAAATCCGGACATTCTTGCCTTTGGCGTCACAACACCCGAGGGCGATTTTATTTACGGAAGCTCCCATAAAGATCCCGCTCAAATTCCAAATATCGCAAAGCAATCTGAAAGTCATGACTCTTTTGCAGAAGCTATCACTGATACGAAAATGGTTTTTGGACGAACCTATTTTTCGCCAGCACTTCAAAAATGGGCAATGCCTCTTCGAAAAACGATTCGCGATGAACAAGGACGTCCTCTTTTTATGATGACCACCCTTTTTAAACTCACCAGTACATTTGATAGATTGATCAATAGCGTGCGTCATCGCCAAAATCTTATTGTTTCAGTCATTAGAGACAGTGATCTTTTTCAACAATACAACTCGCAAGGGCAAAACGAGTACAATCTCACCTACCAAACACCTTTCCCAAAAAATGCTATGGATCGCATCTATAAGACCATTTTTGATTCGTATCAACTTACGCCGCAAGAGCTAAAAAGCGATGAGCTTCTTGTCTCTTTTCGTTACCAAGATAACTCTGGCGAGCGCTTTTTAACTTCAATTAAATATAACAAAACCTACAAACTTTGGATTGTGACACACACCTATCTTGATGCCGTCATCGAAGATTTTCTCCAAACGGTAGCACTTTATGTGGCTGTATTTATCGTATCAGGCGGACTTTTTTTCTTTTTATTTCTTCTCATTGCAAATGCTGAGGGCAAACGTCGTAATGATCTTTTATTTCAAGCAACGCATGACCAACTCACAACCCTTCCCAATCGTAGCTATCTTCAACAAAATATTTTCAATTGGACTTACAAAAATGCCCCTTCTTTTAGCCTTTTATACATTGATATGGACCACTTTAAAAATATCAACGACAGTTTTGGTCACCAATTTGGAGATTACGTTTTAGTTGAAATTGCACAACGGTTAAAAGCAATGTTACCCCTTAATGCGCAAATTATTCGCTATGGGGGTGATGAATTTGTCCTCATTTCACACCTCTTTGAGCGTACAGAAGTTCTTGCGTTTGCAACGCAACTGATTGACACACTCTCGCACCCTTATCATGTGCAGGAGCTCCATTTCAACATCGGTGCGAGTATTGGTATTGCCCTCTATCCAGAACATGGTCAAAACCTTGATATGCTTCTTCGTGCTTCTGATATTGCCCTGTATGAATCTAAAAAGATTAAAAACAGCGCTCATATTTTTGCCGATGCCATGCAAGAGGGATTTTTAAAAAATATCACCATCGAGCAAGAACTTCGCAAAGCAATAGAGCATCATGAACTCTTTATGGTCTATCAACCGCAAATGGACACAAAAGGGTCTGTTTATGGAGTTGAAGCACTTTTACGATGGAATAGCCCAAGCTTGGGGTTTGTTCCCCCTAATTATTTCATTCCCTTAGCAGAAGCGTCGGGATTGATGCCTAAAATTGGGCGATTTATTGTTGAGACCGTCTGTGAAGAGATGCACACTCTTCAGCAAACACTTCACCACATGTTTCAAGTCTCAATTAATATCTCTATACGACAATTTATGGATCCTGGTTTTTTAGAGCATCTGCTAAAAACCATTGATAAAACCCAGATACATCGCCTTTCGATCACGTTAGAGGTAACTGAAAACCTCTTTATTGAAGATGTTCATTATATTTTGCCACTGCTCAATCAAATTAAAGAAACGGGTATTCAAATCTCTATGGATGACTTTGGTACAGGGTACTCCTCCTTGAGTATGCTACGCAAACTCCCCGTTGATGAGCTTAAAATTGATAAAAGCTTTGTCGATCAGATGTTTGACGATGATGCGGCGCAAAAGATGGTTCAAAATATTATTGCGATTGGAAAAAACTTTGGAATGCACCTTATTGCAGAAGGTGTTGAAACCAAAGAGCAAAAAGAGCTTTTAACTGCCTTTGGGTGCGATCGTTTTCAAGGATACTACTTTGCAAAACCTCTTCCCAAAGATGAACTCTTGAAGTTTTTTAACGAACAAACCTTTACATGTAAATCCTAAAGGAACGAAAAAAGCAGATACATTAAGAGCCATTTCCATCATCATTTCAGAGGAGTAGTCCGTCCTTCATTCACGCAATCGTATTGAGAAAAAGAGGAAAAAACAACCGTGAAGAAGCACAAAATTAAAATAAAGTATAAATTTTTATATTAAGCTATTTTCATGCTATAAACTTAATATATAATTCTTGCACGAAAAGAGTAAATATCATAACTAAGTCATTTAGCGATGATAAAATGGCTCAATGACTATACTAAATTTATTGAAGTAACTAAACAATCATAGAGGATAATCTATGTCTAAAGTTCATAAATTCGTTATCACCAATCCCAACCTTTGCATTGCCTGTAACGCCTGTATGAAAACATGTGTTAAACACGCCTACCTCCGGGGAAAACTCTCCAAAAAAAGACTCGATGTACTCACATTAGAGAGTGGGAAGATGCCCAATCAATGCCGCCAGTGCGATGATGCTCCCTGCGCCAATGTTTGCCCAACGGGCGCACTACGTATTGCGAATGCGTGTGTTGAACTCTGCGAGGAGATCTGTATTGGCTGTAAGCTCTGCACGATTGCGTGTCCTTATGGCGCCATCAATATCGATGCGGAATTTCCCCCTTCCATTATCGAAGAAGTGGAGCGACACTTGGAAGCGGGGTGTATCAGTGGGCTTAAAAGCATTGCCATCAAATGTGATATGTGCGATGGCATCGAAAGCGGTCCTGCTTGCGTGAGTGTTTGTCCAACGGGAGCACTGGTGATGGTTGACCCAGTCCTTGGGGAATGTAAATTTGGCAAAAAAGTCAAAGGCGATATGACACCCTTTTTAAACGCTATCGTACCCGGTGTGATGTTTGCCAATATTCCTGCTCCGGAAGTGAAAAAACCCAAAGAACCGAAGCCTTCCCTGGATGAAACATCCGATACCAACAAAGAGGAAGCATAATGCAAATCATATACACACTCTTTCTTTTAACCTCTCTTCTTTCCCTTCTCCTGTATAAAAAACCACTCCTTGCGCAAAAAGTAGGATTTGGTTTGGCAAGTCTCCTTTCATTGTACGCGGCGATTTTTTTCTTTTCCAACCTTCACGAAACCCTAACGTGGAAATTACCGGGGAATTTCATCAGTGCGCCACTTTTTCGGCTGGACTCTCTTGGCATGCTCTTTAGCTTTTTGATTAGTTTGATTGCCTTTGCCGTTTCACTGTATAGTTTTGATTATGTGAAATTCTATGAGAAAAAAGCCAATTTGGCTGTTTTTGCCTCCTTGTTTAACGCTTTTATTCTCACGATGCTTCTTGTCATTGCAAGCGATAATGTTTTTTCATTCATGCTCCTCTGGGAACTCATGACACTGATCTCCGCTCTGCTGATTTTAATCAATGATGGCAAAGGTGCCTCAAAGAACGTGATGATTTATTTAGGAATTGCCCAAATTGGAGCATTCTGTTTGATGGTTGCGCTTTTAATTATGGCAAGCTTTGCAGGCAGTTTTGAATTTAGTGGCTTTGATGAACTGGGCATTAGTTTTGGCATGAGCCTGACACTTTTTGTCTTACTGCTGATAGGTTTTGGTTCCAAAGCGGGTATGTTTCCTTTTCACGTCTGGTTACCGCTAGCATACTGTCAATCGCCCTCAAACGCCTCTGCTTTGATGAGTGGTGTCATGATTAAAGTAGCACTCTTTGCCTTTATCAAATTTGCGCTTTTCCTTCCACATACTGTCGAATTTGGCTATATTTTACTCTTCTTTGGAGCGCTTAGCTGTGTTTTTGGCGTACTGTATGCAGTGGTTTCCAATGACTATAAAGCATCCATTGCTTACAGCTCCTGTGAAAATGTAGGCATTATCTTTTTAGGATTGGGAGGCGCGTTTTATGGACTTGGAGCAGGTCTTCCTTCGATTGCACTGCTTGGCTTTATAGCAGCACTTTTTCATATTGTCAACCACGCTGTTTTTAAATCATTGCTCTTTATGCTCAGTGGCAATATCTACACTGCTACACTTACCCGTGATATGGACGCGCTGGGAGGGCTTCATACCAAAATGCCTATCACTTCGATTATCTTTTTCGTAGCCGCCCTCTCCATCTGCGCACTGCCTCCACTGAATGGCTTTGCAAGTGAATGGATTACCTATAAAACAATGCTTTTGGGTGGTCTCGAAGAAGGGGTCATGTCACGATTTTTCTTTGTCCTTGCGATTATTGCACTCGGCGTTGGTGGGGCATTGGCTGTTATGGCATTTTCAAAAGTGTATGGCGCCATCTTCCTAGGGCTTCCACGAGACGATAAGAGCATCCAAAACGCTAAAGAGGTTTCGACCCTTATGCTTCTACCACTCTGCCTTTTAGCGAGTTTTTGTGTGGGTCTAGGGGTCTTTATGGGAGATGTCATCGATGTTCTATCTAAAATTGTTCTCAGCTTCATACCAGCGACCCACTTCAATCAAGATGAATTTGTCTCGATACCAACCGTCGTAATTGTCATGCTTCTGTGTTCTATGGTTCCCTTTGTTTTATTTTATCTTTTCAAATCAAACAATACGCCTAGTCGTATTACGGAGCCGTGGGCATGTGGCTTTATCTACAACAAAAACATGCAAATTGGCTCAAACTCTTTTACAGGTGACATCAGAAGAGCGCTTAGCTTTATTTTTCGGTATGAGAGTGAGATGAAGATGGATGGATATTTTTCAAAAGTGGTCTATACGAAAAAAATTCACGATTTCTTTTGGGATAAACTCTATGAGCCAATCATTCGTTTGGTCATGATCATTGCCGACAAGATAGGCATTTTTCAAAATGGCCGAACCAACTTTTACGCCGGTTATATTTTAGTCTATCTTTGTTTAGTCATAATTTTTGCATATTACTATCTGTGAGGACACCATGAGCTTTTTATACCTACTTTTACAACTCATTTCAGCCATACTCGTTGCGCCTCTCTTTGATGGAATAGCCAGAAAGCTACGAGCAAAATATCAGTCACGCATAGGGCCAAGTATTTTTCAAACCTATTATGATCTTTTTAAACTCTTGAAGCGAGGACGAACCAAGTCGCACAGTGCAAGTTTTATCTACCAAATTGCGCCTTATTTACTCTTTGTAACCACCGCTGCAATGTTTTGTGCTTTGCCCGTTACCTATGGAAGTGACTCCATTTTTACTAAGTTTTCAGATATTTTTGTCTTAATCTATCTGGCAGCTCTGTACCGTTTTATCTTTATCATTGCGGGTTTTGATACCGCTAACCCTTTTGCAGGAGTGGGTTCAAGCAGGGAGGCAACCGTTGGATTTTACGCTGAAGCCGTAGCCATTATCTGCCTCATCGTGGTGATGCTAGGATCGGGGAGTTCTAATTTACCCTATATCGCATCTATTTTACGAGAGGGGAATTATGGCTATTTTGTCCCCTCTTACGCTATCGCTTCAACCGCTTTTCTTTGGGTCATGTATGTTGAAACGGGGCGCAAACCTTATGACTTAGCCGAAGCCGAACAAGAGCTTCAAGAGGGTGTCTTGGGTGAATATTACGGGAAAGATCTTGCGATCATTGATGTGGCTTTGATGTTAAAACAGTTTTCAATGTTAGGATTTTTTCTCATCCTTTTTGAGCCTTGGAGCTTTGAAAATCCTCTTTTAGCGTTGGCTCTTTTTCTATCTGAAATTGGAGTACTTTATGTTCTGGCAGTTTTTATCGACAACTTTGGACCACGATTTACGATGGGCAAAGGGATGAGAACAAGCATGCTTTTTCCACTTGGAATTGCGTGTATAGCATTAATGCTTTATATTATTGGGGTATGAAATGACACATTTGATTGATATTATCACCGTTTTGATGATGGGCACAAGTTTAGCAGTCTTTGGTTTACGAAAATACAAACTCAGCATTGCAGCCTATGCACTGCAAACATCTCTTTTAGTCATCGTCTTTTTGCTTTTACATGTAAAGTATGGTGCGCATGAATTGCTGATTTGGGCATTCACTGCGTTTGTGATGAAAGTTGTTTTTGTACCCCTATTTTTACTCAAATTGGTTAATAAACTGGGTGTCATCAATGAAGATGAACCTGTAGGTGGCTTTTTCATATCGCCCGTCGTGGCGCTCAGCTTTTCACTTGCCGTTTCGATGATGTTTTATAAAGTTTTTATCCATTTTTCAATTTTTAAAGATGCGTTGCCACTCTTTGCCGCTTCGTTTATCTTTATGATTGGTATCTTTGGCTTTATTTTGAGAAACTCGTTTTTAAAACAGATTCTCGCCTACTGTCTCTTTGAAAATGGCATCCACTTAAGCCTTGCATTGATGGCTTACAATTCACATGAGCTTGTCGAGATTGGCATCTTAACCGATGCTATTTTTGCTGTTGTGATTATGGGTATTTTAGCGAAGCGATTTTACGCCTCCTATGAAAGTCTCGACACATCTAAAGCTATAAATTTAAGGGGATAAAATGAATATTCTTTTCTTAATACTAATCTTACCTTTTGTTTGTGGCGCCATCATGTTTGTTATGCCACTTAAGTTTAAGCTCTTACAGAATCTCCATATTTTTTTAAGCATTATCGTCTCAGCCCTCTTGCTCTGTGCTGTCAGGGAAGTGATTCAAGGAGTGGAACTCTCCGCCTTTCATCACTTTATTTTCTTGGATTCTCTAGGAGCCATCTTTTTATCACTGATTGCCATTACAGGATTACTGGTTAATATCTATGCGACCACCTACATGAAATGGGAACTCGAAGATGGGCATATTACGCTCAGTGAGGTCAAAAATTACTTTGCACTGAGTTTCATCTTTACATGGACGATGAGTTTAAGTGTTGTGTGCAACAATATTGCCTTTATGTGGGCTGCGATTGAGGCCACCACCCTCGCTTCGGTTTTTCTCGTAAGTGTGAAAAAAGACAAGAATTCGACTGAGAGTGGCTACAAATATATTGTTTTGTGCAGCATCGGTCTCGCATTTGCCCTCTACGCAACGATTCTGCTCTACTCTGCCGCAAACGGAAAAATTGAGGGTGAAGCGATGCTCTACACCAATCTGCTTGCCAACGCAACAAGCCTCGATCCCATGGCGTTAAAACTTGTCTTTATCTTTGCCTTGATCGGTTTTGGAACCAAAGCAGGACTTGCCCCTACGCATACATGGCTCCCCGATGTCCATGCAGAAGGACCAGCACCCACATCGGCTCTGCTCTCAGGTGTGCTTCTAAAATGTGCCATGCTAGGACTCATACGCTACTACGCGATCGTAGCCAATGGTGCTGGTTTTGATTTTGTGCAAAATGTGATGATCATCAGCGGTACATTGACACTTTTCATCTCTTCCTTTTTCTTGATTCGCCAACACAACGTTAAACGTATGTTTGCCTACCACTCCATTGCACACATGGGGGTCATCGCATTTGGTCTGGGTGTGGGTGGAGCCATCGGGCTTTTTGCAGCCCTCTTTCACTGCGCCGCACACTCCTTTACCAAAGCATTAGCCTTTTGCTCCACCGGCAATATCGCTAAGATTTACGGTACCAAAGATATGACCAAAATGGGCGGAATGATCCATATTGCTCCTTTAACAGCGGTACTGTTTGGTATAGCGATCTGTTCGTTGGTTGGTGTACCAGGATTTGCGATTTTTGTGAGTGAATTTCTCATCTTTAAAGCTGCGGCAATCGATGGATCGTACCTTCTAATGGGTATTTTTGCCCTCGCGTTAGCCATCATCTTTATTGCCGATTTTTCACACTTTTTCCTTGCCACGTTTGGCAAAGTAGAGGGTAAAGTGGTGCATAACGATGAGATGAAGTTCAGTGAAAATATTCCACTCATTGCCTTGGCTATTTTGATTGTAGCATTTGGTGTGTGGCAGTTTGATTCCTTTACATTGCTCTTAAATGAGAGCGTTAAATCCATAATGAAACAATAGGACTCCTCATGAAATGCGATAAATTTATAGAAGCTCTAGGAGCTAAAATTAAAATTTTAGAAGTCACAAGGCAATACGAAGATCAAGTGACTGCTTTGGTGGAACTGAATGATCTTCCAGAGGCAGTTCGCTTTTTGTATTACGATATGGGTGGCTATCTCTCAACGATGATTGCCAATGATGAGCGAAGTATCAACAAACATTATGCGCTCTACTACGCACTCTCCATGGAGGGTGGCAAAATGTTTGCGGGTGATGAAATCGCACAGGATGAGAAGTGCTTTGTCACCGTTAAAGTGCTCATCTCCCCTGATAGCCTTACCTATCCCTCTGTCACCCCCTTAGTGCCTGCGTGTGTTTGGTATGAAAGAGAAGCCTACGATATGTTTGGACTCGTGGCAGAAGGCTTACCGGACAAAAGACGCTTGGTACTCAGTGATGATTGGCCAGATGATCTCTTCCCGCTTCGCAAAGATGCGATGGACTACCGCTATCGTCCCGATATGAAAGATCACTACAGCGAACCTGAATACGAATTTTTAAGACCCGAAGGCTCTGGCATCATCGATGTGCCTCTTGGACCGTTACATGTAACCGCGGATGAGCCTGGACACTTTAGACTTTTTTGCGATGGCGATATTATTGTCGATGCCGATTACCGACTCTTTTACCAACACAGAGGTATGGAAAAGCTCGCTGAGAACCGTATGAACTACGATCAAATGGGCTATTTAGCAGAGCGTGTCTGTGGTATTTGTGGCTATGCCCATGCGATTGCGTGCATTGAAGCAGCAGAAAAAGCGATCAATTTAGAGATTCCTGCGCGTGCTCAGGCGATTCGCATTATCTGTTCTGAGATAGAAAGACTCCACAGTCATCTTTTAAACATCGGACTCGCGTGTGAAGTCACAGGTAACTACACCGCCTTTATGCATATCTTTAGAATTCGTGAATACTCTATGAAACTCGCTGAGCTGGTAACGGGTGGGCGAAAAACCTATGGCAATGTGGTTATGGGAGGACTTAGACGCGATATCACAGGCATTGAGATTAAAGAGAGCTTGCGTATCTTGCAGATCATCGATACTCAAGTCGATGAAGTATGGGATGCCGTGATGGAAGACAAACGCCAAATCAAACGTTGGCAAGGTGTGGGTGTGCTTGATAAACACGTCGCACGTGATTTCTCTGCCGTTGGTCCCAATATTCGAGGAAGTGGCATCAAGCGAGATACGCGCTACGATCATCCGTACGACTTTTTCAAACAGATCCAATTTGATGTAGCCGTTGTCGAAGGTGGCGATGTTTTTGCCAGAGAGATGGTGCGTTATTTAGAGCTTAAAAGCTCTGTTTCCATCATTCGTCAATGTTTTGAGCTCATGCCACAAACGGCGATTATTGTCGATCCAAAATTCCATATCAAGCCTGAAAATTTTGCACTGGCCTATGTGGAAGCACCACGAGGAGAGAATGTCCACTGGATCATGCAAGGCAGTGCTCAAAAAGTCTTCCGATGGAGATGCCGTGCCGCTACCTACAACAACTGGCCAAGCCTTCGTTTTCAGTTCCGTGGAAATACCATTGCCGATGCCGCACTCATTGTCTGTAGCCTTGATCCTTGTTATTCCTGTACAGAGCGTATTACGGTTGTTGACATCAAAAGCAAAAAGAGTAAAATTTTGACCAATAAAGATTTAAAAGAATTCTCAAAAACACTCAAAAACAGTCCCATGAAGGATCTACGATGATGAAACTTCTTGATATTACCGAAAAATACGGTAAAGCGACCCATAAATACCCCTTTGAGCCCTACAACGTTTCGGCTAATTTTCGAGGCAAACCCTCGTACATTTATGATCTTTGCATTGGCTGTGCGGCGTGTGGTATAGCGTGTCCATCCAACGCCATTACCGTTGTCTTTAACGACGATAAAAGTAAACTTGTCTGGGAGTTCGACTGCGGACGCTGCATCTTTTGTGGCAGGTGCGATGAAGTCTGCCCAACAGGAGCGATTCGTCTGAGTGAAGAGTTTGAACTCGCCGTAAAATTTGACAAATCAGCCCTGATTCAACGAGGCGAACTGGATAGTCAATATTGTACGGTTTGCAACAAACCCTTTGCCGCTAAAAGGCTTATTAAGTACAGCTTTGAGTGTTTAAGCAAGGCTAATTTAGGCGAAAAACGACTTGAAGAGTCTAAAAATTATTTGAGTATTTGTCCTACATGTAAAAAAACGGCCACCGCATCTAATTTTACCAGTGGCAAAGAGATGGTGATAGAATGAAAACCTATGAAGTTCCTCAAGAGATTACCGATGCCAATTCGCTAGAGCAAAAGCTCGAACTCCTTAAACACATTGGACGTAGTTTTAGTGTTTACCGCATCGATTGCGGAAGTTGCAATGGCTGTGAGATTGAGATTTTTGCCGCCATTACGCCGATGTGGGACCCTGAACGCTTTGGATTTAAACTCGTTGCCAATCCACGTCATGCCGATATTTTACTCTGCACAGGTCCCGTGACCAGACAGATGTACTATCCTTTACTGCGTGCATACGAAGCAGCCCCCGATCCAAAACTGGTGGTAGCATTGGGCGCGTGTGGCGCAACGGGTGGCATTTTTTACGATGCGTACAGTGTGCTCAGTGGTATCGACAAAATCATTCCTGTGGATGTTTATATCCCCGGTTGCCCTCCTCATCCTGCGAGCATCATTTATGGATTGGCCACAGCGCTTGGCATTATGGAGCAAAAACTCCAAAAAGTGAGCTTTGAAAATGATGGTGAAATGCCACCTTTAGTTGAGGATTCAGTACTTGGCAATACCCTTTTTGAGAGAGATCTGCTTGTGGCATCCAAAAGACTGATGAGCTATGTCTTTGGACGAAAACTCTACGATAAATACCTCACGGCTCTTGCTAAAAGTGAGAATGTTAAAGATACCAAAGCCGCTAAAATTGCCATTACCGAGGCGATAAAAACAGAAATAGACCCACGCTATGCGGAGTGTTTAGGTATACTCCATAACGATATTTACACCCAATATGTTCCATGCTCCGAAGAGGATAAAATCAGCCTCCATCGAGTGGAATGGGGGCAATAGATGGTAGACGTTTACAAACTCACCAAAAGACATTTAGATGGGGCAAAGTCAGGTAATGTTAAGCTGGATCAGATCAAAATTTTCTCGACCTGCATCGGGCATGGTGTGGGAACCATTGATTTTAGTGAGAAAGTTTTAGAGATGAACGAAGATGAATTTGAGCAGATTTTAGAGCATGGGGGAGAGTATCTCAAATTTAAAATTGGACACTTAAATAAATACGGTGAAATAGAAATCGCTCCCGAACAAGCGATGAAGCTTTTACCGGAGATGATGGAATGCCCTTTTAAAGAGATTCTTATGAATTTAAAAGAGGGGTATTTGGTAGTACGTAAAGATTTTCAAAACAGATAAGTTTTAAGGAATAAGCTCGTGAAAAAAGCACTGTTATGTGTGGGGAATGAACTCAGAGGCGACGATGGCGTTGCCATTGCTGTTGGGCGATTGGTCGAAGAACACTTACCCGAGTGGAGAGTCTTTTTTGGATACGACACGCCAGAGGATGAGTTTGCCCATTTGCGCGAATTTAAACCTGATATCATCGTCGTGGTTGATGCTATGAGTGGTTTTAAAGAGCATACCATAGAGTTTTTAGACCTCAGTGATGAACGCACATACATCCACTCTACCCACAATATTCCTACCCCTATTCTGATCAGTTGCCTAAGAGATATTTGTACCAAAACGATCTTTTTAGGTATCTGTGTTTTGCTAGAAAACGTCTTGCACTTTAGCGAAGGGTTGAGTGAAAGTGCAAATATCTCAGCCATCAAGGCACTGGATAAAATCAAAGAGCTTGATGGTGCCCTCACTCTTTAAGTCAAAAATCTATTGCGCCACTACCCCAAAGGCACCATAGATTTTTTCTTTCAATACCGCGCATATGAGGAATCTTTGAGCGTTTTAAACCAGTAAAAGTTTTACATGTAATCTATAGCCCCCATTTTTTTAAACAAACTTGTTGTAAAATCGTACAATTTTTTAGCTCGCACCCCAATGGCAAGGCGATTTAAAAGAACTCAATCCTTTTTTTTCGGAGTATACGGTTGAAATATTTCAAATACATCTTACTTTCCCTTCTGATTACCTCACTTGCGCAAGTGCTTTTATGGACACGGTCGGGTGATAAAATTGTCACGTCTCCTCAAATTGGCGAAAAGCTCGAATCGCTCTCTTATACCCCGTATCGAGGATTTGAGAAAGCTCCTAAAAGCGATACTGAGATTGCCGAAGACATGAAAACCATTGAGAAAATCTCACGTAAAGTCAGAACGTATGCGATTGATGATGCCAAACGTGTTTTAGAAAATGTCAAAGATACGAAGCTCAAAGTTGATGTAGGACTTTGGCTTTCCACGGATAAAGCGGCTAATGAAACGGAGATTGAAACACTTTTTGAACTGACAAAATATTACAGTCCTCGAATTTCTTCTATCATTGTAGGCAACGAGGCACTTCTACGTGCCGATCTTACTTCGGATGAGTTGATTGAGTATATTGATCGTGTCTCTAAGCGTACCCGTATTCCTGTCACAACGGCGGAAGTTCAACACATCTGGCTCACCAATACCGAACTGGCACGCCATGTGGATTTTATCTGTGTTCACATCTTGCCATACTGGGAGAAAGTGCCTATTGAGCGCACCCTTGCTTTTGCGAAAGAGAAGTACGATGCGATTGCAAAAATGTATCCCAATAAACCGATTACCATCGGGGAGTTTGGCTGGCCTAGCAGTGGCTATAACAATGAAAAAGCAGAAGCCACACTCACCAATCAAATTGCCGCCATTACAGGCTTTTTGGAGATGGCTAAGGCGGAGAAATGGACCTATAACATTGTTGAAGCATTTGATCAACCATGGAAAGGTGTTCATGAAGGAAGTGTTGGACCGTACTGGGGATTGTTTGATACCAATAAACAACCTAAATTTCATTTCATCAAACAAACCATCATTAATCCACTCTGGCGCTACCAAATGGCAGCATCGGTCTTCTTTGGAATTTTGCTGACCTACTTTGGTCTGAGAAATCAACGTGTCAATTTTGCTCATGCCATCACCTATGCAGCGGCCGCCCAAGCAATGGGATTTGGTATTGCCATGGCAGCAACCTACCCGTTTGTCTATTATATGAACTTTGGTATGTGGATCATGTGGACCATGGGAATTTTCTTGATGATTCCATTGGTCATCATCACCCTTGCTAAAATTAATGAACTCTTTAAATGTACCCTTGGGATTGCACCTAAACGTCTAGCACCGCTGCATCTTAAACTAGAGCATGCGCCTTTCGTTTCGATTCATGTCCCTGCGTACAAAGAGCAACCGCATGTTTTGATCGAGACGCTTGACTCACTTTCACACATGAAGTACACCAATTACGAAGTCTTGGTGATTATTAACAATACACCTGAAGAGTTTTATTGGAAGCCGATTGAAGAGCATTGTAAAAAACTGGGTGAAAAATTTGTCTTTTTGAACATTACATGTAAAGGTTTTAAAGCGGGAGCTCTTAATGAAGCTCTCAAATACACCAATGAGACAGCGGAGATTTTAGCCGTCATTGACGCGGATTATGTGGTCAGTGAAGATTGGCTTGTTGATCTTGTTCCGCTCTTTGATGATCCTAAAGTCGCTCTCGTTCAAGCACCTCAAGATCACCGCGACAGTCAAGAGTCCCTTATTAAACAAGCAATGAATGCAGAGTATGCAGGATTTTTTGACATCGGTATGGTCGAGCGCAATGAAGAAAATGCTATCGTTGCACACGGTACGATGCTGATGGCAAGGCTCTCTGCCGTACATGAAGTGGGAGACTGGACAACGTACACCATCGTGGAAGACTCCGAACTGGGTCTGCGTCTTTTTGAAGCAGGCTATACCGCACACTATACCAACAGACGTTATGGTTGGGGATTGCTTCCCGATACCGTTGAAGCCTTTCGTACACAACGTCACCGTTGGGCGTATGGTGCTATCCAGATTTTAAAACGTCACTGGCGTCATTTTTTACCTTCATCCAAAACGTTAACGCCGTATCAAAAATACCACTTTGTGGCGGGTTGGTTTTTCTGGCTCTCCGATGCTTTTGGGGCAATGACCGCCTTTTTAAATATTTTCTGGGTTCCCTTTATCATCTTTGTCGGGGTTACCATTCCAACGCTGCCACTCACCCTGCCTATTTTGGTAGCGTTTTTGGTCAACATTCTGCACGCGTTTATCTTGTACCACACCCGAGTTAAGATGAGTGTGAGAGAAACGATGCTGAGCGCCATTGCATCCATGAGTTTACAGCTGGTCATTTTCAAAGCTGTTTACGATGGTTTTGTCAAAGATGGACTCCCGTTTAAACGTACTGAAAAAGGTGGAAACACTAAAAAAGTGAACAAAAGCCCAATTCGCCATGAGATGGTTTTAGCAACCCTGCTTACCATCTCTTTCTTTGCGCTTTACTTTACCAACTATACCCGTATCACCGAAATTTATGTCTTTTCGTTTACCCTTTTAATCCAGAGTATTCCCTATTACTCTGCGATTGTGCTTCGTATTATCGAACTTCAATCCCTCAAACCTAAGAAATAGTGGCATCTTGCCACTATTTCTTGCATACCCCACTTCTCTAACTGTGTAAAAAAAGATATGCCCAAAAAGCATATTTTTGTTTTGATCTCTTTCATTGCTTTTGCTATTTTCATGCTATAAACTTTAAATAGTATGGTGTAACAACCGTATTTAAAGGAGTTATGATGGCTGATCTCATTTATCGCGTTAACATGTCAAACTTGAGTTTTAAAATTGAAGAGGTTCCAGCACACTGGATGGGATTAGGAGGACGGGGTCTTACATCGACCATTGTCGCGGAAGAAGTTGACCCTGAGTGTCATCCGCTAGGACCGAATAATAAAATGGTTTTTGCCCCAGGGCTTCTCTCCGGAACATCCGCTTCGAACTCTGGCCGTAATTCACTGGGTGCAAAAAGCCCATTAACCGGTGGTATTAAAGAGTCCAATGTGGGTGGTACCAGTGCGGGTATTTTTTCAAAACTGGGTGTTAAAGCTTTGATTATTGAAGGCTTGCCACAAGACAAAGAGACATTTTATCAATTACATGTAACCAAAAACAGAGTCGAATTTATCCCCGTTCCTGAGCTTGTAGGGCTTGATAATTATGCTGTATTGGATGCCATGATGGCAAAATATGACAAAAAAGTGGCCGTTATGAGCATTGGTCGGATTGGAGAGATGCGCATGAATATCGCCAATGTCTCCGTAAAAGACCCCGGTGGAAAACTCAGAAGTCACGGACGGGGTGGTTTGGGTGCGGTCATGGGTTCTAAAAAAATCAAATGCATCACGGTTGATGCAGCAGATTATAAAGAAGTGACGATTGTCGATCCTGAGAAATTCAAAGAAGCAAGCAAAATCTTCACCAAAGCACTTCAGGAAAATCCTATCAGTGGACAAGGGTTGCCTGCATTTGGAACGAATGTTTTGGTTAACATCCTTAACGAAGCAGGTGGTCTTCCAACCCATAACTTTAGGGAAGGGAGATGGGAGCATGCTGAAAAGATCAGTGGTGAGACGATGGCTGAGAATATTAAGGCACGTGGTGGAAAAACAACGCATGGCTGTCATGCAGGCTGTGTTATCCAGTGTTCACAAGTCTACAACGATAAAGAAGGTAAGTTCCTAACCTCTGGATTTGAATACGAAACCATTTGGGCACTGGGAGCGCATCTGGGCATTCAAGATTTAGATCTGATTGCAAAAATTGATGGGCTGATGGATGATTTGGGTGTCGATTCGATTGAGACTTCTGTAGCCATGGGGCTTGCCGTTGATGCGGGTATTCTCGCCTACGGTGATGGTCAAAAAGCGTATGAGTTGATCTCGCATGATATCCCTACAGGAACACCCATAGGCAGAATTTTAGGAGCAGGAACGCATATTTTGGGAAAAATGTATGGGCTTGTGCGAGTTCCTACGGTGAAAGGACAAGGTATTCCCGCCTATGAGCCACGCGCCGTCAAAGGTCAAGGCATTACCTACGCTACCACACCGATGGGCGCTGATCACACAGCAGGCTACGCCGTTGCCACGAATATCCTCAACAGTGGAGGCCATATCGATCCACTTAAAAAAGAGGGACAAGTCGAACTGGCACGTAACCTCCAAATTGCCTCCGCGGCTGTAGATAGTACCGGTATGTGTATCTTTGTTGCGTTCGCTGCGCTCGATGACGCCAAATGTTTACCCGCACTCATTGATATGATCAATGCTCGTTTTGGCTGTGCTCTCACCATTGATGACGTTATGAATCTTGGAAAAACCATTCTGAAAACAGAGCATGAATTTAACATCAAAGCAGGGCTAGGTAAAGCCGATGATAGATTGCCTGAGTTTATGAAGTACGAAACACTCCCTCCTCACAATGTCATTTGGGATTTCACAGGTGAAGAGATTGATGCGTTCTGGAATTTTTGATGCACGTTTTAGTTAAACTCTTTGCGCAGTACCGAGAAGGTCGCTTTAAAGTGGAGCAAAAAGAGTATCAAGAGGGGACAACGGCACAAATGATCATAGATACACTGGAGCTTGAGCGGGTATCGCCATTGGGTGTTTTAATGGTCAATGGCAGGCATGTTGCACCATCGTATCGTTTACAAGAGGGGGATGAAATCGCCCTCTTTCCTAAAGTAGGAGGAGGATGAATGTGTGAGCTTTTAACCTTTCTAAAAGAGGCTTCTTTGGAGGGGTATTTACCCCTCACCTCTTCGTTTCAAGCGATGGAACGCTTTACATGTACGTTTAGAGAAGTCGAAGAGATGGCACTCAAACATGACATTTTACCGCTTCGCTATAAACGCAACCAAAAGACCATCTCCACCCAAGAGCAATACCGACTTTTTCAATCCACCGTTTTGATTATTGGGTGTGGCGGATTGGGTGGTTTTGTGGCTGAAATGCTGACGCGTATTGGGGTGGGTAATCTAATCGTATGCGATGGCGATAGTTTTGAAGAGCATAACCTGAATCGTCAAAATTTTTCGTCACCCAAAACCATTGGTCGTCTTAAAGCAGAGGTCTTAAAGGAGCATCTTGAAGAGATCAATCCTGCTTTACATGTAAAAAGTATTCCTACTTTTTTTGACCCAATGTCTGATGCTAAACTCATCTATCAAGCCGATGTAGTCGTTGATGCACTGGACAATCCCGATCTTAAATGTCTGCTTGCTGCACAGTGCCATGATGCGAAGAAATCATTTGTGCATGGTGCCATTGCTGGATACTATAGTCAATTTGCTACCTCCGCATTACTTGAGCCACTTTACCTCCAAAAAGGCGATGGCGCAGAGAAACGTTCGGGTAATCCTTCGTTCACGGTTTGCTTTGCTGCCTCAATTCAAAGCGTAGAAGTGGTAAAATTACTGCTAGGCAAACCTCATCTTCAAGCACCTCTTATGGGAAATTTATGGGAATATGAGCTAATTTCGCTATAATCGCAAAAAAACAGGGAACGTAATGCCACGACTAAAAGAGACACTCTTCACTTTTTATGCACTCTGTTTAGGCATGATTCTTCTCGCACTGCTTATGGTAAAACTGAGCGTCATTCCTAATTATGCCTATTATTTTATCTGGCAAAGCACCTTTGTTTTCCTTTTAATTTCTATTTTACTAAGTGTCTATTTCAATAAAAGTAAGCTCTTCGTGCTCTTACTGTTCCCCCTCTTTTTTACACTCTGTTTAGCGTTCCCCAATACGCTGTTTACAAAGCTTAGCGTCTCTGCCTTTTGGCATATTGCACCTCTTATTACAGCCCTTGGATACCTTTTAATCTATGCGCTCCAAGAGCGTGGGCTTTTTAGCTCGTTTGGCGCCCTGCGTACAAGTATTGGCCTTGGTGTTCTTCTAATTGGCTATTTGGGACTCAAATATTATACGCCTGCTTTGCAACAAGCACTGGATACACCTATTTTACATGTAAGCCTTCAAGGAATTGCAAAAGCCAGTGATTTTAGCCTCATCATTGCTCTTATTTCGTTACTTTTTATCTTTTTAATCTCACTGCTTTTTGAAATTCAAAGCCAAAAAGCTCCCTTTTGGATGCTAACGGCACAGATGATTCCTCTGCTATTTTTGCAAGAGAGTAACCAGTATGTTCTCTTTTGTCTTGTTGCGTCTTTGATTGCTATTGCCGCCCTCGCCCACGATGCTTACCGTATGGCTTATATTGATACCTTAACAGCCATTCCTGCACGAAGAGCGTTGGAGGAGCGTTTCTTACGCTTAGGATCAAACTATATCATCGCGATGGTGGACATTGATTTTTTTAAAAAATTTAATGACAAATTTGGTCATGATATCGGCGATGATGTTTTAAAGCTAGTAGCCAAAGAGCTGAGTTATGTTAAAAATGGGGGTAAAGCATACCGTTATGGTGGCGAAGAATTTACCATTCTTTTTAACGGCAAGAAAAAAGAAGAGTGCATTATGGCACTGGAAGAGATTCGTGAAAATATCTTTAGACGTGGATTTGTCATTCGCGATAAAAATCGTCCTGAAAAAACTCCCAAAGAGATACAAAAAGCAACCTCTGTCAAAAAAGAGCGACTCTCTGTTAGTATTGGTGTCGCAATATCAGCAAAAGGAAAAACCCCTCAAGAGATTATAAAGCGTGCGGATGATGCTTTATACAAAGCCAAAGAGAGTGGTCGTAACTGCCTCATTTGCTTATAATGTACACATAATTACTTTTTTTAATGTGTTACAATGGATACAAAATATCCTAAGGAAATCTTTATGAGTAGTACTAACCTTAAATGCTCACTAGCTGAGTGTAAAGCACGACTGAAAGCCGTCGAAGGTATGAGCTTGGCTGAGCTTGAAGAGTACGCAACACGATGTTCTACTTGTGGAAATTGGATCTTAAAAGATGACCAAACTGCGCATGCAACTTACATGAAAATTTCAACAAAATGGGCTGAATCATTTAACAAAGCTCTTTTGGAAAAAAACCGAAATCATATAGCTTAATTTCAAGATATTAACTACTTTTCTTCAGTCTTCTCTTTGCTTTTTATAACTACTATAAGGTGTATTATCACTTTACCATACCTGCTTTTGCTGTTAATTTCATCTTTGCCAAAAGGGAGAATATCATGCATTCAGAAAATTATGAGTGTTCAAAAGAAGAGTGTGAAAAAAAACGTGAACATATCGAGAGTGACAAAATTTCAGAGCAGCTTGAACAGTGCGAGAAGTGTTACAATGGAATCTTTAAAACCAATGCGATAGCTGCAAAAACGTATCAAATTATTTCGTTATTATGGGCAGAAAAACACAATAAAGAGACGGGAAAAGTTCGTTAAACAAAGGTTTCCCATCTCTTAAGTCTTTAATGAAGCTCGCTATTGAGTTTGATCTCACGTTTACTTCGGGTTGCAACAATCATGCCATTAACGCTATTTTGGCGGAAATGGATACCATTAAGTCCCGCAAGCTCAAGACCTTTGAAGAAATGAATTTCCTCTTTACCTGTTTTCTTAAGATGTTTAACTTTAGGATTCGCCTCTGCAATTTTTGAAAGCTCAGCACTGCTGACGCCAATTTTCGTTCCTTCCAAAATAGCAATACCTGCATCAACGATACATCCATTGCCTAAAGGAATTCCCGTCACAGAGTTAGCTCCAAGCAGTGTGTTTTCTCCAATGCTGACAGGATTGCCGTTTGTTCCACTCAGCACCCCTAAGATGCTAGCGCCGCCGCCGACATCACTGCCTTGACCCACAACAACGGAAGAGCTAATGCGACCTTCTACCATAACAGCGCCCGTTGTACCCGCATTGAAGTTCACGTAACTTGCACCTGGCATAATAGTCGTGCCTGCATGCAGTTGCGCACCCATTCTAACTTTGCTTGCATCGAGGATGCGTGTATTGTCAGAAGGAATAATGTGAGATAAGAAACGTGGAAATTTATCAACCGATTCGATCAGTGGATATTCACCCAAAAGCTTCATCTCCACTTCATGCATCCTAAGCCATTCAAGTTCAATAGGTTGCCCCATGGACCATGCGACATTCTCAAGTACACCAAATGCACCCGATAAATTTAATGAGCGAATTGGAGCTTTACCCGTTGACAGTGCATACAATTTCAGATACACCGCTTCAGGACTAAGAGGAGCATCATCTTCAAATAAGAAGACGATACGATAATCTTTTTTAAGCTTTTCCGTTTGAGAAATCCAGTCCAGTGTTTTAATCACTTGAACATTTTTATGGGCTTCACCAAAAGCAAGATTGAGATAGGGCGTATAAGCATTCATCGCATTTTTAACAAATTTCTTTTTGACATCATAGACAAATTCACTGCTGCTAAAATCTACATCCACACCGCTCTCTTGCAATGCACCAATAAAAATAGCCGCACTACCAAAGTTTTCATTCCAGTTAATGACAGGAAAAGATGCTTGTAAAATTTTCTCAGGGTTCAGTTGCCCTCGATCCACTCTTGCGATACCAAAACCAATGGGTTTTCGGTATCCCTCTTGGGATTCAATCTCTTTGACTAATGCTTTAAAATCTGTCTCATCAATACTGATACGTAATGCCATACCTTCTCCTTTAATCCTTATTTTTTTGCACTTGAACATGCACTGGGTGCACCGTTAATTCCCATGGTTGGCTGGATAGATTCATTGCTAACGCCACCATCTGCATTGACTTTTTCAATACATTCCCAAAGTTTGCGAGCAGACGCTTGGTAACGTTTTGCTGTTTCGCTCTCAGGATAGAAGAAGCTCACAGGTTTTCCAGCGTCCCCGCCTTCACGAATAGCAGGCTCAATAGGAATCTCGCCAATCACGATGGTTTCGAACTTCTCTGCCAACGGTTTGGTCGTTCCTTTACCGAAGATATCATACTCTTTATTGGTCTCAGGACAGATAAATCCACTCATGTTTTCCATGATTCCAGCGATGGGGATATGCAATTTTTGGAACATATCTAAACTTCGCTCCGTATCATCCAAGGCAACTTGCTGAGGGGTTGTGACACAAATACCAGCCGTTACGGGAACACTTTGCGCCAATGTTAATTGTGCATCACCGGTTCCTGGAGGCATGTCGATAAACAGAACATCCAAATCGCTCCATAAAATATCGCGAAGCAGTTGCTCAATCGCTTTCATAACCATCGCACCTCTCCAGATAAGAGACTGACCGTTTTCCATTAAGGAGCCCATACTCATCATCTCAACACCATACGCAACGATAGGTTTAACTTTTTGTCCTACAATTTCAGGATGCGCATCAACCACACCCATCATACGAGGAACATTGGGTCCATAAATATCAGCGTCGAGTAAACCAACTTTTTTACCTTGACTTGCAAGGGCAATCGCTAAGTTAACGGTCGTGGTTGTTTTACCCACACCCCCTTTTCCACTACTGACCATCACGAAATTTTTGATATGAGGAGCCATATTTTTGCCAGATTGAGAGTTGCTTTTCTCAACAGGAGGTTTTGGTTGCTTAATGACAACGTCCACACGGCTTGCACCAATGGCGGAAATTACCTTCGTAATACTGCCTTTTAATTCGTCACCAATTTCTTTGCTTGAAGAGACAATCTCAGCTTCTATATAAACATTATTATCTGAAATATCGATATTTTTAACAAAACCAAATGTCACAATATCTTTCTCAAAACCTGGATATTTAACGCCACCTAACGCGCTTAAAACTGCGTCTTTATTTAACATTTTTTTGACCTTTATGCTTAAGTGATGACAGAATTTAACACAAAAAAGATAAAAAAAAGCTTTTGAAATGTATAATATTGTAACACTTCAGAAAAAGGACAAAGTTTGCCCGATTTAGCGCTCGTGATGTTAGGGGCTGGAAGCTCAACCCGATTTAATCAACGTGTTAAAAAGCAGTGGCTGAGGATCGAAGATACGCCATTATGGCTCTTTGCAACCCAAAATCTCCAACAGCTTTTCCCTTTTAAACAGATTATTGTGACAACAACAGCTGATGAGCATTTCTATGCTAAAAAATTCAGCGATACAATCACCTTTGTCGAAGGTGGAGCCACCAGACAAGAATCTCTTGCCAATGCCCTTTTACATGTAAAGACACCGTATGTACTTGTCAGTGATATCGCTCGTCCGTGTATCGATCAAGCGATGTTAGATCGTATCCTTGCACAAATGGAACATGCCGACAGTGTTGTTCCTTACATGAATGTCGTCGATACGGTGGTGTATGAGGAAGATACAATCAATCGAGATCATGTCAAATTGATTCAAACGCCTCAACTCTCGCGCACCGATATGCTCAAAAAAGCACTGCAAACAGGGACGCTCTACACGGATGATAGCAGTGCTATCAAAGCTATGGGCGGGAGCGTTGCGTATGTGTTAGGAAATGTGGGCGCTAAAAAACTTACATGTAAAGAGGACAGTGCTGCTATAGCGTGCCTGAAGCCACCGTCTACGAATCATTTTGTAGGGTACGGTTTCGATGTTCATGCCTATGAAGAGGGTAAAGTCATGATGCTTGGAGGTGTTGAAGTTCACCCAACGACAGGATTTAAAGCACACTCCGATGGTGACGTGGCGATTCATGCGCTTATTGATGCACTTTTAGGAGCAGCAGGGGCTGGCGATATTGGAGAGCTTTTCCCGGATAATGACCCACGCTATAAAAATGTTGATTCAAAATTATTACTTCAGGAGGTCTGTGCTTTTTTACTCAAGGTAGGATTTGAAATCACGCATTGTGACATTACGGTTATGGCGGAATTTCCCCGCTTAAGTGCTTTTAAAGACACGATACGATTTACGCTTGCAAAAATTTTAGCACTCTCCCCGATTCACGTAAACGTAAAGGCAACGACAACAGAAAAGTTAGGCTTTGTTGGAAGACAAGAAGGTGTTGCAGTCAGTGCAACGGCCACATTAAAATATTATGATTGGACGAATGTATGAAGATTTTAATCGTTGAAAACGAGATTTATCTCGCGCAAAGTATCGCCTCTAAGTTGATGGAAATTGGACATTCATGTGAAATTGCTACGAGTATTAAAGATGCACTCAAAGATGAAAAGTATGATGCAATTCTCCTCTCGACCAATATCTCAGGACAAAATTTTTACCCTGTTATTGAGAAACATCGCTCCGCTATTATTATTTTGATGATCTCCTATATCAGTAATGACACTGTTACCAACCCCATCAAAGCGGGAGCCAGTGATTACATTCAAAAGCCCTTTATGATTGAAGAGCTTATTCGTAAACTTCAACACTTAAGCGATTATAAAAACCTTAAAAAAGAGAATGAAACGTATAAAGAGTATGTCAAAAACCTCTTTAGCAGCGCTAATCTTGAGCCACTTGATAAAAAAATAAAATTTCCAATTTTAATCAAAACCAATTTTCAAAAACATGCCGATGCGCTTGTTTTTAACTATGCACAGTCTCAAAATGAAACCTTTATTTTTATCTCACTCACGCAAACAAATGCCATTGAGAAGATCTCTCGTGCGGGAAATGAGGAATTACTCTACATTATTGATCTTCAAAACCTTAAAAAAAGTGAAAAACTTAAAGTTTACAATATCTTGGAAGGCAAACGTGCTATTATTTGTAGCACAGACCCTAATGAAGAGAGTGACTTTTCAAAGATTGAAATTAATACCGACAGCAAAATATTGGATCAAGGCGATATTTTGTGCATTGATGATTACGTTAAGTATGTCATCTTCAATTTTCAAAATAAATTTCCTGATACCGAACTCTCTAAAAAATTAGGAATATCTCGTAAAAGCCTCTGGGAAAAAAGGAAGAAGTATGGAATCAATAAGAAAAAATAATCGACAACTCTTTTTAGATAAAGAATTTTTAGCAACCCTCGCCCTTGCAAAAGAAGGCGTTTTACACCCTGTTGACAAACTGATGAATCGTGCGGAAGCTAAAGAAGTTGAAGAGAGTGGCTATTATAAAGGTAAACCGTTTCCCTTTCCTTTTATTATTGCTCCAGCTGGGGAGAAAAACAAAGAAGTATTGACCACTGCATACCAAGGTGAACCTCTTGATTTTGTCGTTGATAGTAAAATCAGAGGAACGATCATCGTTGATGAAGTCTTTGAAGTCGACAAGAAAAAACGTATTGAGCAGATTTTTGGAACGTATGATATTTCCAATCCTGAGACACAGATGTTTCTTAAACGCCTCGGGGATGTTGCCGTATGTGGTGATTATGAACTGTATCAATTTGATGATGTTAAAAATGTTAAAAATAAAATTGCCGATGCAAAAGCGCAGTTGGGGGCTAAAAACGTCTCCGCAATGATGATGAACGCGAAGCCGTTTCACAGAGCCCATGAAAGAGTCATTCGTATTACCCTCGAAAAGTGCGATATGCTCGTTATCTTTTTGCTCAAACCTTATAAACAAGACCTGCTTTCGTACGAACTACGCCTTAAAGCGTTACAGTATTTTGTAGACAATTATCTACCAAAGAACAGAGTCATTGTCGTTCCTTTTGAAAATACCTACCTCTTTACAAGCTATAAAAATGCCGTTCTTGATGCCATCTGCGTCTCTAATTTAGGGTGTAATAAACTTGTTTTAGGACAGCATCACAGTGGCATTGGTGTTTATTATGACAAAAACGAGATGAAGTCTATTTTGGATCATTATGAGGATCTGGATATTGATATCGAAATTATCACTGAGTTTGTCTATTGCAATGAGTGCAAGACGCTCGTCAGCACCAATACGTGCCCACATGGGGGTCATCACCACATCAAATACCATGCTGAATCGCTTTTAGAGATTTTAAAAGCGGGTATGTTACCGCCTGCTATTTTTATGCGCAAAGACATTTCAGCACTGCTTTTAAGTGAACTCTTTAAAAAACGTTTTGAGAATATCGGTAAGATTTACGATGCCATGTTCCCAAATAATGGGCTTTTAGAGAGCCATGATGAGCGTGAATTCTATCTTGAACTCATGCGTTTACACCAAACAACTTCACTGACTTAGGACATTCATGCCAAATGCTTTTTTAACGTTTTTATACTCAGGGCTTGCGCCCAAAGCTCCCGGCACAGCAGGCTCTTTACTGGCTGTCATTTTAGGTGCGGGCATCATTCACTACATCTCCATGGAGACCTTGGTACTTTTAACCATTCTTTTTACCCTGATGGCCGTAAAACAGATCAATGCGTATGAAGCACACAGTGGCAACCATGATGATGGACGTATCGTCATTGATGAAGTGGTGGGTGTTTGGATTGCACTCATTTTAAGTTCTGGGACACTCTTTCAAATAGTGCTTAGTTTTGCTTTTTTTCGTCTATTTGATATTTGGAAACCCTCTTTAATCGGTAAAATTGACCGAGATGTTAAAGGTGGATGGGGTGTTATGGGTGATGACATGCTCGCAGGTATCGCTGCTGGTATCTGTAGTGCGGCTGCTTTTCAACTCTTTGAATTGGCTCAAAAGAGTCTCTTAAATTAAAACATTACTTTTACACAATAGTATCGTCATAAGTGCCTAGAGGTTATACTTTTCATATCTTTTAATGACAAAAGGAATGACCAAATGAAACACCTCGCACGATTGCTTATGGCGACGACCCTTCTACTCTCTTTTGCAGAAGCAAAAGAGTTTATCATCGACAATGCACACTCAAATATTGGCTTTTCTGTCAAACATATGATGATTTCCAATGTCAAAGGTAACTTCAACGCTTACACAGCAGACATTGACTTTGATGCTGAGAAAAAAGTCTTTAACAAACTTGGGGCAAAAATTGAAGCTACTTCGATTGACACAGGGATTGTCAAACGAGATGAGCACTTAAAAAGTGGTGATTTTTTTGATGTCGAAAAATTCAAAACGATTGATTTTGTGATGACGTCCATGAAAGATGGCAAAGTAAATGGCAAAATTACGATTCATGGTATTACCAAAGATATCGTGCTTGAGAGCACCGTTCATGGTGTGATCAAAGATTTACAAGGACATCAAAGAGTCGGCTTTACCTTAGCGGGGAAACTAAACCGCAAAGACTTTGGACTCACATGGAATAAAATCTTAGATGGTGGTGGGCTTACCGTTGATGACACCGTTAATTTAACCATTGAAGTCGAGGCAATCGAATTATAAAAGCTTAAATCCATCACGTTCAAAAGGGTGAGCAAAGTGCAAAAATTGTACTTTCTCCTCTTCACTCATCTCCAGCTCCCACACGACACCATCACTTTCAAATACTCGTTTGCTAACATGGATCGTTTGCGTTAAGGTGTAGTGCTCAAACCGAGGAACGAGAGGGTACGCTGTTTTACATGTAAACATCTCTTTAAAAACAAAAGGGGCAAGTGTCGCATGTGCGATGACCTCTTTGGCACTGCTTCCATATGCTCTTACCAACCCACCCGTACCAAGCTTTATACCTCCAAAATAACGCACAATCAATACTCCCGAATTGACCAGTTCAGCCCCTCGCATGACATTTAACACAGGAGGCCCTGAGGTGCCTTTGGGCTCACCATCATCGGAGTTATTTTCCACCACCTGATGGTATTCATTAAAATAACGCTTCGCCCAGACTATATGGGCTGCTTTTGGGTGATCATTTTTGAGTTTTACATGTAAAGATTCAAAATCGCTCATCGGGCAAAGATAGGCTAAAAAGGTCGACTTTTTTTCCTCCAAAGAGATAGAAAAAATCGCGGTTGGTGCTTGCATTACACTCGCTCAATTACAACTTTAATATCAGCAGGCTTAGCATGATAGGGCGAAGAGGTGACAATAAAATTGACCCCCGTACTCGCATACTCTGCAATATTTTTCTCCCCAACGCCACCCGTTGCAGAAAAAAGAAGCGAAGGAAACTCCACTTTAAGCGTTTCAATACACGACTTAAGCGCTACGACACTCATCTTCTCACATTGTAAAATATCAGCGCCAAGGCGTGCAAAATAGCGTGCCTCTTCAAAACTTTCGACTTCGACAATAATCTTTTTTTCTAAAAACTTCTGTTTCATTTTTGCAAATTGTGCTTCAAACGCGGCATCATTTTCAAAAAAAACACGATGCTGTTTGAAAATAAGAATGGAGTCGTAAAGTCCCAATCGATGATGAGCCCCACCGCCTGCATAAACCGCTTTAAGGGCTAACTCTTTCGTGCGTGGGAAAATTTTACGTGTGGTTAAAAGTTCTACATGAGGATTGGTACTGCGCGCAAGGGTGAGCATCTCATGGGTTTTTGTCGCTATCCCACAGGAGTATTCCAAAACATTTTGACACACTTTCCAAACGCTGTGTAACGCTTCAGCCTTTCCAAAAGCCTCCAACATCACATCTCCACCTATCAGGTGATCGCCACTATTTGTATACCGTTTGGTTTGCAATCCCATTTTTTGGCAGATCGACTCAACCATCTCAACACCACACAGCACTATTTCACGTTTAGGGGCAAAACTTATTTTTCCCTCTAATGTTCCAATATCCAAACCCACCGTGGTCATGTCGATTAAGCCGACATCTTCACGTATCATATCCATCATAAGCAAACCTTTACTAAAGTACAAAATCATAACACAAGATGATTTAAAGAAACTGTTCCTCTTTTGAGAAGAAGTGCAGTGCTGTAAAAACAGCCAAAGAGATGACAATGAGAATGGCGCATAAGAGAAGAGCCAAGCGGTATTCGCCATCAAAAACAGCATTATAGATGGCAAGGGAAATCGTATCGGTTTTGCCAACAAGGTTTCCTCCCAGCATCAAGGTAATACCCACTTCCCCAAGTGCTCGAGCCAAAGCAATCAAAAGTGCTGCGATAACACTTTTTTGAATACACGGAAGAATGATAAAAACAAACGTATAAAACCTGCTTTTACCACTCATATAGGCTGCCTCTTTAATCGCTTTTGGGAAAAGCTCTATGGCGGATTGAAGTGGTTTAACCATCAAGGGAAGTGCCGCTACAAAACCCGCGAGTACGAGACCATTAAAGTCAAAGATAAAGCGTATCCCGATGGTATTAAAATAGCTTCCGATCCAGCCGTGTTTTCCTAAAAGAAGTAAAAGTAAAAAACCAATGGCAATGGGTGGAAAGATGAGTGGAAGGGTCACGAGTGTCTCTAAAAACCATTTATATTTCAGGTTTTCTTTGGCGAGATAATAGGAGAGCGGAAGGCCAAGAAGCACCAAAAGCAGAGCAACCACGCTGATGGTTCTAAGGCTTAGCACCAAGGGGTGCCAAACCTGTACCATCTCAAAGTCCATAGTGTGTAAATATCTCTTTCGCTTTGGGTGTTTTCAAAAACGCAACAAAATCTTGGCATGTTTTGTCCATCTCACATGCTTTCAAACTTCCCGCTACAATCTCAATAGGCGTGTAATACGCTTGGGGTATTTTAATGTATCCACCGATTTTATCGATGCTATCAAGTGCTGCTGTGAGGTTCATAACACCTACATCCACTTCATGGGTACTCACATACGAGCTGACTTGAGGTACCGTAGCCACCACCAACAGTTTCGCTTTGATACCCTCATAGAGTTTAGCATTGTTTAAAAATTCCATGCCGGCATCGCCATAAATGGCCTTTTTTGCTTCAGGCATGGCAATCATTTTGATGTTCTCATTTGTGAGATCTTCGATGCTCTCAAACGCAACACCTTTAGCGTAAGCTATCACAGCGATGCCATCCCCGACTCGTTGATACTGCGTAAACGTAAGCTCACTCTGTTTCTCTAAAAACTTTTTATCGGCAATGACCAATGCTATTTCCATCTGTTTGGCATGCGCAAAAATTTGCGCCATATTGCCATACATCGCATCTATCTTTCCATGTGTCTCTTGCTCGTAAGCCTTAAGAACCTCTTGCACAGGCTTTTTATACCCTGCTCCCACTGCAATTTTAAGATCCTCTGCGCACAGGTGGCTCAAAAGAGCTAGACATAACATCACGAAGCATTTTTTCATTATTTATCCTTCAATCCTTGAATCATAGGGGCAAATGCCTTGGTACCAATACTCACGCTATCGCCTACATGTAAATCGTTTGCTTCGCTCTCATCGAGCACCACTTCCACAATCTGTTGACCAATAGCGATAATGGCGATGTAAATGACATCGACTTTCACAATGTCCAAAAGTTCACCCTCAAACGAGAATTTTTGACTGCCTTGGGTGCGAAGCAGTACACTTTTAGCATCGCCATCTTGAATCACTTTGCCTTGAGAAAGGACAACCACACGCGAACTTAAACGGTAGATTTCACTTGGATCGTGGCTGACCATGATCGTTGTGGTACCGAAGTTTTTGTGCAGCGTTAAAATCTCATGCTGCAATTTAGTGCGCATCAAAGGATCAAGCGCAGAGAGCGGTTCATCCATCAAAAGAAGTGTGGGTCGGTTCATCATCGCGCGACACAAACTCACCCGTTGCTTTTGACCACCCGACAACGTGGCAGGTTTACGGCTTGTTAACTCTGAGAGTTCGGTCAACTCCAAAAGTTGTTTAGCAAGATCCTTGTCTTTGCGAACAAAAAGTAAGTTTTCTAAAACACTCATATTGGGGAAAAGTGCATAATCTTGAAAGACAAATCCGATACCGCGTTGTTGTGGAGGCAAGCAATGAGTACCATCGAGCCAAAGCTCATCATCCACTCTGATTTTGCCTCGCGCACTCTCTAGCCCTGCTAAAATGCGTAACAGTGTCGTTTTACCACTACCACTTTCCCCCGAAAGAGCCACAAAACTTTTGCCTTCAATACTCAGCGTCACATCCAATTCCATCTTTCCCATGGAGCCTAGAAGCTCTTTACGAACATCAATCTCGATCATGAGAGCCCTCCTAGATGATGGTTTTGCTGACGATTAAAGATATAGACCAACAAAAGGACTAAAAAGCTGATAAAAACCATAATACCACTGTAAATATGCGCACTCGTATAATCCATAATCTCTACCAGCTCATACACCGCCACCGAAGCGGTTTTGGTTTGGTTGGGAATACTTCCACCCACCATTAAAACCACACCAAACTCACCAACGGTGTGAGCAAACGTAATGACAATCGCAGTCATCAAAGAGGGTTTAATGTTAGGCATCGCCACACAAAAGAGTGTTCTAAGCTTGCTTTTACCTGCGATATAAGAGGCTTCAAGCATATTTTTAGGCAGTGATTCAAAACCGCTTTGGAGAGGTTGCACCATAAAAGGAAGTGAATAAAAACAGCTCGCAACGACTAAGCCCGAAAAATTAAACACCAACTTAATCCCCAGTACATCTTGAAAAAAACGTCCAATGGGCGAATGAAAGGAGAGCGCATAGAGAATGTAAAAACCTAAAACGGAAGGAGGTAAAACAATCGGGAGTGCTGTGATGGATTCAAAAATAGGCTTAAAGCGAGACTTACTTTGCGATAAATGCCACGCCAAAAGCAGTGAGACGATAAACAAAATCGCTGTCGTAATGGAAGCGAGCTTAAAGGAGATTAAAAAAGGGGTAAACTCCAAAGCCATCAGCTTTTCAAGCATCTAATACCTCCAAAACAAACAACTCACTTGCTTTAATGAGCAAAGTCACCGCATCTCCAGCTTGAAGATTCATCCGCACAGAAGAGCTCAAAGTAATAAAACTTTGGACCTCATTTCCGTTTACATGTAAAAGAATATTGCTCAGCAATTTTCCATTTTCAATACGCTCAATCGTTGCAGGGAGTTGGTTAGAATAACTCAGCTCGCCTTTAAGATTTTTGGCAATCGCAACGTGCGAAGGCTTGATGCCAAGGGTTACATGTGTGTTTACATGTAACCCTTTTGGCAGATCAAGTCCCATCATTTTGAGGCTCACCCCTTCATAATCAAAGCTAATGATATGAAGATTCTGTTCACCTTCAATATGCGTCACAACAGCACTTAGTCTATTCATTGACCAAATATCCGTAATTTTTAAAGATGGCTTTTGCTTTTGCACTTAAGACAAAGTCATAAAAGGCTTTCGCTTCCGCATTGTTTTCTGCTTGTTTCAGTAAAACGATACCTTGTGCAATAGGTGTATAAAGTTTTGGATCAACTTCAACCCATTGAACACCTTTTTTGTACTCTTTCATTTTGTCACTATAGAAAGCGGAGGCATTGACAAAACCGACATCAGCTGCTGTGAGTGCAAATTGTAATGCTTGCCCAATGCTATCGCCTTGAACCAATTTTGGTTCTACTTTCTCAAACACTTTTGCATTTTTAAACGCCTCAATACTTGCTGTTCCGTATGGCGCTGTTTTAGGGTTGGCAATCGCTACTTTTTCCACTTTTGGATCATCTAAAACGGCAATGCCTTTGCTTAAATCAAGCCCTTTAACGCTGACCATTGCTAAAGCGCCACTGGCATAAACAACGGGTTTTGTCACTGCAATTTTCTCAGCGTACAAATTCTCAGGAAAGCCCATATCGGCACTTAAGAAAAGATCAAACGGAGCACCACTTTTGATTTGCGTGGTAAATTTACCACTCGCACCCAAAATCGTATTGACCTTAGTATTAGGGTTTGTTTTGGCAAACTCTGCTTTAAAAACTTCGATAACATCACTTAAATTGGCAGCAACCGCAACACTAATCTCTCCCGCAAACAAACTTGCACTTAAGATAACACTCGCTAAAAATGCTTTTAACATAGAAACTCCTTATTAAGATTTTTATTTTCCGATTAAAATGCTACTCGATTTGATGATGGCGCACACACGAGAACCAACCGTAAGGCTTAAGGCTCTCACCGACTCTGCTGTGATGGTTGAGACAATGACATCATTTTGACCAATATCGACACTCACTTGCGCGTTGACTTCACCAATTTTAATGTCTGTGATAAGACCTACGAGCTTATTTCGTGCACTGGTGGCAATATCAAGGACATTCGAAATCAAAACCGATGAAGCCTTAATAATACCAACCACTTCATCCCCAATTTCAAGCCCTAACTCTTCGACAGCACTGTTTGTAATCGTCGAAACCAAGATAACACCACTTTTGAGCACGATGCTCACCTCTGCATTGACTTTTGCCTGTTTGATCTCACCGATTTTTCCCATCAGCTGATTACGCGCACTGATCTGCATAGCAATCCTTTGTATGTGTTTTAAACTGTTCATTTCAAAGTCACCCATGACTGAAAGCCGATTTAAAAACCTCTCATACTCTTTTTTTAAAACGCTGTAGTTGGCAACCACCTCGGTACCGAGTGCAGTAAGTGTTGTTCCCCCTCCTCCACTTCCCCCTGTAACACGTACAACGAGGGGATGGTTTGAGAGGTTATTCATCGTATCAACGGCTTCCCATGCCGCTTTATAACTCAGCCCTACGCGTTTGGCAGCGCTACTAATAGAACCCGTTTCAGCAATCGCTTCAAGCAGTTTAATTCGCTTTTCTAAAAGGGCAGGTTTGTCAAAGCTCATCACACCAGACGTAATCCCTTCCATATGTATTCCTTATGTAGTTATAGTATATAACGATAGGTCTCATCTTATTTAGTTTGAGCATTATAACGTTATTACCTTAAGTGTTATAACGCATTCTGTTTATTTTTTGACCATTTATGGCAAAGTGGCTATTTAAGCCATTTTCAAAGGGAATTTTTAAGAAACTTTTACTAAAATGAAAAAAATAAATTTCCACAAAGAGCAGCATGACACACAAACTTTTATCACTTATCTGCGGCGCATGTATTCTAACCAGTTCATTGAGTGCAGCTTACCTTGACAAAGAGACTGCTGACCGTATTAAACGCAATACGGACTCCATTATTGCAAAAGATTTAACGACAAAACAACTTATTTTTGCTAAAGATGAGCAAAAAATCAACCAACCTGCAAGCCTAACAAAGATTATGACCGCTATGCTCGCTATTGAAAGTGGGAGAATGAATGAGGTTGTAACGATTACGCGTGAAATGATCCAAGTTGAGCCGACAAAAGCAGGACTCAGAGTAGGTGAAAAATTTTACCTTAGAGATCTTGTCAAAGCAGCGATGGTAATGTCAGCCAATGATGCGGCTATGAGTATTGGCGTCTTTTTAGGCGATGGCGATGTGGATAAATTTGTGGTACAAATGAATAAAAAAGCTAAAGCGATTGGTATGAAAAACACCAACTTCACCAACCCATGTGGATTTGACATTGGGCATCACTACTCTACAGCACTCGATCTTTTAACGCTCAGTGAGTATGCCATCAAAAACAATAATTTTAACGATATGGCTAAACTCAAACGTTATGATTTCAGAGCGATTAATACCAAACGAGCGTATGCCGCTTACACGCACAATAAATTGCTGAATAACTACAAATACGCTGTGGGAATCAAAACGGGATACACTCAAAAAGCGGGTCCTTGTTTGATCGCGCGTGCTAAAAATGGGAACAAAGATATATTGGTTGTTATGCTTAATTCCGAACATCGCTGGAATGACATTAAAACCATTTTTGAAGATGTTTTACCTGATATCACCGATCCAAAAGAGAACATTAAAAGACTCCCTTCAACAGCGCCTTCCAAAAAGAGAACCGCTACCGGAAAGAAAAAAGCACAAAAAATCGCTTAGGCTTGTCATAAGACAAGCCCTTTGTGGGATTCTACTTTGAAAAACCCTTCGCTCTCTCATACGATGCTTCCATCGCTTTGATGAAACTGTCTCTCACTTTGCCCTCTTCTAACTTTGCATAACCCGCGGCTGTTGTACCCGCAGGCGACATGACTTTGTCTTTTAAAAGGGCTGGATGTTCCGTTTTAAGCACTTCACCTACCCCTTCAAAAAGGGTTGCAATGTATTGATAGGTGATCTCTCGCTTCATGCCAAGATTGACCGCGCCATCACTCAGAGCTTCTGCAACTAAGGCGATCCATGCGGGTGCTGAGCCTGCAAGCCCCGTTGCAATATCAAGCTCTTTTTCACTTTCCAGCCAAAAACAACGACCGATGGAGCTTAAAACATCCATCGCTTCGTCCTTAAGTGCACGATCACCGCACAACGATGTCGCCGATTTACGCACAAGCGCTGCCATATTAGGCATAGAGCGAATGTAATGCTTTGCCATAATGCCTGATTTCAGTTTTTCTAAACTCACACCCGCCATAATAGAAATCACACCCTCCGCAATACCTTTGGTCTGAAGTGTGCTAAACGATTGAGGTTTGATCGCAAGAATGACCAGATACCCTTCTAAGGAGGGAATCTCACTCACAATTTTAATGGTTGGATACAGTGTTTGAAGCTCTTGTGCTCTTGCGGGGTATGCTTCAACGACCGTAATATCTTTTACATGTAAGCCTTGAAGCATCGCTCCACCCATATTTCCTGCACCAATTAAAAGTAATTTCATTGACTATCCTATGCTTATTTTGAAGAATTATAGCGCAATTACTGATAGCGCAGTGCCTCAATAGGTTCCAAATTGGCAGCTTTTCGTGCGGGGTAAAATCCGAAAAAGACACCCACACCTGTTGCAACGGCGAATGAGATGAGAATGGAACTTTGCGTTACCGCAACGCTAATTGCAAAAAACTTTTGGATCAATAACGCACCACCCACACCGACACACACCCCAATCAAACAGCCAATAATCGAAATCATCAGCGCTTCCAGTAAAAACTGCACTAAGATGTGACGCTGCTTTGCACCAATGGCGATACGAATACCAATTTCACGCGTACGCTCGGTCACGGAGACAAGCATAATGTTCATAATGCCAATGCCACCCACCAAAAGAGATATCGAAGCAATAGCAGCCAACATCAGGGACATTGCCTTTGTCGTCTCTTCCGCGGTATTGGCAAGGGCGGTAAGATTGCGAATGGTAAAGTCATCTTCCACACTTTCGCGCAGTTTATGACGCTGTCGCAGAAGATCGCCCATCTCTTTTTCAGCTTTATCCATTACACTTTCACCAAGTGCTTCGACCATGATAAACCTCACAACCCCTTTGAATTGACTTCCAAAAAGCTTCGTTTGTGCCGTTGTAATGGGAACAATCGCGGTATCGTCTTGATCTCTACCATCTAAACTTTGCCCTTTTTTCACCAAAACACCGACAACAAGATAGGGGCTGTTTTTAATCCGTATCGTTTTGCCTATAGGGTCTTCATCGCCAAAGAGATTTTGCGCAATCGTTTTGCCTAAAACAACCACACGTGTGGCGCCTCTAACATCCGAGTCCATAAACGGATACCCGCTCTCAAGCTCCCAGTCGCGCACTTCAAAATACGAAGGAGTAGTGCCTGTCACTTGGGTGTACCAGTTGGCGGATTGGTAGATAAGTTGCGCTGAGCCTGCCGTTGTAGGAGCGGCAGCGGAAATAGTATCTAACTCTTCGATGGCGGTCGCATCGGAGACCGTTAATGTTTGCACACCCCCACTTCCTAAACGAACCCCTCCAGAGGTCATAGAGCCTGCAAGAACGATGAGCAAATTGCTTCCCATCGAAGCGATAGAGTCTTTCACTTTCGCTTGCGTGCCCGCACCCACCGCGGACATCACGATGACAGCACCCACACCAATGACCATACCGAGCATTGTCAAAAACGTCCTCAGCCTATTGGCTCCCATCGCGCGCCATGCTTCAAATAACATCGCTAAACTCATGTATTCTCTTTTACATGTAAAGACGTTGGGCCATCGTGCTGAATCTTACCATCGACAAAATTAACCAGTCGTTTTGCAAAAGCAGCAATGTCTGGTTCATGCGTAACAAGCACGATCGTGATGCCCTCTTTCTCATTGAGATCACAAAAAAGCTGCATGATCTCTTCACTGGTTTTGGTGTCAAGATTACCGGTTGGTTCATCCGCTAAAATGAGCTTAGGACGGTTAACCAATGCTCGAGCAATCGCAACGCGTTGTTGCTGACCACCCGAGATTTGATTGGGTAAGTAAGTTCCAAACGCTTCCAGTCCAACACTTTTAAGAATCTCTTTGGCACGAATTTTGCGATCATGGGTATTCACACCTGCATAGACCAAAGGTAGCGCTACATTGTCAATCAGGTTTTGCCTCGGAATAAGGTTGAACCCTTGAAAAACAAAGCCAATCATATGGTTGCGAAGTTCTGCAAGTTCATCTCTGCTTAAACTATTGGTATCTTTGCCACCTAAAACGTAATTTCCAGAGGTCACTTTATCAAGGCACCCAAGGATGTTCATAAAGGTCGATTTTCCAGAACCTGAAGGCCCCATGATGGCAACAAATTCGCCTTTTTCAATGGTAATATCTACCCCTTTAAGCACATTGACCTCGCCCGCATCGGTGTGGTAATTTTTGCTTAAATTGCGTATTTTAATCACCTCTTCCATTAGAACGGTCTCATAGATGGCGGTGAATTTTTAGAGCCACTAGCAGAGCTTTTAGTCTCTTCGACAATGATTTTATCGCCCGCTTTAAGCTCTTCGGTGATGATTTCACTCAAACGATTATCGGAGATGCCAACGCCCACTTTAATAGGCTTTGGTACGCCATTTTCAAAGACATAGACCGTAGCAACACTGCTCTCTCTTTTCTCTTTTCTAGGCATGGTTACAGGCTTAGCATCTTTATCTTTACTTGGAGGCATGGTTGGTTTGTAGCGAAGGGCTGCGTTGGGAATTAAGAGGACGTTTTTCTTCTCTGCAAGGATGACATTGACATACGCCGTCATCCCTGGGATGAGAATTTCATCGGGGTTTTCGACCGTAACAACCACATCGTAGGTCACAACATTGGAAACGGTGGTGGCGTTGAGTCTGACTTGTTTAACCACCCCCACAAAAGAGTTATTGGGGAATGCATCGACCGCAAACGTCACCTTTTGCCCGACTTTGATGCGCCCGATGTCGGCTTCTGCAAAGTTCGAGTCAATCTGCATCTGTCTTAAATCTTGCGCAATTTTAAAAAGAATAGGAGCCGATAAACTCGCCGCTACCGTTTGTCCCACATCAATTTGACGATCGACTACAACACCCGAAACAGGGGAGCGAACAATCGTATAGCCTTGATTGGTACGATCTTTTTGCGATTGGGCACGGGCTAGATCGAGCGCCGCACGGGCCGCTTTAAGGGCTTGGACAGTTGCGTCTAACTCTTGTTTGGAGATGTACTCTTTGGAAAAGAGTTCACGAGAGCGTCTTTCATTGGCAATGGCAAGTTCCAAAGAGGACTCAGCACTTTGAACATTGGCAGCACTTTGCGCTGCTTGGGCATCTAACAGTGCAGGATCGAGTTCCGCTAAAATCTGTCCCTCTTCCACGCGGTCGTTAAAATCAACATAGAGTTTAATGACTTTACCTGAGACTTGCGTACCTACCGTAACGAGCACTAACGGGTTGAGCGTGCCATTGGCAGAGACACTTTGGGTCACATCGCCGAGTTCTAAAGTATGAAATTTATATTTGGCTTCAAGAGGCGGTTTGGTGTATGCTTCCCAACCAGAATACCCACCAACGCACAGTGCAATCAATGCAAGGCTAATGGTAAATTTATGCAATAGCAGCTTTTTCACAAAGTTCATGGTTGTCCTTTTATCGTTGAGAAATCAAGTGAGCCCATCGCTTTGGCGAGGCTCGCTTTGGTGATGTACCAGTTATAGAGGGATTGGATGTGTTGCTGTTTCGCACTGGCAAGCGCACTTTGCGCCGTTAAAAGATCGAGTATCGTTCCAACCCCTGCTTTGTAACGACCAAGGGCTAGATCGTACGAAGCTTGCGCACTGGCGACCAAATCGTTGCTCGTGCGTGTGGCTTGAGTTTGGCTGATAAGGGTTTGATAGGTTTTATAGACATCTAAATTGGCATCTTGGGAGAGTTTTTCATATTCGGCTTCATTGATTTTGAGCTGTTGTTGTGCCGCTTGGACTTTGTACTTGGTGTTAAAGCCCGTAAAAATCGGAATCGTGACATAAAGTCCAATGCTCGAACTTCGCTGTGAGGTATTAAACACCGTATCGGTATTGCCCGTTGTCGCGGAGAGGGAGAACGAAGGCATAGTATCTGCTTTGGCTGCTTTGACATTGGCTTCGGCCGCTTTGATCTTTGCACCAGCCGCCATCAAATCAGGTCGTAGGCGTTGTGCCTCATCCATAAGGGCGCGTGTATTTTGCTCAAAAGCAACATCGGGAATGGCAAGCAGTGGCGTTTGCAAGGCAATCGTGGTATCGGGCATCATGCCTAAAACACTGGCAAGTTCCCCTTGTGCCGTTTTGACACTTCCTTCGGCTTGGATGCGGTTGAGCATCGCTTGCGAATAGGCCGTTTGCGCTTGCAAGGTATCCGCAGGTGTGGATGTTCCTACCGTGTAGCGTGTTTTAGCGGCATTGAGACTTTCCAGCGCAGAGCGTTCTGCTTCACGGCTTGCCTCTAGGGAAGCGTTCGAACCAAACAGTGTGTAGTAGGCTTGAATGGCGGAGAGAAAAACGCTTTGAATCGTGTCGTTTTCAGAGAAAAGCGCGACGTCCAAAAGCGCTCTTGCATTATCATACGTCGCATCGCGCTTGCCAAAATCGTAGAGCAAATAGGAGAGCGTTACGCTGATATTCTCTTGATTTCCTGTTTTTGTTTCACTGCTTTCGCTTTTTAAAACCGAACCTGTGGCGCTGAGTGTTGGCAAGTATGCTGATTGACTCACCCCTACCAAAGAGGCTTGGTAGAGCGATGTTTGCCATGCAATTTTCGTTTGCGGGTTGTTACACAGTGCTGCCATAACGACATCGGAGAGTCCCAAAGAGGTGCTCAGGTTCATTTTGGTGCACGTCACAAACGTCGCTTGCTGTTTTGGCAAAAGTGATTGGGTGCCGAGAGGATCAAACTCTTCGGCTATGAGCACACCCGCCATGCTCAAAACGATACACCCTATAAACCTCAAACGCATTGGTATCCTTACGTGATGGACTATTTTAGTGCGATAATAGTAGCACGAATTTGTTAACACTTCTTTACATGTAATACTTTGGTTTTATTTTAAGAGTATTATACGATAAGCGTTTTACTAAGGAGTTCCTATGGCTGTCTCTTTTTCACTCATTTCGATCTCTCTTCCGACACCTTTTACCCGACACGAGGTGGAAACCAGACTGGATTGTACCTTGAAAAAAGGCATCGAAAAAGCCTTCTTCTACCACTATCGCGACACCTTCTTGGTCTACACGCAGTTTAATGTACTGACGTTCATCAACTGGGAAAAAGAGGCGATGCATGAAGCACTCTTCAAACTCGGCATTAAAGATGCCTCCTTTTTGGAACAGCGCTACATTTATCAAGACTATCCGATTCTCATTGAACCTACTTTAGAGTTTACATGTAAAGTGAGTAATGAGCAGATTATCCTCAAAGAGCCCTTACCGCTTTACCTCATCATCATAGCACTCGTCATCTCGCAGAGCGTGGGGTTGGAGAAGTATGAGCAAGACCTCGATGTGCATTTTGAGAAGAGCCAACAACTCCTCGATCTCACCCAAAGCTATGCCCTACTCAAACGCTCAAAGCTCATCGAATTTGCACGCAATCTCACCGCCATTCAACACGGCATGGTGAGCGATCTTTTTCTCCTTGATAAACCCAACATTTTGTGGGACAACGAAGAGGCTGAAAAGCTCTACAACCGCCTCTCTTCGATATTGGAGCTCAAAGATCGCTTCGAGATTGTCGAGCATAAACTCACCAACCTCAAAGATGACATCAGCATGGCGCTGGACATGTTCAACCACAAACACAGCGAGTTTTTAGAGTGGATTATTATCGGTCTTATCGGCTTTGAAATCGTGATGGGACTCATCGAATTTTTTAAACATTAAGAAGAAGCAACCAACTTTTTGACGAGCTTTCGTACAATCGGCACAACGGTCAGCACCGCAGGAAACGCTACCACATAGGCTCGCCAAAAAGCACCAAACCATTGAGAAAAGAAGGTTTGAGTAAAACCAACGTTAATGAGGGTAATGACAAATGACATTAAAATCGTCATAAACAGCGACATGAAAAAAGCGAAGGTAACAAACTCATACTTCTTTGGAATCAAATTTTTCTCCTAATATACGTACTTCACGCTGTGGATACGGCATCTTGACAGCGTTTACATGTAAAGCATGATAGAGGGCAAGATTTACCTCATACTGTACTTTAAAAAAGCTCTTTGTCGGAACCCAATAACGAAGTCCTAGCTCAATGGTACTCTCCCCAAATTGTGCGATACCAATGACCGGTTTATGCTCGTGTGAAACCTCACTAAAGCCCGATAAAATCTCTTTAATAAGGGCTATCGCTTTGTCGGGGTCTTGCTCGTATGCGACACCGATAGTTGACTCCACAACCCGCACATCAAATGAGTTCACCAACACATCGCCGATCATCTTTTTATTGGGAATCGTGATGAGCTCTTCATCTTCATTGCGAAGCACGGTGTAAGAGAGTTTGATCGCTTCGACTACCCCGTAAAAACCGCCGATGGAGAGGGTGTCACCAACTTTAAACGGACGGCTAATGATGAGTAAAACACCCGCCGCATAGTTGGAGACACTGCCTTGAAGCGCCAAACCCGCCGTCAAAGAGACCGCACCGATGGCTGCGACAAATGGGGCGATAGAAATGCCCACTTTACCAAGCGCTATCACAATCATCGCCGTAAAAACGAGCATCTTAACGACACTGGCCACAAACTTAGCAAGGGTACTGTCAAAGTGGTTGCGCTCGAACAGACGCATCAAAAGCGCGTACACATATTTCGCCGCAAACCAACCAATGATGACGATAAGAAATGCCCCTAAAAGCTGAAAACTGTAATGGGTTAAAAACTCAATCGCTACGGTATAAAACTTCTGAAGCGTCTGCAACTCTTTGTCCATTTTACACTCCTTAGGAGATTTTTCACATTATAACAAAGCTTACATGTAAAAGATTTATTTCATTTGACTTGATAATTATCATAGCTTTTTCAGCCCTACTTTACTACAATCTCACCTTGGGCTTTTTTGACGATTTAAGACGTTCAGATTCCACGCCCTAGGTATATTATTTTTTCCAGGATTTTTATGCAATACAGAATGATTGTTGATACAAATCAGTGTGTCGGCTGCCACGCCTGTGAGGTGTCGTGCAAACAAGAATTTGGTGCCCCACTCGGGCTTTTTAGAACGATGACGCTCTACTTAGACACAGGCTCATTTCCTAAAGTCAAACGGGATTTTCTCCCTATAATGTGTACCCAATGTGAAGAAGCGAGCTGTCTAAAAGCCTGTCCATCGGGTGCGATCTATGAAGAACATGGCATCGTTAAAATTGACGAAAAAAAGTGCAACGGTTGCGGTAAGTGTGTTCACGCCTGTGCGCTTGGTGCCATCTACGTCAACCCGCTTTCAAACCATGCAGAAAAGTGCAATCTTTGTGCACATCGCTTGGAAATCGGTCAAAAAGCGGCATGTGAAGCGACCTGTGTCAGTGAAGCCATTCGCATCATTGATATCTCTAAAGAATCCCTGCCAAGCAACGGCGTTGGTTTTACTATGCGCTCAAGTGACAAACCTCGCACCCTGCATATCGGTGCAAACCCTCTTATGCGTGAAAAGTTGACAACAGGAAACCCCTTTTCACCCTACAACTATGAGATTTCAAACTGGGCAAGGAGAGGTTCATGAAACGTCGCGAATTTATTAAAAGTGGTGCCATCT
>Ga0302213_1000064_pt1 | contig 78976 bp, 63 predicted proteins | sample II_Fen_N1_2_FD_194583 | JGI IMG/M metagenome (GOLD analysis project Ga0302213, IMG submission 194583) | Peat permafrost microbial communities from Stordalen Mire near Abisko, Sweden - II_Fen_N1_1 | ecosystem: Environmental > Terrestrial > Soil > Wetlands > Permafrost | place: Sweden: Abisko...
AACTGGGAACTCCTCCATCGCAATCGTTTTGCAACACAAGGAGATCCTAAAACTTCAGGGATTAATTGGAATACGATTACAGAGATGTACGATGGTATGGCAAAACTTGAAAAGGCGTTTACGCAAAAACAGGTGGAGGCTATGACGATTACCAAAGACGACACGGTTGTTGATATCGGCTGTGGACCGGGGAGATTAACCGTACCGATGGCTAAAAAAGCTAAATCGGTTACGTGCGTGGATGCCTATGAAAAAATGTTAGAGCGTTGTATGCTCAACGCTAAAAACGAGGGGCTTGAGAATGTCAGGCCTCTGTTTCAAAGCTGGCTTGATGAGGATGCGGTTGAAAAAATTGGCAAGCACGACATTGCTATCGCTTCACGCTCTGTGGGGATGTTTGATCTTATCAAACTCAATCAACTTGCGACTAAATATGTCTTTGTCATGAGCTTTGCCAATGCACCAAGTCTTCGCGAAATTCAACTCGATTTTTTAGAAGGTATTAGCGATATTCCCTCTCCAAAGCCACGCCCTGATGCACGCATGTTCGACTATAACATTACCTTTAATATGATCTATGACATGGGCGCTAATCCTAGTGTCGTCGTTTTGGATGATGGGTTTGAACGATTCTATACGTCTAAAGAAGAGGCGTATGAAGATTTGCGTTTTTTGGGAACCATTTTACCGGAACATGAAGAGCGGTATCGCGCAAATGTCGATCGTTATTTGGATGTATTGGACGATGGGCGTGTGCATTTATTGCGCAAAACAAAAACCTATGTTATGTGGTGGAAACCATGCGAAATCAAACTTTAATATTTCGTTCTATTATTCTCTTAGTATGGTTGCTCTTTGTTTCGTCTGGTTATGCCGATGAGGGGTTTCGCACTGTGAAAGACAGCGATGGGAAAGAGGTCGCTGTTCCTTTACATGTAAAAAGAGTCACACCCCTCATTGGCGCTTTTGCACAAGTGACTTGTATGTTAGGCGCTGAGCAAAAAATAGCTTCCAGTGTTCCTAGACTCTCTGAAATGTTTTACACCATCTTCCCTTCTTTGAAGCGAAATAGTCCAAGTACGACACTTTCTTCTAGTATCGAAACGCTGATTGCGTCTAAAACAGAAGTCGTTTTTGGACCGACATCGTTTTTTCTCAGTGACGCCAATGTTGCGCAACTCCAAGCTTCAGGTATCGCCGTTGTCAAGATCAGTCATTTTGCAACCGTAGAGGAGATTAAAGAGAGTGTGCGCCTGATCGCAGAGATTTTAGGGGAGGATGCGCCCCTAAAAGCGCAAGCATTTAACGACTACTATGACACCATGATGCACGAGGTTCAAAAACGAACTTCCACCGTTTCTCCAAAGCTCCATGTTTTAGCGCTTAACTTTTCAGCAGGTAATTACACTACCATCAATGACAGTGACATTGGTGCTATTTACATTAAAATGGCAGGCGGGCAAAATGTAGCGAGTGACTATGCTATTGACTCCAAAGAGATGGTGAAGATGATTAACGCTGAACAAATCTTGATGTGGAATCCTGATGTCATTATCACCAACAGCAACCCCAGTCGCGATGTGATTGTCAACAATCCCGCCTTTCAAACACTGGGCGCTATCAAAAACAGACGCGTTTATGTTGTCCCCACAGGCGTTTACCTCTGGTCAGTCCGTAGTGCAGAGGGCGCTTTACAACCCTTGTGGCTTGGGAAAATGTTTTACCCTGAACGTTTCGCAGATATTTCGATGGAGAAAGCGGTGAAAGAGTTTTACAAAACGTTTTACCGCTACGATGTATCGGACGATGAGATCAAAATGATTTTAGAGGGGGCGGAAAAAACGTTGCTTCGTTAACGTTACATGTAAAGCTTTTATTTTGCCTTAAATTGTTTAGTTATGTTTATTTATGCTGCTTTTATTTTCTTTAAGGGATCTTCTACATAACTATTGATAGAATTATAAGTATTAGCGCTGTAACTGTCCATCATAGAGTCAAAATAGCCTAGTTTAATACACTCGATCCCTAGCCCCTTAACATTTGAATTTATTTTGAAAAAAGGAAGAATTTAAAAGCATATGAAACGTATTAAAGTCCTTAAAGCTTATTTGATTATCTGGCTCTTCATCCTTTACATTGTTTATACAAATGCTGAACTACTCACTGTTTTCTTCATGGCAACGGTTATTTTTAGTACCTCCATTTTAGGATTATTGATCGTTGGAACCCTTTATCAAATTGTGAGTGGTTATGGCATCATGATGTTGGGCGGAACGTTTGGCGCACTAGCGTATAAGAAAACTGGGTATGAATTTTACATTAAAAGTATCGATTCTCTTTTGCCTGCGAATATTGCCCATATGCTGATTACTCGAAAAAGCCAACAGCAGATGCTTTTTACCCAAGATGAATCTCGTAATATTATTGATTGGCTAGATAGTAAATTTCGCAAACAAAAATCGTATATTAACTTTTTTATCAATACGTCTATGTTGATTGGTTTGCTGGGTACCTTTGTGGGACTGGTTGAAGCGATTGATAATATGGGACAAATTATTTTAGGACTCAATGGCGATATTGATATCAAGCAGATTATGCAAGATTTTTCAGGACCACTTTCAGGTATGGCTATTGGATTTGGTGCTTCACTGTTTGGTGTTGTTTCGGCTGTTATTTTAGGCATCAATGGTTACATTCTGTTTCGATCACAAGATACATTGATTAGTGGCGTTGAGGATTGGCTGAAAGATAGAATTATTGATATAGCGCCAGAAGCATTAGGTCAAGCAACCGCCGGTTCAACCGTTGCTTTGCCTGAGCAACGTAGAAGTTTTATTGATCTTTTCCTTGAACAGATGACAAGTTTCACACACGAAGTTTCAAAACTGACAAAATCGAATGAAAACTTTCAGGGGATGGCGCAAACACTCTCTTCTATCAAAAATGTGATGGAAGAACAGCACCAAACATTGCAGACTATTACCCATCAGCAAAAGGGGTATGAAGAACAATTTGGTCATTTTTTGACACATGTTATCCAAAGAGATACCGTCTTAGATTTGCACTATGATCAAGACAAGATGGCATTAGCTACTATCAACAATCAGCAATCAGAGCTTTTAACTCAGCATGCGACATCCCTTCAAACGATTAGCCGTACACTCGAAGAGACCAGTCATAAAATAGACCTTCATCAGAGCACGACGCAATCCTTGGTAGCCCTCAATGAACAAGTATTACATGTAAATGAACAAGCGCATCAAAGATCCTTCGTAGCGGTTACAGAGCTTAAAGAGACTATTTCGCATGAGAGTGAAAAAGTGATTCAGACATTGATTCAAAACGATAGTAAACTAGGAGAGATGATTGAACGTGTGGTGGAGACAAACCATCAATTATCCGAAATCTTTACCCACGTGAGTAGCAGTGCCCAAACACTCTCCTTGATCGCAACAACCCAAAATAATCAGTTTGATGAGAGTATCCGCGCCTATGCTCAAATGCAACGCCAAATGGATATACTGGATGTCACACTCCATGAAGAGATTCAATATTTAGAACTGTTTACACAGCAATCACATGAAGATAACCAACGCCTGCTCCTTAGTCAAGAAAATGCCTATCATCTGTTTGAACGGATACATACCTCTATGGATCAAACACAGCAGACACTTCTTAGTGTGGGTGCAATACAAGAGGCCTTTAAACTCGAATCTTCCAATGCTTCGAGTGAGCTTCGTGGAGCGATTGGTGAGGTTGAAGAAGCCATACGTCGAAATAAACAGTCGTTAGAGTCGCTGTTGGGTGTACATGAAGCTTTTCATGCGCACTATGTAGAGACTCAAAAAGAGAGTATGGTTCAAGAGAAAGAACTTCTTGATACTGTCGCAACCAATCTTTTAACGTTAGAGCAAACAGCGCAGCTCTCCTTAGCCCATAATAAAGCATTTGAAGAGGCCTATTTTACGAAGAGTGCTGAAAGCGAGAGTCATATGATTGCGCAATTAAGCCAGAAAATTGAGAGTACACAACATCACGTGGTACAAATGGAGCAATCACTCAAAAATATTGAAGATATTATAGCGCGCCTTGATCAACAAAATACACTTCATGGCCCCAGCGTTGCGGACGAAATCAAAGGCTTTTTTGGCTCTTTGTTTACGAAAAATCAGTAAATAAAACAAATAAAACGTAGGAAATTAAATGGCTGCTAGTTCTGAAGACGGAGAGATGAATCCCTATATATCATACGTTGATCTCTTCTCTTCTGTGATATTGGTTTTACTCCTTTTTGTTTTGATCATGTTTGTTAATGTTGGGTACTACATGCAGTTTAACTCTAAAAATACGAAACAAGAAGTTTCTAAAGAGACGGCGCAGAGTATATCTGTGCCTAAAGAAGCTCAAAAAATACTCTTTTCATCGGCCAAAGTGAATCAAAAAGAGCCAACGGTACAAAGCAGTACGGATGTGGGCGAGAATACGTTGAGTAAGCAAACGGACAAATCAAGTGCTGCTGAATTCAAAGAGTCAGATCTCTTAATCGTATTTCAAAACAACGACTATTTTCCACAGCAAAATGCACTGACGCAATTAATTAAAACCATGGGAAAAATAGCAAAAGCAAAACCGAACGCTCAATTTATTATTAGTGTTGGGGATACAAAAAAGCTTATAAGTTCAACACAAGCAAAACAAGTTTCCATCGGCCGAATGTTGAGTTTAAAAAACAAACTTGAGAGTATGGATGAATTCAAAAATAAAATCCGCGTAAGTTATAAGCAACAAAATCCCAATAATTATGATTTTGGGTATCTGAAAATAGATGTTAAGTGAGGAATCGAAGTGATTGTTAAAAAGGTAAACGTTTTTTTTGCTCTGTGTCTATGCTGCTCTTTTTCTTTATCGTCCCTTTTAGCACTTGATTCGCAAGAGGATGAATCTCAACAAGATATGATTGTGAAATTAAATCATTTTTTAATGCAAAAAGAGTCTCCCTCTATTGACACCAACAATGTTACGCTAAAGCAAGCTGTTGTGACGGCTATGAAATCAAATTATCGTATCAGGCAAGCACAAGAGCGTATTGCGCAGGCTGATTATTCGACACAAGAAGCGTATGCAGATTTTTTGCCTCAAGTAGATATTGCCTCAACGGGAACACGTAAAAATAGCCGAGGCTTTGATGAGCAAAAGTACGATCAGGCCAGGGGGGATTTGACAACAAATTTGAATCTTTTTTCATCGGGGATGCACAGTGAAACGGTTGCAAAAACAAAAATTACACGCAAAGAACAAGAAGAGCGTTTAAAAGGGACACTGGAAGAGGAAATAACCAAAGTCATTGATGCCTATTTTAGCGTTGCCTACGGTAGTCTCGCCGTAGAAGTCAATAAAAATAACTACGATAAGCTGTTGCGAATTCTTGATATTGTTAAAACAAAAAGAGAGCTAGGCGCAGCAACCGTAGGGGATGAAAGTTCTATTCAAGCGAGTGTCTCTAATGCCAAAACTGCCCTGATTAACACAGAGTCCGCTTACAACAATGCCAAAGATTATTATGAATTTTTAACCCATGCGAAGGTTGAAGATCTGACACCAACAGAGCTCTCCTTTGAAACAACTCTTTCTGCCTTCGATGAGATATTTGAAGAGATAAAAAAACAGAATACGGATTTAAATATTCTTGAAACACAGATTAAAGGTAAGCAAAAAGAGATTGTGATCAATAATGCAACACAAGGTCTGAAAATTGATTTTTCGATGACAAATTCGAAGCGATTTAAAGATGACACATTACCGACTAGCAGCCCAACGGAAGGTCAAAATAACGATTTTGTGGCAGAACTGACCTTTAGAATCAATTTGTATGATGGAGGACGAACAGAAGCCAAGTCTGCTAAATTATTAAGTGAAACATCGGCATTAATTTATAACCTTGAGTATACAAAACAAGATACAAAATGGAATTCTCAAAAACTTTTTAATTCAGTTCAAACAAATGTTAAAACGATTGATACGCTCAGCACAGAGATAGATGCGAGTCGTAGAATGGCAGAGGCTTATTGGGAAAAGTTTAGGCTTTCGAGTCAAGATCTCGTGACACTGCTTCAAGCACAAAGGCAAGTCAACAGTGCTGAATTGGAAAAATTAAGAAGTGAAAAAGCGCGCGTTGTTGATTATTTCTCTCTGTTATCCAAACAAGGCAAACTTGTAGAGTACTTTGGATTTTAAGAGCGATGAATAGAACCAAACAATTCAGATTAAATACTAATAGCAAGAAAGAATAACGTGGTACAAGAAGCGATCGAAAACACTGTATATTCACTGATTGAAGCAGGTGATATTTTCTTACGAGAGTTAGACTTTAAAACGGCAATCACCTGTTATGCTAAGGCTCTGGATTACCCCTTGGATGCAAATGCTTTGCGAAGAGTCTATACTAATTTAGGGGTTGCGTATAAGCGCGAAGGTTTACTTGAAAAAGCGGTTGCCATTTTAGAAAGAGGCATTGCATTAGATAACTCCTACACTCCATTTTATTCCAATCTCTCTTCTGTTTTGAGACTTCAAAAACAGTATGCAAAATCAGCACAAATGCTATGGAAAACAATCTCCATGACCCATAAGCTGCATGATTATATTACATTGGTTGAACTTTTAAAACTTCTTAAAAAGCCTGAAGAGGCTTTGGGTGTGGCAAATGAAATTGTCAAAAAATTTCCTAATGAGTATGAAGCCTATCTGAATTTAGGGAATCTTTTTGCCTCTTGGAGACTTTTTCAAAAAGCAGTTGAACCTTATAGGAGAGCAATCGTACTCGCGCCCGATAAAACACAAGCGTATAATAATTTAGGTGTTGTGTATAAAGAGTTGGGAAGAAATGAAGAGGCGTTATTTGCATACCAAAAAGTCTTAGAACTCAATCCAAATGATTCAGCAGCGTTGAACAATTTGGGTAACTTACGCCGTAATATGGGGGATACAACAGGCGCTATTGCTGATTTAAAGCGTTCTATTACGCTGAACCCCAATTATGCGGATGCTTACAGTAATTTAGGAGCTATCTATAAAGAGAACAAAGAGTTTGATCGTGCGATGTTCTATTATCAAAAAGCGCTTGCGTTAAACCCTGAGCATACGAATGCTCAATTTGATATAGCTTTGATGGAACTTTCTAAGGGGCATTACGAAAGTGGGTGGAGTGGATATGAGTATCGCCTAAAGATGAATGAACTGCTCGCAAAAACAGATGTCTATACATCACCGCTTTGGAGAGGAGAATCACTTCAAAATAAAACGATCATCCTTCAGACAGAACAGGGTTTTGGCGACACGATCATGTTTATTCGCTATGCTCCTTATTTTAGAGAACTTGGTGCAAAAATCATCGTACGAACACGTTTAGAACTTGTGGCACTTTTTCGCTCCATTCAAGAGGTCGATGAAATTATTTGCGAGGAAGACCCTTTACCGGAGCATGATTTTTACCTTCCTTTGCTCTCATGCCCCCAAAGATTTAAGACCGTTTTGCAGACCATACCGCGTAAGTTTCCCTATTTAGGGAGCCCTAAAAATGGGCTCTCTTTGGAGAGAAAAAGTTTACATGTAGGCATTACGTGGAGTGGTAGTCCAACCAATAGAGGGCATAAAGATCGATACGTTGGACTTAAGATTTTAAGTCAGCTTTTCGACATAGATCACATTTCATGGTATTCCTTGCAAATCGGAGAAGATAGCCATGAAATTCAATCGTTCAATCTTCACGATACGATTATCGATAAAACAGAGCTTTTAACGGATTTTGCGCAAACGGCGGCATTCATTGAAGCGTTAGATTTGGTGATATCCGTAGACACCTCTGTTGCTCATTTAAGTGGTGCTTTAAATAAAAAAACATTTGTCTTGCTTTCAAAACCTGCGGAATGGCGTTGGATGCAAGAGGGTGAAACAACTCCTTGGTATGAAAGTTTGCTCTTATTTAGGCAAGAGATACGAGGCGATTGGCAGAAGCCAATTCTTCAGATCAAAGAAAAACTACGCGAGCTCACCAAGGCCTATATTTCGGATCAATCAGTACCCTAAGGTTGCTTTGAAGAGAGATTTTAGAAAGAGAATGTTATGATTTATAGTATTAGGTATACCGTCTAAAGAGATGAAAAATATGAATGGAGAAAATAATGTTTAGTATGATTTTAAAGCTTCAGGCACTTTTTGAAAAACTTAAAAAACGCAAAGCTCTTTGGTTTACAACGATTACCGCCATGGCTCTTTTAGGTGTTCTTAGTACCTTATATTATTTAAATTCTATGCCTCATCGAGCAACAAAAAATCTCTATGAATCAACGAATACAAGTTATTTTAATGACTTAGATTCCAAAATCAACGATTCATTATTTAATCTAGAAATCATTGGGAGTATGTTGCTTTCAAATCCTGATTTTAAAGTTGCCCTGAGTTTACAAGATAATATACCAGCGATGATGGAGAAGTTAAATACGTTTGATACTCATTTAAGGGTGGTCGCAAAGAATGATGTCACGCTAGAGATCTACACTAAAAATTTAGTCAAAATAGCCTCTTCCTCAGCTACTCCTATTTTAACACCCGATGTGTATGATTCTGAGGAGTTGCAAAAAGTAGTGACAAGCAATCAGCCTTTGAGTGGTATTGGGTATGAAGATGGCCAAGTGTTTTTAAGAGCACTTTTCCCTATACCCAATGGTGTTTTAGAGATTAAGCGTCCCGCTGATTTTTTATTTGATACGTACGCAGCCAGTGGCAAAATTTTTCAAATTATACTGGATAAAGATACCTTGGATATGAAAAAACTTCAATCATTCAAGTATCAGAAAATAGGTAAAAATGAGGTCAGCGTACAGGCCAAAGTTGATAATGAATTTTTACAGAAAATTGGAGAGTTGGATTTTGAAAAAATTATAGCCGATAAATATCTCTTAACCGATGACTATTTTATTTTAGCAAAACCTCTTTTGAGTAGTAGTGACAAAAAAGTGGGTGTTATTATTGTTGGGGAAAGTCTTGCGAAAGAAAATGGCTTGCCAAAAATGATCAAAAAAATATCAACAGGACTTACGACAGCTGCACTTGGTTTAGTGGTTGCATTATTAGTTTTGATGATTTAATCGTATGGTTTATGGCACATTCTTTAATTATTTTTGGAAGAGGGAGGAATAGACAATGGCAGAAACATCTGAAATAAACTATAGCAAGAGCACTATTAGTCTTAAAAGTCCCCCTCAAAAGGGCGAAAATATCAATCTCTTTTTACGCCCAGGCGATGAACTCTCTTTAGCCATAGATATCTCGAAAGCGACACTGCAAATTGTGGGAGGCGATGTTGTTGCCTCTCTTCCTAATGGAGGGCAAATTACCTTTGTTTCCTTAGGCATGATGGCATTCGAAAATAACGCGCCTGTTCTAAAACTTCCCAATGGTACGGTTTTACATGTTGAGCAAATTTTAAATCAAATCCATGATATTGGACAAGCACCTAAAGATAGTATTCTTGTCTCTGGTCCCGTTTCATTGGAAAGTGAACATGATAAAACGTTGCAGAATGAACAGGCAAAAAAAGAAGAAGCGCCAGTTAATGATTACAATGCCTATTATAGTGATCCCGTTCCTTTTATAAAACCCAATGAAGATGTTAGTTCAAAAGATAATAACGGCAAATATTTACAAGAAGCTGTTACCAACTATACAAGTGATAATGCGGCAGTTGATAATAACAGTGAAAAATACAAATCAACGGATGAGCAGAGTAAATCTAAAGATAATGTCGCAGATGTTTCCGCCGCCCTCTCGTTCGATATAGGGTTTTATCAAATTAAGAGTTCCGATACTACGAGCTCCAATGTTACAACTGTTTTAGGCGGAACAGGAAGTGACTTAGGCAATGTCAGTAAAAGTGCGGCGGCTCAGTTTCAAGCTGAGACACTGGATTATCGTAATGATGCGTATCCTACAGTGATTACAGCAGATAACCCTGATTTAGTCAATGCCACGTATCTTACAAAATTGGTGCGACTCTCTGTTTCTCAACCGATAGGATTTGCGATTACTGATATTACGATTTTAGGTCTTTCCAATGGTTTTCAGATTTTAAATGCAGATTTTACTTCGGCTAATTCAACGGATGGTGGATGGAGTCTGAGTGCAGGTACAGGGTTTACTTCAACCCTTACCGATGGTGGACAGATTATTGAGTTTTATATTCGCTACGAGCCATCTTCGGTTAATATGATACTTTTAAATGATTATTTGATGAAAGTGAATTTAACTTCGGTCTTTGATATGAGCAATGTTCCTGCTGCTAATCAAGCTGACGTGGTGGTTCCTGATTTAACGACGTTGCATACCTATAAGGACATAGGTGTCATTGTTAAAGACGTTACAGGTGAGTCTGATTATGCATATTCAGGAAAGTATTCGACTGGATTTGTGCTTGATACAACACCAAACGATAATATCATTTATACATCAAAATATGATTCTACCGTTTATGGAGGTCTTGCAAGCGATACCATTTATGGAAGTATCGGAAATGATACTATTAATGGTGATGCTGGGAATGATACACTTAGTGGTGGAGCAGGTACAAACAGTATCAACGGTGGCGCAGGAATTGATACCATCAGCTATGACTTTCTCACCAAATTTAGCGATGATTTTTTATTTGCCAATCATGCTTATAGCAATGATAGTAAAGGGATTGTGGTTGATTTACAAGCAGGCATTGCAACCGGTAAAACCGTTTATGATAGCAATACCGGTGATGTCACTGCGGGTGAAATTTCTAAAGATATTGCTGATTCACTCAGTGGCATAGAGTATGTGGTTGGTTCTAAATACGATGATACTATTCGTGGAGACAATGAGTCCAATAAGCTTTCAGGCGGCGAAGGAAACGATACCTTAGAGGGAAGAGGTGGCGTCGATTGGCTAGATGGTGGGGCTGGAAATGACTGGCTCATTGGTAGTACCGATGATTATATGATCGATGGTGGCGATAATACGGATACGATCGATTTTTCAAATAATTCTAATGGCATTACGATAACACTCAATAATTCCGCGAATGGATCACTTGGAAATATTGGGAGTACGACAGCAACGACGATTATCAAAAATGTTGAAAATGTCGCAGGAACACAATTCAAAGATATTATCAATGGGGATAATTCAGACAATCTTTTAATTGGTGGCTATAATCATAGTGCCACAGTTGTCACAGTGAATGATGACACAATCAATGGAGGGGCGGGAGCTGATACCATTGTGGGTGATATGCAAGTGGATTCGACGATTGTGGGTGTAATGTATGGTGGTAATGATCTCTTAATAGGTGGAAGTGAAAACGATAAAATTTATGGTGATTCTGCTCCTGTTTCAAGTAAAACCGTTGTGGATGTTTCTGCCGATCAAAGTGTAGAGTATATTCGCAATATCGATACGAATGCAACGCTCGCAACGATTTATGGCGGTAATGATACTTTGCAGGGTGGTGCGGGGGATGACTATATCAATGGAGGAAGTGGGTATGACACCGTTGATTTTAGCTCGTCAACTTCCAAGGTCTATGTCAACCTCAACCTCAATTCGGCGGTGGGTGAAGGAAGTGACCAAATCTATAATGTTGAAAACATTATAGGTTCAAGCTCTAGTTTGGGCGATACCCTTGTTGGTAATGCCCTTGCTAATACAATTGTTGGTAGTATCGGTGGAGATACGCTGAGTGGTTTAGATGGTAATGATACCCTTGATGGAAAAACTGGGAGTGACTGGGTTGATTACAGTTATGCTTCGGGAGTTACTGTTAATTTAGCAAGTGAGAGTGGCAGTGTCTCTGTTAGCGATACCGATCGATTGATTTCGATTGAAAATGTTATTGGCTCCAATGGGAATGATACACTGTCTGGCACTTATGGTATTGTCAATACCCTTTTAGGAAAAGGGGGCAATGATCTTTTTTATGGCTACTTTGATGGGGATACCTTCGATGGCGGTAGTGGCATCGATACGATTGATTATGCCAATATTAGCGATAAAATTAATGTAACATTGGATGGATCCAGTAACTCCAATGACAAACTCATCGATATTGAAAATATTTATGCTTCTTCCAATAAAGATACCTTAGTGGGGAACAGTGATGCCAATGTTCTTGATGGGCGGGGTGATGCGGATACCTTAAATGGTATGGCAGGCGATGATACGCTTTACGGTGGCGATGGAAATGATACGTTAATCGGTGGATCAGGTGCGGATCTTTTAGAGGGTGGCAGCGGGCAAGATATGGCTGATTACTCTTCTTCCAATGCCATCATCGCCAATTTAACCACTAACAGTGTTATTGATGGCTTAGGGGGTACGGATACCCTTGTAAGTATTGAAATGATCAAAGGCTCTTTATACCAAGATAATATTACCGGTTCTAGTAGTTCAGACACACTTATTGGTATGGGTGGCAATGATACCTTTTATGCAACGTTGGGAAATGATCTTTATTATGGTGCTGAGGTTGGTGTATCGACAGACAGTTATCAAGATCGCATTGACTACTCTCATTTATCCAGTATCGATAATATTTATGTTGATCTCTCACTCAATAAAGTTTTTTTAAGAGACGCTTCCAATGCAACACTATCAACCGATACACTCTACAGCATTGAAGAGGTTTATGGAACTGTTGGCAATGATACGATGATTGGAGGGAGTGGTGCTTCTAATACCCTTTATGGTGGCGATGGAAATGATACGCTAACGGGCAATCTAGATGGTGATTATCTTGATGGCGCGACTGGGGTTAATTTGGCTGATTATTCTGCGCGTACCGAGAGTTTAACCGTTGACCTCTCTGCAGTGTCTAAAAATATCTATAAAACAGGCTCTTCTCCTACCTCAACCAATTCAGATACGCTCAATAATCTTCAAAATATTAACACAGGTAGCGGCAACGATACGATTACTGGTAACAGTGCCAATAATACCATCAAAGCAGGAAGTGGCAATGATATTATCTCTGGTGGAACAGGGGATGATGTACTCTATGGTGAAATGGGTAATGATACATTTATTGGGGGCACTGGCAATGATACATTCATTGGCGGTACAAGTACAAGCGTTGATAGTGGGAATGATACCGCCGATTATACCTCCGCTCTTTTTAGTATTAATGCAAATCTGACAACCGGAACCGTCGTTGGGAATGCTGCAACGGAAGGTACAGACACCCTTTATGGTATTGAAAATATTATTGGCTCTTCTGGGAATGATACGATACGAGGCAAAGTCGGTGTTGCCAATACCCTCAGTGGTGCGGCAGGAAATGATACCCTCTATGGCGGTTTGGATGGCGATTATCTAGACGGTGGAACAGGCACCAACAGTGTTGATTATTCCAGTGAAAGTGCCAATATCTCAATTAATTTGTCCAACAGTCAAGCCAACTACACAGGCTCTGCTACCTATGATACATTGGTTAATCTTCAAAATGCAATCGCCGGTAGTGGTAATGATACGCTCATTGGTAAAAGTGGCACGGTCAATACGCTTAAGGGCGGTCTGGGAGATGACCTTCTTACAGGTAACTTTGATGGCGATATGTTGGAGGGTGAAGATGGTGTGGATACACTGGCGTATGGAAGTGAAACGGCATCATTAAGCGTTGATCTGAGTCTGCAAAGTATTGCTAAAACTGCTTCTTTAGCCAATAAAGACACTTTTAATACGATTGAGTTTATTCAAACAGGCTCTGGTGCTGATACGATTACACAAAGCGCAAGTTCGGATGTGAACTCCTTTTCCATTGATGGTGGAAGTGGCATTGATACGATTGATTATGGTGCGCTATTAGAAAACATCACACTCACATTGGCAGGCGCATCAGATGCAACAGTCGTTGTTGGAACCGTTGGTGGTGGAAATGATGATGTTATTCGAAATATTGAAAATGTAAAAGGCTCCAAAGTCGCCGATACTATTACGGGCGATACCCTTAGTAATATCATCTATGGCAACGAGGGTACTGATACGCTTAGTGGTGAAGGTGGAAACGATACTTTATACGGTGGCGCCGATAATGATATCCTCTACGGTGGCGCTGGTAGCGATAACCTGTATGGCGATGCAGGCGATGATACGATTGTGATTGCGGCATCCGACATTGATGGCAGTGCGGATCGTTATGATGGTGGAACGGGCAGTAGTGATACGATCGACTATAGTATTTTACATGTAAACGAGAATTTGACCGTGACGTTAAACGGTTCAAGTGCGGGTAGTGCCACAACCAGCAACGCTTCTATCGGTACTGACGCACTTTACAATATCGAAAATGTCATCGCAGGCAGTGGCAACGATACCCTAAACGGCGATTCTGAAGCCAATATATTAATTGGAAATGCGGGTGCAGATACGCTCAAAGGTGGCGCGGGTGCAGATACCCTTTATGGAGATGATAGTCTCAATACACTGAGCGGTAATGACATATTAGAAGGTGGCGATGGCGATGATAGTCTCTATGGCGGCGGCGGCGATGATACCCTAAGAGGTGGAGCTGGAAACGATACCTTTAATGGGGGTAGCGGCATTGATACACTGGATTATTCAACCGCAGGTGTTGCGATTACCGCGACATTAAATAGTGCGTTGATTACGGGTGAAGGTGCTGATAGCGTTGATATTACCACGATAGAAATTTTAAGAGCGGGTAATTTAGCCGATGTCATTACGATGGCAAACAGCGGTGTCTTATCAACCCTTTATGCCGGTGCGGGGAATGACATTATTACCGGTGGAAGTCAAGTTGATACTCTTTTGGGTGAAGCAGGAAATGATACCCTCAAAGGTGGCGGTGGCGCCGATAAGCTTTTCGGTGGTGATGGTGATGACCTTTTTTATGGCAATACGGATGGTGATGTCATTACTGGCGGTGAAAATAGCGAAAGTAATGGCGATACACTAGACTTTTCAGATGTCTCTACTGCGTTAGTGATTAACATGGCAACGGGTAGTGTGAATACGAATGCAAGTACCTTTAGTGAAATAGAAAATATCACCGGTGGCACGGGGAATGATACGATTTACGGTGATGACCAAGTCAATACTCTCAAAGGTGGCGCTGGAGATGATACCATTTTTACCAGTGTCGGGGTTGATTCTATTGATGGGGGCAGTGGATCGAACGATTGGATAGATTTTTCTGCCATTACCACGACACCGATTACGATCAATTTATCCACACAAAAAATTATCAATGATGGATATGGCAACACTGAGACCATTGTGAATGTTGAAAATATCAACGCAGGAAGTGGGGATGATACGCTCTATGGCGATGGTATGGCAAATACTATTTATGGCAACGCAGGAGCGGATACTCTCTCTGGCAACGATGGAGCGGACTTACTTTACGGTGGTATGGGTAATGATAGTTTAGACGGTGGTGCCGATAATGATACGCTCTATGGCGAAGATGGGAATGATATACTCATTGGCGGTGCTGGCAATGATAGTTTAGATGGTGGTGCAGGCGATGATAGTTTTATCGGCGGCATTGGGAATGATATTTTTGTGGGTGGTGCGGGTATTGATATCGCTGATTATCGTAATGCCACCGCAAAAATCGTTATTGCGCCAGAGAGTACCAATGGAAATATCTTATCGACAGGAACACTCAGTACTTCTGAGGGAACCGATACGATCAATGATGATGTTGAAATTATTTACGGTAGTAATGGGTTTGGCGATACGATAACCGGTAATGCCAATGCCAATACTCTCCACGGATGGGGCGGAAATGATATTCTCTCTGGTGGAGCGGGAGATGATGTGATTTACGGTGGCGATGGAAATGATACTATCACCGGAGGCTTTGGCGCAGATACGCTCAGCGGAGGCAATGTGGGCAGTGCTAGTGGAACCGACACGGTTGATTATTCTGCTGATAATGGGGCGGTGACTGTCAATCTAAGCTCAGGATTGACGATCAATGGTGTCGTGCAAAACAGTGCTCTTGATGGCAATGGAGCGGTTGATAGCGTCACTAATTTTTACAAAGTTTTAGGATCGGCGTATAGTGATACGTTGATCGGAAATAGCGGTGCTGATTATCTTCAAGGTAATGCGGGCGATGACTGGTTTGTTATGACAACGGGTAATGATACCATTGACGGTGGAACTCATAGTACTTTGGGTGATACGGTTGATTTTGCTCAAATTGGTGGCCCTGTTATTGTGAATCTTGCGAATAGCAATGCCACGGGAAGTGCAGGGGTTGATTATATTACTGGTATTGAAAATATCACTGCAACACTCTACGATGATACACTGACAGGGGATAGCAATCGCAATACCATTGTTGGTCGTGCAGGGAATGATACTATTCTCGCTGGCTCTGGCTCTGATCTTATTTATGGAGATGATAACACCAACGGTTTAGCTACAGGAGGCATAGAAAGTGGTGTCGATACCATCTGGGGCGAAGCCGGCGCTGATACCATTTACGGTGGCAAAGGGGATGACTCTTTATACGGAGGGGACGATAACGATACGATCTATGCTGGCGAGGGTAACGATCTTATTGAAGGAAATGCCGGTACCAATACGCTGTATGGCAATGATGGCAATGACTATTTTAGAGTTCACGAGGGTAACGATACGATCAGTGGCGGAGATGGTATTGACACCGTTTCATATTATTATGCAGGATCATCGGTTAGCGTAGATATCTCTAATATCAGCGCTACTCAAATCACTGGAGGTGGAGGCAGTGATCGTTTCATCGCCGAAGATATTGAAAATCTTGAAGGCTCAAACAATTACGACGATACGTTAATCGGAAATAGCCTTGCCAATAGTATTAGAGGGTATGGCAGCAACGATACCATTTATGGTAATGCGGGTAGCGATACATTGTACGGAGATGATGGTAATGACATCCTGCATGGTGGTAATGATGGTGATACCCTTTATGGTGGAACTGGGAATGATCAACTGTATGCAGAATTAGGGAATGATAGTGTGTATGGAGGCAGTGGTAACGATACCATTTATGCTTCCTCTCTAAGCGATGGTACTGATTTTTACAATGGCGAAGGTGACAGTGATACGGTGGATTATTCAGCTATCAATGGAGCGATTACGGTTGTTCTGAATGGTTCGACCAATGCAACTGTAACGTTAAGTGGTGGCGACACGGATACGATTGTTAACATCGAAAACGTTACAGGTGGTAGTGCTAATGATACACTGAGTGGAGATAGTAACGATAATACGTTGATAGGCAACGCAGGTGATGATACGCTTAGGGGTGGTGGTGGCTCTGACGCGTTGATCGGTGGTGCTGGTATTGATGTTTTATACGGTGAAGCAGGGGATGATAGCCTTAATGGTGGCGATGATAATGATACGCTGATGGGCGGTACTGGAAATGATACCCTTGTGGGTGGCAATGGCAGTGACTGGATTGATTATTCGTTAGATGGAATTAATGAAGCGGTCAGTACAGACCTTCAAAGAACAACAACGACACAATATATTTCTGCATCACGCGGGAATGACTTGATTAGCGAGATCGAAAATATTAAAGGAACAGCCTATAACGACTCCTTTACGGGCGATGCTAATGTTAATACCATTTATGGTGGAGATGGCAATGATGCTATCATGGGAATGGGTGGCAATGATATCCTTGATGGCGGCAATGGTATCGACACCGTCAGTTATTACTACCAAAATAAAATCAATGTTACGTTAAATGATTCGGGAACAACAACGGTTTCGGTATGGAATGGCTCTAGTTATGTGGTTGAAGATACGATTAGTAATTTTGAGAATATTAATGGTTCTGACGTTACAACGGCATCTTTAAATGCAGATATTATTTATGGCAATAGTGTTAACAATAGCATTTGGGGCAATCGTGGTAATGACAGTCTGTTCGGCGATGAAGGTAATGATTATCTCGATGGTGGCTCGGATGATGATGTTATTGCCGGAGGTATAGGCGCAGATACGATTAATGGTGGTGATGGCAGTGATGTTCTCCGTGGAGGTGGCACCTCTGCCTCAGGCTCAAATACAGCAGACGGAAGTAGCGACACAATCTATGGCGGAAATGGTAGCGATACAATTTACGGCATGCTGGATAATGACACCTTGTACGGGGGTGATACTTTAACCGATACCGCTACGGATATTCTAAGGTACGATGAATTAAGCGGTAAAAATATTTATGTCAATCTATCAACGAATAGTGCTTATCAGATAGGGAATAGTGGTGTTAAAGATACCATTAGTGGATTTGAATCGGTCTTTGCAGGCAGTGGGGATGATAGCCTTGTTGGTAATGCTTCAAGCAACACACTCGTTGGTAATGGTGGCAATGATACGCTTGAGCGAGGAACTTTGGGTGGAACGGATGTCTTGTATGGTGATGATGTTGCAGGAACCTTAAGTGGAAATGATACTTTTTTAATGAGCAAAAGTGATCTCACCAGCAATCTTACCATGATTGGTGGATTAGGGGTAGACACAATACAACTCAAAGATACGATAACGGCAAGTGACAACCCACTCTTTACAAATGCATTAGGCATTGAAAAAATACAACTTTTCACAGGTAACAATACTGTAACGATTGATTTTAACGATGGAACACTCTTGGGTAACAGTGGTGATGATACCTTTAAATACACCGCGAGTGCTTTTGATAGCCATGATACACTTGACGGTGGAGGTGGTGTGAACACACTTCTGTTTACAACCGCCGGAACGCTCACCGAAGCGATGTTTGCGCATATAACCACTATTCAAAAAGTTCAACTTGCGGATGGTGGTGGCAATAGCATTACCTTAGATGCGAGCAGTAAAGGGGTCACGCTATTGGGTGGTAATGGTGCAGATATTTTTAATTATAGTATCAGCACTCTCAATAGCAGTGATACTCTGTATGGAGGATTGGGCAATGATACGCTGAGTTTCCTTGATACAGGGAGTATTGATGCATCGAATCTTTTACATGTAAACGAAATTGAGTACATTCAACTTGCTGCTGGAACCAATACCTTAAACATTGGATCGGGGTACAGCATTCTTGGAAGTGCTTCGGATGACACGATTATTGGCGGCGTTGGATACGATAATGTTGTGAATGCAGGCAATGGTAATGACACCTTTAAATTTGCACTTGCAGATTTTACAGCAGGCGATATCATTAATGGTGGTCTTGGAGTCAATACCCTTGAATTTACAGACAATGGTACGATTAGTGTCATTGCTGGAAACTATACCAATATTCAAAAAATTCAATTTTCCTCTTTGGGTGCCAATACTATTACCCTCAATCTTGATGGAATTTCACTCATCGGTGGTAGCGATAATGATACATTTAATTATGCCATTGCCAATTTAAGTAGCGCGGATAGTATTGTTGGTGGTTCGGGTATTGATACCTTAGCCTTTTCAAACAGTGGGACGATTGATGCTTCTTCGATGTTTAACTCTGTGAGTGGTATTGAAGTGATTCAGCTTTCAAGTGCGGGAATCAACACTGTAACCAATTTCTCTAAAACAGGGGTTTCTCTCGTAGGAGGAAGCGCCGCAGATACGATCACCGGGACAAGTGCTGCCAATACCATTTACGGTGGTAGTGGTAATGATATTATTAATGGTGGCGGTGGAGCAGATCTTTTGTACGGCGATAATGGGGATGATACGTTTAATTTCAGCATTTCAAATCTCACGGCAGTGGGTACCTTAGTCGGGGGTAGTGGCAATGATACGATTGTTCTGAGTGATGCGGGAACGATTGCGACGACTAACATTGATAGTTCGGTTGAATTTTTACAACTTGCCAGTGGCACCAATACTCTGAATGTGGGTAATATTTCCGTCCTTGGTACCAGTGGTAATGATACGATTATTGGGGGAAGTGGTGTTAATAATACACTCAATGCAGGAAATGGAGCCGATACCGTTGAATTCGCACTGGGTAATTTAGCGGCGAGTGATACCCTTGATGGCGGTGCGGGTACGGATATCCTTAAAATAACAGGCAGTGGAACGCTAGGTGGCGCACTGTTTCAAAATGTTTCCAACTTTGAAACGCTCAATCTTTCAGGTTTTAGCGGTTCGGTAACACTCGATAGCAGTGCTATTAACAAATTTTCAACCATTGATGGCTCTTTAGCATCAGGAAATTTAAGCATTGATGTCTCTTCGTATACCAATGCCGTAACGGTGACTACAGGCAGTGGTTCGGATACGATTAGTATTACAGCAACACAAAATGCAACGATTAACGCAGGAAGTGGCACAGCTGATACGGTAATTATTACCAATGCTATCAGCGCAGCAAGTGGTATTAGTGCAACACTGAGTGGTGTCGAGGTCATTCAACTCGCCAATGGCGGCAATAACGTGACATTAGATTATGCCAATGTGAGTCTCATCGGAGGCAGTGGAACAGATGTCTTTAATTATACCGTTGCCAATTTTAGCGCAAGCGATACTGTCAATGGAAGTGGTGGTACCGATACGCTTTCTTTTACAACAGGTGGAGCAATCAGTGGTCTTGGCAGTAATGTCACAAACGTTGAAACGATCCATTTCTCTGATCTAGGCAACTCTTTAACCCTCGCCAGCGGTAGTTACGATGTTTTAGGTGGCAGTGGAAATGATACGGTAACCCTTTCAAATGCAAGTGCTATCCATAGTTTCGATGGTGTGAGTGGAACCGATAACCTCACCGTGGCAGCAACCATGGATTTAAGCAGTGTAACGCTTTCAAATCTTGATACGCTAAGCATCAATAGCAGTGTCGCCTTGACGATGAATGCATCCCAAGTTGATCAATTTAGCACTATCTCTGGAACAGGCTCTTTAATAACCACACTCGATACATCACTGGATATGAGCACCGTTACGCTCTCTGGATTAGGGGGAATTACTTATAATGATACAACCGGTGGGCATACGATATCAGGCTCAAATAGCAGCATTGCGGAGACCTATAATCTTTCCGCGGCAAGCAGTATTGATGGTAACGGCGGAGCTGATACGGTCAATCTTTTAGGCACCATGGATATGAGTGGTAAACTTCAAGATATTGAAGCACTGAATTTAAACAGTTACAATGCAACGATTGCAAGTAGTGATGACGCTAGTTTTGCACTGAGCGGAACAGGGAATTTGAGCATCAATCTAAGTGCCAGTGGAACCTACGATGCTTCAAGTATTACCGGTAAAGGTGTGATAATCAACGACACAACAGGGACGGATACGATTACGGGGACAGCGCAAGATGATGTCATTCATAGCACGGGTGGTGCTGATGTGATTCATGCAGGAAATGGTAATGATCAGTTGGTTTTAGATTTTACTAATTTAGCCAATCTCACATTTGATGGTGGCGCAGGTAGCAGTGACACTGCGAAATTAACGGGCAGTGTAACCGATGGGACACTAACCCAAAATGCATTTACCAATATAGAAAAGCTAGATTTGTCCTCCCTTGGATTAAATGATACGAATGCAGATGGGCACGCATTGACATTGAGTGCAAGTGCACTTTCTAGTTTTACAGATACCAATAAGTCTTTAACACTCAGTATAGGTTCAAATACAGATATCAATGTGAGTACTTTTACGACAGGGCAGGATGTAACAACAGGAATGGCTTATGATGGAAGTTCAAATCTTATTGCTGGGCATGAATATATATTTGATACTTTAACATTACATGTACAAACAGTTTAGGAAATAAATGAAACCAATGGTGTCTACTCAAAAAAGTAGTGATGTGAGTGATAGATTACTCCTTTGTTTTAAATATATACTTGATTTTTATTATGGGGATGTCTCTTTTGCCACCATTCAAAATATTTTAGCACACGAACATAAGCAGACGACTGTCGATGATTTGAGGTATGGTTCCAAAGATTTTGGGTTAGAGTTTGAGGAGATAGCATTAAGTTCAGATATGGTGCATTCACATGTTTTCCCCTGCATTGTTATCTCTACAAATGAAGAGATCGCTATTTTGAGCTCTTTTGAGGAGGGGACCATCACGCTTGTTGATCCTCTCACGCATGAAAAAGAGTATCTGAGTATGGAAGCTTTACAGGCGCGATTTACAACGCTGTTAACTTTTTTCAAAGATATTGCCTATAAAAATATTTTAACGCATCCCGAAAAGAGTAAAGAGTGGTTTTGGAAGCATCTTTTAGATGCAAAATCAGACATTATTCGCGTGGGAATTTTAACGGTTTTTATCAATCTTTTTATTATTTTAATTCCCATGTACGCTATGAATGTCTACAACAGAGTCATTCCTAATTTTGCAACCGAAACACTGTTTGTTTTAACCCTTGGCGTAGGGCTTATCTTTATTTTTGATGCACTGTTTAAGATGGTGCGTGTTTATATCTTAGAGAGTATGGGAAAGCGTATTGGGAGTATCTTGGAAGAAGAGGCATTGAAGCGGTTGCTCCTGATTCAAAGCGGGCATGACCATCTTCTCGCAGGCTCTAAGGCCAATCTTTTTAGAGAGATTGCGCAAATACGCGATTTTTTTATGTCAAAGAGTATTGGAACGGCGCTTGATTTGCCTTTTGTAGTGTTAACCCTTTTTGTCATCTATCTGATCTCTCCCATGATAGCTTCCATGGCATTTGTCTGTGGATTGATTATTATTGGAATCAATATGGTGTTTCAGATTACCATTTTTAGTTGGAGTAAAAAACTCTTTAAAGATGGGCAGATGAAGCACAACTATCTGTTTGAAACCATCAAAGGCATTGAAACACTTAAGCTTACCAATGCCATTACGAAACGACTCTTTAAGTGGCGACAACTCGTTAACTTTTACAATTTTATCAATCTGAAAATTCAGATGCAATCCAATCTCGCGATGAATCTCTCTGCCATTGTCATGCAATTAGCAACGGTCTTAACACTGGTTATTGGTGTCTATGAGATTCAAGATAAAATGATGACGATTGGTGCTTTAGTCGCGTTAGGTATTTTGGTGGGGCGTGCGATGGTGCCTATTGTTCAAATATCGACTATTTTGAGTAAGTACAAAGAGTTTAAAGAAGCCCTAGAGTCGATCAACCAGTTTTGGCACCTCCCTTTAGAGACGCAAAAATCGATTGAGATTGGTATTCAAAGCCTCAAGGGCGATATCGAATTTAACAATGTCAGTTATACCTATTTGGGTTCTAAAAATCCTTCACTCCAAGCGGCAACTTTTAAGATAAAAGCGGGTGAAAAAGTAGGATTTATCGGACGTACGGGAGCGGGCAAAAGTACGGTTTTACGGCTTCTCTCAGGGCTTGACATCGCACAATCAGGCTCTATTTACATTGACGGGCATGAAATCAACACGATTCATCCTGTGGAACTGCGCTCCCATATAGGCATTATGCCTCAAGAGCCTTTTTTGTTTTCAGGAACACTCAAAGAAAATATAGAGATTGGTGTCAATATTGGCAAAGACAGACTCATTAAACTTTTAGCGATGACGGGACTTGAAGAGCTGGTGAAACGCTCCGGTGAGGGTGAAAACTTCCAAGTTGGCGAAAATGGTAACCGTCTGTCTGTGGGGCAACGTCATCTTGTGGGACTTGCGCGTGCTTTGATTAGCGATCCTTCGATTGTTATTTTGGATGAGCCTACAACGGGTATGGATGTGGGGCTTGAAAAAGAGATGGTGGAACACCTTAAACCTATGATGGAAGATAAAACGCTGATTGTCATTACCCATCGATTTGCCGCATTGGAGTTAGTCGATAGGGTGCTTGTGGTCAATAATGGTCGCATTGTTGCCGATGGCGCTAAAGATGAGATATTAAAGCAGTTGCAAGGTAAACCAGCATGATAAACAGAATGATGATTGAAAAACGCTGGAATTATTACATCACGGTGGTACCTATTGCTCTTTTTTTCTTTGTTTTTTTAGTATGGGCAGCGCTCAGTGAAATTGATGAAGTGGTACGTGGTAATGGAAAGATTGTCCCCTCTGGGCAAACCAAAGTGCTTCAGCATATGGAAGGAGGCATTGTCTCTGAAATCTTAGTCAAAGAGGGACAAACTGTTGCTCTTAACCAACCCATTTACCAGCTAAACCAAGCCTTTTTTACGGCGGATATGAAAGGGAAAGATCTTGATCGCGTCTCTTTACAAGCAAAAGAAGAGCGCTTGATGAGTCTTATTGATGACAAAGAGTTGATCTTTGATAAAGCATTAGTTGAGCAATACCCTGATATTGTTGGAAATGAGATGCAGATTTTCAGGAGTGAAAAGCTTAATAATTCCGAACGTCTCAATGGTGTGCAACAAAAAGTAGAACAACGACAGTATGAGCTTAAAGAGTTAGAAAGTCGGCAAAAAAACCTCACCTTAGAGCTCAATATGGCACTTGAAAATACCAATATTTCTGAGCAATTAATGAAATCAGGCGCAGGCTCTCGCAAAGAGTACCTTTTTGAAATGAGTAAAAAACAAAATCTCATTACCCAAGTCGATGAGGTGAAAAATCTCATCCCCGTCACGCAAGGAAAATACAAAGAGGCGATGCATGAGTTAGGGTCGGTTCGCTCTGACATTCAATCCAAACTGCTCAATGACCTCAAAGATGTGCGCCTCAAGATAAGCCAACTTTCCCAACAAAGTGAGGCAAGTGTCGATAGAACCAAACGCCTTCTTATCACCTCGCCTGTTAATGGTATCGTGAATGTGCTCTATTTTCATACGGTGGGTGGCACGATCAAACCGGGTGACAAGGTAGCTGAAATTACGCCACTCGAAGAGGGTTTGATGGTCGAAGCCAATATCAAAGCGGCCGATCGTGGTCGCATTTGGGTCGGACAAAAAGCGAATATTGAGATTACCGCCTATGATTATGCTCGCTATGGCATGATTGAGGGTGAACTGGTTTCAATTAGCCCCGATAGTTTTACAACGCAAAAAGGAGAGATCTTTTATGCCATCAAAATCAAAGCGTCCAAAGATCGACTCGGTCCAAACCTACCGATTATGCCAGGAATGGAGACGGGGGTAAATATTCTTACCGGAAAACGAACAGTGCTTGGGTACATCTTACTTCCACTCAAACGCATGGGGAAAAATGCGATGTTAGAGCCGTAAATCAGCTTTACATGTAAAACATTTACACTGTGCTCTGAAACTCTTTTAGGAGCAGAGTTCCCCATCCACTAAGAATTTTCCGCCAACACGTCCTACATTTTCCAGCGTTACATGTAACGCTTCATCAATGACATCATCCGCATAATAAGCATGTTCGACAAGGAGCAAACAGGGTGTCGTTTCGCTTCCTTCGATGGGCATCGTTTTGACAAAACTGCACAACAGAGCAGCTTTAGCGTCTTGCACCATCATGGGATATGCGCTTAAAATTTTTCTACCCTTAATGTTAAACTGTTCGAATTCACTGCTTTCGTAACCAAGGGCTGTCGCACTTTGGCTCATTACCTCTTTAAGGGCTTTGGAGACAAAATTAATCGTCACTTTGGAGCCTGCAAGAAAGTTGGCAAAGGTGTCTTTAGGCGAACCATTTTCTTTTTTGCCGATAGAGACAATGAGCATCGGAGGCTCTGAGCTTAGAGGTATAAAATAGCTAAAAGGTGCAAGGTTTGTAATGCCGTTATGTTCGGTGCTGATCCATGCGATGGGGCGAGGGGTTACGGTATTAGAGATAAGTTTATAGATGCTACTTGTGTCGAGTGTGGCGAAGTCTAAAAGCATAATTTTCCTTTTACATGTAAAATGTTAAATGCTCAAAAAGGATTATAACATTGCTTATGTTACAATCTTTTTTTATTTTACATGTAGGACTTTTTGTGGATATTTTTCAATCAATCATCATGGGAGCCGTAGAGGGTTTCACCGAGTTTTTGCCAGTCTCTTCAACAGGGCATATGATCGTTATGGCGGATTTTTTAGGCATCAAACAAGACAGCGTCACCAAAGCGTATGAGATTATCATTCAGTTTGCGGCGATTTTAGCGGTTGTTTTAGCGTATAAAGAGAAATTTACGTTCAAAAAAATAGAGCTTTGGAAGAAAATCATCGTGGCATTTTTACCGATTGGCATGGTTGGGTTTTTATTTGCGAAGCAGATCAAAGGACTCTTTAGCGTTGATATCGTCGCAACGATGTTTATTGTTGGTGGCGTGGTTTTCTTAATAGCGGAGAAGTACTATAAACCCAAAGAGCATTTTATTGATGATATTGAAAAAGTGAGTTACAAACAAGCATTTCTCATTGGACTGGCGCAACTTGCAGGCCTAGTTCCTGGTACATCTCGTTCAGGCTCAACCATTTTAGGGGCGATGTTTGTGGGACTTACTCGTAAAGCCAGCGCAGAGTTTTCGTTCTTACTCGCCTTTCCTGTGATGAGTGCGGCAACAGGGTACAGCATCTTAAAAAACTACAAAGAGTTCAATGCCGATAATCTCATTGTTTTAGGCGTTGGTTTTGTGGTCGCGTTTGTGGTCGCCTATTTTACGATTAAACTCTTTTTGCGCTTTTTACGAAACTATACTTTTGTGAGCTTTGGTATCTACCGCATCATTTTTGGTGTCGTACTTTTAGCGCTCTATTAGGTCAAAACAGTTTCGGTATCTCTTCTTCTGAAATGCTCTCTTTAGTGATGACTTGAATGCCTCCAATGGCAAGGGTGTTTCTAAGCCCTTGTCCAAGCGTGGCGGTGAGAAAAAAATTCACGCCGTGTTCTTGAAAAAGAGGGGTGAGTACAAGAGGTGGCTTGACCTCTTTTTCATGCGCAGGATTTTCTAAGCAGAGAAAGTGCTCTATTTTTTGGTCTTGCACTGTAAAAATAAAGAGATATTTTCCCTTCGGATGAAGGTTCTCATACCGCTCTTTCTCATCGCAACAAAAGGCAATGACATAGCGATCGCGCTTGGTTTCTAAGTGAAGTTCTTGTCCACATAAAAGAGCTAAGGCCACTTTTTGACGCGCCGTTTTAATGATCCGCGCAAACGTGGGGCGCGAGACTTCCATCTTCACGGCCGCCTCTTCTTGATACAACCCCAACAAATCCATCAAATAGAGTGCTTCAATCTCTTCAGGAATGAGCGTAATAGACTCTTCATGAACGCCCCCTTTGGGCATAAAACGGGTAATCAGCGGCTGATACGAAGTGGCACGTCGGCATTTCTGGCGTGGCATTGTGCTCCTTTTACCTTAATTGATAAAAGTATCATAGCATAGATTGTTTGAAGATAATTGACATATGTTCATTTAAAGTGCTATCATTATGAACATATGACCAATTAAGGAGTTTAAAATGATCGCAGTTGCTCTCAAAACTGAGAATGAAAATGGAGTGGTCGCACCACTCTTTGGAAAAGCAAAATTTTTTGCCATCGTGGATGATGCTGGCACTATTACGGTGTATCAAAATAAATTGGAAGGCGGCATGAAAGTGGCGCAGTGGATTCAAAAACTAGGTGTCAGTACCATCATCGCTAACCATCTGGGCGACAAACCCTTTCAAGCACTTAAACGTGCCAGTATTACCATCTTTTTTGCAGGCACGGAGCGTATCACGCTGAATGAAGTGTTGGCAAAGATGAAAGAGGGAAAACTAGAAGAGGTCACTGTGACAAATTACAAGAGCCTTTTGGGTGAAGAAGAGGGAGAACATGCTAAAAAGAGCCACTGTTGTGGGCATGAACATCAGCATTCTTTTGGCGCGGTGAATGCACTTTCAAAAAGAACCATGCAGACGTGTCACGATTTCCACATTTAGTATAATCCCTCCAGACGCCTCTCTTTTAGGGAACGTCAATTTGTAACATTTCTCGTAAAAATGGCTCAAAAAATGCTCCCAAGTAGCGTTTACATGTAACGCGAAATCTATGTTATAGTACGATAAACTATTGCACTAAATTTACAGCGGGAGCGTTCATTGTATGTCTTATGATTTTCTCAAAAACATGTATGACTCGATGCGTGAAGGGCTTTACGCCTTTGATAATGAGGGAAAGATTACCCATATCAATGCTGCCGCTCAGAAACTTCTGGGCTATGAAGAAGAGGAGCTTGTGGGGCAAATCGGACACTTTGTTTTGCATGCGCATCATGGCAATCTAGGACTGCTTCAGTGCCCTATTTACAAAGCGTTTTTACAAAATCAACCCTATGAGGGCGAAGAGGTCTTTTTAGCCAAAGAGGGCAGATGGATCGACGTCTATGTCAGGGTCAATCCGCTTTTTGAGAAGGGTTCTAAAAAGGGCTATGTTGTTCTTTTTTGGGAATTGCCTCCCAAAAATCAGTTTCAAAATGATGAGCCCATTGAAGTGCAACAGCAACATCTTTTCCCGGAAAAAAGCATCGAAGAAGAGAGTGAAACATTTTACGAGCAGATCTTTGAAACCGCTAATATTGGCATCTGCCTTTTAGATAAGCAGGGTCGTTTTGTTGCGCTCAATGCGGCATGCAGTGAGATTTACGGCTACACAGAGTCTGAATTGATAGGCAAACACTTTAACCTTCTCTTTCCCGAAGCCTTGCACGCAATTCACCAAGCACATCATGACACCTATTTGAACCATGACGCCATAGCCTATATGGGCGAAATAGAGTCCATTCGTAAAGATGGAAAACAGATCTATGTGTATGTGACAGAAGGGCTTTTAGAGCATCTTGTGGGTGGGCCTTATAAGATTATGACGGTGTTTGACATCAGTGCGCTGGTAGAAGCAAGACGTGTGCAAAAGGCACAAGAAGCGATGCTTGTTCAGCAAAATAAACTGGCGGCAATGGGTGAGATGCTAGGACACATCGCCCATCAGTGGCGACAACCGCTTAATGTGCTCAATCTCACAACGTTTGATCTCAAATTTAAACATACCATGGGCTCATTAAGTGATGAAAAACTGCTTGCTGGCCTCGATACGATAAACTTAATCAGTGAACAAATGAATACAACGGTCAATGACTTTATGAACTTTTACAAACCGAACAAAGAAAAAAGAGTCTTTTCCCTTTATTCAAGTGTCCACTATGCAACGACCATCGCTGAAGTGCAGTTAAAAAATGCAGGTATTTCCCTTGCGATTCACATTGATACTTCTCTCACAATTTATGGACTTGCCAACGAATTACAGCAAGTCATTCTCAACCTTATTACCAATGCTAAAGATGCATTTAGCGATAAAGAGATCGTTCCTAAGCAGATTTGCCTTGTCGCGTGGAAGGAAGAAGAGCATGTCTGTTTATGCGTGGAAGATAATGCCGGTGGTATCGAAGAGGCCCTGTTGGAGCGCATTTTTGAGCCATACTTTACCACCAAAGGGAAGATGCAAGGCAGTGGTATTGGACTTTACATCTGCTCGATGATTATGAAAGAGAGCTTTGGTGGGAGAATCAGGGTCGAAAATATCACGCATGAACAGAGCACGATTGGTGCGAGATTTATTTTAGAATTCCCCAATACTCAGAGTGTTTGAACCTTAAGATCCAGACAGACAATTTTCTCTTTTCCCTCTATAACAAATTTCTGCGCAAAGGTGCGACACATACGACCCGATGCGCGTGAAATGTACTTTTGGCTTAGGTAATTACCCCTCTTGGACTCTTTGGTGATGTAAAAATACTCTTTAAGTGCGTGGTTGTCGCCATGACGCGCGGGTTGAAAAAACTCGTTGGTATCGGCACTAATGATGGTGTTGCCCTCTTGAATTCCTGTGTGCGCATCAATGCAATAAATCGCTTCGATCATCTCGAATTCTTTAAGAAAGCCGAATAAATCAGGATGATGAGGCGATGTAATGGCTCCAATAATCGCGTGCGTATAGGCGTTAGCACTCTCAATGAGCAGCTCTTTCAGTTGCATAGAGGCTTTGACATTTTGGGTATGGCGTGTACCAATAAAGGCAATTTTTTCATCCAAAAGTGCTTTATCAAAAACAGTGCCACTGGGTCTGGCAAACCAAAAACCTTGAAAAAGATCAACATCCAGTTTCAAAGATTTCAAGATCTCCTCTTCCACTTCCACCCCTTCTGCAAGGACGAGTGCACCGATGTTAAAGCACATATTAGCGATGGATTTTAAAATCTCTTTGTGGATAAAATTTTGATGCACGTTAAATACTAGGGAACGATCCACTTTAACGATGTGTGGACGTACGGTGGAGATACGATCAAAATTGGCATTGCCTGCACCAAAATCATCCAAAGCGATAAGAAATCCCCGCTCTTTGTAGAAGTCACAGAACTGTTTGAGACGCTCAGAGTCTTCTATCTGATACTCTTTGATTTCAATTACAATGCGAGAGGGAGGAATTCCAAACTCATGAGATAGTGAACAGAAGGCAAAATCATCAAAGCTGATTTTACTATCAAGCAGGTGCGACTCAAAGTTGAGAAAGAGTAACAGCTCTTTGTTGTCAGCTAAAAGCGGTTTAAAGGTTTCAAGCGCTTTCGTACGCACGTATTTGTCGAGTTCAAATGAGAGATGTTCTTTTTTAGCTTGGTCAAAAACAAAAATAGGGGAGAGTGGTTCGTTGTATTGGTCGTGTGAGCGCATCAACGCTTCAACACCGATTACTTTGGCACTACGAATAGAGACAATCGGTTGAAAATAGATACAAATACTGTTGTCTTGAATGAGTTGTGCAACCACGAATAGATCCTTTTAGCTTATGAGAAACATTATAACACAGCACTCTAAGGGTGGATGATGAAAAAAAAGGCAACGTTAGTGGCGAATAACACTCCATGCTTCGATCAGTTTTTCCAGAGAAAAAGCAGCATTGGCAGGGCTGGTGGAAGGCAGTTTGATAATGCCCATTTTCGTTGTCGCTTCACAATACGTTTGATACAGTTTTTCAGCCGTAGCCCCATTGGCGTAAATGCGTTGAATGGAAGCACTCTTGAGAATAGGCGAAAAATCCATCGGCACAACGTTCTTGATACTGCTATCACTAGAGCCTGTAATCTCACAGCTTTGAATGACATCCCAAATGGCAATGCCATGCTCTAAGAGCATCGCTTTTTTTGCTTCGATGGTAAGAGGAAGTGGTGTGTTCGTGATGGCGGAGATGACCTTCCAAAAACGGTTCTGAGGATTGCCATAAAAAAAGTGCTGTTCGCGCGATTTAACAGAGGGGAACGTGCCTAAAATCAGCACGTTTGAGTGAGCATTGTAAACAGGTTCCAAGGTATGGTTCATCGGTTTTTCACTTTACATGTAAAGATGAAAAAGTATAGCACAAACCTAGTGTGAGAGGTCTAGGTTTGGTTTGTATTCCGCTGTTTTAACGTCAAAAAGACCTAAAAGTGTGTGAAAGAGATTGTCTTGCGAAAAGCGCCCATTTGCTTTTACATGTAACGCTTCTCTTTTGGCTTTATCGCTAAAGTAAAACAGCGCAGGTACATGTTTTTGATCTTCTGGGGCGATCATGTAGGGAAGCCCATGCAAGTAGACGCCATTTTCACCGAGTGATTCGCCATGATCGGAAAAATAGATGAGGGTCGTGTCATATTTGTCTTCATTGGCTTTGAGCAGATTAATCGTCTCATTAACGATGTAATCGGTGTAGAGAATCGTGTTGTTGTAAGTGTTGACGATTTGCTCTTGGGAGCATTTATCCAGCTCTTGTGTGTCACACGTTGGGGTAAACTTTTTGAATGAATCGGGGTAACGTTTGAAATAGGTTGGTCCATGGCTTCCCTCTTGATGCAAAACGATGAGCGTATCTTCATACTGCTTGTCAATGTTGTGTTGAAAATCTTGAAGGAGCACACTGTCAAAATCTTTGCCCCCGTATTGAACGACATCGCTCATACGTTTGGCGATCTCTTTATCGCCTCCTGAATTATTATCTCTCCAGATAATGCGAACCCCTGTGCGCGCAAGAACATCAACAACATTTTCGTTGTATGCCTTTTCATCACTCCATCCCGCTCTGCCAAATTTGGAAAACATGCAGGGTACGGAGATCGCTGTTGCCGTTCCACACGATGCAAAACTAGGCAGATAGACGCTATCGTCTCGTTGACTCAACAGCGGATTGGTGGGCACATCATAGCCACCCAATGAAAAATTGCGTGCACGTGCGGTCTCTCCTAAGATGAATACCACCAGCTTTTTCTTCTCACTGCTTTGACGCGTTGCATCCAAAGCGATTGCCATAAACGTAGGTTTTGGTTTGATTTTAGCATAAGCAAATTTTGCAAAAGAGGCGATCGGATAGTACGGGTTAAGGTACATCTTCAGTTCATGATGGTTTCTAAAAAAAGCGCTGTAGGATTTGCTAAAACTCATGTACATGCCTGCAATCATAGCAAGTGCGAGTAGGGCAACGACTGCTTTTTGTGCGATCTCTTTTGGATAGCTCGCAAAAAAGAGGGGGGCTTTAAAGAAAATCCAAAAAGAGAGTAGGCTGGCACACGCGATATAGCTTAAAAGTTTGGTCGTAAAAAGGTCTAAAATTTCGGCACGATCGGTTTGAATCATATTGGTGTACATATTGGGATCAATGATTGTCCCAAAGGTATCAATAAAATAACTGCTCAAAGCGCCTATAAAAATAAGGGCAATAAAGATGATTTTGAAGAGGGTTTTTGAGGTTAAAAGGAATACAAAATTTAAAACACTCGTAAAGATTAACGTCAAAATAAAAGGGGCGCTGAGGGCAATAAAGTAGTTGTCTTCCTCCAGAGCAAAATGAAATAATTTTGAGAAAAACGTGATGTTATAAAAAAGCGTTAGCCCCAAAGCAAGAAGCAAAATGGCTCTTTGGCTGTGCGATGTTAGAAGTTTCAAAGGCATTGACTATCCTCTTTCTAAAAGATAAGGATAGTCTAGTGTATGAGTATGAATAGAAGATGAATTAAAAGAGAATGCGCGCGTGTGTTCCTCTGCCTTCTTCGCTGTGAAGGGTGATAGAAAGATCGTGTAAATCTAAAATATTTTTGACAATAGCAAGACCAAGCCCACTGCCCGTTGCTTTTTCTTTGCTCTCTCGTGTTCGGTAGAACTGTTCAAATACATGCTCCAAATCGGCAGTTTTAATCCCCATACCCTCATCCTCAATGCTCAGCTCGTGTGCTTTTAATGCAATGTGAATCGTAGAGTTTTCAGGTGAATATTTAATGGCATTGTCGATGAGATTTGCAATGACGATTTTTAAAAGTGTCGCATTGCCTCTGAGGTTTTGAGGCTCAAGGGCTTCAACGTTCAATACGATCTTTTTTTGCTCCGCTAAGGTGCGCTTTTCTTCGATGGCTTCGAGTAAAATCTCATCGACATAGAGCTCATGGAAATGCTTTTTAAGATCCTTTTTGGTGTTACTGGATAAAAAGAGAATCTTCTCAATCACTTCATGCAACGTGCTCACTTCTTTGGCAACTTTTTCTAAAATGTGCTGATACTCAGTGTTCGTGCGCTCTTTGCGAAGCCCAACTTCGACTTCCCCTTTAATGATAGTCAGCGGTGTTTTAAGCTCATGCGAGGCATTTTGCCCAAACTGTTTGACTTGAGCGTAAGCGTGTTGCAGTTCACTGAGAAGTGTGTTAAAGGTTTCAATGAGATCGTCAATTTCAGAAGCGATATGCGTTTTAGGAATGACAGAGTGTTCCATCTCTCCACGCATCGCTTTAGCCGTATTGGTAACGTATTGGACGTTGGAGAGTGATTTTGAAATGAGCATGTAGGCTAAGGCCAGAACAATGATAAGTAACGCTGAGAGTCCTATCCAAAGCGTAGAGATGACCTCTTCTATTTGCGGCGTATGTCTATTGTACGGAACAGCACATTGTAAAAAGAGCATTTGAAACTCATTTTGTGCTAGGAAAAGAGTTCCGGTGTAAATTTTATGCGAGGTGAGGTTAGGCTCTTTCATAATAGAAAAAGTCACTTCATCAGGACGCTCAAATATTTTTTGAAGGGTAGTAGGATCTATCTTAAGGCTCTCCTCTTTGAGATCACTGGAGCGAGTAAGAATTTTGGGGGTATTAGACATACTGTCGTATGCGACGACTTGGGCATATAAGAGGGGTATGGAAAACTCCTCTTTGACTTCATCAAGGGTAAGCTCTTTGGTTGGATCTTCATCGTAATCGTGTTTGATATCTTTGAGCACGGTAAACAAAGAGGCTTCAACCCCTTCTTGATACGAGGTCTCTAAGGTCTTAATGACCACAAATCCAAAGCTGTAAAACAGCGCAGACAAGATAATAAACAGTGCCACTAAAAGGCGAAATTTAAGGCTTTTAAAGAGTAGTTTCATGGATTGAGTATCCTAGGTTTCTATGGGTTTTAATCAGTTTTTGTTCAAAATTTTTATCGACTTTACTGCGTAAGCGGTACATGTAAACAGTGATGATGTTACTGTTAATCGAGTGGTCATTGCTAAAGAGGTGTTCTTCTAAAACACGCTCTTCAATGATAGCACCTTTATGGCGCATCAAGTACTCTAAAAGAATGTACTCTTTAGCCGTTAAAACAATCTCTTCACCTGCGCGAGTCACTTTTTTGCTCAGAGGGTTGAGCACAAGATCGGCAATGCTTAAAAGGGACTCTTTTGCCGTATGTTTACGCAGTTGCACATGAATGCGTGCCAAGAGTTCTTCAAAACTAAAAGGTTTCGTGAGGTAGTCATCGGCTCCCACATTGAGCAGACTCACTTTATCGCTGATGGTACTTTTAGCACTGAGCATAATGATGGGCGTTGTGAGTTTTTTTTCGCGCAGTTTTTGGCAGACCTGATCGCCTTGGAGTGCACCTTTAATCATAATGTCTAAGATAATCACATCATACGTCCCCATCTCGCAGAGATAGAGTGCTTCTTCACCGTTGTCACACAGCGTGATACTAAAGTACTCCTCCTCGAGTCCTTTTTTGAGGAATGAGGCGATTTTGACATCATCTTCAACGACTAAAATTTTCATTTAACCCTCTTTTGAAGCTCTTTTTTTCAGATAGCCATCAATGCTAAAAATCGCCAGTGCAATCCAAATGAGCACAAAGGTGGTGAGTTTTTCAGGAAGCAGTATCTCATCGTAAACAAAAATAGCTAACAAAAAGGAGACCGTTGGACTAATGTACTGAAAAAAGCCTAAGTGAATCAGTGAAATGCGCGTGGCTGCTGCATTGAACCATAAAAGCGGAACAACGGTAATAAAACCAGCCAACAGTAAAAGCCATGAAATGCCGTTGGGTGGAAATACAAAAGCATTTTGATGGGTCGCCACCAGATAGCTAAAGTAAAGCAGTGCCAACGGAAGTAAAATCAGTGTTTCGATGTAAAGCCCTGTCATAGCCGGTAAATTAATCTGTTTTCGAATGAGTCCATAAAATGCAAAACTAAAGGCTAAAACCAGTGAAACAATGGGAATGGACCCTAAGGTAATGATTTGATACAAAATGGCAATAAAGGCTAAGGCAATGGCAATTTTTTGCCAAAACGTAGGGCGATCTTTAAAAAAGATGATGCCCAGTGCAAAATTTACCAGTGGATTGATGTAGTACCCAAGGCTGGATTCGGCGATCATGTTATTGCTCACGGCCCATATAAAAACGAGCCAATTAATGGAGACCAACAGTGCGGAGAGTACAAGGTATTTGATTTTGTGAATATCGCGAACAAGAACGGTAAATGCCGTAAATTGGTGGCTAAGTATAATCATACCCAAGAGTAAGACAACAGACCAGATAATACGATGCGCTAAGATCTCCGCTGGTGAGACAGAAGCGATCAATTTAAAATAGATCGGGATTAAGCCCCAAAAAATAAATGCTAAAAGCGCGTAAATGTAGCCTTGTGCTTCACGTGAGAGATTGTTCATCGATTTCCAACTTATAAAATGAGTGGTGTTATTATAGGGCAATGATGCTTACAAGTATAAATTAACGCCATCGCTTCATTTTTTTTTGTAATCAAAAATTGTTATAATGGAATGTATTAGGAAAATCAGGGAGCGCCAATGAGCCTTAAAGTAAAATTGTTTATTTTTATGACGGCCCTGTTTATGCTCTTCTCCTTTGTGGTGTGGTCTTACTCAAAGCACATTATGGATCAGATTAACGAAAAATGGGCAGAGCGATTTATTAAAAAACAGATCATTTTTGATAAAAATCGTACACTCTTACCTCTTTTGCATGAACTGGATATTATTAAAGAGATGGCAAAAGAGCCAGCACTTCTTGCGATGGCACAAAACGATCACGATGAAACCACTCAAAAAAATGGCATAGCCCTTTTAGAGGTGTATCGCGAAAAGTTTACGAGTCAAAGCTATTTTGCAGCATTTGTTAAGAGTGAGAATTACTACTTTAACAATGCTAAAAATAAGTATGCAGGGAAACAGCTTCAGTATAAACTCTCCTCAACTAATGCAAACGATTCCTGGTTTTACGATATTTTATCCGACAATCAGGCGTATCGTATCAACGTTGATACCGATGAATTTTTAGGCAATACCTATATTTGGATCAATTATGACATTCAAGTGGATGGGCGTGTTATAGGGATTGTTGGAACAGGGATGGATTTTACACGTTTTGTGAGAGAATCTGTGGGCATTGAGCAAGAGGGTGTACGAAACTTTTTTATCAATCGTTATTTGGATGTTCAATTAGAGCGAGACTCTACGCTGAAAAATTTTGGAATCCTTCAAGGCAGCAATCATGGTCATCAAAAGGTTTCAGCATTTTTCCCCAAACTTGAAGATCAAGAAGCGATCAGTGAGGCGATAGCCTATCTTTATACACATCCCAAAGCCATTCGTACATTTTGGGTTGAATACGATGGCGTTAAAAAACTCTTGGGCATGAGTTATCTTGCAGAGATAGATTGGTTTAATTTGACACTGATTGATGAAAAAGAGCTTGAAATTATTAAAGATTTCTCAATTTTCTCCGTACTTTGCGTGCTCTTTTTGATCATTTTAGTTGTTGTTGCTGTTGCCTTACATCTTTTAATTATTCGTCCATTGAGTAAACTTAAAGCCTCAATGCAAAGCGTTGAAGAGGGGAATTATGAGCTCGATCTCACTCCTGTGGGCAGTGCCGAGATTGAAGAGCTCTCGCGTGAATTTATGAAGATGATCGCTTATGTGCGCACAAACAACCTTGAGCTTGAAGATAAAATCAAAGAGCGAACTCTTGGGCTGATGCAAAGCGAAGCGAAGCTCAATACTATTTTAGACAGTGTTGATACGTTTATCTATATTAAAGACATTCACTACCGTTATCTCTATGTTAACAAACCAACATGTGATCTTTTGGGTCTTTCCATGGACGAAGTTATTGGAAAAAATGATGATGTTTTTTTTGACATGAAAAAATTACAGCAGATTCGTAAAATTGATTTAGAAGTGATTAATTATGCACGAAAAGTGACCATAGAAGAGAGTTTTATTGATCCTAAAACGGGAAGTTCGACAACTTACATTACAACAAAATTACCTCTGTTTGATAAAGAAGGCGTTGTGTATGGCTTATGTGGCATCTCAACCGATATAACCGAACGTAAAAAAACAGAGGAGTTGATTCGTGAGCTTGCTTTTCATGATAGCCTAACAGGGCTGCCCAATCGAAGACTGTTTCATGAACGTTTTACACAGCTCCTTTTTCAAGCCAAACGGGCGCAAAAATTTGGTGCACTTTTGGTGCTTGATCTGGATAATTTTAAGCCGCTTAATGATGCTCATGGGCATAATGCAGGAGATTTATTGCTTATTGAAGTGGCAAAAAGGCTTCAAACCTGCGTGCGAAAAGTTGATGTGGTGGCACGTTTTGGTGGAGATGAATTTTTAGTGGCGTTAGGAGAATTGGGTGAAAATGAAGAGACCGCCAAAGCAGAAGCGCTTAAAGTGGCATCTAAAATACGTTTACATGTAAACGCTCCGTACGTGCTTGTACTTGATCTTGAAGAGGACTCACAAGTGATAACGCATGAGTGCAGCGCAAGCATTGGGATAACGCTTTATAGTCATCTGAAGCAAAAAGAGGGAATGATCTTTAGTGAAGCCGATCAAGCGATGTATATGGCAAAGCAAAAAGGGCGTAATTGTATTGAATTTTACAGCGAAAATGCAAAGGAAACTAAATGATTAAAGTTTATGGAATTACAACATGTGGTAGTGTGAAAAAGGCAATTTCTTATTTTAAAGAGAAAGTCATTCCTTACAGTTTTATCGATCTTAAAACCACTGCAATCAGTGAAGTAAAGTTAGAAGAGTGGCTCAGTCAAAAACCTCTTTCTGTTATTTTTAATACCAAAGGAACAAAGTTTAAGACATTGAATCTGACCAAAGAGATCAGCGATGAAGAGAAAAAAAGCTGGCTTTTAAGAGAGCAACTCCTCTTCAAACGCCCCATCGTTGAGTGTGAAGATGGAGCGCTGTTGGTGGGATTTGATGAAGAGGTTTATGCTAAAAAGTTCGCTTAAGCACGTTTTGCGGTTGAGATAAAAAAGGCCGCTAGGAGCAAAAAAGCGCCGGTTAAACGGTTTTGAATCTGAATCGCACGAATGGATTTGATGACGTTTTTAAGACGTGAAGCAAGAGAACTGTACCCTGTCATCACGATGATATCCACACAAATGAGGGTTGTACAGATAATAACAAATTGCCCCAAAAGAGGCTCGTTTGGGTTGAGAAATTGGGGAATAAATGCTACCAAAAAGACCGTCGCTTTGATGTTGGTCAGGTTAATCAGCGTTGCTTGAATAAACGCTTTCGAGGCTGAAAAGGCTTTAATCTTTGCTGCGTCATCAGGTAACTGAGGTTTTTCAATGAACTTCATGACCCCTAAAAAGATCAAGTAAGCCACACCAATCCACTTGATGATGTTAAAAAGCAAAAGAGAACTCATAATCAGCGAGCCTAGCCCTATAACAACCACGAACGTTTGCACAAAAAGCCCCATTTGTAGCCCCATAATGGCGGCGTAAGAGCGTTTAAGACCGTATTTGAGTCCATAGTTCATAGAGACTACCGCACCCGCTCCGGGTGAGACACTGATGAGAATCGATGCGACAAGCATCGTAAGCCAAATATCGAGTTGCATAAAGCGTCCTTATAAAGCGTTTAAGATTCGTGATTGTAATCCAAAATGGCTTATAGAAAGCACTAACGCTATTGATAAATGAGCTTCCGTGTGGTACAATCTTCGCGAATGTTACAGGAGAAATGATGTCTGCTCGAATCACCTTTTTTGCACTCTTCTTCACACTTTGTGTCACACTAATGGCACAGGTATTTTATTTTTCGCGCACGCAGGCACTCACGCCTCAAATGCTTACATGTAAAGAAGCGTTTAGCACACTCGTTGGTCTTCCTGATCTTGCCCTTGTGAGTGAAACACACTACGTTCGCCATCGTAGTGTGAGCGATGTTTTCAGCTATTTTGGCGATTCACCTGAACTTTTGGAGTATTTTCCCTCCACGTTTGTCTATCATTATGCTCCCAACACTCAGCCTTCAAGGATGGAACGTGATTTTTAAAATAAATTTTTTACTGCTTGATTATGCCATTCGCTCTTTAATGCGCCGTTTTAACAAGAATTTTTTCATCTTTTTAATTTTAAGCGTGCTTATTTTTCTGCTGGCTTCGGTTTTAATGATTGCCGATGCGATTAAGTTGGAGCTGAATTCCACCCTTAAAACCCTGCCTCAGATTACGTTGCAGCGTTTTATTGCGGGAAAACAGAGCGATGTGCCTATCGAACGCGTTGAAGCACTTTTGGACATTGAAGGTATCCGTTCCATGACACCGCGTCTTTGGGGTTACTACTACTTTAAGCCAGCAGGTGTGAATTTCTCGGTGGTGGGCATCGACGCGTATGAAGAGCAGTACTCTTCGACTCTTTCCAAAGTCGTTCAAAAATTTGATATCAAATTGCTTGAAAAAGAGAATGGAATGATCGTAGGTGAAGGGGTTAAGAAGGTTTTATCGGAGAATTATTACGCTGATTTTTTCAATTTTATCACACCCGATGGAAAATGGAAACGTGTACAGATCGCAGGTATTTTTCACTCTGACCTTGCGTTGGAATCCAATGATCTGATTATTCTTCCTAAAAAGCTTGCCTATGCCATTTTGGGGATGGATGAGAGCAAAGCAACCGATATTGTGGTTCACGTTGCCAATGTCAAAGAAATCCCGACGATTGTTCAAAAAATTACCACACGTTATCCGGATATGCGTGCAATCACGCAAGATGATATTCGGATCAGTTATCAGAATATTTTTGATTATAAAAGTGGTTTTTTCCTCGCCCTTTTCACTGTGTGTGCGTTTGCCTTTTTTATCATTGTTTACGATAAAACGAGTGGATTAAGTTCGGAAGAGAAGCGGGAAATTGGTATTTTAAAAGCAGTTGGCTGGAGCAGTGAGCATATTTTAAAAGAGAAGTTTTATGAGAGTTTCATTCTCTCCTTGAGCGCTTTTTTACTCAGCATCTCTTGCGCTCTTTTTTACGTTTATGCCCTTCAAGCACCTCTTTTACGCAATATTTTTATGGGTTATTCTGAGCTTAAACCTGCTTTTTTGCTTCCCTTTAGTTTCAATTTCTCAATGGTGGTTCTGCTCTTTTTACTCAGTGTGCCCATTTACATAGCAGCGACCTTAATTCCTTCATGGCGCACGTCAACATTGGATGCGGATGAGGTGATGCGATGATTTTTCTTAAAGATGTTTGTAAAAGCTTTGTTCAAGGCGATGAAACGATTGATGCGCTTGCCAATATCTCTTTACATGTAAAGCGTGGAGAGTGTGTGGTTCTTAAAGGAATGAGTGGAAGTGGAAAGAGCACGTTGCTCAGCCTTATCGCAGGACTTGCTCAACCAAACAGTGGCGAAGTCAGTGTCGATGGCAGGGAAATTTCGAAATTGCCTGAGCTGTTTAGCGCACAACTGCGTCGTCAAAAGATCGGGTTTATCTTTCAGAAATTTCATCTTATCCCCCACCTCAGTGCCCTTGAAAACGTGATAGCGCCGCTTATCCCTGAAAATCTTTCCCTTTCGCGTTTGGATGAAAAAGCCAAAAGTGCGATGGAGCAGTGTGGCATAGCGCACAAGGCACAGATGCGGGTCAACCGTCTCTCCGGAGGCGAGCAACAGCGCGTGGCGATTGCACGTGCTTTGGTCAATGAACCTCTGCTTATTTTAGCGGATGAGCCAACGGCAAATTTGGATGAAAAACTCTCACGTGAACTCATCGCACAGTTTGAAAGACTGAAACGCCAAGGCATTACACAACTGATTGCAACGCATGATCCGCTCTTTTTTGATTTGGGATTTGTCGATCGTGTTCTTGAGATCAAAAATGGTGAATTTCTATGAGCTTAACGCCTGAAATTATCGCTCTTTTAACGCTGGATGCCATCTTCTGCTTTTTTGGACTGATCGCATGGGGTGTGGCATTTCGTATTGCTTTAAAATGGAACATGAAAGCGACCACTGCGTTGCAATACAGCCTCTGCAAGCAGAGTTATTTGGGTGCTATCATCATCAAGTACATTTTTATGCTCAAATTGCCACTGTTTGCCTTTTTTATCTACACGTGCGATAAACTCTCGTCGATCATTGCGGGAGCGATGTGTGCCGCAGGCGTGGTCAATTCGGTTGATTTTGGGCTTTACTTGACCGTATTTAAACTCCTCAATCTCTACTTTTTTGGATTTTGGTTACTGCTGCATTCTGCTGATATGAAGGATGAAACACTACCCTTTACGCGGCTTAAATTTGTTCTGTTTTTACTTTTTTCACTGCCTCTGTTTGCGGAAATTGCACTTGAAGTCTCTTTCTTCTCAAGCCTCAGCATTAGCAAAATCGTCAGCTGTTGTGGAACACTCTTCTCCGCGGCAAGTACATCGTATATCTCGTTGCTCTTTGAGGTGGATGAACGCATTTGGGTTGCCCTTTTTTACGGTTCTTTTGGTATGAGTATCGTAGCCTCTAAGCTCAAAAATAGAGGGCTTTTGATTGCCTCCAATGCTTTTTTCTTGATATTTGCGATCATCTCATTAATCATCTTTTTTAGCACCTACGTCTATGAACTTCCAACGCATCGGTGTCCATTTTGTCTGTTGCAAAAAGATTATTATTACGTCGGGTACGCGCTTTACACCTTTTTGTTTGCGGGAACTTTTTTGGGTATGGGTGGAGCGCTTCTTGCCTTGCTTTCTCGAAAAGCGGAAGTGCGTTTTATGAGCGCCTCTTTGGCGTTTAATACACTTTATGTGCTGATCATCTCCGCGTATCCGTTGATCTATGTGATACGCAATGGAGTCTGGTTATGAGACAAAAGATAGGTGTGATTGTACTGATACTCTTTCCCCTGCTTGCACTGTGTGGGCTCTTTTGGTTTTTACATGTAAAGCATCAACTTCCTACCCACATCACCAATAAAGAGAGAATGCCTCTCGAATTTAAAGACAATACGGTTACATGTGCACTGTGTGGCATGTACCTTGTGGGTAAAAAGCACACAGCCCAAATCATTACGTCTGATCTCAAAACACACTTTTTTGATGACATTGGGTGCGCTATTGTGTGGCTTAAAGAGCACAAAATAGAGCCCGAAACCATTACATTCTGGGTCTTTAGCCATGAAAGCAACCACTACATTGATGCACAAAAAGCTTCCTACACCTTTACGGAAGAGACACCGATGCTGTATGGTTTTGTAGCCTATGAGAGCCCAAAAGAGGGTATGATAGACTTTCAAGAGATGCGCCTTCGTATGCTCAGGGGTGAAACGATGAGCGATCCTAAAATACGACAACGATTAAAAGGACACTAAGATGAAAGTAGCGATCAGTGGAGCGAGCGGTTTTGTTGCCAATGCCTTGAAAGGGAAGTTTCCTGAGTATGTTGTGCTTGAGCGCAACGATAATGTCGAAGCGATCATGCTCAAACTCAAAGGCGTTGAGGCTGTTTTTAATTTAGCAGGTGCACCCATCGTTGCCAGATGGAATGAGGCGTATAAAAAAGTGTTGTACACAAGCCGCATTGAGACAACCAAAAAATTGGTTGAGGCAATCAATCAAAGTGACGTGAAGCATTTTATCTCAACTTCTGCGGTGGGGATTTATCCTAACGGACTACCGTGTGATGAAACGACAACGCAATTAGGTGAGGATTTTTTAGGAAATTTAGCGCGTGATTGGGAGCGTGAGGCACAAAAGTGCATTAAGCCGACAACCATTTTACGTTTTGGGGTGGTTTTGGGTCGTGATGGAGGAGCACTTGAAAAGATGCTGCCTGCCTTTAAGTTAGGGCTCGGGGGCATTATTGGTGATGGAAAGATGATGACCAGTTGGATTGACATTGATGATCTGGTTTCCATCTATGCGTTTGTGCTAGAGCACCATTTGGAAGGTATCTTTAATGCAACAGCGCCATACCCATTGAGCAATATAGATTTTACAAGAATACTGGGTCAAGTCTTGCATCGCCCCACCTTTTTCCCCATTCCTTCCTTCATCATTAAAATGCTCTTTGGTGAGGGCTCTACCGTGTTACTCGACAGTAAAGAAGCGTATCCTAAAGCACTTTTAAACCAAGGGTTTGCCTTTGCTTACCCTGATTTAGAAAGTTCTCTTCGCAAAATTCTCGCTTAACGTTTTTCCAAAAAAAGCCTGATGCCAAGCGCAATCATGATAACGCCTGAGATGGCATCCAGGCTTTGACGGACACTCTTTTTGGTGATAAAACTATTGGCAGAGACGATCGTGTAGATGAGAAGTCCAAGCCAAATCGTAGCAATGACAAAATGAATTAAGGCTAAAAAAAGCGATTGGGCAAGGGCTGAGTGCTCATGTGAGATAAATTGTGGTAAAAATGCCATGTAAAAAATAACAGCTTTTGGGTTGAGTACATTGGACAAAAAGCCTTCTTGAAGTGAAATCCAAAAGGAAAACGGCTTTTTCTCGACAGCTTTTTGGTGCATTTTTTTGGCATTCCAAAACGATTTGAAGGAGTGAAATCCCAGCCAAAGAAGATAGAGTGCGCCGATTGTTTTAAGAAGTGTAAATGCCGTAGCCGAATAGAGCAAAATCGCTGAAATCCCTATGGCAGACAGAGTTGCGTGCACAAACAACCCCAAACAAATCCCCAAACTTGAGACCAATCCATCCTTTGCACCCCCTCGCAATGTGTTACGAATAACAATCATTGTATCGGCTCCTGGTGTCATTGTCAGTAGGGTAATTGCAATTAAAAATGTCCAAAGCTCGAGTGGCATCATCTTTCCTTTTAGGGTTACATGTAAAATTTTGAATCTATAAAAAGCCCTATTTAAGGACTTAAAAATGAGTTTATTTTAAATATTTTGAAATTTTACAGCAAGAGGGCTAAAAAGATATTGACTTCTTATTTGAAAACGGTTATCATTTCAATAAACAAAAAGAGGTGATCGATGTCCGAAGCGCATTCAACCCTAACCGAAATCAGCCAACGTTTTGACAGTGAAGATTTGGCACTGCTTGCCAAACATCCGGATCTTCACTTTACGATCAACAATTATGAGCTCTTTTCGCATCATGTCTTTAGCCGTGTGAAGCGTCAAAACCCTGATAAAGCCGTCACGCAAGAGGCAGCGCGCATTGTGATTCAAAGCGATGAGAGTGCAGAGGCATTGCATCTTTACCCCACATGGAAAATGATCGAAGAACGTGTTGATATTGAGGCATTTGAAGAGATCAGTTGTGCGATAGAGAGGCTTGAATCACACGAATGCAAGCACATCTACCTGCTTTTCCCGAGGAGTGCCAATTTTAGAAAACATGTACCCATTCGCAGTCCAAGACTCGACGCGCTCGGGATCGAATACACCCTAAAATTAGTCCCTTATACCATCTATTAAATCTTACAAAGGAGAAATGAGTTTATGAAAACAGCGGTCTTTTATGGAAGCACCAATGGCAATACTGCCGATGCGGCTTTAAAAATCAAAAAAGAGTTAAATGCGGATATCTACGATGTCGGCAAGTTGAAAAACAGCGATGAGCTTGAGAGCTATGAGATGCTTATTCTTGGTACTTCTACATGGTATGATGGTGATTTGCAAGATGATTGGGATAGTTTTTTAACGCATCTTAAATCGGCCAATCTCAACGGTAAAATCGTTGCTCTGTTTGGTCTTGGCGATCAAGAGGGTTATGGCAGCGAATTTGTCAATGGTATGCGTTTGATTTACGATGTTGCGCTCGAACAAGGAGCCAAAGTAATCGGTTCATGGCCGATTGATGGGTACTCTTTTGAGAGTTCTAACTCGGTGATCGATGGTAAATTTATAGGACTTGCCCTTGATGAAGAGAACCAAAGCGATCTTACCAAGAGTCGTATTGAATCATGGTGCGCTCAGTTGGAAAATGCATTAAAGGCAAGTGCATGAGTGCGTCTGAAATTATCACCTCTAAGCCCAATAGTAGGCTCTTAAGTGCGAAGTCGAAAAATGGCAAACAACCTGAAGAAAGCAGTCAAAAAAGTGCGAAGGAACGCCTGCTTTTTAGTAAGTGTACGTGCTAAACTCATATGCAAAGGGCTCTTAAAATAGAGCCCTTTAAACGTTTTGTAAGAACGCTATTCTTGAACAACAACTTTATAAGCGTAGTAAAAATCTGCATCATACCCATCAATTTTACACTTAATCGGCTCTTTACATGTAAGCCACTCTTTTTTAATAATTAGTGCAACATACATCTCCGCATCGTAGAGACGTAGTTCGTATTTTTTAAATTTTGGTTTAGGAATGGCAAAGGTGTAGATAAGCTTTTTATTTTCAAAAGAAGCCCCAAATTCACTGACGCGCTTGAGATCAAACTCATCAGTACCATCAGACATATGGATAAAATAGCTGTACGGTGCGAGCGTTTTAAAGTGATCTTTTTCCATAAACGCGACCTCGTCAGGATCAAGCTTTTTATCTTTATTTTTATCGTAATCGTCCATGAGCATTGCTGAGCTCATCTCGTCAAAACTCCACGTAAAAACGATTTTTTCAGGCAGAACTTGCACTTTGGTATCAATAAAAACATGCGGGTGTGCATACACAAAGGTGCTTATACAACAGGCGTAAAATAAGAGGCGAAAAAACACACGGGCTCCTTAGGCAATCAGTAGAATAAAGCCAAGCAACAGCATAATGCCAAGGCTGATGCTCTCACTGTAGATGAGAATTTTTGGGCTTTTGGTTTGAAAACGATTTTTGGTAAAAACGGTTGCTATGGCGGTGAGGGCGATCACACTGCTCATCCCTAAACTCATGCTAAGTGCGGCTAAAAAACCTAAGAGATAGGCTCCTGTGTTAAGGGCAAAAATAAAGATGGTGATGGTTCCAGGACACGGAATAACTCCAGCACTTAGCACTACGCCCCAGTCGGTACTTTGCGACTTTGGTGAGCAGGCAGAACAGTTACATGTAAAAGGGTGCTTTGAAAAAGTGACGATGGTAGGTGTGCGTTTAAAGGCATTAAGTGCTCGAATTTTCTGATACCCTAAATACCCAGCAATGCCAATAATAATCACAGCAGAGAGTTTGGTTGCGTAGTAGGTGACATTGGTAAAAAAAGCGTTAAAAAAGAGATCAAAGAGTGCGTAAATGACAAGGGTGAGCAAAAATGCTGCGAAGGTGTGCACAATGCCAATGAGTCCTGCCATACTGATCGCTTTGGTGTAGTGATGTTTGGAAGCAAAGAGGTAGGAGCTTACGAGTGCTTTTCCGTGCCCTGGACCTGCGGCATGAAGCAGCCCATATAAAAATGAGGTTCCTAAAAACAGAGCGTAGGCAAGCACTGTGCCTTTTTCTTTGAGAGCATTGATTGCTTCTTGAATACTCTGTTGCATATGTGCCAAGCGTGATTGCAGCCAAGAGAGGGAGGTGGGGAGTGCTTTGGGTTCCTCCACTATGGGAGGTGTGATGGTTTCATTAGACGGTGCTATCGGTTCTGCACTGACATGAGGTGTCTCACCTGTTGTGATTTTGGTAAAAGCGATGTGATTAAAAAGGTTGAACTCCATTGAAAAAGGTTTTTCAATCGTATGTGTAACGCTATGCACTAAAAATTTAAAATACTCCTCTTTATCTTCGATAACAAAGGAGAGTTCATCTCCTACGAAAACGTCTTGATTCACAAGGGTTGTGAAGCGAAAATGAAGCGTTTCACCTTCTTGCCAGAAAGCTTTTTTTTGCACATGGATAGGAATTTTTTTAACATCCCCTTGGGCATCTTGAGCACGGACATACTCGATGCTGGTCAGGTAGTTTTTCTTGGAAATGTAGTTTTCTAAAATGATTCGAATACGCTCTAATTCATTAGGATCGAGCTTTTTATTGTGGTTCTCATCGTAGCGCTCTAAGAGCGAGTTGATGAAATCTTGGCTAAATATCCAGTCAAACGTAATGGTCTCTATCTTTGCAGGCGTTCCTTCCATGTCAATCACCACGGTAGCCGAAGGGGTGTAGAGTGCGCAGAGTGCACACGCACTGAGGTGAAGAGGAAGCATGCAAAGCCAAAAAGCAAAGAGAAGTTTTTTCAACATCGATTAAAAAGCTCGTGTGGACATAGGATTGAGTAAAAACCAAATGCCCAGTGCAATGACACATAAAACACCGATGAGGCGTAAAACCCAGAACCAACGTGGGTGTTTAATCGGGCGCAATTTTTGAATGCTGTTTACGAGTAGTCCTGCGAGTGAGATGGTAAGTCCCATACCCAGACTCATAAAAATAGCTGCGATGATGCCGATGCCGATGTGTCCTAAGGTGATCGCGAAAAAACAGACGGTAATCACACCAGGGCAGGGGACAATACCGGCTAAGACAACTACCCCAAAACGGCTTTTGTGCGGACGAATGCTCTCTTGGGTAATGTTGCGTGAGCGCCACACTTCATACAGTAGCCAACAGCCCATCAAAACAATGAGTCCACCGGATATCTGAAATAATGGGGGATTGACCTGACGAAAAAGTTTCATGGCACTGATCTGAATAAGATAGGTCGCGGCTAGTGTCACCACAAGGGCAGAAAGTGCATGGACAATGGCGATAAAAAAGCCTATTTGAAACACATGAAGCCGTTTGGCAGGGTTGGCTAAAAGGTAGCCTGCCACCAGCGCCTTTCCATGTCCTGGGCCTATGGCATGCACAACACCATACCCAAAAGAGAGAGCAAAAATAAGCAGCATTGGCATGAGGTTACCCTCATCAATGGCTCTAAAATGAGAAGAGAGCTCGGTATTAAAATAACGATTGGCTTCGGCAAACGTCATGGCGATAGATGAAAGCATGATGGACTCCAATAAAATACATGCGAAATTGTATCGAAGCCTCCTTATAAAGAAGATAAATACAACTAAGTTGCAACTACCTCGGTGCGTACATGATAATGGCAACGCCAAGAAGTGCTACAGCTCCACCCATTAGATCAAAACGATCGGGCATAATGCCATCAATCGCCCATCCCCATAGCAGTGAAAGCGCAATAAAAACACCGCCATACGCGGCATAAACCCGTCCAAAGTTTGCCGGTTGTAGTGTGGGAATCACACCGTAAAGCACTAAAATCAGGGCGCCTATAAGAGCGTAGTGAATGCCTTTCCCCTCTCTCAACCAAAGCCAGATGAGATAACCGCCACCAATTTCAAAAACACCTGCAAGCAGAAAATAGCCCAGTGATTTTACATACTCCATGCGATGCCTTTAATTTTAGCTGCATTATAGCGCGATTATAAAATGATAACAAATATCAAATTTACATAGAATTAAGCTAACTTACTCTATTATTTCAATAACAATTATCAAAAAGGAGAAGTTATGTCAGCGGTTCTTGTCATAGGTGGAGATAAAATTGATTCAATAACGTCTGTTTTGCAAGATTTCTCTTTCGAGAAAGTCACGCATTGGGATGCTAGAAACCCTTCCGTGGTTAAAAAAGAGATTCCTCACGATGTCACATTAGTGATTATGCTTACCAACTTTTTGAATCACAATGCCATGAATAAATTTAAAAACGAAGCGAAGCGCAAAGCAATAGAGTTTATCTGTGCGAAACGAAGTGAAAGTTCCGTTTTTTGTGAACTCTGTAAAAAATACAATCCAAATGGCGGGTGTATTTTAGAAAAATAGGGATTTAAGAGGAGCCATAACGTGCATTATGGCTTCTGTTAAGCTCTTTCCAAAGGTCTTACGATGTCTTTTTCTTCTTTCTCTCACGAACGACTCCTCAATTATGATGATATCTGTACCATTATCAATCAACAAAATTTCTGGGTGGAGTATGAGCCTATTATCGATATGAAAAAAGGCGATATCTTTGGCTATGAAGCACTTGCGCGTTTTGTTATTGAAGGGAAGCAGATTCCTCCCACCCCAATCCTTGAAGTAGCGCATGAAAAGAGCGAACTTTTCTTTCATTTGGAAAGAGCACTTAAAATCATGCAATTAGCCCATCGTCCTTTGGATGGTGGCATGCTTTTTGTCAATATAGACCCTCATAATTTTAGCGATAGCGATAAAATTCGTTATTGGCATACGCTCTTTCGAGATATTCAAAACCTCTGCATTGAAGTCACCGAAAATACAGGTGATATGCAGGTCTCTCTTCTTTGTTACTGTTTAGATGAAATTCAAAAAAGCGGGATTCCGATCGCACAAGATGATATAGGCAACGATCTAAAACCTTTTTGTTTTGACCTTACCAAACGTGCACAGTTTTTAAAATTTGATCGCACATGGCTTTTAAAAATTAGAGCATGTGCTGATTATCAAGAGATACTTAAAGGCTTTTTAGCTTTTGGAAAAGCGCAAGGGAAAAAGAGCATCCTTGAAGGTATTGAAACCGAAGAAGATTTTGCGATAGCAAAGGCTTTAGGGGTTGATTTTGTCCAAGGGTATATCTTTAAACATCTCAATATCAGTAATCAAAAAATATCAGTAAAAGGTTAAATACGTATGCAAAAAGTGTATTTATCTCTCATGCTTCTCGTGATATTCGCACACGCTTCTTCCAATGATTTTGTGATGGAGATTATTCAAAATGATTTAGAAAAAGCACTCAACCTTTATAAAATAGGTGATGCCAAACATGCCAAAGAAGAGCTCAAATTTGCACTCTACCATGGTTATCGAAATTCTGGGCTCAAAAGCCAAATCGAAAAAGAGCGCTCTTTTGAAGTGGCAAATGCGATCGAAGAGAAGTTTTTAAGCCTTGAACTGCTGATAGAAAAGCCACATCAACTGACTCTCATTGGCGCTGAGATGGAGACGTTGCAAGAGAGTATTCGTCATATTTTACCCACACTCTCCCCTTTAACAAAACGTGCAACAGTGAAGAATTGGTATCTGGTCACGCAAGAGATTAATGAGGCTCTTTTGAGTGCCATTGCACTGTATCAACAAAAAGAGCTTAAACAAGCGACTTCTAAAGTGCAATCGGTTTATTTTGATATTTTTGAAAATAGCGGTATGGAAGAGGCTATTTTAGTGATGAGCGAAGATCGTAAGCTCAAAGCCGAACAGCGCTTTAGAGTGCTCTCTGAGATGATGAAAAAAGGTGAAACTTCCACGGCGCTTACACATTATACCCAAGAGATTGAGGCTGATTTGAACGATCTCTCTTCCAAGCTGACACCCAAAGAGCTCTCTTCAACACGCAGTGTTTCTCATCAAAGGCACATTCCGCTTTTGCAATGGCTGATGAGCGCTCTTTTTTTACTGATTCCCACAGGTGGATGGTTTTTACTGAAAAAACAGAGGAATAGGGATTGAGAAAAAAGGCATTATGGCTGATTGTTGCAATTGCCCTTCCTTTACTCGCGTTACTGCTGATCTTTTTAGCACAAAATATCGAAAAATACAACAACCTTGAGCAGATGTGGGCACGCAATGAAGCGTTTCGCGCATTTTACATGTTGAAAGAATTTTGGGATGAAAAGAAGGTTGATCTTAAAAATAGCACTATCACTCACTTCGATGTAGTGATTGATTCAAAACAGAGTGACGACGCGATGAACATCGACACAGATTTACTAGCTTCAACACTTCAAAAGGAGCCTTTTGCGCTTCTTAATGTTCAAAACGATGCGAGAAAATTCGCCCTTTTTACCCTTATTGGATCAGCTCAAGCACCGCTTTATGGCGGTAAAATCTTTTTTGTCGATGAAGTGTTAGCCAAACGTTTTAGCGAATCGCTTCAAGGAAGTGTGCAGTTTGTAACCTTTGATACGTCGTTATCTTTGCCTTCATCGACGCTCTTTTTTGAAGACCGTGAGCAGCAGTATTGGACGCACAAAAGTGGTAGTTTTACCGATATTTATATCCCTTTTACGACATCGCTCTACGTAAAAGTGACATTTGATCGTGGGATTTTTGCTTTTATGAAAGAGGATTTGTACAAAAGTATGGCCTATTTCATCTCGATTTTAGCGATTATTTTGGCTCTTTTTTACGTCCTACTGGACCGTTTGGTCCTTTCAACGATTCGGCATATTTCACAACAGATTCAAACCCTCAAATCCAGCCCCAATAATCTGAGCTTGAGGATTACATGTAAAAGCAACGATGAGCTTGGCACAATGGTTTTATGGATCAATGCCATGCTTGGTGAGATTGAAACATACCAGAAAAAAGAGTTGGGGGCGAAAGAGGCACTTTTGGAAGAGGAGCGTAATTTTTTACAAACGATTATTGACTCTTGGCAACACGCGCTTTTGGTGATTGACCACGAAAAAATTCTCAAAGTGAATGACGCGTTTAAAAAGATATTTGGAAGTTCCATTGAGCGACGTAGCGCGCAACAAGAAGCGCTATTTGCGCCATTGCTCCATGCTCAGAACCACGAAACAATTAAGATTAGCCTTTTGGAACGCCCTTTTTTCTTTATTATCAACACCAAGCCACTCTTTCAAAATAAACGCCTCATTACGCTGACGGATGTTTCAAGTTTCAATGAACAGCTCCAAACGCTTCAAAAAAAGGCGATGCTCGATCCTTTGACCTCGCTTCTCAATCGCAGCGGTATCTTAACGCTGCTAGAAGAGAAGTTTCACTCTCATGTGCAAGGACTTTTACTGTTTGATCTGGATCATTTCAAGCGAATCAATGACACGTATGGGCATCCCATTGGTGATAAAGTTTTGAAAGCGTTTTCAAATGTTTTAACCCACAATGCTCGAGGAACAGACTTGATCGGACGAATCGGTGGCGAAGAGTTTGTGATGATCCTCGCATGCGAAACGCTCGAACAGCTCAAAGCAAGTGCGGAAAAATTTCGTATCAAAGTGGAAGCCTTACCTCTGTACGACACGCAAGGTGAACCTTTTTCGCTTACCGTCAGCATCGGTGGCGTCTTCAATAAAACGGGAGCCACTTTTGAAAGTCTCTACGAAAAAGCAGACCAAAATCTTTACGAAGCCAAACGAAAAGGAAGAAATCAGAGTGTCGTCTCGTAAGTTTTGTGAGAACTTTAAGCTTTTTCCGTTTACATGTAAAACGATTTTGTGTTAGAACTGGCGGATGTTGATGTGACATAAAACGAGGCTAAAAGCAACATTTAAAAGAGTGTTTTTATGGATAAGAAGAAAAAATTATGCTGTTACATTTGATAAGAATTATTGATTTCATGGTAAATTAAGCTCAAAAAGTCTAACATTCTGATAATGGTTATTACAAAATAGAGGTCCGATGGAAAATATTAAACTTGCCGTAGATTACGGTGCACTTGGGATTTTGCTCTTCATGAGCATTTTGGTTTTAGGGTATGCGCTTGAACGCTTTCTCTTTTTTAGAACGTTACATGTAAAAAGTTATGAGAGTAAAAACAGGCTTGAGCGTGATGTTTCAAAGAACTTGACGATCATCTCATTGATTGGTTCAAATGCCCCTTATGTCGGGCTTTTGGGAACCGTTGGTGGCATCATGGTGGTCTTTTACGAGATTGGCATTAGCGGTGGAGCACTCGATACGTCTAAAGTCATCGTAGGTCTTGCGCTAGCACTAAAAGTAACGGCAGCGGGGCTCATCGTAGCGATTCCGTCAACGATGATTTACGGTGGATTTCTACGCAAAGTGGATTTAGCAGTGAGTGAGTGGGAAGATGAGAGCATTAAAAAGAGTTGAGGGGATCAATGTCGTCCCACTCATCGACATTATGCTGGTACTTCTCACGATTGTTATGACGGTCTCATCGTTCATTGCCCTTGGCAAAATTGAGATATCTCTTCCCCAAGCGACTAACTTTAGCAAAGTGGAGCCTAAATTTTATGAGATTGGCATCACAGCCGATCATCAGTTTTTTATCAATAATGAGTTTACCCCCAGAGATGAGCTTTCAACCAAGTTTGATAGCTTAACCAAAGAAGATTCTGTGGCCATCAGTGCCGATAAAATGGCAGCCTATGAAGATTTTATCTACGTGATTGATCTGTTAAAAGCCAAAGATATCGAGAAAATCGGGATGGTTGTCAATAAAAATGAGTAGTTATTGTGGCGAAATAAAGCGTTAAAGGAGAAGCGATGTCTTACCAAACCTATGCGGTAACAAAAACCTATGAAGGAAGAGCACTGAGCTTTTCAATTCTTTTACATGTCAGTGTTATTGGGTTTTACCTTCTCTTCTTACACCAAAAACCACTCGAGATGATTCCCTCTAAAACAGTGGTTTTGGAGATATCAAATATTGAGCGTATGGCTCCAAAACCACCTGAGCCTACACCTCCAGAACCGGTGCAAGAGGTGAAAAAAGTTGAGCCGATCAAACCGGTTGAGAAAGTCAAGCCGCTTCCTAAACCGATTGTGAAAAAAGAGGTGGTGAATCCTGAACCTATTCGTGAAGAGGTCGTTCAACCGGTTGAGGCGGTCAAACCCGTCGTTGCACCCCAAGAGGTGGCGCCCATTACCCCAACGTCTACCAATGCTGAGCCGTATGAGCGTACCGATTTTGAGATTATACGTGACAAAGTGTTGTCGCGCCTTGTCTATCCAAGTGTGGCACGCCGTATGGGTTGGAATGGTGTAGTACAGGTTGCTTTGGTCATCAATACCGATGGCAGATTGGTCAGCGCAACCATTCACCAAAGCTCAGGCAGAGCTCTTTTGGATGATGCAGCCCTTGAAGCGGCACTCAAGCTTAAAGGCGATCAACTTCCTAAACCTAACAGTCTCAGTACGGTTATTTTGCCCATAGCGTTTAAACTGAAATAACAGCCGAGTTTTAGAAAATTTACAGTGCAGTGTGTACCAAATGAGATTTTGATACGATTTCTTCATACTATGATAACGAATATCATTTGAAATAAAGGATTCGTATGTCTATGGTAAATAGTGTGTATAAGCTCAGTGTGGTTGCATCTTTGAGCTTATTTCCAATCGTGGTATTCGCTGATCAAAACAGCACCGTTGAGCTTTCAGAAGTGACGGTTACGGGTGAAAAAATAGATCGCTCTTTGCATGAGACAACAACGGCTATTACCGTTGTTAAAGGTGATAGCATTGATGCTTCTGAGACAAGGTCAGCCTATGATGTGGCTTCGCAGGTTCCCAATATGATCAACAACCCTGCGGATATTCCTGTTATCAGGGGTGTTACAGGCATTGGTGCTGCAACAGGAGGAATGGCTTTGATGTCAGGGGCACGCCCGCGTGTGAGTACGAGTGTGGATGGCTTAAGCGAGAGCTGGAGCGGTCAACGCTATATGGATGTTGGAACGTGGGATGTTGAGCAAGTGGAGGTTTTAAGAGGCCCTCAATCGACAACGCAAGGGCGTAATAGCATCGGTGGAGCGGTGGTTATTAACACCAAAGATCCCACGTTTGAGAGTGAGGGGGCGGTTCGTTTAGGGTATGAAAACAGCGAAGATAAAGCAACGCTTGCTGCGATGATTTCAGGTCCTTTGGTTGCAGATGAATTGGCGATGAGGCTCAGTGCACAAGGAACAAAAGGACATGGCTATATCGACTATCAAGGCGCAAATGCGTTTGATCCTTCTGAAATGAAGCAAGGCAATGTCCGTGCTAAACTGCTTTGGATTCCTAAAGATATCGAGGGGTTAATTGCTAAGGTAACGGTTTCGCACCGCCAATACGAAGGAGAGTTCCTGAATCTTGTCAATGGAAAAGACTTCTATGCTTACAATTATAAAGCAAGCAGCAGTGCAAATGCCCGCTATGGCGATGCTACAAGTGATATGGTGAGCACGGATGTTGAGTATGCCATTAATGATGCCCTCAAAATGTATATTCTAGTAGGGCACAGTGAAAATGAGACGAAATTTAAGCAGTCGCCAACCACCCTTACCATGGATTTGGATGAAAAAAGCAATACCGTAGAGACCCGTTTTGTTTACGATCCACGTGGCGGATTGTTCAGCAGTATGGTAGGGCTTTACTATTACAATCGCACCCAAGATCTTGTCGTCAAACCGGATAGTTACACAGGGGATGATGAGATTAATACTGTGGCGCTCTTTACTGAACATACGTTACATGTAACCGATGCTCTCGATTTTATCCTAGGAGGGAGGGTTGAGCGCGAAAGTCAAGAGCGTAATGTGTTGATTAAGCCAAGTAATCTTGCCAAAGGTCGAGTATTAACCGATGAAGCTGAAACGCTTTTCCTCCCCAAAGCAGGTGTCATTTATAAGTTCAATCCTGACCACAACATTGGCTTTACCGTGCGAAAAGGCTACAGCCCTGGTGGTGGTGCGGTTGATACAACGACAACACCCGCTGCGTATTATGAGTACGATAAAGAAGAGGTTACTACGTATGAAGTTAGTACGCGTTCACTTTTTTTAGACAAATCACTGGCGTTTAATACCAATCTTTTTTACAATGAATACGATGGCTACCAAGCGCTCTCTTCGGCAAACCGCTTTACCAACATCCATGAAGGTGAGAGCTACGGGTTTGAAGCGGAGCTAAGATACCAAGTTTCAGAGATGTTAGAGGTTTTCAGTGGCATCGGTCTGTTGCATACGGAAGTAACGAAAAATGCAACGTATGTGGGCAATGAATTTAACTATGCACCGCATTTTACAAGCAATGTTGGTTTTAAACAGCACTTGAGTTCAGGCATCTTTTTTGGATCAGACCTGACGTATGTGGGTGAGTATTACTCCGATATTGACAACACAGAACTCTACAAAGCGGGTAAATATGTGCTCGTCAATATGAATGTAGGGTATGAGACCAAACATTATACGATTCGAACGTATGTTAAAAATGCATTTGATGAGGAAGCAGCTTATTTTGTTTCCAACAAAAATGGTGGTTCCGCCAATGTGGTGCAACCTCGCACCTTTGGCGTGACCTTTGATTATCGATTTTAGAGGAGAATAGATGCGTTTTTTTGCAATGCTAATAGGCTTAGGAATGGCTGCTTTTAGTGGTGATATGTCACTTCAAAGTCCAAGACTTCAGGCGTTAATGACGCATCTAGAACACGAGGGAGCAACCCAAAACTTTTGGGAGCAGATGGCATTGCAACAAACGCCTTTAGTGGAAGATATCGGCTTAGAAAATGAACGCTTAGTGACCTTTGTCTATCAAGGTGCGCGATCCAATGTCTATCTTCTCGGTGCCCCTTCAGGGGAGCATGATGCCTTGTACCGTTTAGGAAAAAGTGATGTGTGGTATCGCAGTTACGTGGTCAATAAACGCACAAGATTATCCTATCAGTTTAGTCCTGACATCAAAACAGACGATACTTCCCCTCTGGCTTTTCGCAAAGCGCTTCTTGAAACAGCACAAAGAGATCCTCTCAATTCAAAATCGTTAAGCGTTAAAATAGGCGAGATAGCGTTTGATAAGTCACTGATTGAACTTCCCGATGCGCCTTCTCAGCCTTGGCTCAAGGTACAAAATGTGCCTAAAGGGACGCTTGAGAAGCACGTGTTTCATAGCAAGGGTTTAAACAATGAGCGCGAAATTTACCTTTACCGTTCTGTTGGGTATCAAAGTGGTGATGCGGTTGTTGTGCTTTTTGATGCCGAATCTTATGCTTCCCATGTACCAACGCCCACGATTTTAGATAATTTAGTAGCCGCAAAAAAGTTGCCTCCAATCGCTGCCATTATCATCTCAAATCCAAGCAGTAAAACACGCTCACAAGAGCTTCCCCCCAATCTTGTATTTGCAGATTTTGTAGCGCATGAAGTGATGCCGTGGGCAAAAGAGCAGGGTGTTTTTGCCCCTGCGGCACAAACGGTTATAACAGGATCAAGTTACGGAGGGCTTGCATCGGCGTATATTGCCTATACGTATCCTGAAATTTTTGGCAATGTGTATGCCCAATCAGGCTCGTTTTGGTGGTCTAAAAAGGGCGATAAGGAACCCGAATGGCTGACGCGCTCTTACGCAAAAAGTGCGCGTCAGCCGATTCGGTTTTATCTTGAAGCGGGACTTTTTGAGGTGAGTCGCGCATGGCAAGTGAGTATCTTAGAATCCACACGTCATTTGAGAGATGTTTTAGAAGCCAAAGGCTATGACGTCACCTATCAAGAGTCGTACAGTGGGCATGACTATGCTCATTGGCGTGGTAGTTTAGCCGATGGATTAATCGCCCTTTTAAATCCTTTGGCAAAGGAGTAGTCAAAGCGGTGTTTGAACGCTACTACAAAGAGCTTGTTGGCTACTTTACACGTACCTTGAATGATGCGGAACATGCGAAAGATGTGGTGCAAGAGACCTATCTTCGCATCAGTGCGATGGGGGAGAGGGCGGACGCGGTGTTGGAACCGCGCGCTTTTTTGTACCAAACGGCTAAGCGCATCATTATTGATGAGTGGCGTAAAAACAGGCACTTTGATGCAGTAGAACTGCGTGAAGCGGAGCAGATTAGCACGGATTATGAAGAACCGTTGGAACATTTGCTCTCTTCCAATCGCATGAAAACGTTATACCAGACCATTAACGCTTTACCCCCTCGTGCGCAAGAAGCATTTAAGCTCCATAAATTTGAAGGTCATTCGCACAAAGAGATCGCTTTAAAAATGGGGATCAGTAAAAATGCGGTCGAAAAGCTCATTATGCGTGCTCTTCTTGCCTGCAAAAATTCTGTCGATGCGATGCACAAGGAGGACGCATGAGTCAAGCGTGGATTGATGAAATGGCTACTCTTTGGTTTGTGAAAGCACACGATCGTATGACGGATTCTGAGAAAAAAGAATTTGAAACATGGTTACATGTAAACCCAGCACATCACAAAGCCTACGCGCAGTTAGAAGCGTTATGGGGCGAACTTGATGGTCTTGCGCCTGTGCTCAATAGCGCCTGTACTCACACGAAAAAAAGATCGTGGTGGGGATACGTTGCGTGTGCGTGTGTTGTTGCCTTTTTTGCGCTGGGGGTTTTACAATGGAATAGCTCACACCGCCTTGAATTTGCACAAACGATGACAACGCCTGTGGGTGCAATTCGTGAGTATACCCTGAATGATGGCACGACACTCTTTCTTGACACCGATACCACCGTCAGTGTTGAATATTATAAGCAGAAGCGTTTGGTTCATTTACATCACGGGCAAATCGTTTTACATGTAAGCAAAGATGTCTCTCGTCCACTCTTTGTAGAGGCGAAAAATGTAGAAGTTCATGTGACAGGAACACGTTTTGAAGTTCGCAATGTCGATGATAACGTGCGCGTGAGTGTGGAAGAGGGGAGTGTCGATGTCTCTCACAAGCGTCTTGAAGATGGTACGGTTTTAAAATTGGCACGTTTGCATGCCAAAGATCAAATCACAATGGATGAGCGAGGGTTTGTTCTTTCTTCTTCCACTTTTTCCAATGACTCAATGGCGCCTTGGCGAAGTGGACGTTTGGTGTTTGATAAAACGCCTTTGAAAGAGGTGCTGTTTGAATTTGAGCGCTATGGGGCTAAAAAAACAGTCATTGCTTCTGCTGAGCTTGCGTCCATGCCGCTCTCAGGAAGTTTTGATATCGAGCGCTTTGGAAGTTTTTTAGAGCTCTTACCCAAAGTTTTACCGCTTAAAATTGTGAATGGTGGCGATAAAATCGTAATGGAAAGGCACTAAAATATAGATGTGAAGTATTTTTGATAATGAATGTCAGGTTATTAATTTATCTTACGTCTTCTCTTATATGAAAACTATTATCAAATAAGGAGAAAGACCCATTATGAAATTTCGCCATCTCTCGATTGCCTTAGCCACCGCTTTGAGCATGACTTCACCTCTCTTGGCGGAGAGTGCGCCCGCTTTACATGTAAACATCACATCACAGAGTTTAAGCTCTTCCCTTGGTGAATTTGCCAAGCAAGCAAAATTACAACTGATTGTAGATTCTAAGTTACTTGAAGGTAAAAAAGCACCTGCCTTGCAAGGTGATATGAGCCTTCCTGAAGCACTTTCAAAACTGCTCAAGGGCACGGGTTTGGAAGCAACGATTCAAGACGATAAGATGGTGATTAAAGCTAAAAATGAGGCGGAAGTCGCACTGGACGCGATTACTATTCATGCGGCACAAGCTCCAAGTGAAGAGACAAAATCCTATACGATAAGCCAATCAAAAAGCTCAACAGGCTTATCTCTCTCTTTACGTGATACCCCTCAATCCATGAGTGTCGTAACAAGAGAACGTATCGAAGATCAAAAATTAGAGTCTATGAATGATGTTGTCAACAGCGTTACGGGTTTAAGTGTTGAAGAGTTTGACAGTTCACGTTTTGTTTATTTTGCCAGAGGTTTTGAAATTAATGGTGTTCAAATAGATGGCCTTCCCAATGGTACGAAAGACAGCTGGGGCGATGGACGAGAGCAAATGGATACAATCATTTACGACCGAGTAGAGGTTGTGCGTGGTGCTACAGGGCTCTTAAATGGCACAGGCGATCCGTCTGCCTCTATCAATTTTGTGCGTAAACGCGCAGATAGCAAAACATTTAAGGGCAGCGTTGAAGCCAGTGCGGGTAGTTGGGATGATTACCGCGAGAGCGTCGATGTTTCAACCCCTGTCAATGAAAGTGGCAGTGTACGCGCAAGAGTAGTGGGAATGCATCAGCAAAGTAATTCGTACGTGGATCTTTTAAGTGATGAAAAAAATGTTTTTTACGGTGTTTTGGAAGCAGATTTGAGTGATAGCACCCTCTTTGATATCGGGATGAGTTACCAAGAAAATTCACCGCAAGGGAGTACCTGGGGTGGATTGCCTGCATGGTTTAGCAACGGTGTGCGAACAGACTGGGGATCTTCTAAAACAACAGCGGCTGATTGGACCTATTGGAATTCTACACAAGCGACCTACTTCACAGATTTAGAGCATACCTTTGCCAATAACGTGAAGATTAAAAGTGGGCTGAGTTATATGAAAAATACCTCAGATACAAAGCTTTTATATCTGTACAATGCTCCGGATATGAGCACAGGTTTAGGCCTTGACGCATGGCCTGCAAGTTATATGACCGATCGAAAACAATACGATGGCTATACCAATATCAGTGCACCTTTTACCCTTTTTGACCGTGAGCATGAGTTCATCGTAGGTGGACGTTACAGTCAACAAAAATTTTCAGCTCAGAACAAAGAGATTACCAGTTTTGATAGTGTTGGTAATTTTTATGATTGGGATGGCTCTTATGCTGAGCCTATTTGGGGCAATACCGTTTTTTATGAAACATATGAGAAAAAAGAGTTAGGTGCGTATACAGCGGTGCGTTTAAATATCACCGATCAACTCAAATTCATTTTAGGCAGTAGAGTAACCAACTGGCAAATTTCAGGGCTAACGGCGTCTTCACCCGATTCTTACCATTATGAGCACAATGGCGTGGTCGTTCCGTATGCAGGAGTTGTCTATGACCTTACTGAAAATTATTCCGTGTATGCAAGTTACGCTGACATCTTTAATCCACAATCAGAGCGTGATATTAATGGTAAGTATCTTGACCCACTTAGAGGTAAAACGTATGAAGTAGGTGTCAAAGGAGAGTTTTTTGATGGCGCTTTAAACAGCTCCGTAGCACTCTTTGAAATTCATCAAGATAACTTAGCTCAAGCAACAGGAAATTTTGTAACAGGAACCACCGCCGAAGTTGCGTATGAAGCTGTGAATGGAGCAAAAAGTCAAGGGTATGAGATTGATATTGCTGGAAAAATTTTACCGGATTGGGATGTGAGTCTTGGTTGGTCACAGTTTGTTGCGGAGGATTCTGAGGGCGAAGATGTTAACACCAACCATCCCCGTAAAACATTAAAACTTTTCACAAAATACAGGCTCCCAGGTGAGCTCAATAAACTCTCTGTGGGCGGGGGCGTTAATTGGGAGAGCCGACGTTATGTTGCAACAACGGATACCCTGAATCAAAACGTGATCTTACAGCAAGATCCTTACAGCATTGTCAATCTGATGGCGCGTTACGAGTTTACAAAACAGTTCTCAGGACAACTCAATGTTAATAACGTTTTTGACAAAGCGTACTACACACAGTTTGGTTTCTACAATCAACTATCCTATGGTGCACCTTTGAATGCAAAACTGTCGTTTAAATATACCTTTTAAGGAACACAATTCTAATGAAAAATAGCACTTTATCGTATGCCCTTATGATGGCATTGAGCCTTAGTTCACCGCTTTTAGCGAACAGTGAAAATTTTTTACATGTAAACATCGCGGAGCAGAGTTTGGGCACGGCACTTAACACATTTGCCACCCAATCAAAGCTTCAAATTATTGTTGATTCGCATCTCATCGAAGGCAAGAAAGCGTCTGCACTTCAAGGTGATATGAGCCTCAAAGAAGCATTGGATAGGCTCTTGCAAGGTTCGGGTCTTGAAGCGATCATGCACAAGGATAGTGTGATGATTCAAAAAATAACTGCCCAACACAGCAGTACCCTTGAAGCCATTGCTATCACTGCCAGTGCGGATGCTTCGGCTGAGGGTGTTATGCCCTCATACAACGGTGGGCAAGTGGCACGCGGTGGGAAAGTGGGTATTCTTGGCAACAAAGAGATGATGGAAACCCCTTTTGTCATTACTTCCTATACGAACGAATTAATTCAAGATCAACAAGCCAACAGTGTAGGGGATGTGCTCCTCAATGATCCCTCTGTTAGAGTTGCTAGAGGGTTTGGTAACTTCCAAGAGTCCTATTTTATGCGTGGCTTTTTACTCAGTTCTGACAATGTCGCCTATAACGGTCTTTACAGCTTACTTCCACGTCAGTACATCGCCGCAGAGCTCTTTGAACGTGTCGAAGTGCTTCGTGGTGCCTCTTCCTTTTTACTGGGAGCAACGCCGGGTGGCGATGGGCTAGGCGGTGCGATCAATCTTCTTCCTAAACGTGCCCCCAATGAATCTTTGGCACGGGTCAGTGTTGGCACAGAAAATGGAGAACAAGGCAGCACTTCCATTGATGTGGCTGAGCGCTTTGGCGAAGAGAAAAGTACGGGTATTCGCATCAATGCTGCGCATAAAGAGGGTGGAACAGGGGTGGATGCTGAAGATGTGGAGCTTAATTTAGTCATGATAGGATGGGATTATCGCAAGGATAACTTCAGACTCTCCGCTGACCTTGGACACCAAGAACATCGTCTTAAAGAGACCCGCACCAACGTGACACTCTCAGGAGTGACTTCCATTCCAACGGCGCCAAGCAACAGCAGTAACTGGGCACAGCCGTGGAGCTACTCGAATGAAAAAGATACTTTTGGCACCTTTCGAGGCGAATACGATTTTACCTCTACCCTCACAGGCTGGGTTGCGGCAGGCTTTCGTCACAGTGAAGAGGCAAACTCTTTAGCCAATCTTTATGTCACCAATAGCAATGGCAACGGGTATACCTATCGTTTTGATAACACACGCGAGGATGATGTCAAAACGGCAGAAACAGGGCTTCGTGGTAAGGCTGAAACGTTTGGAATCGGACACGATGTGGTTTTTTCTGCGAACTATTTTGAATTAGAGAAGAAAAATGCTTACAAAATGGACTATTACAACCGCTTAAGTACTAATATGTACACGCCAAGCTCTTACAGTGTTCCCGCGTGGAGTGGAAGTGAGTTTGGTGGCAATGACTTGGACGACCCTTCACTCTCAGGTCGCACACACTTAAGCAGTTATGCCCTTGGCGATACCCTTGCCTTTTGGGATAAAACCGTTTTAGTGACGCTGGGAGCGCGCTACCAAAAACTGAGTGATAAAGGATATGCCTATAACACAGGCATTTTAAGCACCGAGTACTCCAAAGAGCGCATCAGCCCTGTTTTGGGGGTTGTTTATAAAGTAACACCTGAGATTTCACTCTATGGCAATTACATAGAAGGACTCAGTCAAGGTGGCACGGCACCTTCTTCTGCACTGAATTATGGCGAGATTTTGAAGCCGTATGTTACCGAGCAAAAAGAGGTAGGTATCAAGTATGACAACCAAACCTTAGGAGGATCACTGGCTCTGTTTACCACCTCCAAACCAAGAGGTGTGACCAACAGTGCTGGCTATTATGTGGATGAAGGTGAAGATCGTCATAGGGGTGCTGAGCTTATGCTCTATGGTGAAGTGACGCAAGGGCTGAAACTTTTAGGCGGCATCACCGTATTAGATACGGAGCAAGTCTCGACAGGAAGTGCTACCACAGAGGGAAAGCGGGTCATTGGTGTACCTGAAAAGCAGGCGAATATTGGGGTAGATTGGAGTGTTCCAGGCATGAGTGGGCTCAGTTTTGATGCGCGTTTGATCGCGACAGGTGAAGTGTATGCCAACTCAACCAATACCTTAAGCGTTCCTGGATGGGAGCGTGTAGATGTTGGCGCTAAATACCTTATGGTGGTCGATAAACAACTCGTAACACTCAGAGCACGTGTGCTCAATGTGATGGATAACAACTACTGGGCATCCAGTGGTGGATTTGCGGAAAATGGCTACTTAGTTTTAGGTGCGCCTCGTACGTTTATGCTGAATGTCACGGTTGATTTTTAAAAAGAAAGTAGAAAATGAGAGAGAAAACAAGTTTAAAATGGCACAGTTATTTTGGCGTCATCATAGGGTTTTTTATTTTGATGGCGGCACTCAGTGGTTCCGTTATTGCGTTTTACCATACCTTAGATGCTAAGATCAATCCATGGCAAATTAGCAGTGTGCCTCTTCAACATGACACAGTCCCTACGGATCCTTTGGATCATATTAGGCAGATTGAAGCCAAAATGGCGGGGGCAAAAGTGAGTTGGATAAGCCTCTCGCTGAGCCATGAAAGCAGTTGGCACTACTTTTTAGCGCCAAAAAGTATGAAAAATCCTATTGAGAATAACGAAGTTTACGTTGATCCTTATTCGGGTGAGATTAAAGGGATGCGCTTATGGGGAAGTCTGAGCCAAGGTGTTACCAATCTTTTACCGTTCATCTATAAGATCCATTACGCTCTTGCATTGGGAAGTATTGGGACGATGCTTATGGGGTTTGCAGCACTTTTGTGGCTGGTTGTGCTTGTGTGTGGGCTTTGGATTACATTTCCACGCTGGAATGCTCAAAACTCCATCATCGCTTTTTTCACCCAATGGAAAAAGAGTTGGGCATGGCGTTTTAAAGGTAATTTTAGAACCAAAAATTATCTCTTGCACAAGGTTGCAGGGCTGTGGCTTTTACCTTTTTTAATTATCTTAGCGTGGTCATCGGTCTCGTTTAATTTGCATGAATTTCACGAGAAAGTTTTAGGTTCCATGCTACAGATGCAGAGTGAATATGACAAAATTAAAGAGCTTAAAAAACCACGCCTGCATCCCAAATTAACGTGGGCAGAAGCGCGAGAAACTGGGCGAGAATTGATGCAAGCATTAGCTACAAAAGAGGGCTTTACACTCGTGAATGAAAGCTCTCTTTCGTACAATAGCCTTAAAGGTATTTATACGTACAAAGTACAAAGTTCACGCGATATTGAGATCGATCATGGCGCGACCAGTGTCTATTTTGACGGTAACACGGGAGCGTATAAAGCCTCTTTCGTTCCGACGGGTAAAGCCAGTGGTGACACACTGAATGCATGGTTAGAAGGGTTACACAAAGGAAGCATCTGGGGCTTGCCACATCGCATTGTGCTTTCTCTTTTGGGGGTTATTACAGCATTGTTTGCCGTGAGCGGGTATTACTTATGGTGGAAAAGGAAAAAAACAGTCAAAAATGTGACGAAAAAATAGGCAGATGAGCGCCCAAAAATATACGCTAAAGAGACTATACTTTTACATCCTATACAAAGGGGAAAAATGAGTCTCTTTCTTTTAGCCAAAATTGTACATATTGCTTCTGCCATTTTCTTTATCGGTTGCGTCTATTTTCGTATCTTTATCTTGCCACGAGGGCGTTTAGCGTTAGACAGTGCCCAATTTGAAGCGTTGGAGAATGCCCTCTCTCCTCGCACGCGGTTGATTGGAAAAGTGAACAACACGCTTCTACTGTTAAGCGGAATTTTCTTAGCCTACCACTACTTTGAGCCAACGAATGTTCTTTTACATGTAAAGATGACATTTGGTCTTATTGTGATCGCGATGTTCTTTTGCGCACCGCTGATGATGCATCGTTTTAGGGGAGAGAAGAAACAAAAAATTAAGACCATGTACCATCACACAATGTTCGCATTGATGGTCTGTATCATTATTCTCTCCCAAATCATGTTTACACTTTAGGTGTCTAATGGGGCATTCTCTGGATTTAAAATGCGTATTAATCCATCCGAGAGTGCCACATCCCAACTAAAGTAGTCATGCCCTCCCATAAACTCTTCATAAAAAACAGCACTCTTTTTTGCATGTAATACGGTGCGTAAATGTCTATTTGATTCTAAGATATCAATGCTACTTTGTCCTGTCTCAAAGCGCCCTGCATAGAGGTAAAATGATACGGGAAGCGGGGTATTCTTTGCGAGTTCTCGCGTGAGCCACTGAGATTCCTCTTCGGTATCGGCTTTCCACCAAAAAGAGCCTGAGAGGCTTAAGACGTTTCCAAAAAGATCGGGATAGCGAAAAGCGGTGTAAGCAGATGCCAAGCCACCATAGCTTGAGCCACTTAAAATACTCTGTTGTGCCGTAACATTAGGTGTAATCGTTTGTTTAAACCAAGGAAGCAGTTCCTTTGCCATAAAATCAGCCAACAGAGGATTGCACGGTAACTCGAGAGCTCTGTTTTTATAACTTGGATTGCTGATAAAAACAGCAATCAGCGGCGGGATTTTTTTATCAGCAATCAGGTTGTCGAGCATGATAGGTGTTTGCACTTTGCTTTGATACTCTTTGCCATCAAAAAGAAATAATACAGGATAGTGATTCTCTTTTGAAAAACCTTTGGGGAGGTAGATATCAATATCGCGTTGATTGTTTAAAAGCTTACTGGCCACGGTATAGGATTTGATGATGCCGTGTGGTGCATCGTGTTCGTTTGACCACTCTTTATAGAGCGGATGCGGGAGCACTACGGTGGACATTTTGTGGAAGGTATCTTCGTTTTGAGTGTAGCGCATGGGTGTTTTGTTGAATGGGTCTGCTTGCAGTGTGGCTAGAATTGCAATACGACGCTCTCTGGGGGTACCGATGATCTGCGGGACATCGGGAGCCAGTTGATACGAGAGGCGTGTCCCTTTGGGAACGCGAAAACTCTTATACCAAATATCGTTTCCTATCATTTTGTTCATATATGCGATATCGCCGATGGGTGCACCCATGATTTGGACATTGTTGCGCGCACCTTGGTATACAAAGCTCAGAATATACGTGCCATCATCGTGCTCTTCAATCAGCGGTGTTCCCACACGTTTGATCTCTTCCCAAAAGGTTTTGGTATCCGAGATGCCTTGCATTTTTAAAAGCGTTGGGCTGATAAGCTCCTCTTGTGTCATAGGGTGTTGCTGTGGTTGAGCTGCACGTATTTCAAGATTACATGTAAACCTACTTTCATGCTCTAACGCCTCAATAACCAAAGCGTATCTCCCTTTTTTTAAAACCGTAAAAATGAAGCGTTCTTCTAGGGTGTAAGGTTCACTGAGTCTTCGAATGGGTGTTTTATCTTCATCGACCAATGTGATATGGTTAATCCTAGCAGAGGTTTTGTATTCACCGCTGACATAGTCATTGGCATTGAGTTCCAAAGGGATCGTAATCGTTTGGTACGAAGAGAGTGAGCGTTCAATTATCAAGGGTTGCGAAGCATACAATGCGTGCGTGAAGAGAGTGAAAAAGCCTAAAGAGAGCAGAGCTCTCTTTAGGTGGCAGATACGTTTAGTAGGTGTAAGCAAGCGTGACCCCTACATTGCGTGGTTCGCCATAATTAACATAAGGCTTAATCAAACTTCCGTAGTACTTTTTATCGCCGACGTTGTCAACATAGAGTGATGCCTTAAGGTTTTTAGTGAACTGATAACTAGCCATCAGATCTACAATCGAGTAGGCCTCTTGTTGGGCACTTCCATACCCTAGTTTGATGTAGGTATCGTTTTGCCATCGAATCGCAGCACCCAGTTTGAGGGCATTGATCGGTGAGTAGGTCAGCATCGCTTTGAGTGTTTCGGTTGGAATATAGGTTTGTGTCTCCGCCCCTTCTGAATCTTCGATCGAAAGTTTCGTATATCCGATGGATGCATTGATCTGTTGGGTTAATTTTCCTGCTACTTCCATCTCAAATCCTTTGGTAATGACACCATCTTCCAAGGTGTAATAAGACCTTCCGGTTCCATCACTCAATGTTCCAGCATAGCTAGCAACATTATCTTGAGACGTTTTAAACAGAGCAAACGAGGTGTTAAGTGCACTGTCAAACCATGATGATTTAACACCAAATTCTAAATTTTTACCCTCTTTAGGATCAATATATTGGCCATCTTTATCCAAGAAAGATTGTGGCGTAAAACTCGTCGTATAGCTTACATAAGAAGAGATATTATCGGTAAATTTATAGAGCAAAGATGCGTAGGGCGTCCAAACACCACTGTTTTTTGAGGTAACATCGCTGTCCCAATAACCATAGCCTCTCTTCTCAAAATTGGATACTTTGGTTCCAGCCAGCAAACTTAATTGATCCGTAAGATGATAGTTTGTAGCAATAAAGGCAGCCTTTTGCTCCTCTTTCCATTTGGCAAGTAGGGTGCGATCATCATAAACAGGTGTCACGGTAGAACCATCCCATGTCGAGAGGTCAATAACAGTTCCAGTATTCGTAAGATCATAATCTGATCTCTCCTTGGCGTCACGTTTTGCAATGTTGATGCCCATAACGGCTTCGTGCTCTCTTCCAAAGAGGTCGTATTTTCCATCCAGCGTGATATCAAAGAGATGCTCTTTGGTATCAAGAGTGTAATCTTGCAACCCATCGATTTTTAAAATACCTGAGTAAACCCATAGATTGATCAGTTCAGCATCTTGTTGGGTATCTTTATATTTATAGGTTGTTTTTAGGTTCCATCGATTGGAAAGAGGCGTCGTAAATTCAGTAAAAAACTCTGTTGTTTGAACATCTCTGTACGACCAATCACTCGCTGCGTTGGTTGAAACAGGATAGTTTTTACCATCAAAGGCAGGAATACCTCCCCATTGCGTGCCATTATTTTTATCACTGTAACGTGTGGCACCAAATGTCAAAAGTGAATCGTTCATGACATCAGCTTCGATCATACCCGAAACGATTGTTGAATCAGAAGAGTAGCGATCCAGATACGAATCACCACTCTCTTTCGCTGCGATCACTCTTCCTCGAATACTTTTAGAGTCATTTAACGCACCTGAAACATCGGTATCAATACGTTTGGTGTCCCATGAGCTGTAAGAGATTTTGCCCTCTGCTTCTGTTTGTGCGGTTGGTCTTTTGCGTATAAGATTGACGGTAGCTGAAGGATCACCATGGTTGCTGGAAAGTCCTGTTGCCCCTCTGGTTATCTCTATTCGATCGTAGAGACTCATATCAATATCGCCGTATTGATAGTCATAGGTGAGTGGCAAATTGACACCGTCTTCTAAAATATTGGTGATACCAAAGCCTCTGGATGTGAAGAGCGTTCGATCCGATTCCATCTTCTCTACGGTGACACCCGTTGTTGATTCCAGTGCTCTATTTATGGTCTTAAGATTGAAATCTTCCATTTGTTGTGCGGTCACAACGGAGGTACTTTGCGGTGTTTCCAAAGGGGATAAACTCATTTTTGTTGCCGTCGACATTCGAGGGGTGGTGTAGGAATCACTCATTTGGGTTACATCACTTTTTTCTGTAATGGTAATACCCTCTAGTTCTTGAGAACCACTGCTATTTTTGATCATCTCATCGGCGTAAGATGCATGGGCTAATAAAGCGATAGCGATAAAAGAGAGTTTAACTCTTTTGGACAATTCCATTTAAAATCCTTTTTTCTAATTGATAACGATAATTATATATGTATAATATCACACACATATCACAACCTGTTATTTAAAGAGTTTTTTGTGTAATTTTAAGTATTATTATCAATATTTTTACAAGGATCTGTATGTATAAAAATTATTTGATAGATAAAAATGAGATATCTATTCTTATAATTGAAGATGAAGCCGTGTTAGCATTGGGGTTGGAATATACTTTAAAATCGTTTGGTTACTCGGTTTTTGGAATTGAAAATAACTTGGAAGGTACGATCAAAAGCTTATCGAACGCTTTACCCGATATTGTGCTTGCTGACATCAAATTAAACACGCACGTCAGTGGTATTCACATCGCAAAATACATTTGGCAGACTCACAAAATTCCCATCGTTTTTTTAACATCGTATTGTGATGAGAAGACCATCAAAGAGGCAATGAGTTGCGAGCCGTATGGCTATTTGGTCAAGCCTTGCAAAGATGAGGAGCTCAATGCCATCATTCAAATGGCGCTCAATAAACACAACTATTTTTTTATGAATCAAGGTGCTTTAAATAATGATACCGTGATTTATTTTGAAAACGATGTGACCTACCATCGTGGAAAATCTGTTTTATATAAAAATGCAGTAGCTTTAAATTTAACAGGCAATGAGATAAAATTACTGGATTTACTCAGTGATTACCCAAATGAAGTTGTCTCTTTTGAGCGAATCAGTAGCTATATTTGGCGAGAAAGTATTTACGATCTTGGACGTTTAAGAACTCTGATTTATCGTTTAAAACAAAAAGTGGGTTTTACGATAGTTGAAAGTGTCTTTGAAGCTGGATACCGATTGAGTGTTAAATCTTAATGGCGCACGCTAAAACAATCCCCGTCAGTCTGAAAGTGGGTTTTTCATTTTTGATGATAGCCCTTTGTCTTCTGTCGATTATTTTTGTTCTTTTTATTCCCAATATCAATCACGTGCAGTATCAAAAAGCGATTGCGCAAACAACGCAAATTGTACGCTTGAGCAATCACCAAATCCTTTTGGTGGTCGATTATTTTAGAGAGTATCGAACGTTTGAAAAGGAAAAATCTAAAAAAGAGATCGAAACGATACTGGATAAAATCAAAATGCAATCAGAGATGGATGATGCTTACGGTGATGAAGCATTGCAGCGTGACTTAGCCTCAATTAATCGACGTTTTAATTGCAGTGTGAGCTCTTCTCATGAAGAAGATACCCCCATTTTTTTACCGCATGATAAGGTGAAAAGAGCGTTTGATTTTGAGCCGATTGCGCTCAATCAGTGGGAGAGTATAGATGATTCACGTAGTCTTTGCACTTCGCTGACCTATTTTCTCTATAAAACAAAAATCCATACCCATGAGATTCGACTCACCTGTCATTCGGAATTTGAAAACGGGTATAAAGATATTGAAAAAGATGTTAAAAAAATCGTGCAAGATGGCTTTGCGTTGAGCGAAAATATCCATAAAGGGAAAGTCTATCTGATGTGGATCAGTCAAACGATAGATGCGAGTGAACAGCACAAGCGGATGGATATGCTCCAAAACGATAACAATCAAGCCTATTGTATCAGTAAGATTTCTAATGTAAATGTTCCCCAAACGGGGGAGCTTAGTGTCAAAGAGATTCTTGACATTAACGATACAACCTATGTCAAACATACACTGGACGATCAGCCCACATTGACATGGATCAGTAAAATCTACAGCAATGATAAAGAGGTCTTTGTTTTTATGCTAAGCGCGTATGAAAAGGATTTCAAACAGCAGTTGGAAACACCGGTGATGAAGCTGGTGATGATCTCTATTGCGGCATTGCTTATTTCGATAGCGTTAGGCTATTTTCTATTTCGTAAGTGGATTAAAAAGATGGATATTCTATCCAGTACGGCTCGAAAGATATGCTTAGGTGAGCTGAATCTTCGAAGTCATATTTGTGGAAAAGATGACATTGGGATTTTAGGTGTTGCGTTTGATTCGATGCTCGATAGCTTAGAAGATAACCTTAAAAATCTTGATTTAAAAGTGCAAGAGCGAACACTTGCCCTTGAGGAGTCTCTCAAAATCAAAGAGGTTCTGCTCAAAGAGATTCACCATCGTGTTAAAAACAACCTCTCTTTGACGATTAATTTTATTAAATTGCTGAGGTATAAAATCGAGAATAAAGAGATCCAAACCCTTTTGAGTGATATGGAAAATCGCATTTATACCATGTCGTTGCTCCATACTAAATTGTATGAATCTGAAAATTTAGATTCGATTGATATGGAAAAATACATCAAAGAGCTGAGTCTGGATATTGCTCAAAGTTATGGCATTTCCAAACAGATTGATCTTTCACTGCACATCGAGAAGATATTTTTTACAATGGATGATGCCTTACCGTGTGGATTAATCGTCAATGAGTGTTTAACCAATGCGTTTAAACATGCGTTTGACGGGGCAGAAGGAGCGGTAGAAGTGGAATTAAAACGCACTCCCAACGGCATTGTTTTACGCATCGCCGATAATGGCAGGGGATTGCCATACTCTTTAGATGAGATGACGCATCTCAAAACGTTGGGGGTACAACTGATCCATACCATCGCAACGAAACAGCTTTCAGGTACGATTGAGTGTGAAAATACCGATGGCGTAACGTGGATAATACGTTTTATGCCCCATGATTAGTCACTCGTTATCGGTGTGAAATCGTATGTGAAAATGCGTTCCTGGGTCGTTAAAATAGAGAAGTTCACCTTGCAGTTGGTGGGTGGCAATGCCCTCAATCAACTGCATGCCAAGCCCTTGTGCCTCTGCGATACAAAAGTTATCCGCAAGTCCTTTCCCATTGTCATAAAGATGTAAAAAGGCGCTCGAATCTTTACATGTAAAGATAATATGTATCTCTCCACCTTCCTTATCAAAAGCGTGTTTAATGGCATTGGTAATGCATTCATTGATCAAAAGCCCGCACGAAAGCGCTTGTTCTATCCCCAAAGAGACCGATTCCACGTTTACATGTAATGCAACTTTTTTCTCCTCAAGGGCATATGTCTGGCGCATATTTTCAACCAACCCCTGCACATAGACATCAAAAGCAATCTCTTTAAGGCTGGTGGACTGGTAGAGTTGGCGGTGCAGCAATTCGATGGCATAAATGCGCTCTTGAAGTTCTAACAGAAGTGTTTGCGACTCTTCACTTTTGGCTTGGTTCTCTTTGAGCTGCATGAGTGCTATGATGATGGAGAGGTTGTTTTTCACACGGTGGTGAATCTCTTTTAAGAGCACCTCTTTTTCACTTAAAAGCGCTTCCAGCTCGATGGTGCGTTTGGCAACATTGGCATCAAGGGTTTCGATGTTCTCTTGTAAGGAGTCCAGCATCGCATCAAACGTCTCGGCAAGCAGTGCGATATCATCCTCGCCTTGAATGTGACTTCGCTCCGACAAAGAGCCATTTTTGACTTTTTTGGCAACACTGAGCAGTTGATCTATTTTACATGTAAAGCCTCGAAACAGAAGCCAACCCAGTCCACACGCGGCAATCAAGGCGATGAGAATAGCGGGTAAAAACTTGACAATAATGGGATCAAGATCACTGTAAATTTCATCCTCGTACAGACTTGCCGCAAGGACAAACGGGTACTCGCGACTCCCTTGAAAGTTGCGCACCCACGTGAGCGCAGGGTAGAGCTTTCCAGTGGGATCATCTTGTTTGGGCAGAAGATGGCGTATTGGTTGACCCTCCTGTGCGGCTTTGAGATAATCGGAACTTTTAAGCGTACCGGTCAATGGCTGATCGGTCGGGGAAGACTCACTGACACAACAGGCGGTGTTGTAGTGTTTGGCTCTCTCATCATGGCTTTTGCGAAACGTTGCATTGTGATCACACGCTTTGTCACTGCCATCGACCCACATCATGTAGGCAAAGCCAGCACTCTGATTTTTGAGATTTTGAAAGCTTTGTTTGAGCATGGAGCCTATGGTCGCTTCAAATTCGCTACGGCTTTTTAAAAACTCGTGAGTATGGCAAAAAAGTCCAATTTCATAATCACTTTGAGGCACTTTTTTGATAAAAAGGTACTCTTTATTGCCCGCAGGACAGATGTTGATTTTGTGTGTTTTATCATCCATATTCCATGCCTCATAGAGGGGAAGACGTGTGGAAAAAAAGAGAGAATTTTGCTCCAACACCTTTCGTGGACTGTAGAGGGGATGGTGATCGCGTATCAAAACGGCGTTACATGTAAAGTCTGAAAAGTGCTGATCCAAAAGAGCGACGAGCGTTTTTTCATCTTTGAGGGTCGCATGATTCCATGCATCAAAAAATTGGTAAAAGGTATTTTGCATCTGCAAATTGAGCTTCTCCCAATACGAAGCGTTGTACAGCGTATTGACATGCATCGTAAGGCGTACCTGATCTTCCATGGCGGTGAGCAGACGATCGATGGTATCGGTTTCACTTTTGAGGCGTTCTTCTTGCCATGTGGGGATGACAATCGCCAGCATAACCGCAAGGATGCAGAGGACAATCGCGCTAAAACTCAGGGCAAACTTTGCGGAGAGGGGGAAGGAGCGAATCGTGTTAAACATTGAGGCGGTACCCTGCTTCAAAGACATTTTCTAAGATGGTTGCGTCTATTTTTTGGCGCAGACGGTAGACAAGGTTGCGAAGGCGGGAGAGGTCATAACTCTCTTCTCTCCAAATGTAAGCATTGATCTGCTCAAAACTGACGGTATTGCCAGCCGATTCACTTAAAATCTGAAAAAATTTAATCTCATTGCCGGTGAGTTTCACACTTTGTGCTTTACATGTAAGCGACCCGTTGGTGCGATCAAACCGGTAGTCGCACGGAAGCTGTATGAGAGGATTGGAGGTGCGTGTTTGTTCAAGCGTGGGGTGAAAATAGGTGTGTTTGTACCATGCTGCTTGAAGCGTTGCTTTGAGATCATTGGCGCGAAACGGTTTACTCAAATAGCCATACGGTTCCGAATCCATCGCCATTTTAATCGTAGCATTGTCGCAATACGAGGTGAGGTAAATAATGGGAATGTGGTGATTTTGCCAGATATAACGTCCCGCGTCTGTGCCACTTTTATCCCCCTTAAGATGGATGTCAAGCAGCACCATATCGGGCAGATGCGCATCAACGTGGCGCATCGCATCGTGTGCCGTTGCTTCAATCCCACTGATGCCATACCCAAATTTTTGAAGGCTCATTTTCAGTTGCAATGCCAAAATGGTCTCATCTTCGACGACTAAAATCTTAATATCTTCATTTTTTTTGCCCATTTTGATCTGGTTTCCTCACATTGTGATTTTGATACGATTTCTTATCACTATGATAACAAATATCATTTAAAAAGAGGATAAAGGAATCAAAAATGGTGTTTCAAAAATGGAAACCGAGTCGCATGACGTTATTCTCAAAATTACACCATTTTTTGCGTGAGCCCAAAACCGTTATCGGTTGGGTTCATGGCACATTGACGATTGTGGGCGCTATTGCGTTAGCGTATGCGTGCGGTATGAGCTTAAGTGCTCTTTTAAAAGGCGATATGGCAGAGCGCATTTTCCCTTCGATGTTTCTCTTTCCGCTGTTGGTTTGCTGTTTTGGTTTTTGGTTACTCTTTTCTAAAAACCTTTTACATGTAACGCTCAAAATCGTGTTGATGATACTGTTGAATGCCTGTATTATCGCGTTTGTATAGGAGTGGAGATGATCGCTAAAACGGTTCTTTTCAAATACCTTTATAGATCCCATACCATCATAGGGCTCTTGGTTCTTTTTCTCTTTTACCTGAGTACCTATTTTGGGACGCTTACTTTTTTTATGCCCTACCTCAAAGTGTGGGAGTCGCCATCACGCCACTTTGTTCCAACCTTTGAGCATACTTTTAACATCGATTCTTCGTTAGAATCGGTGTTGGAACAAAACCATTTACTCGGTGCCAAACCCGTTGAAATCACATTTCCAAGTTTTCGTGACCCTCTGTTTAAACTCTCAAGCGAGTCTCAAAATAGCCTCTATTTTCATCCTCAAACGCACGACGTTTTAAACGTAGCGAAAGGGGAGAACCTTGTCTCCACATTTTTTAATGAACTCCATACAGGCATTGTAGCGCCTCTGATTGGAATGCCCGTGATGGGTGTGGCAAGCATGGGGGTTTTGTTTTTGACATTGGGTGGTTTTTGGCTTTTCCTTCAAAAGCGCAAACAGACCTTCACGCCCAAAGCTACATGGAGACACACTTGGCTTTCGTGGCACAAAATCACCGGGCTAGGGCTCATCCCTTATGCGCTTATTTTTGCCTGCACGGGTGCTTTTTTAGGGTTAATGCTCTCTTTTTCACACCCCTTTGCATGGAGTGCGAGCAGTAAAGAGGAGAGCAGTATGCGCAAATTGGTTTCCCCCATACTCTTTGTTCAACCCCAGTACAAAAGTTCGGAAACCAAAGCACCGATGCTTGCATTTTCAAAGCTTCAGGCTCTTGCGCAAGAAGAGTATCCTCGCCTTCAGATTGTGGGCGCAACCCTTTACCATTATGGCAAAGAGGGCGCAAAGGTTCGGTTTCGAGGGTTTGATAAAGAGAATGTCGCCCAAAGTGGGCGTGTGAACCGTCTAAGCATTACCTTGAATGGTGTCGATGGGAGTGTTGTGGAGAAAAGAGCGTTGGAAAATACGCATAGCATCAGCCGCGCACTTTCGGCCTTTTATTATGTTCATTTTGTACCCGATGAGACATTGGGGATGCGCGTTATTTTAGCCTGTTTTGGAGCTGCTTTGGCGTTTTGTTTGGTGAGTGGGTATCTTTTATGGGCAGAGAAAAAGCTTCACCAAAAAGGGTGGTTGGGTGATCTAAGCAACCGCGTTAGTATTGCTGTATTGATTGGCATTATTCCTAGCAGTGCCCTTGTTCCGTTTTTACAGTGGATTTTAGCGTTTGATCTTTTTGATAAAGAGATTTGGGTGCGAGGTTCTTTTTATGCATTTTGGTCTTTTTGGCTTTTTTACTGCGTGTTTGAACGCTCCATTGTGACTATCATTGCACGTATGCTCAAAACCTCTGCATGGCTTTTAGTGCTCGCCGTGACTTTTCATGGGCTTAAAAGTGGCTTTTTTATCTGGCAGAGTTTTGCGTTAGGGGCATGGACACTTTTTAGCATGGATGCTCTTTTTCTCGTGAGCGCATTGGTGTTATTTCTCTTGGCAAAAAAAGTGGAGCGAGCAGAGCTTTTCTATCGTTACGAACGCAAAGGAGTTTTTGATGGGTATTAAACTGTGGGTGGTCGTTTTGCTCTTAGGCACACATCTTTTTGCCCATAAAATTGAGGGGCTTACACTGGTGATGACGCCCCTTGAAAATGATGTCGTCGCGATTGAGGGGAAGCTTAAAGGCTCGGGCAAAAAGCTTGAAGGCAATAAAGTAGCCTTCATCTCTATGATCGATAAACGCATCTTGTTTGAGGATTTTTTAGACGGTAGCAAACCTTTACATGTAAAGATTCCGCAAGAGTCGTATTGGGTGTATCTCTACGTGGGCGATCAAGATGTTGTGGAAGAGGGGATTGCGCCTAAAGCGGGATTTTTAAAGATGGCAACGTCTCAAAAAGAGCGTGCGTATAAAACGATGGGACTCATCTCTTTAGGCTTTATAGCCCTTTTTGGCTTTGTTGGAGGGTATCGAATTTATCGCTACAATCACAAACACCATTAATACTTGATAATAAGTATCATATTATAAAATATTAAGCTCCCTTGCTCTATTATACGATAATAATTATCAATAATTAAAAAGGAGATAATGTATGAAACTTGGTTATTCACGTATTGTTGCGGCAATGATTTTAGGAAGCACACTTGGTTTTGCGGCAGAAGCAACCAATTTGCAAGAGGTTTTCACACAAGGTGAACTTACTGGAACCGTGGGCTGGTTCGGGATTCATCAAAATAATAAAGGTGAAACGCCAGATGCTGGTTTTTCCAATGGCTATTTAAATGTTGGTTTTGAAACAGCACCGTTTTATGGTGTGAGCCTTGGGCTCTCAGGTTGGGGCAGTGCGAAAACGAGTGAAAAAAATGATGACGATTATAAAAGCACGATCGAAGATCGCAGTGTACTTTCTCAAGCGTATGTTAAAATCGAACACGAAGGTCTTGGCAAAGTTGTTTTAGGTCGTCAAGCTGTGGATTATAACTGGTTGGGAGATTATATTGATGGGGCAACGGCTGAGATTAGCGCGGTTGAGAACCTTGTCGTGAGTCTTGCGTGGGCACGCAAATACTCGGTTGTTGACATTGATGAAGTTTCCGAAGATTTTGGCAAGCTCAATGGCAATAAAGGTGTCTATATGCTCGATGCTAAGTACACACCCCTTGAAGTCTTAGAACTCAATCCTTATATCTATTATGGCGATAATCTTCTCAGTGCCTACGGTTTAAAAGCTACATTGAGCTTAGCGCCAAGTGAAGAGGTTAAAACCACCACAATGGCGCATTATGTCACTGTAAACAGTGAGATAGGCGATGTCAAAGATGGTTCCTTTACCCAACTTGAACAAGGGGTTGAACTCTTTGGGGCAAAAGTGGCATTGGGCTATATGAAAGTCGATAAAGACGGTATGGTCAATAGTTTTTCAGGGGACATTACGGGTCTGGGTGACTTTGGTGACCACTCTCCGTTTGAAGATGGCAATCACGTCTTTGCTCTTGATGCTAAAACACCGTATGTCAGTGCAGAGTACGAAATCGAAGGCGTTAAACTCGCAACGATTTACGGTCAAACAAAGTATTTTGATGCTGGTTTTGATAAGAAAATCAAAGAAAAAGAGTTCAATTTTAGCATCGGTTATGAGTTTATCAAAAACCTTGAAACCTCTCTTATCTACGTGAATGTCGATAACGATGTTGATGATGAGAGCTACAACGCGCTTAAAGCCCATGTTGCGTATAAATTTTAAGGAAATGTGATTGTCTCAACATAACGTTTGCGGGGAAGAAGAAGGCTTTTCTTCCTCCTCTTTTGAAAACTTTTACACCCATTTTTTAAAGCTGACTTCCCATGCAGGCATTCGAACTTCGAGTAAACGCGAGTCCTTGCTTCGTGCCCTTTTCGCCTGTGAAACCTACTTGAGTGCTGAAGAGATTTATCATGTGCTTCATACGGAGCATCGTGTACGCATCTCGCTGGCAACGATTTATAAAATCTTGGCTTTTTTTGAAAGTGTCGATGTCGTCAGCAGCGTTTTAACCTTCCCTTTGAAACTCAAAAAATACAAACTTAAACGAGCCGTTCATCATGACCATCTGCTCTGTCTGAAATGTGGTACAATCACTCGTTTTTACGATCCAATTTTGGAAAAGATCCAAGAGGAGATTCTCAGCTCCCATCATTTCAAAGGAACCCATCATACCCTTACGTTGTATGGATTCTGCCAAAGGTGCCAAGATGCATGAAATTGCGATTAAAAGTCATATAAATGGACGTGTACGTCTTAAATCAGCGCTCTTTAATGCTGCCAATGAAGCGCTCCTTTTCAAACTTCTTCAACCACTGGTGTATGAATTTCGTCACAATGTCTCTGCTCGCTCCCTCATCTTACTTTATGATCACACGCAAACAAACCTCGAAGCGATCAT
>Ga0302213_1000065_pt1 | contig 76949 bp, 64 predicted proteins | sample II_Fen_N1_2_FD_194583 | JGI IMG/M metagenome (GOLD analysis project Ga0302213, IMG submission 194583) | Peat permafrost microbial communities from Stordalen Mire near Abisko, Sweden - II_Fen_N1_1 | ecosystem: Environmental > Terrestrial > Soil > Wetlands > Permafrost | place: Sweden: Abisko...
TTGCCACGGATCTTCGTGGAAATGTTTTACATGTAAACGATCTTTATGCCGCAGGCGAGTGTGCAAATACCGGTGTGCACGGTGCAAACAGACTGGCGAGCAATTCTCTTTTAGAAGGTTTGGTGTTTGCGGCACGGGTCGCCAAAGAGATCATCGCAACGATAGATGATGCTAAAGTTATGCGTACATTTAGTGAAACGGAAGAGGTTTTGATGTGCGAGAATGACCCAGTCCTTAAAAATGAGCTACGCCATTTGATGTGGAACGATGCAGGAATTGTGCGTGAAACACAAGGGTTAGAGCGTGCACACAAAAGAGTCGAAGCGATGCTGGCACAACCGATTGGGAAACTTTTGAAGCTTAGATTGCTTGTCTCTCGCGAGATTATCAGCAGTGCGCTCAAACGCACACTATCGTTAGGTGCACACTATATGAAAGAAGAAAAAACGTTATGAAAATAATTTTAGGTTTACTGGCGTTTGCAACAAGTATGTGGGCATCCAGTGGTCAAGATTTGACCAACACATGGGTCGGTGTCATCTCTTTAATCATCTTCGTTGTAGGCTATTATGTGATTGCCGCAGAAGAAAAATTTCAGATCAATAAAGCCAAACCCGCACTCTTTGTAGGCACATTCATTTTTATTTTGATCGGTCTTTACAATGCCATGAACGGCATTGATTCTAAGGCACTTAACCATGAAGTAGAGATGCTCATTTTAGAGATTGCACAAATTTTCTTTTTCCTTTTGGTCGCGATGACGTACATTGAAGTGATGATTGAAAGACGTGTGTTTGATGCTTTAAAATATAAGTTAGTTTCTAAAGGGTACTCGTTTAAAAAACTCTTTTGGCTTACCGGTGCCTTAGCCTTTTTTATCAGCCCCGTAGCCGATAACCTGACAACGGCGTTGATCCTCTCAACGGTTTTAATCACGATTGAAAAAAAGAACCCCGCCTTTTTAGTCCCTGGTGCGATCAATATCGTGGTGGGCGCGAACGCAGGGGGTGCTTGGAGTCCGTTTGGGGACATTACGACTTTGATGCCTTGGATTGCAGGTAAAGCGGCATTTTTTGACTTCTTTGGACTTTTCCCTGCTGCATTTTTAGGATGGCTCGCCACAGGTTGGTTACTCTCCTTTTATGTACCTGTGGGGCAACCGCTGTTTGATGTGCACACGGAAGAGCGCGTACGCGTGCTCAAAGGGGGGAAAGTTGTCATTTATTTGGGGGCGTTTACCATTTTTTCTGCCGTTATCTGCCAACAAGTTTTTAACATTCCTCCGATGTGGGGCATGATGTTTGGCTTGTCACTGCTTAAACTCTATAGCTATCAGCTCAAACGGGCTCACCACGAAGAGCTCAAGACGTTTTTAGCGGTGAGTAAAATTGAGCATGATACATTGCTTTTTTTCTTTGGTATACTTGCAGCTGTGGGAGGACTCCACTATGTTGGGTATTTGGATTTGGCGGTCAAATTGTATGACACCGCAGGGGCAACGACGGTTAATATCGGGGTTGGGTTTTTATCCGCCTTTATTGATAACGTTCCTGTAATGAGTGCTGTGCTAAAATCAAATCCTACAATGGGTGTGGATCAATGGCTTTTAGTCACCATGACCGCAGGCATTGGTGGAAGTTTGATCAGTTTTGGCTCTGCTGCAGGCGTGGGCGTTATGGGGAAACTCAGAGGCATCTACACCTTTGGTTCACATATGAAATACGCATGGACAGTGCTTGTAGGCTATCTGCTCTCTATTGTTATTTGGTATGTACAGTTTAAAATTTTGGGTTTATATTAACAGAAGGAAATAAATGAAAGAAGTCCCTATTTTAGTCTTAGATTTTGGGTCACAATACACTCAGTTGATTGCACGTAAGCTTCGTGAAAGCGGTGTTTACTGTGAGATCGTCCCGTACAATGAAACGATTGAGGCTATTAAAGAACGAAACCCTAAAGGTATTATTTTAAGTGGTGGTCCGGCATCAGTGTATGCGAAAGATTCATACCATCCCGATGAAAAAGTCTACACACTAGGCCTTCCAATTTTAGGTATCTGTTATGGTATGCAACTTTTAACACAATACTTTGGTGGCAGTGTTATTCCTGCAACGCATCAAGAGTATGGTAAGGCTGAATTACAATTTGAGAGCGATCATAAAATTTTTAAAGAGACGACCTGCGGACAAATCGTTTGGATGAGTCATGGCGATAGGGTTGAAACACTTCCAGCAGGATTTGAAAAAATTGGCTACAGTGAAAATTCACCGTATGCAGCGGTTGCCGATGAAAAACGTAATATTTATGCGTTTCAGTTTCATCCCGAAGTTTTTCATTCAGAGCAAGGAAGCAAACTTCTTAAAAACTTTGCCAAATACATATGTGGTTGTGAGAGTACATGGAATATGGGCTCGTTTGCGAAAGAGCAAATTGCGAAGATTCGCGAAAAAGTCGGTTCTAAAAAAGTGTTGTGTGGTGTGAGCGGTGGCGTTGATAGCTCTGTGGTTGCCACCCTTTTAGCCGAAGCGATTGGCGATCAACTTGTTTCAGTGTTTGTGGATAATGGACTGTTACGTGCCCACGAGCGTGAACAAGTTGAAGCGATGTTTAAAAGCCGTAATGTGCCTTTGATTACCATCGATGCCAGTGAAAAGTTTTTAAGTAGACTTGCCGGCGTGAGTGATCCTGAACAAAAACGTAAAATCATTGGTGAGACGTTCATTCAAGTCTTTGATGAAGAGGCAAAAAAACACAATGGTATTGAGTTTTTAGCCCAAGGCACACTTTACACCGACGTGATCGAATCTGTCTCGGTCAAAGGGCCTTCAAAAACGATCAAATCGCACCATAATGTGGGCGGACTTCCTGACTGGATGACCTTTGAACTCATTGAGCCATTGCGTGAAATCTTTAAAGATGAGGTTAGAATTCTTGGTGCTGAGTTAGGGCTTCCAAAAGATATGCTCTCTCGCCATCCTTTCCCAGGACCGGGACTTGCGATTCGTATCATGGGTGAAGTAACCAAAGAGGATTTAGTGCTTTTACGCGCAGCCGATGTCATTATGCTTCAAGAGCTTCGTTCAACGGGCTATTATGATAAAACATGGCAAGCCTTTACCGTACTTTTAAATGTCAAAAGTGTCGGTGTTATGGGCGATAATCGAACCTATGATAACACCATTTGTGTCAGAATTGTGGATGCAACCGATGGCATGACAGCAACGTTTGCACACATCCCTCATACGATTTTGGAAAATATCAGCCGACGTATTATCAATGAAGTGGCTGGCATTAACCGCGTGGTGTATGATATCTCTTCTAAACCACCAGCCACGATTGAATGGGAATAAAAAGCGATGATCTACCTCTTCAGCGATAAAGCGTATGAGGGGGTAGTGCATCTCCCACTTTTTGAGATTGCATTTGATCCAACGCCACTTGATTTGGAAGGATTTGATGGAATCATCTTTACCTCCAAAAACAGTGTGAAAGCCCTTGAGCTCAATGGTGCGTCATGGAAAGAGAAAAATGCCTATGCTATCGGTGAAGGCACTGCCTCATTGATAGAGCAGTGTGGCGGAAATCTTCTCTTTACATGTAAAGAATCGTATGGTGATATTTTTGCTCAAAATCTTATTCCATTATTACACAGACAAAATGTTTTTTTCCCCAGAGCCAAAGAGGTTGTCTCCTCTTTATTTGAGATTTTACTCATAAATGGTATTGCCATAGAAGAGCGAATCGTCTATGAGACACAGTACAAACAGTATGACCCTTCGTTCGCCCCTTTAAAAAATTCCAAATTGATTTTTACCTCGCCTTCTACGGTGCGTTGTTTCCTCTCCAATTTTGCATGGGATGAGAGTTATACTGCCATTGTGATTGGTGAAAAAACAGCGTCTGCTCTGCCTTTACATGTAAACTATTGTGTTGCTCCCACTCAAAGTATTGAAGCGTGCATCGCCTTGGCAAAAGCTCTTTAGAAGCTAAATTCCTTTATAATTAAAGAAGTTTAGTAGTTTACCTCGCCTGGGTGAAGCGACAACCGTTTTCATGAGGGTCCAACAATTAGTATAAGGGAATGCGTACGTTTTTGGTGTGCCTGTGGTCTCGTTTGAGCTTTGTTTTAAAGCGAGAGATTGCAGCCTAAAGAAAAGGTCGACTCCCAGAAGTTGGCTTATTAGGGCCACTTCAATCTCGGAACGCTCACTTGGGTTTTTACATGTAAACAAAATAAGATTTTTTGGAGAATTCATCGATGAAGGTAATGGTTGTTGGTAGTGGTGGCAGAGAATATTCTATAGGTTTAGCACTCAAAAGAGATCCAAACGTTACCGAACTTTTTTTCGCACCGGGTAATGGCGCAACGCCACTTCTTGGGCACAATGTACCTTTTAACGATTATGAAGCTTTGGCAGATTTTGCTAAAGATAAGGGTATCGATCTTACCGTTGTCGGTCCTGAAACCGCTTTGGTGGATGGTATTGTTGATATTTTTAAAGCCAAAGGCCTTGTCATCTTTGGTGCTTCCAAAGCAGCCGCTCGTTTAGAGGGCTCAAAAATCTTTATGAAAAATTTTCTCTCTCGTTATGCTATTCCAACCGCAAAATTTATTGAAACCAGTGATACTAAAAAAGCGAATGATTTTATCGAAACACTCGATCTTCCTATTGTTGTAAAAGCCGATGGACTGTGTGCCGGTAAAGGTGTCATCATCGCACAAAGCAAAGATGAAGCTAAAGAGGCAGTAAGCGACATGCTCAGCGGTAAAAGCTTTGGTGATGCGGGACTGGGTGTGGTTGTTGAAGAGTTTTTGGATGGCTATGAGCTCTCCTTGTTTGTTATTTGTGATGGCGTGGATTATAAAATTCTTCCCGCAGCACAAGATCACAAACGCCTCAAAGATAATGATATAGGCCCCAATACGGGCGGTATGGGTGCGTATGCTCCCACGCCACTGATTGATGAAGAACTCTATAAAAAAGTTGAAGAGCGAGTCATTAAACCAACATTAGCCGGGATGCAAAATGAAAATGCTCCGTTTGAAGGTGTTCTGTTTATTGGTTTGATGATTGTGAAAAATGAGCCAATCGTTTTAGAGTATAACGTTCGTTTTGGCGATCCTGAGTGTGAAATCCTCATGCCTCTTTTAAAAACACCTGCCAGTGAGCTTTTTTACAAAGCAGCCACGAGCAATCTTAAAAATTTAAATATCGAATTTTTTAATAAATATGCAATTGCCGTGGTCATGGCAAGCGAAAACTACCCGTATAGCAATTCAAAGCCTTCTGAAATTATTATCGATAAAAACATTCATGCAGGTCTGGAAAACACCCATATCTCTTATGCAGGGGTAAGCCTTGAAGAGGGCAAACTCTATGCCACAGGTGGACGTGTACTGTTATGTGTTGGCGTAGGCGATAGTATCAAAGAAGCACGCGAATATGCCTATTTACTGTGTGGCCAAGTTCATTTTGCCGGCAAACAGTTTAGAAATGACATTGCGTATCAGGCACTTAAATATGACAAATGATGAGTTGATTGAGAAGTTTGAGAGTGAAAATATCACGCTTGCGTCATTTCAAAAGCGTGGAGTTGCCTATTTAATTGATGAGATTTTGATCTCTGTTTTATTTGCAGTGATCTATTTTGATCAAATCCCAGACAATGTCAGTACGGAAGAGATGATCAGCGCCATTAATAGCCTTTTTGGGTATGTCATTATTTTAAAAGTGATTTATCAAACCTATTTTGTGTGGATGTATGGTGCAACATTGGGTAAAATTGCAATGAAGATTCGAGTGATTTCAACAGATGATTTAGAAAATCCTTCGTTGATGTTATCCCTCAGCAGAGCAACGGTTAGAATTATCAGTGAGTCTATATTTTATTTAGGTTTTGTATGGGCCGCTTTAAATCCAAAAAGAGAGACATGGCATGATAAAGTTGCCAACACATTGGTGGTTAATGCGAACTAAATTTTTTCTTTTCATGGTGCTTTCAGTCGGAAGCTTATGGGCAGTGCAAGCACAAAAAACGCCCCAAGATGTTGAAGTATTGGCAGAAAATGTCACTAAAGAAGGTACCTTAGTCCATGCCGTTGGCAATGTGGTTTTGTACAGTCCCAAATACTTGATTACTGCTGATGAAGCTTACTACGACCAAGAGAGCAGTGATTTAGAGCTTTTTGGCAACATTACGATGCTCGAAGGTGTCAATTACGCTTCTCGTTCAGGCCACACCAAAATTAATCTGAATACCGACAAGGGCGTCTCAGACCCACTCTTCTTTTTTGATGAAAGCTCCAATGTTTGGATTAAATGTGAAAATGCCATTTTAAATCCCGATACATACATTACGCAAAAATCCATCGTATCAAGCTGTAATACGCAAGATCCCGATTGGAAAATTGTTTTTACGACCGGAGAGTTTGACAAAGAAAACAAGTGGTTACATCTTTATAACCCTGTTTTTTATGCCAATGACATTCCCGTACTGTATCTCCCTTATTTCTCATTTACCACTGACAAAACAAGACGGACAGGACTTTTGAAACCAGAGTTTGGAATGGGTAGTTCTGAGGGTTTCTTCTATATGCAACCTATCTATTTTGCACCTGATGTAAACTACGATGTGGAGATTCGTCCGCAGATACGCACAAGCCGAGGTGAAGGTATGCATGGAACATACCGTTTTGTTGATTCAAAATATTCTAATGGCGAGATAACGACAGGTTATTTTAAAGAAAAGACATCGTATGCGGAAGATGAAAATCTTAAAAACAGCTCTCACTATGGTTTACATGTAATGTATGATCGCAGTCAACTCTTAAGCACAAAATATGATAATCTTGAAGATGGACTCTGGATTGATATTAACTATCTCAATGACATTGATTATTACAATACCATGAGAAATGATACTTTTAGTTATGATAAATTAGCAACTTCACGTCTTAATTACTATGTAAAACAAGATCAGGACTATTTTGGTGTGTATGCAAAATATTACATTGATACGTCTAAAGTATCGAATGATACAACATTACAAGAGTTGCCAACACTGCATTATCACCATTTTACATCACCACTACTCCTTGATAATGTACTTTACAGTGTTGATTACAAAGCTAAAAATTATGACCGACAAGAGGGTGTAACGGCATTTCAAAATGAAGTGGATGCTCCTTTTACCTTGTATTTCTCACTTCTACAAGATTATGTACATGCCAGTGTTTCTGAAAATATTTATGCATCACATATTGCCTATGGGAATGATAATACAGACGATAACGAAGGAAAATATTGGAGAAATTACCATAAATTCTCGCTCTATACGGAGCTTGCCAAGCCGTACGATAATTTTTACCATACCATGTATATTGGGCTTGATCATATAATTCCAAGTAAAGAGAATGAAGATGGCTATCTTGCTGATTTTATTGCGCTGAATACACTTGCAAAAAGTACCTCATTGACGCTTAAAGAGTTCTTTTATAACGGCGATGGTGAGAAAAAAATCAGTCATAAATTAAGACAATTTTACTATGATGATTACGACTATAAGTATGGCGATTTGGAAAATGACCTCAAATACCATATAACAGAGCAAGTTTCATTAGGACATAGCCTCTCGTATTCTAATGAATACAGTAAAATTTCACGGAATCAAATTTCGATTAATTATAGTGATGAGCTCTATACAACATCGCTTCGTTATACGTACCAAGATTCGGTTTATAAAGAGAATACAATCTATAAAGTAATTGAAGATACTTCGGTTGATAAAGATTACAGCTATGTGACATTTTATGCCGATACACGGTATTTTACCCATTATAATGTTTTTGGAAGTATCAATTATGATGTTAAAGCAGATGAGTTCAGATCATGGGCTTTTGGTTTCAAAAAGACGTTGAAGTGTTGGGACTACTCCATTCAGTATAAAGATACAACCACACCTAAGTTAACCAGTTCAAGTATCGATTCTGTTAATAAACAAGGTATTATGTTCCAATTTAATATCTATCCAATGGGTAGCGTTGGCTATGAATTTTCAAAAGAATCAGAGCAAAAATTATAAAATAAAATCGAGTAAAAATTGAAGGAGAATAAGAGTGGAATACAAAATTAAAGTTAATAACCAAGAAGAGATTTACGATTTAGGTAAAGTTGCAAAACAAGCGGCAGGTGCTGTATTATTAAAGATTAAAAATACTGTTATTTTAGCAACCGTTGCACGAGATGATTCCCAAGTCGCTGAAAATTTTGTACCTCTTACCGTGCAATATGTTGAAAAAACCTATGCCGTTGGAAAAATCCCCGGTGGCTATTTTAAACGAGAGACAAAACCCGGTGATTTTGAAACATTGACTTCCCGTGTTATTGATAGAAGTCTTCGCCCACTTTTTCCTAAAGGGTATGCCTATCCGACACAAATTGTTGTTTTTGTCTTAAGTTGCGATCCTGAAGTGGATCTTCAAGTAGCGGCACTCAACGCTGCAAGCGCTGCTCTGTACCTCTCTGATATTCCAGTCAATAAAGCAGTTGCGGGTGTGCGTATTGGGTATATTGATGGCGAATATGTTGTGAATCCTTCTAACTCTGCATTAAAAACAAGTACATTAGATCTTTATGTTGCCGGTACAAAAGAAGAACTTTTGATGATTGAAATGCGCTCTATTGCTTCAATGGAGACAATGAGCCTACCTATTATGGCCATTGATCCAATGCTTGATCCTACCCTTTCAGAGAGTGTTATTTCAAAACAATCTATCAATGAGTTTGATGAAGATGCGATTGTTGCAGCTATTGATAAAGCACAAAGTGCTATCACGGAAGCAACAACAGCGTATGAGAGCACGTTTAAACCTCTTAAAAAAGAGGATGCAATTCTTGATTATAAACAAGATTTAGCCAATGATTCTATTTTTGCTTATGTTGATGAGTTTTACAAAGAAGAAGTGAACAATGCTATTAGCCAAATGGCAAAAAGTGAACGTGCAAGCGAGCTTGGAAGAATTGTTACTAAAATCTTAACAGATGAAGTGGCTATTTTAGAAGGCTGGAGTAAAGAGCTTGTGGACAGCGTTGTGAATGCTTATAAAAAGAAAATTGTACGAGAAATGATTATTGAAAAACGTGTTAGAGCGGATGGCAGAAAACTGAATGAAATCAGACCAATTAGTATTGAGACCAATATCTTACCTCTTGCGCATGGATCATGTCTCTTTACGCGCGGTCAAACACAAGCACTTGCTGTTGTGACATTAGGTAATGACAAAGACGCTCAAATGTACGATCTTTTAACAGAAAAAAATACGATTAACGATACGTTTATGGTGAACTATAACTTCCCTGGATTTTCTGTGGGTGAAGCTTCTCCTCTTCGTGGACCGGGACGTAGAGAGTTAGGTCATGGCAATCTAGCCCGTCGTGCATTAGAGCCAGTTCTCGATAGAAATCGCTTGCAAACCATTCGTTTGGTCTCTGAAATTTTAGAATCCAATGGCTCTTCTTCTATGGCAACGATTTGTGGAGGCGCATTAGCACTTAAGGCTGCGGGAATAAATCTTGAAAAACTCGTAGCAGGTATTGCCATGGGTCTCGTTTTTGAAGGTGATAAACATGCGGTTTTGAGTGACATTATGGGCTTAGAAGATCATGATGGCGATATGGACTTTAAAGTTGCTGGTACCCGAGATGGAATAACAGCTTTACAAATGGACATAAAACTAGGAGGTATTTCTCGCGATGTTCTTAAAGAAGCTTTATATCAAGCGAAAGAAGGACGAGCACATATCCTAGGTTTGATGGAAGCTGCAAATCAAGAGATTGTCATTAATAATGCAATTTTGCCAAAATTAGAACTTTTTAGCGTTGATCCATCAAAAATTGTAGATATTATTGGACAAGCTGGAAAAACCATCCGAGAAATTATTGAGAGATTTGAAGTTTCTATTGATCTTGATCGTGAAAAAGGCGAAGTAAAAATCGCTGGAGAGAATAAAGAAAAAGTTGAAGCAGCCAAAGAACATATCATCCAAATTACCAATAAGCCTTCTTTCGGCGGACGTGGTGGTGGACGAGATAGAGGCGGGGATCGACATAGTGCGCCAAGAGATGAGAAACCTGTACCAACATTTGTTCAAGATGAAGTGGTAGATGGTATTGTCAAACGTATTGTTGATTTTGGTGCATTTGTTGAACTTCCTGGTGGCATTGATGGACTTTTACATGTATCTAAAATTGCCGATCACCGTGTTGAAAAAGTGGGTGATTATTTAGCGCTTGAGCAAAAAGTTCGTGTTAAAATCCTAAAACAAACAGGAAATAAAATTGAACTTGGCTTAGAGCGATAACTTTAAAGGCTTTTTAACAATTAGATGGCTATAATCTCGCTCACAAAGTGGAAAGTAGGGATGTTATCCGAACCGACTTTGAAAATAACATAGGAGCAATCTTTGAAAAAGATTCTTTTTTTAATGGTAGCATTTGCAACGTTAGCGTTTGCAGGTGAAGGTGAAACAGTTAAAGCTTACTCAGCACTCGCTGTAGGTATCGTACTTGGTCTTGCTGCACTTGGTGGCGCAATCGGTATGGGTAACACTGCTTCTTCAGCAATTTCTGGAACAGCAAGAAATCCTGGTCTTGGTGGTAAACTTGTAACAACAATGTTTATTGCACTTGCGATGATCGAAGCACAAGTTATTTATGCACTTGTTATCTCTTTGATCCTTCTTTACAAAAACCCATTTCTTGGTTAATTAATACACAAACAAACTGAGACCTTTTAAAAGGTCTCTCTCTTCTTTTATGCGGTCGTGGTGGAACGGTAGACACGCTACCTTGAGGTGGTAGTGCCCTACGGGTGTGGGGGTTCAAATCCCCCCGACCGCACCATTTTCTTCTTTTTACCCCCTAAAATAGGCACTTTCAGAACAAACCAAAAAAATTACTGTTTCCCCCACATACCTACGAATAAAGCAAAATATCAGTTTTAAACGAAGTGAAGTGACCCTCTATATAACTTACATAAACTTCATAGATCATACGAGTAGTTGAATGACCCAAATATTGAGCAAGCTCTGCAGGTGTACATAATCCTTTATAAAGCATATTCGTAGCGAATGTATGTCGCATGTTATAAGGCCGTCTATATTCAATCCCTAGCTTTATTAATAACGGTTTCCACCAGTAATTACAAAAGATATGCGTGTCATGATATGGATTACCGTATTGCGTTGTCATCATGTAGTTATCGTTTTCTTTCTCAAACATTTTGACGATGTAGGGATAGAGCGTATCAAGAATAGGAATATCTCTTATAGAGCCAAATGTTTTAGGCTTTACGTCTCCAAAGCGTGAAATTGTAGAACGAATATGAATTACTCTTTTTTCAAAATCAATATCAGCACGTTTTAGAGCCAATATTTCACCCGTTCTCATTCCCGTAAAGAAACCCATAGCCAAAAGATAGACAAGGTTAAAATTGTAGTCCTCTGCAGCAACTAAAATACGTTGAACATCATCACTGGTGAAAGGTTTAATTCGTGGTGCATGATATTTAGGAAGTGCTACATGTATCATAGGATTTTTATCTATTATTTCATCTTCCAAAGCAACGTCTAGGATACCCTTTAAAACGCTCAAGTAGTTTCGTTTAGACTTATTCCCTACGGTGTCTATTTTTTTATACCAGAGCTTAATATGAGAAGCTCTTATATCTTGAATGTTCATGTTTTGAAATTCATCAAAACGCTTATTGATAATGCGTCTATTTTTATCAAAGTAGGACGGTTTCCATTCGTCTTCGTTGAGTTCAAGATAGAGTGAAGCACATTTTTGGAAAGTCATTTTATAACTCGAGGTATTTTAGTACTAAAATCTCTTAAGGGAGATAACTTAAGGGTATTACCTACTCTAAACATATCACCTCTTATTTTGCGTTTATGTTCATCATCAAGATCAATCAAATCAAGTTCCTTTTGCATAGCGACAAAATATTTCATATAGTTAGCACAATGATCTGAACAATATGTTTTAGGGCGACCTACCTTTTCGTATGTAATACCGTTATATTTTTGAGGGACACGGTTACCGCAAACTGGACATGTCATTTTATGCCCCATAAAGCCAAAATCAAAAAAGCCATAAATAAAAGAAAAAAAACTGGAAAATCATTCATTTTACGCCCCAAAATCATAGATTGTTAATTGAAGATTATGTTCAATCATTACAGTTTCACTTACATGAGAAAAAACAGCAGTTTCAACCGAAGAAACTCTTTTATTTATTGGATTTGATGAAAAAGAAAGTGCATAAACTAAATCATCATCACGATATGATGGATTTTCATTTAAATACTCTTTGAATTTAGCAAATTGATCTAAGTATGGATTAATTGCAGAATCAAGAACATTGACAGGCAAAATATCACCTTTAATAAGTCCACGCTTTATGCATTCGTTTTGAACTAAAATGAAGTGTTGAACATTATCAAGGTCAGGGTTTAAAGAGTAGTAATACTGCATTAAATCATAATTAGTACGGTACTTAATAGGTTTTTTAACAGGGTTAACTAAAACCCCATTTTTGGAAAAGATTTGAATTAGAATAGGTTTTTTATGTTTTTTCAAACATGGTTTTTGAGTTTTTGACATTGAAAAGTCAATAACAGGCATTCGCTTGCACCAAATACGGCCATATTCATCAAAGATTTGTATGACCTTATTTGTCTCAGGATTAACGTAAACACTAAGACATTTTTCTTTATACATAACCGTTAATTCATTGATAGAGTAACGTCCACCAAGAACACGATACACATCAAGACTTATAAGCGTTCTAGACGTATAAATTCGGCAAATACCATGATAAACATACCAACGTGTTAGATCGCTGATATTATCCTCACCATAGCGAAGATCATCAAGAGTTTTCAAGACATATTTCATCAAATAAGATACAGGGTTTTCCACTTTGGTTTCAATTTTGCCAAGAGGTTCAGGGAAGTGTCGCTTAAAGAGCTTAACAAAGCCTTCGACTTTATCCTCGGGAATAAAAAAAGAAATATGAAGGTGTGGTGTACCGTCATGATGCGGTTCCGTTACACGAAAATAGCAACGATATTCTTTTGGAATATCTGCGTAAAAATGATCTTTCAAAATCTTTGCAAGCATTTTGGAAAGACAACGAGAAGCAAATCTAGGTGTATTTTTTGAATCATATTTAGGATTACGTACAATCTTACCACTCTTTAATTTTTTAAGCCTATGAAATTCAGGAGGTAAAGTAATGGTACAAAAGACATTGACAAGATTACGAGCCGTTGCGTAATTGAAAATCGACCAGACACGATTTTGAATTTCAGCGATGTAACGGTTTGGATTAATATAAGAATTTTTGAAAAAGTTTGAATACGGGACTTCGGTATCTCCGAATTTGATGAAATTATTGTCAAGATAAAATTTGACATTTCTCATTTTATCGTTTGTAATTTTTCGTTTGTGTTGATCCATACCGTACATTAGAGCACCTCAATCGTCATGGTTAAGATAGCGTTAGAAGTTGCAGTACTGCTATATTTGAAAAGCTCGCCTAAAAGATAAATGCTTCGTAGAACAGGAACAGAGTAAGAGCTATCCGTAACCGTTTCTTTGTTAATACCCGAAAGAACAAGCATATCGCCACGTTGTAAGGAGTATGTGCTTTTTAGCTCTTTTTTTGACGTTGTAGGAGTGTCGTTTGTTGTGTCGAGTAAATCCTCAATCGTTAGAGTGAGATCAAAATTAACCATGTTCTCTATAATAATCGGTTTGATAATGACTTTTAAGCCTACGTCCTTATAAGCATAAGAGGTTGTCGAAGTCGTGGACGAACTAGCATAGGAAGAAGTTCCCGCTTTATAGGGGATATTTTTAACAGAAGAGAAAGAGACTTCCGTTTGATTACGTGCCGTGATAATAGGAGAGTTTTTGATTTTGGTATAGCCGTTTTCATCAAGGAACTTTAGAACACCGTAAAAGCCTGTTTTAGAGTTGTCCGTGACGTTTGTTGTAGCCGTGTAGGGCATCGTAATGAGATTTAGAAAATACTTTGAAGTCTCGTTTGTGGTTTGAAGATACGCGCTGATGTTTGCACCACGATCTTTCAAATCGTCGATACTCGTTTCAAGAACGGTTATCTTGAATTGGACTTGATTTTGAGGAACGTCAATGGAACGAATAGCGGAAAGAATTTGTGAAAGACGTTTTGGAGGTGCAGAGAAAGAAATTGAATTGTTAGAAGCGATATAGCTCGCATTAATTTCATAAGTGCTTAAGAGATTTTGAACATCTGTAAAGACAGGATTTTTAAGAGTATAGGAATGAAAAACGTTTTCAATCGGTTTCTCTTCGGGTATTTTGATTTGCTCAATGAAGTAAAAACCATCGGTTTTTTTGAGATTAAAGCCCTTTAGATAGAGCATTTTTGAAAATGCAGAGAGTGGCACCTTTGTTGCGTTTGTGTCACCAAGATAAAAGAAGATTTTTTCATCTTCGATTGATTGTTGAATGAGAATATTAACATTATGCTCGCTCGCCACCATAGAGGCAAATTCACGCAAAGAAAGGTCTATCTTTTCAGCGTGTAGGCTACTTAGTAGTAGAACCAAGAGGATTAAATTTTTGAAGTGCACCATTTTTATTTTCCTTTTTAGAAGAGTTAGAATCATTTTTTTGTAAGAAGTTAAATGTCTTTTGTGGAAGCATTAAATAATATTGAGTGTACGTAGCCGTTTTAAAACTCGTTACGAAATCGGGCTTAGTATCACGTGTGATTTTTGTTAAAAGCAGACGAGGGAAGTCAACACCATCATAACGGCAAAGAGCCTCTATGCATTTAATGTCAAAGAGGACGGTTTGATTTTCGTCAACGTCTTGCATAGCGTCTTTTTTAGTTGTATGGGAATTTCGATTGTATTGAGCATTAGGAGACATCTCAAGTGATTGTGATGGCTTAGGAGCTTGTTTCTTTTCAGGTTCAATCAAACTTAAAAAATAGAAGAAAATCACCATCGCAATTAGAGACATGAAAACAGCATAGACTAAGTATTTTTTGACCTGACTTGGTGCATTATTTGCGGCACCACTAACATACATGGCAAAGGCTTCGGGAAGCATAGGAACGAGAAACGTGCCTATTTTATCTTTATCGTAGCATTGATAAGAGTTGTATTGAACATATTTGAATTTGTTTGAAAACAAGCGAGAGCTAGGTTTAGCTGCTTTATAGAAAAACTCACCTAATTTTGTATAGCCTTTGAAGATGAGATCAAAGTTTTGAGTGATAAGCATAATATCTTGGTGTAAATGACCATGATACGTAAACCACCATGTTAAGATAACATCATCTTTATCGAAGAAGTTTTGACACTCATCTATGATAAAAATAGCATGTGAAAAATGGTTGGCTTTTGCATAAAAGAGGAGTTCATCATCGGTCTTTTTTGCCATGTGCATGGCATGAAGATTGACTAAATGTGTGTAGATAGTTGCGTAATCAAAAGGCTTGATTTTTGGAGACTTTGAAAAATCAAATTGATTGATATTAGTATAGGCTACTTCGTAAGGCTTTGAGAGCTTTTTTTGTGCAAAACGGTTAAGTTGTTTGGAAAGCCATGTATCTTTTTTTACATGTACAAATGACATATAGAGCAAATAAACACAGTAATAGCTCTTTCCGCTTCGTGGAACGCCTGTTATACATGTGATTGCCATTGGTTATGCCTGTAAAAGAGAACCGAGTTTGTAAAACTCATCACTAAGAATTTTATAAATCAAGTATGAAAATTTGCCAACCCAAGCCAAAAGAAGAAGAGGAAATAAAATATTAAAAATTGCAAAGGCGTCGTTAAGAGCGTCAATAATTCCTATACTTTGCAAGACTTTAAAACCAAGAGAAAGAATATCATCAGAATAAAAATGTGAAGGCATATCCTCTAAAAAAGTATTTATATAATTTATAGTTTTCGTTGAAAATTCAATAATTTTAGACAAAAAAGCAACATAAGCTACAACTAAAACAGATATACGTGTAATTTGAATACCAACAATAACCGCTTTTGATGTAAATTTAACACCTATCCAAGCAAAGAAAGAAGCAATAGCCCCACCACCTGTAAAAAAACCACCTATTAACTGCAATATTTTTAACATGTTACACCAACCTCAAGAACATTTTTACATGAAATAAAAGAATGGCAAAAGCAAAAAAGAAATAAGAAAAAGCATAAAAAACGCCATAGAGCGGTGAAAAAACAGAACATAAATCAACATGAATGGGAATAGAACCTATATCACCAAAATCAAAAGAAGTAGTGTAAGAACATGAAGAAACAGAACCTTGAGTGAAAGGAGAAGAAAAACCATTTTCAACTAAACTTTTAAATGTACCAGCACTATTTATAACGTCCTCAGAAGATTGAACAATATTATCCCATGCTTCAGAGTAATTATCCCAAGAGACACCGCTAGTATCAGAAGGCATACCTAAAGAATTTGCTTCAACAGGATGAGAACCGTTAATACCATCGGAAATACCTTTAGAAGTGACATTCAGACCCTCTAATTGAGCGATAATACTTTTTAAATAGCCAGAATAATCTGAACCAGTACCCGGTTTTGTGCCATTTCCGTCTTTTGTACCGTTGCCATCTGTTGGTATAGTTCCATTGCCATCAGTTGGTTTTGTATTATTGTTATCAGTTGGAACAGAGGTATTATTATCTGTTGGATTTGTAGAATTTGTATCCGTTGGCGGTGTAGTGTTATTTGTATCAGCAATAGGAGCTTTATTATAATAGACGGTAGCATTAGAACCATCTGCACATTTTGCACCATAAGTTTGTTTATATGTATAACCATTTTCCGTAACAGGTTGAGAACCAACAACAGAACCTGAAGCAGTCGAACCAATAGAACTACAAGCACAATTTAACATATCCATGTAATCAGTATCTGAAATATGAGAAGAACAATCAGTGCATGTACCATCAAGATTTGTAAATGTTCCAGCCATCTTATTGCATTCAAGAGGGTCAACTGGTTCAACACATTGACCATTAGATTCGACTTTAGGAGAAGTACAAAAAAGAGTCGCTGGGACACTTGTGTAAAAATCATATCGAATGTCAGAGGAAATCTTTGACTTTGCAATTACAAAAAGATTAAATCCACCAGAATATGAAACATGTTGATATACTCCACCAAAAGTATAATTTCCACCAGAAGAATTAAGAGAATAATATGAAATAATCCAAGAAAGTTTAGTCTCATAAACGGAATCATCCACCATATACGTATTACCATTTGTAGTTACAACATATTTTGCATTAGCAAATGAAAAAAATATCACTAACGCAAAGAGTATTTTTTTCATTTTGAAGTCCAAACAAGCTCTATTTCAAGAGCTTTAAGGAAGTGGTAAACATCTATGACTATCATCGTATGTGCCTAAAGACAGATAGAGCTAAGACCATGGGAATAGACGCAAGTGTTATCCATACAGGAAAAGAGAAGAAGTAATTAAAGGCTAGGTTATCCGTTACAGTCATTACAAAAAAACTCATGAGAGTGTCACTTTTAAGATAATGGCAATGTATAGGGAGACTAAAAGACCGCAACCAAGACCCGTAAGAGCCATGAGAGAGTTATAGTCGGATAAGGTTAGTCCAAGGGTATCGTAAATCATTCCATATTCTTTTTAAAGAAGATAATAGAGTAGTCAACAGCTTTAAAGAGAGCTAAGCTAACGCCAAGAACGCCAAAAAGACTTAAAATAAAGCTTGAAAGCGAAATGAAGGGAAGTTCCATTTTAAGTCCTTTTTGAGAGATAAGGGAGCCGAAGCTCCCAAGACGTTAGGCTTTTTTGAGAGTACGAATACCAAGACCAACAGCAACGCCAATAGCAAGAAAAGTAATCACGATACCAACAGCCGCAAAGTAGTATTTGGTATCAATCGTACCAGTCATAAGACCATCTTCACCAACAGTAATTGCCGCATTGGCAGAAGAAGCACCCACCATTGTCATCGTTCCAACCGCTAAAGCTAGTGATTTGTCATTCGCTTTAGAAGCAACTTTTTTGCACGTAGTTCCGATTTTGTCAAAGATTTGCATCTTAGACTCCTTTTGATGTAGTAGAGTATGTGAACCCTCTATCAATCCCTTTACATGTAAAAGGGATTTGTAGAAAGCTAAATTTAATTTTTTTTAGCAAATTCATTCCAAATAGAATAAATCATTCCTAAAGTACCAACAGAAATAAAAAAAACTACAAAGATAAAAAGAACATCATCAGAGTCCATTTTCAAATCCTTAGAGAGGTTTTTTGAGTTCGAGTGGGTTTTTGTCAAAGATTTGATAGGATAAGCTATCACTAGGGAATGTATAAGTGCCGTTTTTGGTGTTGATGGTAAGGTAAGGGATAACGATGAATTTACCCTTTGCAAGTGAAAGAGCTTGAAAGTCGCTCATTTCCATTTGAATTTGCTCTGTAGATTTGACGAGGTACCCGTCTTTGTCATTAGTTTGGAAAGTAACTGTGGCTTCAAGTGAAGTTGTTACAACGCCTGTCTCTTTGTTTTTGCGATTGTTTGGTCGCACCTCTTCGAGTTGTCCAATAAAAAAAGTAATCATGTCAATAATCTCCTATCCGAAAATTTTAGGAGGGTAAGTCGGATAGCCTACCCACCTAAGGCGATTTAACTTTTAAACCTATCTGAATGGTGTAAAACAGAAAAGAGTTTGTGAAACGCCTTGGTATGTGAAAAGAGAAATTTTCAAATACCGAGACTTTTAACAAAATGCTATAATGTAACTTAAACATTTTAATGAAAGGAAGCTATACTTAAAATATCTAAGTAACTATACTAAAATATATTAAGTAAGTCAAGAGTAAACAATGAACAACAAAGAATTTGCTGAATATTTAGGAATATCAGAACCTACAATATACTCTTGGAAAAAACACAAAAAAAACTTATACGATATTGTTATGCAATGGAAGAATGGAAACTTAAATAATCTTAGCAACGAAGAAGAAAAATTACTTAAAATATTTAAGTGTCTAAATGAAAAACAACAAAAATATTATCTGCTAAAAATGGAAAGTGATTTAATTCAAAATGAAATGATTGAAGAAAAATACAACTAAGGTGTAAAAATGTTTGGAAATAAAAGAGATGATTTAGATTACGTTGGCTTTTATACAAAAACAGGCGATACTCATTCAAATAAAAATGAGAATAACATCATTCCAAATTTTATTTGGATAATCGTAGGAATAGTATTAATTTTCTTTGTGATAAGAGAACTTTTTATAATGTTTACTGTTGGAGTGTTTATGAATGAAGCTTCAAAAATGAATGATCAAATTATAAAGACAACTAACGAATTTCAAAAAGAGATTACAGAGGGTTCGCAAAAAGCAAATGAATCAATGCAAAGATTAAGAAGTTATAACCCACCACCACAAAACATAGAAAAACAACCAAGAAGTAAAGAAGAAATAAAACGCGATATTAAAATAGAAATGCATTAACCCTCATTTGTTTTTACAACTCAACGTTTTTAAAAATGCGAATAACTTTTTATAAGTAGCCAAGGGCGTGCGAGCTCGTTCCTCGCTTCGCACGCTTCACGCGTGTTCAAATGACATGCAGAAAAGATGAGTAAAGAGCAAAGAGCGGGCTGTTTAGAAAGGAGTTTCAAAAGTAGTTAAGGGATTTAAAGAGTAGGGCGTTCTCATCATTATTGTAGGTTATAACAGGGTACTGTGTCGCATGCGCTCAATCCTCACGCACTCATCTTGCCCAGGGGGCAAAGTGCTTTTATCTGCGATGCCGAAGAGAAGGGCTTTTTGGCATATATGTTTTTATTCAAATCCCCCCGACCGCACCATTCTTTTTCTCCTTTTACATTTTCTTACTTTTATAAAACTCAATGTTGAATTATGTTACCATGACTTCTATTTTTTCAAATCGGAAAGGTCTTTGATGAGAGAGCTAGAGCTAAAAAATGTGCTTAAAATAGATGAGCGAGAGTTTTTGATTTCAACCATTAGCATGCATGTACGTCACTCCTTTTTCGAAGGTGATTCTAAAAAAATTGTTTATGAGACCATGGTTTTTGAAATCGTTAATGAAGAGGTTCAATTTCATCACCCCATTTTCAATGAGCGTTACAATATGGCAGATGAAGCTATTGCCGAACATGGTGCTATTATTAAACATCCCGAAAATTTCTTTATTATTTAATTTCCTCTTTTATACGATATGAAAAAGATTTTACTTTTCTTATTTCTCTCTTTTAGTCTCCTTTGGGCGCAAAATTCAAAAGATATCTTGATTCTACAGTCGTACCATAAAGGGTATAAGTGGAGTGATGATATCTCCAAAACGATTGAGAAAAACTTTTCGGATCAAGAAAATGTTTTTATCTCAACAGTCTATATGGACACCAAACGCATTGATACTCCTGAATATTTAAGCGAGTTTTACCGTTATTATAAAAAACGATTTGAACACGCAACTTTTGATGTAGTGATAGCCGTAGATAACAGTGCCTTAGCTTTTGTCAAAGAACATTACGAAGAGCTCTTTTCTAAAACACCGATTGTTTTTATAGGAATCAATAATTTTGAGCCTTCGTTAATCGAAGGCATTAAAAACATTACGGGCGTAGTTGAGAATGTGGATATTGAAAAAAATATTGATTTAATGCTGAGCTTACAACCGAATCTTGACAAAATTTTAATTATTAATGAAAGATCAATCACTGGAGATGCCGTTCGAAAAGAGATTGATGCTGTCGCGCCAAAGTATAAAAGTCGCATTGAAATTGAACATGTCGATAGTATGGATTTGAATGAAATTGCATCTAAGACAGCCGATCTTAGTAAGAACAGTGCGATTTTGTGGGTTTTACTTTTTAAAGACAGTACGGGAAAATTCTTCACGTATAAAGATAATTTACAGCAAATTCGTAAAATTACCAATACGCCAATTTATGGATTATGGGATTTTTATTTAGACTATGGCATTGTGGGTGGTTTCTTAACGAGTGCAACGGCCCAAGCAGAAGCTGCTTCAAAAATAGTCGATCAAATCTTTGCAGGGAAAGACCCCCATCATATTCCTATTGTAGAGCGAAGCCCCAATCGTTATCTTTTTGACTACAAGGAACTCGATTTTCATCAGATTGATCCTTCCCCTATTTTGAAAAATTATGAAGTTATCAATAAACCTTTCTCCTTTTACGAATCGTACAAGCAGTATGTTTGGCTTTTTGTGGCAATTTTAAGTGCCATTGCAATGGTGATCCTCTTTTTAATGCAAAATGTACGTATTCGAAAACAGAGTGAGATGGCACTTAAAAACCAACTTGAATTTATAAAAGTTCTGCTGGACACGATTCCAAATCCCATCTATTTTACGGATGTTGAGGGAAAGTATATTGGGAGCAATATTGCTTTTGCCCAGTTGCATGATCGTACAAAAGAGGAGATCATAGGCAAGTCTATTTTTGACTTTTTCCCAAAAGAGTGGGCAGCAGAGAGACGTAAAAGCGATTTAGATCTTTTAGAGAAAAAGAGCTCAGGAGCTTTTGAGTTGATGCTTCACCTTCCCAAAAAACGTGCGAGACTTTTTACGCTCAATAAAGCTGTTTACAGTAACAGTGATGGAAGTCTTGGGGGTATTGTTTGTATTATGGATGATACAACCGAACGTGTCCAACAACAACAATTTTTAATTCAACAGTCTAAACTGACCGAAATGGGTGAGATGATTGCGGGGATTGCCCATCAGTGGAATGAACCTTTGGTTGAACTTTCTGCCATTATGCAAGATATGGAATTTTGTTTTAACAGTGGTGATATGGATCGTTTAAAAATGAAGTCGTTTGTTCGCGAAGCGATTATCCAGATTCAATACATGTCACAAACGCTTAAAGATTTTCGCAATTTTCTCAAGCCTTCAACGAAAAAGACGCTTTTCTGTGCTAAAAAAGCGTTGAATGAAGTCATGGAGATTGTTGGCAGACAGATTTTTTATGCGCACATTGATTTAAATATGAATTATCGTAACGATGAAGAGAATTTTCCTGTTTATGGGTATGAAAATGAGTTTAAGCAGGTGTTGATTAATGTCATTAATAACGCGAAGAATAAGCTGATTAAAACAAAAAAAGGTGGTAAAATTTCTATTGAAGTAGGCAGAGAAGCTCTCCAGACTAAAATCGTGATTAGCGATGATGGTGGGCATATCGCAGAAAAAATTATTGGCTTTATTTTTGATCCATATTTTACGACGACAAAAAATGGAACGGGGCTTGGGCTATATATGGCTAAGATGATTATTGAAGATAAAATGGGCGGGAGTATTCGCGTTCAAAATGTGGATAGTAGCACCGCAGAATTTACACTTTTAGTTCCCAATGCAACGAAAGGCAGCGAATGAAAATTTTACTCTTAGAAGACAATGCGCGCCTTAATAGCACGATTGTTAAGCGTTTAGAAGCAAAAGGGTATCTCCTGGATTCGTTTATTGATGGGCAGGAGGCGTGCAATGCTTTGGATAATGGGTATGCCTGCTTTGTTTTAGATATTAATGTTCCTAGCCTTGATGGTATTGAAATTTTGAAAAAGGTGCGTGACTTTCATCCCGAAACACCGGTGATTATTATCAGCTCCAGTGTAGAACTTGAGGTGATTAAAGATGCTTACAATTTTGGTTGCAATGACTTTTTGAAAAAGCCTTTTTTTATTGATGAACTTGAGATCAAAATAGAAAAATTGTGCAATATTCGACACGATATTATTGATTTAGGGCATGCCTGCCAGTTTGATTTTAAAACCAGTTTACTTCATATTGGTGCGCACGAAGAGCATCTTTCACGTAAAGAGAAACTTCTTTTAAATGTGCTCATTAGTGAAAAAGGCAAAGTGGTTACGTTTAATAAAATCCAAGCAATGGTTTGGGAAGGCAATTTTGCAAGTCTTGATTCGATTCGATCTTTAATGAGGCGGCTTCGTAAAAAAATTCCGTTTGAATGTATAGAGACGATGGTGGATGTGGGGTATGTTTTACGTTATTAGTGTGTTACTCCGTTTACATGTAACGTTAAATTTATAGCGATTTTACACTTTATACACGAATCTATCTCATTTTAACGATATTTTTCGATCGTTATAGCGTTGAAACTGTTTCTCTTTTTCACCTTTACATGTAAGGAATGTCACTTTTTCTCTTTTTCATCTTTACATGTAAAGATTTTTAATTAAATATCATATGTTTTTTATGCCAAATTGATACACTGAGTTAAAAATCACCAAAGGATGTATGAATGCTGCTAAGCGGAAGTTATCTCGATTTCTACACGGAAGTTCTTAAGTTTATCCCCGAAAAGAGGATATTTACAGACCCTTTGCATACCATAGCGTATGGTACAGATGCCTCTTTTTACAGGCTTATTCCCAAAGTTGTTGTTTGGGTAAACAGTGCTGATGAAGTAAGCCAAATCCTCAAAATCACCTCTTCGCTTACCTTGCCGGTTGTTTTTAGGGCCGGAGGCACGAGTCTGTCGGGTCAAGCTATCACGGATTCTATTTTATTGGTAACATCGCGTGATTGGAAGGGTATTAACGTTAATAAAGAGGTGAGCACTATTACCTTACAGCCTTCCGTCATTGGGGCAGATGCGAATGCTTATTTGCTTCCGTATGGTAAGAAAATAGGGCCTGATCCTGCCAGCATCGGTTCTGCGATGATTGGTGGAATTGCAGCCAATAACGCGAGTGGTATGTGTTGTGGAACAACGGATAACTCTTACAAAACGCTTGAGTCTATGAAGATTATCTTCCATGATGGAAGTGAGCTGGATACCGCTTCTGTTCAAAGTATTCAAAGTTTCAAACAAGACCACCATACTTTGGTTGATCGCATCAGCGCACTCTCTGCTGAGATCAAAGCCAATCCAGAGCTTCACGATAAAATCGTCCGTAAATTTAAGATCAAAAACACCTGTGGCTATAGCCTCAATGCATTGGTGGATTATGAAGACCCCATCGATATAATTGCGCATCTTATGATCGGCAGTGAAGGAACGCTTGGATTTATTAAAGAGATTACCTTTAAAACGGTTCCTGAATACAAAGACAAAGCCAGTGCCTTGATGATCTTTAAAAATATTAAAGATGCTTGTGATGCAGTTATTGTGCTTAAAACACAGTGCAAGGAGAATGTTGCAGCGGCTGAATTGATGGATCGAGCTGGGCTTGCCAGTGTGGAAAATAAAGAGGGAATGCCAGATTTTCTCAAAACACTCAGCCCTACGGCTACTGCATTACTTGTGGAAAGTCGCGCCGAAAATGATGCAAAATTGGATGAAAATATCGCCATCATTTTAGAGAAGCTTGCACATATTGAACCTGAAATGCCACTGCACTTTACCAAAGATGTTTATGAATATACGAAGTATTGGAAAATTCGTAAGGGGCTTTTCCCTGCTGTAGGAGCTATGCGTGAGAGTGGAACAACCGTTATCATCGAAGATGTGGCGTATCCTATTGAATCCCTAGCCAATGCAACGTTAGAGCTTCAAGAGCTTTTCAAAAAGTACAGCTACAACGAAGCAATTATTTTTGGACATGCACTGGATGGTAACTTACACTTTGTCTTCACCCAAGCATTTGATGATGAAGCCGAGGTCAAACGTTATGAAGCCTTTATGCAAGAGGTGGCGGAACAAGTTGCAACCAAATACCAAGGAAGCCTCAAAGCAGAACACGGCACTGGCCGTAATATGGCGCCATTTGTCGAACTTGAATGGGGTAGTGATGCATACACTCTGATGAAAGAGATCAAAGCGATTTTTGATCCTCAAGGGCTTATCAATCCTGGGGTTATCATCAATGCTGATCCCAAAGCGCATCTTAAAAACTTCAAATCAATGCCCGCAACGGATGAGTATATCGATAAGTGCATCGAATGTGGTTTTTGTGAACCAACCTGTCCTTCTAACTTTTTAACACTGACTCCAAGACAACGCATTGTTTCCAACCGCTATATGACAACCCTTAAAAATGAGGGTAATGAAGAAGCGCTTGAAGCATTTAGCGCATTGTATCAGTACGATGGCATTGAAACCTGTGCGACCTGTTCACTCTGCTCCTTGACGTGTCCAGTGGGTATTGATACCGGTGCCCTCACGAAGAAGCTCAGAGCCCACCAAATTGGCTCGTTAGGTCACTCTATCGCTGGATTCATGGTCGATCATTACGGTGGTATTTTAAGTACAGGAAGTGTTGCGCTGAGTGCTGTCAAAGGTGTTAATGCCATTATCCCTAATAGCGTGATGAAAGGCATGAGCGAAGGTTTGAGAGCTCTAACCGCTAATAAACTGCCACTGTGGTCAGCAAGTCTTCCTTCGGGTCACCGCTTTAAACCAACGCTCAAACGTACCGGTAGCATGGACAAAGTGGTCTACTTCTCTTCGTGCATCAACCGTACGATGGCGAACCCAAGTGAACAATCCGATGAAACATCGCTTGATCTCGTTATCATCGGTATTTTGGAAAAAGCGGGATACGATGTCATCATTCCAAATGCCATCAGTGGACTTTGTTGCGGTATGCCATTTTCCAGCAAAGGGTATAAACAAGAGGGCAAGAAGAAATCTGATGAGTTAAAAATGGCACTTTTAAAAGCCAGCGAAAATGGAAAATACCCTATTTTATGCGATATGAGCCCGTGTAGCAAAACAATGGCAGAAAACTTTGGTGCGGAGCTAAAGGTGCATGATACGGTAGAGTTTATTTTAGAGTATCTTGTAGGCAAGGTAACCTTTACACCGATTGATGAGCCTGTTGTGATTCACCCAACGTGCAGTACACGTAAAATGGGCTTGGTTGAGAAATTAGAAAAAGTTGCACGCCTTTGCAGCACTAAAGTGACGATTCCAGCTGAGGTTGGGTGCTGTGGTTTTGCAGGCGATCGTGGCTTTACATTTCCTGAACTCAACAAATCAGCACTTCGCCATCTCAAAGCCTCTATTCCTGCCGATACAAAATTGGCGTTCTCTACCAGTAAGACGTGTGAAATTGGTTTAAGCGAAGAGAGTGGGCTTGCGTATCGTTCGCTCTTCTACCTCGTAGAACGCGCTATTTCTTAATACTCTTCTTTACATGTAAAGCGGGTAAATCGATCGAAAAATCAAGATCGATTTGCTCTGCTTACACTCCTCAAAAAGCTCTTTTTTATGGGTTTGATTTAATAAATAAAATGATAAAATACTAAAATTTTGACTATAGGTTTTAGTTAGATTTAAACAAAAAGGGTCATGTTTATGGAAGTTAACCGGTTTGTGGAAGGCGCTAGATACTTGGTTCTTAGCCTCTGCATCGTGTTTGCATTTTTAGCATTAATGGTCATTTCTTTGGACAAAAAAGTTAAAAATAGGATTCCTTCTCTTACGAAGATGGATCATGGTAATTCTATCTTAGAATTATTGCAAAAAGGTAACTTCACAGTTGTAGCAGCGATGGCTGCTTCTATGCAATCTTACGATACAAAACAACAACAGTAAAAAGGCAAAACGAAGATGGCGAAAAAATACATCGATGTGATGGATACGACGTTTAGAGATGGATTTCAATCGGTTTTTGGTGGACGTGTACTTATGGATGACTTTCTTCCTGCAGTAGCTGCAGCAAGAGATGCGGGTATTAGCCATTTTGAATTTGGTGGAGGGGCTCGTTTTCAAAGTCTTTATTTCTACCTAAATGAAGATGCCTTTACGATGATGGATCGATTTCGCTCTATTGCAGGACCTGATGCTAACCTTCAAACCTTAGCACGCGGTGTCAATACCGTTATGCTGGATACTGGCAATCGCGAACTGATCGATCTGCATGCTAAAATGTTTAAAAAACACAGTACGACAACCATTCGTAACTTTGATGCACTAAACGATGTTGAAAATCTCAAATACAGCGGTGAACGCATCGTTCATCATGGTTTGAAACATGAGATCGTCGTTACCATGATGGATCTTCCTCCAAAATGTGTGGGTGCCCATGATGTCGCCTTTTATGAGAAAACACTTCGTACGATTTTAGAATCTGGCATTCCTTATCACAGTGTCTGTTTTAAAGATGCGAGTGGAACATCAAGCCCTCAAAAAGTGTACGAAACCATTAAAATGGCTAAAAAACTGCTTCCTGAAGGTACTCACGTAAGGCTTCATACGCATGAAACAGCAGGTGTGAGTGTGGCATGTTATTTAGCAGCACTTGAAGCAGGTGTCGATGGTATCGATCTTGCCGCATCACCTGTCAGTGGTGGAACGTCTCAACCCGACATCTTAACGATGCTCCATGCGGTTAAAGGCAAAGATTACGATCTTGGTGGATTAGAGCTTGAAAAAATTCTTACGTATGAGGATGTTTTACAAGATTGTTTAAAAGATTATTTTATGCCACCCGAAGCGGTGCAGGTCTCTCCTTTGATTCCTTTTTCTCCAATGCCAGGTGGTGCTTTGACTGCCAACACTCAAATGCTTCGCGATAACAACATCCTTCATAAATTTCCCGAAATTATCAAAGCAATGCGCGAAGTGGTTGAAAAAGGAGGCTACGGCACCAGCGTGACGCCTGTATCCCAATTTTATTTTCAACAAGCTTTTAACAATGTAATGTTTGGACCATGGACAAAAATTGCAGAAGGTTATGGCAAAATGGTTTTAGGTTACTTCGGAAGAACGCCTGTAGCCCCTAGTGCAAAAATCGTTGCACTTGCCAGTGAACAACTCAAACTTGAACCAACAAAGAAAAATGCACTTGATCTTGCCGATGCGGATGAGAGCAAATCTCTTTTACATGTAAAAGAGATTTTAGAAAAAGAGGGACTCAAAACAACAGAGGAAAATCTCTTTATTGCGGCTTCATGTAAAGACAAAGGTATTGCTTTCTTAAAAGGTGAAGCAAAAGAAAATGTGCGTAAAATTGGTAAAGCAGACAAAGAAAAAGTACTTTGCAGTGCTTCATCGGACTATACTGTCATTGTCAATGGTCAAAAATACAATGTGAGATCTTCGGATAAACAAGACGCTTTTGTCATCAATGGACAAGAGTATTTTATTGAAATCGAAGAGGGCTGTACTGAAGACAACAGCAATGCAGCACTCATCCCTAACAATGAGGGTGAGATTAGAGCGGGTATTCCTGGCACGATCTTTAAAGTGCTTGTAAAAGTTGGGGATAAAGTAACCAAAGGACAACCTGTTGTTGTGATTGAAGCGATGAAAATGGAAATTGAAGTAACAGCACCCGCGGATGGTGTTGTGAGCAGTGTAAGAGTGAACGTCAGCGATCCTGTCGTCAATAATCAACTGCTCGTTACATTATAAAAATATAGAAATATTCTGGTAGCGTCGTTTTCTACCAGAAGGTTATGTATTCGGTATGATAAATGCCTTTGAACGGGCGTAACGTCAAAAAATGAGGCAGTCACAAAGTCAAGGCTTTGAGATCAAATAGGACAGATATCGTTGGTACTGCGGTTGCAGTAGGTGCTCTGCTGTTCGTTTAAAATAATAATGTTTTGAGGATATAAACACTATGTCGAAGATTAATGAAATAGAAAAGCTAGGCTTAACCAATATTGGGAAAGTTCACTACAATCTAAATTACGATGATTTATTGAAACACGAAATTGCTAATAACGAAGGCCGTGTGACAAGCAATGGTACATTTAGTGTAGATACAGGAATTTTTACAGGTCGAAGCCCAAAAGATAAATATTTTGTAGATCAAGCGCCTTCCAACCAATATATTTCATGGGGTAAGATAAATCACAAAGTGAGTAAAGAGGTCTTTGAAGAGCTTTTTGAAAAAGTAAAAAAACAACTCTCTGGAAAAGATATTTATATTCAAGATGCTTACAGTGGTGGTACTTTAGCCAGTCGTAAAAGCATTCGTGTGGTCACTGAAATTGCATGGCAAGCACACTTTGTCAAAAATATGTTTATTAGACCTTCCGAAGAAGAATTAGCTCATTTTAAACCCGATTTTGTTCTTTACAATGCATGTAAAATCGTGAACGATGACTATAAAAAACATGACCTTCACTCGGATGTTTTTGTGGTCTTTAATGTCGAAGAAAATATCGCTATCATCGGTGGTACTTGGTACGGTGGAGAGATCAAAAAAGGTATCTTCTCGATGATGAACTACTGGTTACCATTAGAAGGCAAACTCTCTATGCACTGTTCTGCTAATGTGGGAGCAAAAGGCGATACGGCACTTTTCTTTGGCTTATCAGGAACAGGCAAAACAACGCTCTCAACCGATCCAAAACGTAAGTTGATTGGTGATGATGAACATGGTTGGGATGATGAAGGTGTCTTTAACTTTGAGGGTGGCTGTTACGCGAAATGTATCAACCTTGATCCAAGCAGCGAGCCTGAAATTTATGGTGCAATTCGTAAAGATGCTCTTTTAGAGAATGTGGTTATGGATGAAAAAGGTGTGGTTGATTATGCCGACGCTTCTAAAACAGAAAATACCCGCGTTTCTTACCCTATTTACCACATTGATAATCACGAACAAAGTCTTCAAGCAGGACATCCTAAAAAAATTATTTTCTTAAGCGCCGATGCTTTTGGTGTTTTACCTCCGGTTGCCAAATTGAGCAAAGAGCAAGCCATGTACTATTTCCTAAGCGGATACACGGCTAAAGTTGCAGGTACTGAACGTGGTGTGACAGAGCCTGTTGCAACGTTTAGTGCATGTTTTGGTGAAGCATTCTTGCCATTGCACCCAACCGTGTACGCTAAATTGTTAGGTGAAAAAATTGCAAAACACAATGTGGATGTCTACCTTGTTAACACGGGGTGGAGTGGTGGAAGCTATGGCATTGGAAAACGTATGAGTATTAAAGCGACACGTGCATGCATCAATGCCATTCTGGATGGCAGCATCAATGAGTGTGACTTTGAGAGTATTCCTGTCTTTAACATTCAAGTTCCAAAAGCGCTTGCGGGCGTTCCAACCGAGGTGCTCAATCCAAAAAATACATGGGAAAATAAAAGCCTTTACGACGCAACGCGCAATGAGCTTGCAGAGATGTTTATTGAGAACTTCGAAAAATATATTACAGCTGATTCTGATTTTTCTAACGCTGGCCCAAAACTCTAATTTTAACTTTACATGTAAAGGAGTTCAACGACTCCTTTACCTTTTATTGTATTACGCCTTCTCCTTAAAATGGGGAAGAGTGCGTTGCCACTATGGCACTAACGCTTGTCTCTTTCGAGGCAGCGATTTTATTGCATTCGTGCAAGAAGTTTATTATCTAAGGAGATATTTGAATGTCAAAGCTATGGTCAGGTAGATTTGCCGCAAGTGGAGCAGCACTGTTAGATGAATTTAACGCTTCATTACCGTTCGATAAAAAGTTATACGAAGAAGACATCAAAGGTTCCACCGCTCATGCAATGATGCTTGCGAAGCAAGGTATCTTGACGAGTGAGGAAGCCGATCAAATTGCAAAAGGTTTATTGCACATTAAACAAGAGATCGAAGAGGGAAAATTTGTCTTTGATATCGCACATGAAGATATTCATATGTCGGTAGAGACGCGTCTTATTGATCTCATTGGCGAAGCGGGTAAACGCCTGCATACCGCTCGCAGCAGAAATGACCAAGTTGCGGTTGATTTTAGATTATACGTTCAAAAACAAAATTTAGTGATTGTGCATGTTTTAGAAGAGGTCATCGACGTTTTAATGAGTATCGCTAAAGAGCATACCAATACGTTACTTCCGGGGATGACGCATTTGCAACATGCTCAGCCGATCAACCTTGCGTTTCATCTTTTAGCATATGTTTCGATGTTTAAACGTGACATTGAACGACTTGAGAGCTCTTACACGCGCAATAATGTCTTGCCACTCGGGTGTGCAGCCCTTGCAGGAACCCCTCACAATATTGATAGGGAATATGTTGCGAAGCTTCTAGGGTTTGATAGCGTCAGTGTAAACTGTCTTGATACCGTAAGTGATCGTGATTTTGCGCTGGAGATTCTTTTTAATATTGCAACGATTATGATGCACGTTTCACGTTTTGCAGAAGAGCTTATTTTGTGGTCAAGTTATGAGTTTAAATTCATTACCCTCAGTGATGCATACTCTACGGGAAGTTCGATTATGCCACAAAAGAAAAATCCTGATGTCCCCGAACTTTTGCGTGGAAAAACAGGACGTGTGAATGGAAATCTTATTGGGTTGTTGACCGTACTTAAAGGCCTTCCTTTAGCGTACAATAAAGACATGCAAGAGGATAAAGAGGGCGTGTTTGATAGCGTTGAAACCGTTTACATGTCACTCAATATTCTCAAAGAAGCGGTACGTACCATGACCATTAATGTAGGGCGTATGAAGCAAGCCTGCGAAGTAGGGCACTTAAGTGCTACTGATTTGGCAGATTACTTGGTTCAAAAGTGTAATATCCCTTTTCGTGAAGCCCATTTTATCACAGGACGTGCTGTGGCGCATGCGGAAGGCTTAGGGATTGATCTAAGCGTTATGAGCGTACCAGAGCTTCAAAAAGTCGATGCGCGTATTGGTGAAGATGTGAGTGAATACTTAAGCCTCGTACACTCAATGAACGCTCGAACTTCTCAAGGTGGAACGGCTGTCTCTTCTACATGTAAACAGATTGAAATTTTTGAGTCGTGGATCAAATCACGTCAATAAGTAAGTCATGAAGAGGGGTAACCTCTTCATCTTTTTTTTAAAGAAATTTATGCGTATCGCTGTCTGATTGGCGTGTATCATCGTCGCCTTGCGATGATTTTTTATGGGATGAAAGATTTTCCCATGAAAGTTTTGTGCCACCTAAAAGGTGAAAATGCAGATGCAAAACCTCTTGTCCTCCATCACTTCCATTATTGGTAATCAAACGATATCCACTTTTATCTAAACCTAACAGTTTTGCCACTTTTTGGGTGAATTCTGTTAGTCCTACCATGATTTTAGGGTCAACCTCTTGGAAACAGATGTACTCTCTTTTGGGAATAATTAAAATATGCACAGGCGCTTTAGGGTTAATATCATGAAACGCTAAAAATTCCTCATTTTCAAGCACTTTGTTGCATGGAATTTCACCATTGACGATTTGACTAAAAATACTCATTATTTTCTCCTAAGGTTTAGTAGTTTTTAATTCAAGATTTTGATGCAAAGCGTTGCTACGACTCCACAGAATTTAGAATAAACATTCGATTTTAACCTTTTATAATTAAAGTTTGACTAAAATAAGCTTCCTAATAGACTTAAGAGCTTAATGGATGCTCATGAATGAAAGGTAACCCTTTGAAAGATATAGAAAATGCGATTACTTCGTGTACATCGCTTGTTGAATTAGAAAAACTCAGAGTCTCTCTTTTTGGTAAAAAAGGGCATTTTGCAGCTCAATTTGAAGAGCTCAAAAAGCTGGAAGGTGATGCTAAAAAAGAGTTTGCTCAAAATCTAAATATTAACAAAGAGAACTTTTTAGACCTGCTCAATCAAAAAAAGAGTGCATTAGATGCCATTATGATTGAAGCACAGATGCGTAACAGCAGTGTTGATGTCACCCTTTTCAATCAAGAAAGTGCTGCGGGTGCACTTCATCCTGTGATGGAAACAATGGATAAAATTATTGAATATTTTGTAAGCATGAACTTCTCGATTGAAGAAGGCCCCTTGGTCGAAGATGATTTTCATAACTTTGAAGCATTGAATCTTCCGAAATATCACCCTGCACGTGATATGCAAGACACATTTTATTTTAAAGATTCGATGCTCCTTCGTACCCACACGTCACCTGTTCAAATCAGGACGATGCTCAAACAAAGTGCGCCGATTCGTATGATCTGCCCAGGGGCTGTGTTTAGACGTGATTTTGATATAACACATACACCCATGTTTCACCAAGTCGAAGGTTTAGTGGTTGATAAAACAGGAAAAGTCTCTTTTGCTAATCTAAAATTTATTCTCGAAGACTTTTTAAAGTACATGTTTGGCGATGTCAAAGTACGTTTCCGTCCAAGCTTCTTCCCTTTTACAGAGCCCAGCGCAGAAGCTGATATTAGCTGTATCTTCTGTAAAGGTGAAGGGTGTCGTGTTTGTTCGCATACCGGCTGGTTAGAAGTCCTTGGTTGTGGTGTCGTTGACCCAAATGTCTTTAAAGCCGTTGGGTACAAAGATGTGAGTGGCTATGCTTTTGGACTAGGCATTGAGCGCTTTGCGATGCTATTACATCAAATTCCTGATTTACGATCGTTATTTGAGGGTGATTTGAGATTATTGGAGCAATTTAGATGATAGTAACAAAACAGTGGTTAAACGAATGGATCGATCTTGGTGCAATTGATACCGATAAAATTTCACTAGCACTGAATGCCATTGGTCTTGAAGTTGATGGACTTACCAAAATCCGAATTCCTCAAAATGTCGTTGTAGGTCAAGTCGTTTCATGTGAGAAACACCCGAATGCTGATAAACTTAACGTATGTCAAGTCGATGTGGGCGAGAGTATCCAACAGATTGTCTGTGGTGCTAAGAATGTAGCAGCGGGGCAGATGGTTGCCGTTGCGTTGATTGACTCGGTTCTCCCCGGTGGTCTTAAAATTAAAAAAGCCAAACTACGTGATGTTGAATCGTGTGGGATGATCTGCTCATCTACCGAGCTTGGACTCCCTAAAATTAATGATGGCATTATGATTTTAGATGATAGTATTGGTGTGTTAGTTCTTGGTAAACCTTTGTGTGAATATCCTCTTATCAATGATGACGTTATTGAAATTGGATTGACTCCTAATCGTGGAGATTGTCAAAGTATCTATGGCGTCGCTCGAGATTTAAGTGTCTATTTTGATCTTGAAGTGAAAACGCTGAACCATAAAGAGGAAGAAGAGAATCAACCCGGTGTGGGTCGCGTTCTTCATCTGCATGGCAGTGAAGCCCTTGATGGATCTTACATGTACAAAGTTTTTGACAACAAAGAGATCCAAGTTCCTTTGATTATTCAACTACGTTTAGGTTTTGCAGAGGTTGAAAACAACTGCTTATTGGGTAAATTAATTGATTATTCAACGTATGTGACAGGTGTATTGCTTCGTGCGTATAACCAAACATGCTTTGGTGCCAAAGATGAAAAAGCAAAAATTGCTATTGCCAAAGATGAAAATGGGTTAGATACTATTTTTGGCTTAGACGGTCAAAAAGTAGCGATTACCGGCATTACACAGATGAGTGAGTGCAAAGCGACAGCTTTAGATGAGCGCATTATTGTTGAAGCAAACTATACCCATCCTGAGATTATCGCTTCACGCAGTGCCAATAAAAAATTAGGTGGCGATAAACATCTTTACCGCTCTTCTAGGGGCAGTGAACCACAACTGGCATTTGGTTTGAATTATTTCTTTAAAATGCTTCTTAAACGCTCTAAAGTGATGACGTATGCTGATTCACAACAGATTACACAGACGTTTGAAGCAAAAATTATCAATATTCATCAAAGTGAATTAACACTAATGATTGGTGAAGAGATCCCTAAAAATAAAGTTATTAAAATTTTAAAACATTTGGGATTTGGTGTTAATTTTGCATTTGAGCAAGATGTGATTAACGTTAAAATTCCACAATTTAGATCGGATGTCGTGAATACACAAGATATTTGTGAAGAGATTGTGCGTATCGTAGGGATTGATAATATTACGTCAAAGCCTTTTGTCTTTGCAGAACAGCTGAAAATCAATCAACCTTACTTGAATTTTAAAAAGCGACAAATGTACCGTCATCGTGCCGTTTCAGCAGGATTTTTTGAGACATTGCACTTTGTGTTTGATGATCGTGAAAAGGCTAAAAAATTCCATTTACCGCTCTTAAATGAAGCCCTTGAAGTAGCAAATCCCATTACCAGTGAGCTTAATACGCTTCGCAGCTCCTTATTGCCCAATATCTTAGGTGCCGTTTCAAGCAACCTCAAATTTGGTAAAAAACGAGTTGCACTTTTTGAAGTTGGCAGTGTTTTTGATACTGAAAGAACTGAATTTAAAAAAATAGCCTTTGTATTTAGTGGCGAAAATGGTATTCCTGAGATTGCAAACCATGGTAAGCCAAGCGAGATTGACTTTTTTGCCTTTGCGAGTAAAATCCAGAGTATCTTGGGGAACTTTACCCTTCTTCCACTCAGTGATGTCAATGGCCTTTGCAGCCCCTATGAAGCTGCCCTTGTGATGATTGATGGCGTGGAAGCGGGTTACATGGCACGTGTGAATGTTCAAGTTGAAAAAGAGCTTGATTTGGCACGTACGTACATTTGTGAATTGGATTTTGAAGCATTGATCTATCAACGTAAAATTGCCAAAGAGTACTCAAAACTTCCATCTTCTTCACGTGATTTAAGCTTGCTGGTTGATGCCAAAATGCAATACTCTGAATTAGAACACTTTATTGCATCTATTGCACCAAAAGCATTGGTGAAATTTGCAGTGATTGATCGTTATGTGCATGAAAGCCTTGGCGATAAAGTCAGCCTAACGCTCAAACTTCAATTCCAATCAATGGAAAAAACGTTTGAAGAGGAAGAAATTGCCTCAATGGTGGAAGCATTGCTGAGTAAAATTCAAGAAAAATTTGGAATCACGATCCGATGAAAACATTACATGTAAACCCTAAAGGTAACTTTTCGTTTACAACCGATCAAATCGCCAGCGATAAGTCTATTTCACATCGCTGCGCGATTTTTTCACTCCTCAGTGATCAACCCTCTATCATTCAAAATTATCTGCCTGCCGAAGATACGATGTGTACGCTAAGCATCGTTCAATCTTTGGGCGCGCAAGTTGAAAAAGCAGAAGATGGCACACTTACGATTACTCCTCCCCAAAGCATTGTTGAGCCTCCACTCATTTTAGACTGTGGTAATTCTGGCACAGCGATACGTCTTTTGATGGGCTTTCTCTCTACATGTAAAGGTTTTTTTGTCTTGTATGGCGATCAATACCTTTGTTCTCGCCCGATGCGTCGTGTGGCAGATCCATTGCGTGAGATTGGGGCTCACATTGATGGAAGAAACAGTGGTAATTACGCACCTCTGGGTATTCGAGGTGAAACGCTTAAAGCCTTTGCCTACGAGAGCAAAATTGCTTCGGCTCAGGTTAAAAGTGCACTGATTTTAGCGGCTCTTCAAGCCGATGGCATTTCGACGTTTAGTGAGCCAGAACTGAGCCGTGACCATAGCGAACGTATGCTTCGAGGTATGGGTGCTCAAGTGATTTCAAAAGGTTTACATGTAACCATTCATCCTCAAAAATCGCCTCTAAAACCGTTGCATATGAAAGTCCCCAATGACCCTTCCAGCGGCTTTTTCTTTGCCGTTGCTGCCGCAATTAATGAAGGAAGTTCCGTTACGCTGCACAATATGCTCTTAAATCCTACGCGTATCGAGGCGTATAAAGTACTTGAGCGAATGGGTGCTGGTGTTGAGTTTATAGAGAAAGAAAATGTGTATGAGAGTGTTGGCGACATTATCATTACGGGTAAAGAACTGCATGGCGTTGAGGTAAGTGAAAATATCTCATGGCTGATTGATGAATTGCCTGCACTGTCGATTGCCTTTGCCTGTGCAAAAGGTAAAAGTCTTGTCAAAAATGCACAGGAATTGCGTGTCAAAGAGAGCGACCGTATTTCCAGTGTTGTCAAAAATCTTCGTTTGTGCTCCATTGAAGTGGAAGAGTTTACGGATGGGTATGAAGTAGCGGGTGGAGAGCTCAAAAGTGCCACCATTAACAGCTTTGGTGACCACAGAATTGCGATGAGTTTCGCGATTGCAGGGACACGAGTGCCAATGCAAATTGAAGATATTGACTGTATCAACACCTCTTTCCCTAATTTTACAGCGTTGCTTTCTCACATAGGAACGGTTCGCCAATGAAAATCAAACTAGCGGAAAGTTATGGTTTCTGTTTTGGTGTGAAACGCGCCATTAAAATTGCAGAAAATACTAAAAATGCTTCAACGATTGGACCACTGATTCACAACAACGAAGAGATTAATCGGTTACGTGAAAATTTTAATGTTAAAACCTTACACCATATCTCTGAAGCTGAGGGTGTGGATAAAGCCATTATTAGGACGCATGGTATTCCTAAAAAAGATCTTGAAACGCTTTTAAAAAGCGATGTTAAGGTGATTAATGCAACATGTCCCTATGTGACAAAACCTCAAGAAATTTGCGAAAAAATGAGTACAGAAGGGTATGAAATTGTCATTTTTGGCGATGCAGATCACCCTGAAGTGAAGGGTGTTGAGAGCTATGCCATTCATGGAGCTTATGTGGTACAAAGTGTGGAAGAGCTTGAAAAGGTGAAATTTAAAGGCAATAAAATTGCCGTGGTTTCTCAAACCACACGAAAAATCAGTGAATTTTTAGAGATTACCAACTTTTTAGAGACTCACTACAAAGAGGTACGTGTTTTTAACACAATCTGCAATGCCACATTCGAGAACCAAGATGCGGCCCGTGAACTGGCCAAAGAGTCAGATGTAGTGATTGTTATTGGAGGGAAAAACTCTTCTAATACGAAGCAATTACACAGCATTTGCAAAGAGTATTGCAAGGATAGTTTTTTAGTCGAGAGTGATAAAGATTTAGATCCGAACTGGTTTGTGGGAAAAACGCTTTGTGGCGTGACTGCGGGTGCTTCGACGCCGGATTGGATTATCGAAAAAATAGTTGGAAAAATCAGCGAAATTAAAGTATAATAGGCAACTTTTACATGTTTACATGTAGCTAAATGTGTCAAAAATCAATCAAAAAGGGTATAAAATGGTAAATGAGGCGAACAAAGCTGTTCATACTGACGCCGTAGACGAACATGAGGAGATGGATTTTGCGGCTATGTTGGAAGAGTCTTTCAAAGATTCTGAGAGAGATGCACTCATCAATGGTGTTGTTGTAGCGATCAAAGAAGATGTTATCTTAGTTGATGTGGGTAAGAAGTCTGAAGGACGTCTAAACGCATCTGAGGTTACAGACGAAAATGGCAACATAACATGCAAAGTGGGAGATGTAATCCCTGTAGTTATTACAGGATTCAGAAACGAAAGACCAGCGGTTTCGCACAAAAAGGCCCTTCGTAAAGGTCATATTAAATCATTTATCGCTGAATATAAAGAAGAAGACGATGTGGTTCTTGATGTTAAAATCACGGGCAAAAATAAAGGTGGGTTTATCGCTGAGAATGCTGAAGGCATTGAATTTTTCCTTCCACGTTCACAAGCAGCAGTGAAAGACATGAATGCACTTTTAGGTAAATCCCTTAAAGTTAAAATTATTAAAATTGACACTGACACAGAATCTATCATTATTTCTCGCAAAAAATTCTTAGACGATGAGCGTAAAAAACGTAAAGAGATCGTTCAAGAGTTGATTGACCGTGATGAAGTTGTTGAAGGTACCATCAAAAAAATTACCACATACGGTATGTTTGTTGACGTTGGCGGCATTGACGGTTTGGTTCACTACAGTGAAATCAGCTACAAAGGTCCTGTAAACCCTGGCACACTCTACAAAGAGGGTGAAGTGATTCCTGTTAAAGCGATCAAATATGACAAAGATAAACGTCATCTTTCACTCTCAGTAAAAGCTGCGATGCCAGATCCATGGGATGAGATCAAAGATGAGTTAGAGACAGGTGACTCCATTCAAGTAACAATCAGCAATATCGAGCCATACGGTGCGTTTGTTGATCTTGGTAATGACATCGAAGGTTTCCTTCACATCTCTGAAATTTCATGGGATAAAAACATCAAACACCCACGCGATTACATCGAAGAGGGACAAGTGGTTGATGTTGAAGTTATTGAAATTGATGCGAAAGAGAGACGTTTAAGAGTTTCTCTTAAAAACGTACTTCCAAAACCATTTGATGATTTTATGAAAAAATTCAAAGTAGGTGATGTGGTTAAAGGTGAAATCACGACCATCACAAACTTTGGTGCTTTTGTTAAAATCGGTGGAATTGAAGGTCTTTTACACAATGAAGATGCTTCTTGGGATCGTAACAACAAATGTAAAGAGCTTTTTGCAGTTGGAACCGAAGTTGAAGTGAAGATTGTAAAAATTGACGAAGAGAATGAAAAAGTATCTCTTAGTAAAAAAGAGCTTGAAGACAGCCCAATTCAAAAATATGCAAAATCACATGAAAACGGTGACATTGTTAATGGTAAAATCAGAGATATTAAAGAGTTTGGTATCTTTGTTGAGCTTGAAGAGAATGTTGACGCATTGATTCGTAAAGAAGATTTAGGTCAAGTGAATGAGGCTGATCTTAAAATTGGTGATGAGATTGAAGCGGCAATTACGTTTATTGATGACAAGAAAAATCGCATTCGTCTCTCCGTCAGACGTCTTTCAAAACTGAAAGAGAGAGAAGCGCTTAAAGAGATCAATAAAGAAGAGAAAATGACGCTTGGAGATATTCTTAAAGATCAATTGAAATAATCGATGCAAAAAAAAGTACTTGGCGCACTCTTTTTACTCCTCTTTGTGGGTGTAGGATTTTTTCTTACAAAACTCCTGCATAATGAAGCGGATGTGAAAGTAGATGATGCCAAGTACGAATCTCCTAAAAAGCCAGAAATCAAACAAGAAATAGCACAAAACGTTTGGATCAAAGAGATGGCGCATAAAGACGCTAGGGAATTTATTTTTCCTGTCAATGAGCTCTTTATGCAGATTGATGCGTATGGACAAAAAAGTGCTAGTGTCGGCAAATTAAAGTCGTTCCGCTTGGTGATTGATCGGGCGGATCGCTACTCACTCTTTTGCATCATTCAGACACTCACCGCTTTGCACCTGCCTTATATGGTGATTAAGGAAGATAAAATCCCTATCATCTATATAGAAGAAAAAAGCGAAAAACAACTGGAAAATGTTGTTCTTGAACTTGAAAAATACGATATAAAATCAAAAATTGTCGAGGTTTGGTTATGAAACAGAAGAAAATCATTGTATGCGATGCGATTCACGAAAAAGGTTTTGAAATCTTACGTGCTGAAAAAGATATTGAAGTTATTGATGCTGTCCGTTTGCCCAAAGATGAGCTTTTAAAAATAATCGGTGATTGTGACGTTGCCATTACACGTAGTTCAACCGATGTTGATGAAAAATTTTTAACAGCTGCAACGAATTTAAAAGCAATTGTACGCGCAGGCGTAGGTGTGGATAACGTAGATCAAGATGGATGCAGCAGACGTGGTATTATTGCGATGAACGTTCCTACGGCCAATACCATTGCCGCAGTTGAGCTTACTATGGCGCACCTCTTAGGCTGTGCACGAAGCTTTGTAAACGCTAATAATCATCTCAAAATCGAGCGTGTCTGGAACCGTGAAAAATGGTACGGCATTGAGTTATGTGAAAAACGTCTTGGTGTCATTGGTTTTGGTAATATTGGTAGTCGTGTCGCTATTCGTGCCAAAGCATTTGGTATGGATGTGATTGCCTATGACCCTTATATCTCTTCTTCAAAAGTAACCGATCTTGGTATGACCTATACTGAAAATTTCAACGACATCTTGGCATGTGATTTTATTACGATTCATACGCCTAAAAACAAAGAGACGATTAATATGATCTCTTTTGATGAAATTGCAAAAATGAAAGATGGTGTTAGACTTATCAACTGTGCTCGGGGCGGTTTATACAATGAAGAGGCTCTCTTTGATGGTATCAAAAGTGGTAAAATCGCATTTGCAGGGATTGATGTTTTCTCTAAAGAGCCAGCAACAAGCCATCCCTTGTTAGATCTTGAGCATATCTGTGTGACGCCTCATCTTGGTGCAAACACCTTAGAATCTCAAGAAAAAATTGCTATTCAAGCTGCGGAAAATGCGATTAGTGCAGCACGTGGTATTAGTTACCCCCATGCCCTTAATTTACCAATTAAAGCAGAAGATATTCCTCCTTTTGTGAAACCATACTTAGAACTCGTTCAAAAAATGGGCTTTTTAGCAGCACAACTTAATCGTTCAGCCATCAAATCTATCAAACTAGAACTTGAAGGGGAGATTGGTGCATACGCTAAATCACTTCTTACGTTTGGTATCGTAGGTTCTCTTAAAGAAGCCAATGAAAATAAAATCAACTATGTCAATGCTGAATTTGTTGCCAAAGAGAAAAACATTGAGAGTAAATTTGAAGTTTCAAGTAACATCAGTGGGTATAAAAATCAAGTAACGTTAACACTGACAACAGAAAAAAATGTTGTGAGCATTAGTGGAACGGTCTTTGGTGAAGATGAGCAACGCATTGTTGGCATCAATGGCTTTAAGTTTGACTTTAAACCAAAAGGCAAAATGATTATCTTTAAAAACAATGACGTACCAGGTGTTATTGCCAATATCGCTACGATTTTATCCCAAGGTGGCATTAACATTGCCGACTTTAGACTCGGACGAGGGGCCCATCAATTTGCGATGGCAGTTATCTTGGTTGATACAGACATTGATAAAAAAATGATTGCAGAACTCACGAAAATCGAGTCATGCGTTTGGGTTGAATACGCCGTTTTATAATCTTTCATTTACAAACGTTAAAGGGAGTGCCATTTTTCAGTGGTACTCCCTTTTTTTATGTTCAAATATAATTAACTTATCTCTTCTTTAATCCTTAATATAGATAATTCACACCTCTTTTTAAAAGTAAAATTTAATTATCCTTTTCTAAAATAATCTGCTTAATATTTTTCAATAAATAAATAAAAATTATAGTTTTGATAAGATGATCGGTATGAATAAATGAGATAAGGGATTACCATGCGATTCATTTTACTTGTTATGCTGAGTGTCTCACTTGTTTATGCGGGTGAAGGCATGAGTTTAGATATGGCGATTCAAAAAGTAAAAGTGCAGAACAGTGAGATTGTAATTGCAAAGTTTGATGAACAGATCAAAGCATTGGAACATCAAGCTGCACTGGGTGCTCATTATGGAAGCTTAGAGCTTTCGCAAACAGCACTTCGCAGTAATGACGCGCTCTCCATCTTTGGCTATAAGCTTCAATCCCGTGAAGCCACGTTTGCTGACTTTGGATTTAAACAGTTTAATGGTACTAATTACGCTACAAAGCCCAATGATCTTAACAATCCTCAGGATCGCAACCATTTTCAAACCAAGATCGAATATACATTGCCTCTTTATACCGGTGGGAAGATAGAGCAGTATGGCAAAATTGCCCAAGCGCTGCAACAGATGAGTACGCTTGATCGGCAGGCGTTAACGCTTCAAAAAATTTATGAGCTCAAAAAGAGTTTTTTTGCCATCTCTCTTTTGGATACCTACCTTTACAACCTTCGCCTCATTGCATCAAACACAGCCAAACTTGAAGCACGAACGGAGTCGATGTTGCAAGAAGGATATGTTAAAAAAGTTGATCTTTTAGAAATTCAGAGTAAGCAAGCCGATGTGGAGCGTCTTATTCACCAAGCCGAAGCTAATAGAACGCTTCTGTACTACTTTATCTCCTTTTTAGTCGATGAGTCCGTTGATGCCATTACCGGAAACTATGAGGATGCCGAAGCGTTTTTCATCACAGATGAGCACATTTTAAGCGATAACCTTGAGATTAAAAAAGCAGAGCAGGGTGTCGAAATTTCCAAAATGAACATTGCTCTTCAGCAGAGTGCTTTTTTGCCTCACGTGGGCGCTTTTGCAAACTATGGCAGCAGTGATGATGTCTACATGAACAATTTTGCCAAAAATGACGCTTACACCGTTGGTCTTCAAGTCAAATGGAATGTTTTCAATGGTGGAAGCGATAAAAATAATTTGGAAAAAGCGCGTGTTGAAAACCTCAAAGCTTCTCAGCAGTTGGACCTCGCAAAGAAAAATGTTGCGTTACATGTAAAACAGATTCAAACACATATTTTAACGGATGTGTATGAGATCAACAGCCTTAAAAAAGAGGTAGAACTCGCCCATCTTATTTATGAAAACTATGCCGGTAGGTATGCCCAAAAACTCGTCTCCATCAATGATGTTTTAATCAAACAATCCGAAGAGATCACCAAAGTGCTCAGGCTCAAAGAGGTGCAAAATGCACGCAATGAGAAGATCTTTGAGCTTCAAAAATTAGCCAGCAAGGAAGAGCAATGAAATCTTTACATGTAAATGCTACGCTACTTGTTTTGATCGCCACAGCAGCGCTTCAAGCAGGAAGTATGACCTTGAGTGGGAGCGTTGTTTCAGAGAATCAAAAAACGATTTCTAGCCGATATATGGGCTTTGTGCAAACAGTGAATGTGAATGAGGGCGATGTGGTTAAAAAAGGCGATTTACTGTATAGCATTGATTCTAAAGAGGTTGATACGGCTCTGGCTCAAAGCGAGCTTGCGATCTCACAAGCAGAGCTTACTTTGCACATGCAGGAGAGTCAATACCAAAATGCAGCACTCAATTTAGAACGCTATCAGCGCTTGCTTGAAAAAGACATGGTCTCGAAGTATGAAGTGGAGAACCTCGAGCTTTTAGCGACAAATCTTAAGACAATGGTTTTGATCGCTAAAAAACAGGTTATGCAAGCCAAACAAAAACACCAAGAGGTTCAAAACCAGTATCAGTACCTTAAAATCAAAGCACCCAATGAGAGTGTTGTCATTGAGAAGCACATCAAAGCGGGCGAGATGGCGCTCTCTGGGGTTCCCACATTGGTTTTAGCCGATCTAAGCGCTCTTAAGATCAGCACTGAGATTGCGGAGAGCTATCTTGGTCGTGTTAAGGTGGGCGATAAGGTACATGTGGAAGTTCCTTCCATCGGGTGCAACAGTGAGGGGAATGTTGAAGCGATTATTCCCAGTTCAAACCCTATGTCACACACGTTTAGGATGAAACTTTCGTTTACATGTAAAGATGCCAGAGCGTATCCGGGGATGTACGCTGTTGTTGTGGTGGGTGAATAGAAAATGAAATACAAAGAGAAATACCTCGCAGGGTTTTTAGCCCGTCTTTTTCTGCGTAATCCTTTGACAATGATATTAGGCGTTACCCTCATCACGCTAGGGGTGATCGCACTCTTTTTGATGCCACGTGAAGAAGACCCTCAAATCTCCATCAGTGGGGGTGTGGTCATCGTTTCAATGCCAGGATCAAGTGCGGCTGAGATAGAAATGATGGTTGTTCGCCCACTGGAGAGACGCATCAAAGAGATTAAAGGCGTTGAGCATATTTACGGGATTGCGAGCGATAATGTAGGTATTGTTAATGTCATGTATCTTATTGGAGAGAACCGTGAAGCCTCTAATCTCAAGCTATACGATAAAGTGATGCAAAATATGGATCAGCTTCCTCAAGGTGCTTCTACACCACTGGTTCGTCCTTTCGACATTGACATTGATATTCCCATTCTCTCTATTGCCTTTTATGCTAAAACAGCGCAAGGTGTTGATAATGTGAACCTTTACAAGCGTGTGGAAGCGTTTCGAAATTCGCTTGGCAATTTGCCCAATGTTGCTAAAACACAGATAAAAGGCGAACACAAAGAGCAGTTTAACATTGAGATTGATCTCTTCAAGCTTTCGGGGTATCACCTCTCTTTAGAGCAGGTTGTAGGTTCTCTCAAATCTTTGAGCGCCTCTTCCCCAGAAGTAAAAAAAAACCGTACATCAGAGGGAAAAGTGGTTGTTTTTGGTGTCAAGAATGGCTTAGAACGTGTTGAAGATATTCAAAATTTGATTGTGGCAAATAGGGGTGGTTCGGTGGTGTATCTCAAAGAGATTGCCACCATTTCATTGGGCGATGAGATTCAAAACAGGCAAAGTGCTCAGATTAGCTACAGGCAAGATGGACACTTTACCCCTCTGCACGATCAAGTCACGCTGAGTATCTCCAAGCTTAAAGGCTCCAATGCAGTGCTCATAGCCAATGATGTGCTCAAACATCTTGAAGCTTCAAGCAGCCTCTTTGACAAAGAGGGGATTGGCTACATCGTAACGCGAAATTATGGAGAGCGTGCCAACGAGGCGGTCAATGAGCTGGTTTTTCATCTGCTTATTTCTATCGTGATTATTGCGCTATTACTGATTTTTATCTTGGGGTGGAGGGAAGGATTGATCGTCATACTCACTGTTCCTGCTATCTTAGCGATGACGATTTTTATTGCCTACATGAGTGGTCAAACGATCAACCGCATTACGCTCTTTGCTTTTTTGCTCAGCCTCGGACTTTTGGTCGATGATGTCATCGTGGTGATTGAAAATATTCACCGCCATTTGCACGCTGAAGATGCCCATGAAAAAGAGATGGATGAACTGCTCATTGAAGCGACGGATGAGATTGGTGCACCAACCAATCTGGCAACGATTGCCATCATCTTAACGATGGTTCCGATGGCATTTGTGGGTCAGATGATGGGAGAGTTTATGAAACCCATCCCTTTAAATGTTCCTGTGGCGATGATGGCATCGCTTTTAATTGCCTATATCTTTACACCGTTTTTAGCACGTAAACTTTTAAAAAAACCAACGCACAGTCAAGGAGAGAGTCATGCCAAAATTTGAGCACTTTGTCTACACTCTTTTAGTGGAAGAGCGCAAGAAAAAACTGGTACTCCTTTTCACACTTTTGGCATTGGTGTTAGCCGTACTTTTGTTTCCTTCTAAAATTGTTTTGGCGAAAATGTTGCCAGCAAAAAGTGCAAATACCTTTTCGATTTACGTAGATCTTCCCAGTGGGAGCTCGTATCAACAAACCAACAGCGTTAATGCTTGTATCGTCGCTATTTTGCAAAAAGAGAAAGAGATACGCAATATGGAACTCTTTAATGGTATGGGTTCCCCTTTGGATTATGCAGGGTTGGTGAAAGGCTCAGGATTTAAAAGTGGCGAGCAGAGCAGTGAAATTGTGGTCAATCTTAGTGGTATTCATGAACGAGAAGAGCGCTCATTTTCCATGGTGCATCGCTTACGTCCCCTTATTCAAAAAAGCTGTGAAAGCATCGTCGCTCACACTTCCATTAAGATGGTTGAGCAGCCCGCAGGTCCACCCACAATGGCAGCCGTTGTGGTCGAACTTTACGGGGAGAAGAGTGAGCGTTTAAATACGTTAGCCGAGAAAATCAAAGAGATTTTAGTCCATACGAAAGATTTAGTCGATGTGGATATTCTTTCCGATGAGGTGTACGAGAAGTTTGCACTGGTTTTGGATCAAGAGAAAGTCAATCGCTCTTATTTGAACACTGCTCAGATTCATGAGCTTTTGTACCTTGCCTTTGAAGGTATGAAGGTGGCGCATAAAAACAGTGAGACTTCCCCTGAGCAAATCCCTCTTTATGTTGTCCTCAGCGCTTCTACAAAGTCGCTTTTAACTGCTTCTAAAGAGACGTTAAGCGAAAAATTAAGTGAACTAAAGCTACGCAATACCGAAGGGTTGATGGTACCACTCGGTGAGGTTGTGCGTGTTGAAAAAGTCGCTTCATCGCCTTCTATTATGTCGAAGAATTTGCAGAAGATGGTGAGCATCGTAGCAGAAGCAGATTTGGTTTCCCAAGTCTATCCGCTTTTGGAAGCACGATCCAAGATCAAAGAACTTCTGAGTGCTGAGTTTGAGATAAGCCGTAGCCATCTTTTTGATTTAACCCTCAAAGATAAAAAGAGTGGTGATCTGTATACGCTGGTCTGGGATGGAGAGATGAAAGTGACGATGGATACTTTTCGTGATCTTGGAGGGGCATTTATTGCCGCGCTTGTTTTGATCTTTTTACTGATGGTGGTTTACTATAAAAGCTTTGCGCTTTCAGGCATTGTTCTGTTGGGGAGTTTTCTTTCGATTATTGGGGTTATTCTGGGTCATTGGATCATGGATCTTTTTTCATCGACGACCTTTTTTCTAACGGCAACTTCATTGATTGGCTTTATTTCATTGATGGGAATTAGCTCGCGAAATGCACTGTTACTGATTGATTTTGCGCAAACCTTGATGAAGCAGGGTGCGCAGAAGAAAGAGGCGATAGCAAGGGCAAGTGCGACAAGGGCAAAGCCAATTATGCTGACCGCTGCAGCGATTATTTTAGCCAGTACGCTTCTTGCGACCGATCCTATTTTTGGAGGATTGGGGGTTGCATTAATCTTTGGAACGATCGTGGCCGTGATTGTATCGTTGATTGTGGTTCCGGTTTTGTTGGATACGACAAAAGCACTTTAAGATGGTTACATGTAGCGATCGGGCACATTAACGTTTTACATGTAAAAATTTTCGACGCGTAGAAACGAGGAGTCGCATCATTCGGTAGATTAAGAGGCGCTTATTCATGACACTAATCTTACGACAATTTTTATCTTTCAAACACTCAAAGACCTCTTCTAACGCTAACTTCTCACTCACGGATAGATTTGTCATACCGTTCCTTTTTGCCCGTCATTTATTTTACGTACTAACCTTACAATATCTTCATCTTTCAACATTCCTAGCATATTAAAAACCACAGGAATTCCCATAGGAGCGCTGCTACCAAGTCTCCACTCCTGATAGGTACGCATGGAAATACCAAAGTTCTCAGCCATCTTTTTTTGAGAAATTTTCTTCCCCATATTTTCGGCTTCAATGGCATTGTGCAAAAGATTAATGATATCGCTTGTTTTCATCATACGATAATACAAAAAAATGTATTAAACATAAATTAAATTGTATAAAGTATACCAATTAATTTATATTTTAAACTATATAGTGAATATTATATCTTTTTAATTGTTATTTATATCGTTTATATTGATTTAAATATACAATATATTGTATAAAAATAGACTATTTTGTAGTCGTAACTTTTTTCGCTATAATGACGAAAACTAAAATTTAGGAGAATGTATGGCCTCTATAGGAATGGGCGACTTAAAAAAAGGGTTAAAGATCGAATTAAACGGTACACCTTATAAAATCGTAGAGTATCAACATGTTAAACCTGGCAAGGGTGCGGCATTTGTACGCTGTAAAATCAAATCATTTATGGATGGCAAAGTTATCGAAAAAACATTCCATGCGGGTGATAAATGCGAAACGCCTCAGCTTGAAGACAAAATTATGCAATTTTTATATGACGATGGCGATTTTTTACAATTTATGGACAGTGTTACCTATGAGCAAATTGCGTTAACACACGATCAAGTGGGTGAAGCAGCGGATTGGATTATTGATGGTATGAATGTCGATATGCTTTACCATAATGGCAAACCAATCAGCGTTGAAGCACCACAATTTGTTCAACTTAAAATTGTAGAAACGCCTCCTAACTTTAAAGGCGATACCCAAGGTGGCAAAAAACCTGCTACGCTTGAGAGTGGTGCCGTGGTTCAAGTTCCCTTCCACGTTGTTGAAGGCGATGTCATTAAAGTTGACACCGTACGTGGCGAATACTTAGAAAAAGTTAAATAAGTTACATGTAAAAACATAGCGTGGAAAACTACGCTATGTTCTTCTCTTTCTTCTCTCCTTTTAATGCTATAATTGTCCCAGAATCGATATTCTTTAAGGGGCAACTTATGTTTACCAATCTCTCTATAAAAGCGCGTAATATATTACTGGCGTGCGTCGTTTTAGTGGGGCTCGCGGCGATTCACACAACGGCAAAAATCTTTAATGATAAAGAAAAAGCACTTATGACGCTCCGCATGGATGTTGCTTCGGTACAAGCAGATATTTTAACCCTGCGCAAACATGAAAAAGACTTTTTGATGCGTAATGATGTGAAGTATGAAAAAGCACTTCTTGAGTCAACTTCCAAACTTACGGAGCGTTTAAAAACAATCTCCCTTTCCGCTGAAAAACGTGGGGTTAATACCACTGAGCTTGTACGGTTAAGCGACGTTATAAGTACCTACGTTCGTGTCTTTAATGAAGTCGTAGCTCAAAAAAAGAAGATAGGCCTGAATCCCGAGGATGGACTCGAAGGGCAGATGCGTAAAGCCATTCATGAAGCTGAGAGTGGTTTTAAAGAGCTCAAAGATTATAAAATGCAAACGTTGATGCTCACATTGCGTCGCAATGAAAAAGATTTTATGCTTCGTTATTCCCCCAAATACGCAGAGGAGCATCGCATCAATTTTGAAAAAACGCTTGAGTATATCCAAAGCCATGAAGAGCTTGCTTTTTCCAAACCACTTTTACTCCTTTACCGTGAGAGTTTCGTTGCCTTTGTCACGGCGTATGAAGTGTTAGGTTTGGATGAGAAAAGTGGGCTCAATGGAAAACTCCGTGAGACCGTTCATCAAACTGAAACGCTTGTTTCAAAAACAATGGAGACCTTGGATAACGAAATCAAAGTGAATATTCAAGAGACAACCGTTGTGTATATTATAGTTGGTGGTTTGGTTGTGGGTTTTGTGCTGCTTCTGACGATCTTAATCATTCGCAGTGTTTTGGTACCTCTTCGTGCGCTAACGCATGCGATTGTCACGAATGAACGCGATCTTACCATTCACTATTCAACCCCCTACAACGATGAACTTAAAGAGATTGCTGATGCCCTTAATGCCTTTATGGGAAGGTTACGCACGATTGTTCAAGGCGCTATTCATGCAAGCGATGAAAATGCAGCCGTAGCCCATGAACTTTCAACAACGTCCAATAACATTGGTGTACGCGCTGAAAAAGAGAGTGCGATTGTTCTGCAAACCACCCAAACTGGGCTTCATGCCAAAACGCAGATTGATGAATCGGTCCTCAATTCAAAACAAGCTAAACAAGAGATTGAAGAGACGAACCAATCGTTACAAGATGCCAATAAAATTTTTGAACTTTTGATCGTTAAAATTGAGCAAACAGCAATGGTTGAAAATGAACTACAGCATAAAATGACGGCACTCTCCCACGATGCCGAGAAAGTCAAAGACGTTCTCAATGTCATTAATGATATTGCCGATCAAACCAACCTTTTAGCGCTCAATGCGGCGATAGAAGCGGCACGTGCAGGTGAGCACGGACGCGGATTTGCAGTGGTTGCCGCAGAAGTGCGTCAGTTAGCAGAACGAACACAAAAAAGCCTTGTGGAGATCAATGCAACCGTCAGTGTCATTGTCCAGTCCATTTTGGACTCAGGTTCTCAAATGGATGAAAATGCAAAATTGTTTCATGAATTGGTACAACAATCGGGAGATGTCTCTCATAAGATTGAAGCTTCAGTAGGGTTGATGAGTACCTCTTTAGAGGTCGTTGAAATGGCGACCAATAAAACAGAGCAATCGGGCATTGGCATTAAAAAAGCAATGGATGAGATTGGTCATATCAATGACATTACCACAACCAATGCGCGTGATATTGAAGAGATTGCCAGTGCTGCGGAACATCTGCACAGTGTCACTCAAAAACTGAACGATCAGTTGCACTATTTTAAAGTTTAACGAAAGGAGCATTCAATGCGCAAAAAAGTGATCGTCCCTTTGGCAGAGGGATTTGAAGAGATCGAAGCACTGAGTATTGTTGATGTTTTAAGACGTGCCAATGTGGATGTCACTATGGCCGCGGTGACATCGTTACATGTAAAAGGGGCGCACGGCATTGTTGTCGTAGCAGACGCCCTTTTAAAGACGTTGGATAGTCATGATTACGACATGATTGCTCTTCCAGGAGGACTTCCTGGGGCGATCAATTTAGCCGAAGATGCAACCACACAAGCGCTGCTTAAAGCGTTTGATAGTAAAGGCAAACCCATCGCTGCAATTTGTGCCGCTCCTTATGCGCTGAAGATGGCAGGCGTGCTTAAAGATCATTATACCTGCTATCCCTCTTTTGACGTGAAGATCGATCATGCTGGCTACACACGGGATGAAAAAATCGTACAGGATCAAAATATCATAACCTCCCAAGGGCCCAGTACGGCAATGATCTTTGCACTTAAATTGGTCGAAATACTGGTATCTCACGAAAAAGCTCGCGAGCTTGAAAAGGATCTTTTACTGACCCATTAACAAAATTGCTTTTAACCCACTCTTCGCTTTCGAAATAATGCATTTAAGTATTCTGTAGAATAAACCATGTTTTAGAATCTTATGAAGGAGCAACAGATGTCATTGTCAACAATTAAAGGCAAATTAGTACTATTATTGGTAATCCTAGGGTTAGGATTTGGTGTTATTGGGTTTACATCTTTAAAAATAGCAGAAGATGCTAAAGGTGTAGCAACTCGGTTTCAACTGATCGGAAATCTGGAAGCAAAGGTTCTAGCATGCATGCTAGATCTTCGAGGATTTCAGATCTTTAAGCAAGTCAAGATTGCACAAAGCTACCAAGATGGGTATACAAGCCTTGTGAAAGATATTGATCTTCTTGCAACGATCCTTAAACGCAAAGTCAATCAAGATAGATTGGTTCAGCTGAAAAAAGATCTTGAAGCATGGCATGCGATGAATGAACCTCGAATTGAGATGTTAACCAAATACGGTAAACTCCTTGAAGATGATACTTTTGAACAGACACATCCCACAGAATTAAAAAAATTCAATACCATTGTTGAGCAAAGTTCTCTTGCATCACAAGGAATTTTGGCTCAAATCAAAGAGTTGAAAGTCAGTGTTCAAACAACCAATTTTGAACGATTAGAGGATGATAAATTAACCTCTTCGATCGCCTTAATAGTTGCTTCTCTTATTGCATTGTTGTTCTTTATGCTTATAACGCGCTCAATTCATAATTCTGTCACAGCTGCTAAACTGTGGTGCGAACAGATAGGTCAGACCAAAGAGTTAAACAGAGCCGTTGTGATGCCAAGTAAAGATGAAATCAATGATACGATGATGATGGTGAGTGCATTACTCAATGACATTGCTTCAGCTATTAGCACAGCGAAAGGGAATGCTGCTGAAAATGCGTCGGTAGCAGAAGAGCTTTCCAGCACAAGTTTGCAGATTGGTAATCGTGTTGAAGATGAGTCGCGTGTCGTGACCCAAACAACACAAGATGCCAAAAATGTCGCCACCGAAATTATCAATACAAGTAATGAGACACTTGTGGTGAAAGAGGAGACGCTTGCAACGCAAAAAAGTCTGATGATTGCGCATAAACTTCTCGGTGAAACCTTAGAGCAGCTTGAACAAACGGCGGTTGCTGAGGCGCACATTAATGAAAGACTGAACCACCTCTCCTCCGAAGCCAATCAAGTCAGATCCATTTTAAATGTGATTAATGACATTGCCGATCAGACCAATTTGTTAGCGCTCAATGCGGCGATTGAAGCAGCGCGCGCGGGTGAACACGGACGAGGTTTTGCTGTTGTTGCCGATGAAGTGAGAAAATTAGCCGAGAGGACACAACACAGCCTTTTAGAGACCAATGCAACGGTCAATGTAATTGTTCAATCTATCAATGATATCAGTGGCGAGATGAATATCAATGCAAAGCGCATTAGTGACCTCTCAAGCTTTTCGACTAAAGTGTCTGACCAAACAAATCAAGCCGTTGATATGCTTAATCATAGTGTTAGCGCAACCGATCAAGTAGCGCATAAAGCGCAAGATAATGTTGTACTCATTAACACGACCATTATTGATAAAATGGGAGCGATTAATAATCTTTCAAATTCCAATGCGAGAAGTGTCGAAGAGATAGCCTCTGCTGCCGAACATCTTGCCCGACTGGCAGAGAGTTTAAGCATCACGTTGGCTCAATTTAAAACGGTGTAAGGTTTTACATGTAAAGAGCAGAAATGCTCTTTATTTCTCTTCGTAATGGAGTTTCAACCCTTCACTTCCCATCACAAAACCGCTGATGACGATTTTGCCTTCATGCACCATTTTATGATGTTTGGCGCAGAGTGGTATGAGGTTGTAACGGTGGTTTTGGTGGAAGTGATCGATGTTACCATGCGCATCGGCACTCTCTTGCGCTTTGATGTGATGCACCTCTTCGACATACTCATCACAGAGCGCACACTTTGCAAGGTAGAGATTTTTATTGTATTTACTGCGTTTTTTCTGCTTTAACAGTTCCACATCGCCCAGTTCTCCCGCAAGGCTGCGACGAATATCGTACGCAGTTTTAATAAAGGTTGGATCCATGTGCAACGACTTGGCAAACTCCAAACCGTACAGTGAACTTCCGCTTCCAATTTCGAGTTTTCGGTTGTAGAGAAGCTTGTCACTCTCTTCATCGTAACTCACGCCTAAATGGAGGTAGATCACTTTTTTAAGCTCTGCGATGAGCGGAAGGTTGCTCAGTTGATGCAGATGGGTTGCAAAGACAAAGAAGGAGCCAAGGGTGTGCATCTTCACTACGCTACTTGCCACAATGGCCAATGCCGATTCGGTTTCCGTCCCATGACTAATCTCATCACCCAAGACGAGCGAAAACTCTGTCGCACGGTTGAAAATATTTTTAAGCTCCAACATTTCCACTGTAAAGGTCGAAAGCCCTTTATAGAGGTTGTCATGGCTGATGATGCGCGTAAAGATTTTATCAAACAGATGAAATCGCAAACTCGCACACGGCACAAAAAATCCCGCTTGCGCCATGATAACGGCGATGCCGAGACTTTTCATTAAAGAAGATTTTCCACTGGAGTTGATGCCATAGAGCAAGATGCCTTGTACATCATTCTCACAGCATGCTTCAAGGGTCACATGATCGTGAGTGATCTCTGGTGTACTGTGTCCTAAAAAGAGATCGTTTGGAATGTAGATGCCATTTTCTTCGCGCGATTCGATTAAAGGATGGCGAAGACCAATGGCTTCAATAAAGCGATTTTTCTCCTGCATCGGCAAAAGCTCGGGGCGTGTGTAGTTGAATAAAATAGCACATTTGGCATTGCTCAGTGCTACATCAAGGGTTCCTACAAATGAGATGAGATGCTCTAATGTCAGGGCGTAATGGGTTTCAATTCTTTCCAACATCTCATCGTAGCGCTGTTTGACCAGAGCGATCATTTGAAGGTTGCTCAGCGTGATTTCTTGGGAAATCTCATCAATGAGTGAGGCAGAAATCTTCACGCTATTTTTAAGATGCTTGTAGGTGAAATCTTTGAAAAAGTAGTGTTGCTCCCCAATGGTGATAAAGCTTTGCATGAGTTTCTCTTCAATGAGCGCAAAACGGTTTTTGCTCATGGCGATGTAATGCCCTTCGCTCTCCAACCATTCGATGCTGAGCGTGGAGCGATTGCTCTCTTCAAAGAGTGCTTCGATGTGGCTTGCAATATGCTCAAGGGCGCTAAAACGCTCTTGTTTGGTTTGCTCAATCTTGTCAATTTGCGGAAAAACACCCTTTTGAAAGAGATTTTCGCTGATCTGATCTTTGCGAAACTTCGCGCAAACATCCAGCACAAAGGTGTTTTTGAGCATCAAAAGGAGCGCTTCACTCTCATCAAAAAGCTCTTTAGGCGTGGGCACTTTTTTAAGCTCGGCCTCTTTGAGGATGCCCAAAATCGCCTCAAGCGAAGTGCCGAGGTAATCGAGCTCCAACGGGTGCAGTTTTTTAAGGGCAATACGTCTTAAAATACGCTCCAAATCATAGACTTGCTTGAGCGCAATCTCAAATTTTTTAGAGTCACTGATGAGCTGCGTCGTTAAGTCAAAACGCTCATTGAGGGTTTTAAGATCACAAATGGGATTGAGCAGGCGCTCTTTTAAGAGTCGTTTCCCAATGGCGGTTGAGGTTTGATCGATGAGGTTTAAAAGCGTCATCTCCGAAGGATTTTTCGAGATGATGTCGAGCTGTTCGAGTGCGTTGTTGCCAATGTAGAGGTAGCGACTGTTGCCAAGTAAAATAGGGCGGCTCATCTTCTCGATAATATTGGCATCGTGCTCAATGATAAAATCGCACAAGATGGCAAGCGATTCACTCGCATACGGATAGCGCTCAATGTCGAGGTACTCAATAGGCGAGAGCAAGGAGCGAATCGCGTAAATACGTCCAAAGAGTTCATTTTGGTAGGTCACTTTGAGACGTTCTTTGTTCAGGCTGTGCGCGACACTGGGGGTGATTTCAAGGTAGTTTTGAACCCACTCTTTATCGATGCTTTCGGTGTTAAAGGTGAGGACAATTTCACTGGTTTTGTAGGTCTGTAAAAGGTTGAAAATCTCGTCAAGTGCATAGGTTTTATCTTCCCTCGTGCCATGTACTTCGTTGATGATGGTCTTGCCCGTTGTGACATCAATGGCGCTGTAGCCGATGGAATAGATCTGGTGGTTACAATCTATGAGCAGGGAGACAAGGTAGTTTTCACTGGGTTCAATGAGATAGTCGAAGTTTGTACCTGGGCTGATGATATTGGAGATGTAACGCTTGACATGGGGTGGCTCACCTTTTTGACGAACTAAAACGATCGTGTATTTTTTCGCTTGCACCAGACGACTCAAATAGCGATCGAGTGAAACAGCAGGAATGCCCGCAAGCAGAGGATTTTGCAGTGAATTTTCTAAAATGGATTTATTTTTGCGGGTAAGTTGAATGTTGAGTAGTTCGCTCACCTCTTTGGCTTTGCCGATTTGATGCGTTTCGTTGTTGACTTCATAGGTTTCAAAAAAAGAGCCAATTTCCATAAAAACAATTGTATTATTGCCGTATTTGGACTCAAAAAAGAGCTGAAGATCGAAGTAAATTTCAGTGAGTAATCTCTCTTTAGAGCAGAGCATTTGCGCAATATTTTCAAGCATTCGTGTCGTTTCCACCTCGTTAAAGTGGTTAGATTATAGCGCAGGAAAGCATAAAGTTTGGTTTGATAAAAGCCGTTTTAAGGTACAATAAAAGTACTTATTGTAAAGGATAACCATGGAGATTGAAATTTCAACCCCCGCCCTTTTGTTCCCTGCGGTTTCGCTTCTTCTGTTGGCGTATACCAACCGTTTTTTAGCCGTTGCGCAACTGATTCGAATGCTACACCGTCAATCAAGCGAGCGTGAAAATTGTGAAGAGTACAAACAGATCGACAATCTCAAACATCGTTTGGAGCTCACCAAATGGATGCAGTTTTTTGGGGTACTCTCCATTTTACTCTGTACGCTCTCCATGTTTGAGCTTTTCTTAGGGCTTTTTGGCATTGGGAAACAAATTTTTGGACTCAGTCTGATTGCAATGTGCGTGTCGCTTTTTATCTCCCTTTGGGAAGTCATGATCTCCACGCATGCCTTAAATATGGAACTCAGTGACATGAATGATCGATGTAAAATTAAAAAATTAAAATAATAAAGAAGTCATAATGAATCAATACCTCCTTGTCGGTGAAAAGAACCGCCTCAAAATCAATCGCTATACGGACAATGGCGTTTATTTGATCTGCGAAGATCAAGATGAAGTTTTAATGCCCAATCAGTATGTTACTTATGCGATGAAAGAGGGCGATGAGATCGATGTGTTTGTCTATTTTGACTCCGAAGATCGCATCGTGGCAAGTACGACCTTTCCCAAAGCGATGTTGGATCAATTTGGCTGTTTTGAAGTGGTCGATGTGACCGCATTTGGTGCCTTTTTGGACTGGGGCTTGCCTAAAGATTTGCTCGTCCCCAAAGCGCTTCAAAAGTTCCCTTTTTATGTGGGGATGAAGGTGATTGTTCAGGTCTGTTTGGACGATGAAACAGGGCGTATCATTGGGAGTCAAAAATACAATGACTTTTTAAAAAAAGACCTCACCGCGCTTAAACTCAAACAAGAGGTAAGTGTGTTGGTGCGTGAGCAAACGCCTCTTGGTTTTAAAGTGATCGTGAACAACCTTTACGATGGACTCATTTTTCACAATGAAATCTTTGAAAGTATCGACGTGGGCGATGAAAAAACAGGTTACATCAAGACCCTTCGCAAAGATGGCAAACTCGACATTATTCTCCAACCCATTGGCGACAAAAGCGATAAAGTGGCAGCGGCTAAAATCATTGAGATATTAAGCCTCACGGGAGGTGCATGCGAGATGAATTACAAGAGTACACCAGAACTCATTTCGGATCGTTTTGGGCTGAGTCGTAAGGCGTATAAACGTGCTCTTACGAAACTGATTGAAGCCAAAAAACTGGAAGTAAACGATGAGGGAATGCGTCTTTTATGAGTCGTGTTGCCATTATTGGCGCGGGTGCTTCGGGACTCGTATGTGCCATTGAAGCTTCCCGCAAAGGGCATAGCGTCACGCTGTTTGAAAAAAACAGTAAGGTTGGACGTAAGATTTTAGCCACGGGCAATGGCAAGTGCAATATCTCCAATGAAAAGATCAACCTTGAGCGCTACCATGGTGAATCTCCCAGCTTTGCCAAAGAGGCGTTGCGCCGTTTTGACACCTCTACATGTAAAACTTTTTTTCGCTCTTTGGGACTGGAAATGCGCGAAGGTGAAGAAGGCCGTCTATACCCCATGAGTCACCAAGCGTCTAGTGTGGTGGACATGCTTTTGCATGAAGTGCGTGCGTTACATGTAAACGTTTTGCTTGAGTGTGCCGTGACAAAGATCGAGAAAAAAGGTGCCGAATTTAGTTTACATGTAAACGAGAAAACGCACGTTTTTGATGCGTGTGTGATTGCCACAGGCAGTGTTGCGATGCCAACCCTTGGAAGTTCAAGCAGCGGGTATGGTTTTGCAAAAACACTTGGTCACAGCGTCATTGAACCGTACCCTTCTTTGGTGCAGTTTGTCTGCGATGAGCCTCACCTCAAAGAGGTCAGTGGGGTGAAGATGGACGCGAACATTGAGCTTTACATCGACAATCAAAAATGCCAAAGCGTGCAAGGCGATCTGCTCTTTACCGCCTATGGGCTCTCAGGCTCCGCCATTTTAGAGGTGAGCCGCAAAGCATCGCATGCGTTGGTCAATCATGAATCCGTTCATGTCGTCCTCGATCTTTTGCCCACGCTTTCACGTGAAGCGCTAACGTCACTGCTTCAAAAAAGGCTGAGTGTTGCGAAAGATAAGTCGCTCTCCTTGTGGCTTGAGGGGATGATTCCTAAAAAGTTAGCCCATTTTATCATCGAAAACACACACCTAACGCCTCTTAAAGAGGCATCTTCTTTAGGTGCTAAAGAGATTAAAAAGATGGTATTTGCACTCAAGTCACTGCGTTTACATGTAAATGCAACCAAAGGGTTTGAAAGCGCCGAAGTGTGCGCAGGTGGGGTGGATGTGAGAGAATTAGACGCTAAAAATATGATGTCCCAAAAGATCAAAAATCTCTACTTTTGTGGGGAAGTTTTGGACATTGATGGTGACTGTGGAGGGTTTAACCTTCATTTTGCATGGTCTTCGGGGTATTTGGTAGGACAGAGCCTTTAATCCAGAGGAGCGATTTTTGCAATGGCAAAACAAAGGGCTAGTGTTTAGCGGTACATTTATAATGTCTACCCAAGAGTTTTATCGTTAGCTTTTTATCTTCTTTATGAATTAAGGTGCCGTAACGTAAAATAAGAACCTTGATTTAGAGTTTCATTATATTAAAGATTCAGAGTTCTCATACTCGGTAAAAAAGAGGTTATTTGGTGCCATTGAAACGCGATAGTCTTCTATCTCACTTTTCTAAAATCAAACATAGTATTATTACCCGCGTTATTTTATTTGCCTGTTTCATAGTGATTATAGGCGGTATAACACGCTATTACCTTTCCGTCAATACGATACACACAAACCTTTTTAAGATCGTTTCGCTTCATCAAGAAGCGCTGGCCAACGAAGCGGCCAAAGATATCACGCATGATTTAGATGTTCGAAAAAAACTACTTTCATCCATCGCGTTTCATATGCCTTTAGCGTTGCTTGAAAACCCAGATCAACTCAAACGATGGCTTAATGAACGCCATGAATTTAACCCACTTTTTTCAGGTTCTTTGTTTGTATTAAACGCGGAGGGAACTTTGATCGCAGGGAATGGCGTTGAAATGTATGAGGGTGAAAAAGCCTATGCGGAGGATGATTTTTTCAAGCGCGCTTTTAGCCAAGAGTTTGTGGTTGGAACATTGATGTTTAGCAAGTTTTTAAAAGAGCCTGTCTTGCCTCTTTCTATGGCGATTCGAGATGATTTAGGGTATGTTCGTGCCATCGTGGTAGGGTTTACCTATTACAACTCCAACTTTTTTGAGCGTGTCCTCTATGAGCGCATTGGTAAGACAGGTGGTTTTTTACTGATTGATGCGAAGCAGGAAATTTTTATTGCAGCGACTCAAAAAGAGCAGATCCTCAAACCTACACCCCAAAAAGGGATAAATCTGTTGCATGATAAGGCCATAGCGGGCTTTAGAGGAAGCAGTATCACGATAAGCAGTGAGGGTGTCGAAGAGTTAGCCGCGATTGTCGCTATTCCCAACACAGACTGGCTTGTTGTCTCCCGTATACAGACACAAGAAGCGTTCGCTATGGAGAAAAATATTAAAGAGACGCTCATTCAAACCCATTTAGTGAGCTTATTGATCATTCCTTCCATCATCTTTTCTTTTCTGTTTTTTATTTTTAAACCTTTGCGAACGTCTGCTTCTTTGGCCAACAAAATGTCTCTTGGGGAGGTCACGCTTAATCCCTTACCGATAAAGAAGATGGATGAAGTTGGGCATCTAACCGCGGCATTTAACCGTCTGATCTCTATGCTTCTTATCAGTCAAAAAGAGCTTAAGGAGATAGCGCACTATGACTATTTAACCAAGCTTCCCAACCGTTTTTTGATGGTCGATCGGTTGGAGCAAGCTTTGGCACGGTGCAATCGCAACAATACCCGATTGGCACTTCTTTTTATGGATTTGGATGGGTTTAAATCCATTAACGATACACTTGGCCATAGTTCAGGTGATGACGCGCTGGTTGAAGTTGCTAAACGTTTTTCAGCTTTGATACGCCAGAACGATACATTGGCACGTGTGGGTGGTGATGAATTTGTGATTTTACTCAGTGATCTTGAGAACGATATATCCTCTGCCACCAATGCTGTTCATCTCGTTGCCACAAAATGTATTGAAGCATTAAAAGAACCACTCATCCTGAAAGGGAATGTAAAATATTTGGGAGTCTCCATAGGTATGGCCATGGGCAATAAAGAGAGTTTAATTGATGACTTAATGGTTGAAGCCGATACAAAGATGTACAAAGCAAAAAACAGAACCAATCTCACTTCGAATGACGATGCTACACCTTTACTTTAACCCTCACGCTTAGAAGAGGTGATTGTTTCGTTTACATGTAAACCAAACAATCACGATAAAGGAACCCTTACTTTTTATGTTCAGGTTGCTGAAAAATCATGTAAATGACAAATGCAAAAAAGGCGACTGTGAGTGATGTAAAGAGCAAGTCAAACGTCTTAACCACAACGTAAGCCACGATCAAAATAGAGAGCAGGGTTGGTACTTCGTTGTATGCACGGAAGAATTTACCACTGCGTTCGCACTCATCTCTTTCTAACTCCTCTCGGAAATACTCTAATGAAAATGAGTAGGCAGTCATAAGCGCAACGACCACTAATTTGGCATAGAGCCAATGGCCTGTTTCAAATAAAATAGGGTTCATAATCAGCATGGCGACACCGCTGAGAAGCGTTGCCCAAAAAGCAGGAAGACCGATGTATTTATAGACTTTGAACTCTTGGATTTTGACAACCTCGACAAATTCGCTTTTATGTGCGTTTTCAACATGATAAACAAAAAGACGTGGTAGATAAAACAGCATAGCCATCCATGACATAAAGGCCATGACGTGAAAGGTTAAAATCCAACTATAATACTGCATCATATCTCCTTGAAAAATAGTGGTGCAATTATAGCAAGTCAGTGTGGGTTTTTATGGGATTTTTAACAACACTCCATTTCGGCTTTTTCCATTAGTTCGATTCCTTTTTCAAAATCATACTCTTCAAAAAGAGCCGAAAGGTAAAAAACATGTGAGCAAATGTGGTATAAAATGTCCTTAGAATCGTGCTTTGCAAAAACAGCTTTGTAATCTTTGGGAATCAATGTTTCAAAGCGAATCCATAAATCGTTTTTTGCGTCAGCGTGAAGTTCAAAAAGCTCATACATGGCATCTAGCACTTGAGTGGCATTTTCGTAGCAGTCAATATTATGAAAACTCACGTAGCGATCGCGTATCTCTTCCATGGTATGCAGCCTTTTTCTCTTGTTTATGCATGTTGTGTTCCATAAGCTTACGTGATGTTTGAAGCTTTAATTTTTAAAATTTTTTTAAGTTTTAAACGCAGTGGGAGGGTGCTGAAATTTTTACATGTAAACAAGAAAAGGCAGAGCTAACGAAGTTAAAAGTTTAGCTCCGACTCTATTCAGACGACACGCTTTTATGACCTAAATTTACTTTTGAGATGTATGATATAAGGTACACCATCCATCAGCGCTTATGACCCCATCTACGACCTTGCATTGCTTCTTCTGCGCTTCAAAATGCATACACTCTTTACAGGCTTGGCCGTTGTTCGGTTTGGATTGATACTTCATTTGTTCTTGGGACCCTTTGGCATACAGTGGCATCGTTGAGAATGTTAGTAAACTCAAAAAAGCCACACTTTTAAAAAACACTCTGCGCGGTAATGATTGGTCGAAACTTTTGATCGTTTCTTTAGATTCATGTGTCATTGAAAATCCTTTCATAATGGTTATATTGAGGCTTTGTCAATTTACACTTCTTGGGTTACTTTATAGTTACTGAGTTGTGCTGAAGTCCTATGGATATAGAGTATCTCATTGTGCGAATAAGCTTTGGAGTTCCATGAAGAGTATAGAAATGCCGTGAGGTTTTCATTCTCAGATTTTTTTACATGTAAACAGTTTAACGAACCACTAAACTCTCAAAAGGTTTAGGTTCGCTGAAATGGTACCCTTGAAAATAGTCAATCCCGAGCTCTTTACATGTAAGGTAAATCTCTTCGTTTGCCACAAACTCTGCCACCGTTTGCATCTGCATTTTTTGTGCAAATGAGACCATGGTTTCGACGACGGCTTTGTGGACGGCATTTTTGTGGATATTTTTGATGAGACTTCCATCAATTTTGATAAAATCGGCTTGGAGTTTGGCGAGGTATTCGAAGTTTGAGTAGCCTGTTCCAAAATCATCAATGGCGATTTTGACCCCTTGGCTTTTCAGCGAGCTTAAAAACGAGATGACTTCAGGATGGTTTTCGATGCCTTCACCCTCGGTGACCTCAATGGTCAAGCGATCGGTTACATTAAACTCATACATTTTCTCAAAGAGAAAATCGACTCTATTTTGATCTAAAATATCGCTCAGAGCGAGGTTGATGGAAAACTCTGCGTGTTTATCGGCAAAAAAAGCAAACGATTTTTGGATGACAATTTTGGTGATCGCTCCGTATAAATTGGCACGTTTGGCATGTTCTAGAAAAAGGTACGGCGATACAATGCGCCCATCAGGGTGATGCAGACGTACCAAGCACTCAAACTTGGGGATTTTGCCCCCTTCAATGCTTTGCGCGAAGACATCAAAACGCCCTTTTTTAAGTCCTTCTCGAATCGTTCGCTCCCACTCAACGTCCGCTCTAGCATTGGATTGGGGACTGCACAACGAAGGGATCGCGGCATTGTAAACCATCAAATCTTTACCAATGCGTTTGGCTTGTTTGATGGCAAATTCGGCGTTGAGGAAAAGGTCATCATACCCAATGGCAACACCGATACGAAGGGGTGTGTAGATGCGTTCATTTGCCACTTCTATGGGAGAGTAGCCAAAGTACCAGAGACACGATTCGATGTTTTGCAAAAAGTGCTCAAGCGCCACCTCTTTCCCCGCAAGAATGGCGAAAAGATCGCCACCCAAATGAAAAACAACGGCTCCTGAGAAGCGGCGTTGCAGTCTTTGAGAGATGGTTTTTAAGATTTGATCGCCGACCTCATAACCAAAAGAGTGGTTGAAGTTCCAAAAGCCATTGACGTTGAGAAGGGCGAGTTTATTCGCCGTAGAATTTGCAAGGGTGTTGACAAAGCGTTGACGGTCGGGAAGCTCCGTTAAGGGGTTGATTCTTCCATACCGCAATTCGTATTTGAGTTCTTTTCGCATCCTTGCTTAACCCTTGCTCTAATAATTTAGGATTATTGTACTATGACACGGTTTAAAAAATCATCGACTGCTTGGGTATAGGTCGCATCTTCTCCTAGTAATTGATTGATCTCTTTGTGTGTCATATTTTTTTTGAGCAATACGGTTTTCGTTCCAAGGGAAGAGGCTTTGGAAAGAAATCGCTCCGCTTGAGGACATGAGTCATCTCGTTTGGTGGAGCAGACAGCCAGAAGTGGCATACGTGTAGAGCTCAGTTGATGGTACGGAGAGAGTCTTTGCCAATAGTCAGGCTCACTTCCAAAGGCATGATCATACAAGCGCATGTGTTTGGCACTCATAAGCATAGGTGTGTCCATTACAGCGCTATCAAGGAAAACGGCCGCAACGGGAGGCGTAATAGCATTGTGGGCATAAAAGGAGGGAGATGAAGCAATTAGTGCAATGATATGAGCTCCCGCAGAGTGACCCATGACAATAAACTGGGCCTTATTTCCACCCCAGGATGCGCTTTTTGCTTGGGCGACGCCCAGCGCTTTTGCAACACCCATAACCTGTTCGCCTACGGGTGTATTTGGAAGCATCTTGTAGTTCGTGGAGATGACAATATAGCCTTTTTTGACCCAATAATTAACCTTGTTTTCCACCACACTCTGGGATGTTTTATCGCCAACTCTCCATGCTCCTCCGTGTACCATAAAGATGACAGGCGCAAGAGAATGTGTGTTTACATGTAAAGGAGTGTAAACGTCAAAGCGCTCTTTAACATCAGCTCCATAGCTCACATTGGCGATGATGTGAACTTCTTTAGAAAAGCTCGCTTCTTTCTCATTCTCCTCTTCTCCCAGACCCAAACGATCGCGTAGAATGCCTGCGTGTAAACTATGAAATAAGGCCAGCGTAAAGAGCACATAAAGAACTTTGTGAATCACTTAAAATTCCTTCAAAGAGATTGACAGATAACGCTAAAAAGCTCGTAAATACGAAGGTTCAATCAGCGCTTTTTTGCCTTCTGCTTGAGCTGCGTAAAAGACAAAATTGGGGTTGCGTAGTAGTTCTCTGCCGTACGCTACTAAATCACAAAAGCCTCCTTGCAAAAGCTTTTCGCCTTCCTCTGCTGTGGTAATGAGTCCGACTGCAATCGTTGGAATACCCACGCTTTCACGAATCACTTTAGCATACGCCGCTTGGTAGAGAGGGACGAGTTCGGGCATTTTTTGCGCGACACTGTTGCCACCTGCTGAGACGTGAATCATCGCAACACCAATACTTTGAAGTTTTTTGGAAAGGTAAATGCTCTCTTCAATATTCCAGCCATTCTCCATCCATTCATCGGCGCTCAGGCGTACGAAGAGTGGCACATCGTTGGTGGCATCTAAAATCGCTTGTGCCACTTCGATCACGAAGGCACAACGGTTTTCCAAGCTGCCACCGTATTGGTCGGTGCGTTGATTGGAAAGCGGCGATAAAAATTCGCACAGCAGATACCCATGTGCGGCGTGGAGTTCAAGAAACTCATACCCTGCGTAAGTGGCACGAAGCGCTGCTTGTACAAAGTGTTTTTTAACGCTCTGCATCTCTTCAATCGTGAGTTCATGGGGGAGTTTATAGCCGTGTGTGTCACTAAAAGCAATCGCGCTGGGAGCCACAGGCGTTGAAGAGGCACAGAGGCTTTTTCGTCCTGCGTGTGCAAGTTGGATACCCATTTTAGCACCATAAGTTTGGCACAAATGGATGAGTTGTTGATGCCCAGAGACGTGTTCATCATCCCAAATGCCTAGATCATTTTCACTGATTCTACCTCGTGCCTCTACGGCACTGGCTTCGACGATAATCAGCCCCACACCACCCATTGCGCGCGCCGCATAATGGACAAGATGAAAAGGGGTTATACGAGCATTACTCTCCGCTTTATACATACACATCGGTGGCATAACCACGCGGTTTTTCAGTGACATTCCATTCTCTTCATACGGTGTTAAAAGTAAGCTCATTTGGATTCCTTTAGTCTTTTACATGTAAAAGTTCAGCTTCATTCCAACCGCCGCCCATGGCTTTAAAAAGCTCTGCTTGGTCGGTTAAAAGTGCTTGTTGGGTTGTGATGACACTCAAAGTACTGCTAAGCACACCTTTTTTGGCATCGAGAACCTCAAGCTGGTTGGCAACTCCTTGGTTGAAACGTTTCGTCGAAAGCTCTAGCACCTTTTGATACGCTTTAAGCTCCTCTTCTTGGAAGGTGAGTCTGCTTTTGGCTAAATTCTCTTTAGCTAAAGCATCATGCACCTCTTTATAGGCTTTTTTAACGGTTAGCTCATAACTGATTAAAGAGGATTGCAAGTCGGTTTCAGAGATCGAAACACGTTGTTTGATGCGCCCAAAATCGAAAATTGGCACGCTGAGGCTAGGTCCTAAACTCCAACGATTCGCACTGGATTTAAGGATATTGCTCAGATCATCGCTCTGTTGGCCGTAACTTCCCGTAAGGCTAATGGTAGGGAAATAAGCAGCTTTTTCAACCCCAATGAGTGCATTTTTGCTTTTGAGGTTTTCCAAAGACTCTTTAATATCAGGACGGTTTTCCATCACGTTAGAAGGTACTCCTTGAGGAATAACCAGTGCACTTGGAAGGGCTGTCTCTATGTTTGCATCGTCAAAAAGCGCTTGAGGCGTTTTCCCCACCAAAATGGCTAAGGCACTTTTTTGGAGCGCGTAGCTTTCCATCAAACTGTTTTGCGCCGCTTTAGCATTGTTGTACTGCGCTAACGCTTGGTTGGCTAAAACGTCGCTGATGGTACCCACTTTTTGTTGCTTGGAGCGAAACTCATAACTCTCTTTGTACGCTTGAGCGGTTTGTTCTAAAACGACCATGCGTGCTTGCAAAGAGGCTAAGTTAAAGTAAGCGCTGATGACATCGTGGATCAGTGTATTGCGAACGGTCTCGCGTGCGGCGTGTGTTGCTAAGTAGAGTGACCAGTTTGATTCACTCTGATTGGAGAGTCGACCCCAAAAATCAACCTCATACGCCAATGTACCATTGAGGGCAAAATCAGAATAGACAGCACCCTTGTTTTTAGTCGAGAAGGCTTCGTCACTCGTCTTTTGACGGGTATTGCTTGCATTGGCGTTGAGTGTTGGCAGTTCATTGTCCACACTCAGCCCATACGCTTGGCGTGCTTTGAGCACTTTGAGCGCAGAGAGCTTGAGATCGTCACTCCCCAAAAGGGCTTCATCCACAAGCGTATTTAGTTTTTCATCGTTAAACGCTTTCCACCATGTTTTGTTTACATGTAAACTCTCTTGCGTGCTTTGCGGTGTCTCTATTTTGGGAACATTGAGCTCAGGTTTGAGTGAACATCCACCTAAAAATAAGACAGTAACGAGTGATAAAAGGGTGATGTTACGAGACATGAGCTGCTCCTTTTTGAGTCAATTTTTCTTTCATTCGCATAATAAGATAGAAAAAGAGCGGTACGAAGAACGTTCCGATCACTGTGAGTGTGACCATTCCACCTACAACGGTTGTTCCGATGATATGACGGCTATTGGCTCCCGCTCCAGAACTCAAAGCGAGTGGCAAAGTTCCCGCAATAAAGGCAAATGAGGTCATAACGATCGGACGGAAACGAATACGTGCACCCTCAATCGTTGCATCGATCAGGCTGTATCCCTCTTTGAGTTTGTGCATCGCAAACTCAACCATCAAAATCGCATTTTTAGAGGAGAGTCCCACAAGCGTTACGAGTCCGACTTGGAAGTAGATATCGTTTTGTAAATCCCTAAAATAAACAGCGAGTGCTGCGCCTAAAAGTGCGAAAGGAACGGCTAAAACAATGGCAAATGGAATCGTCCAGCTCTCATACAGTGCCGCCAAAATCAAGAAGACGAAAATGATCGCATAGATGAAAGCGGTATTGCCACTTTTTTCTAAGAGTTTTTCTTGATACGATGTTCCCGCCCATGCGATCGTATAACCACTTGGAAGCACGCCTTTTGCGACCTCTTCGATGATGCGAAGTGCATCACCTGAGCTGTACCCTGGACTTGGTTGTCCTGAGATTTGCGCCGCTTGGAACATGTTGAATTTTTGAATAATCGAAGGACCAACGATACGTTTTATGCTTGCAACTGAGCTGATCGGAACAAGTCTTCCTTCGCTGGATTTGACAAAAACGTCATTGTAATTCTCTGTACCTTCTCTAAAGGTGCTGTCACTTTGGACATTGACGTGATAGGTTCGTCCAAAGAGGTTGAAGTCGTTGGCATAGGTATTTCCAAATGTTGCTTGAATCGTTGTGAAAATATCGGCAACATCGACACCTAAAGATTTGGCTTTTTCGTTATCAACGTTGATAAGAAACTGCGGCACGTTGGTGTTGATGGTAGAACGCATTGCTGCAAGCTCTTTTCGCTCCGCTGCTTTGGCGAGTATCTCTTTTACATAGCCATCCAGTGCTTGGATATTGCCTCCCGTTCGATCTTGAACATACATCTCAAATCCACCCGTGGTACTCATACCCATAATCGGAGGAGGGGTAACGGCAATGAGCATCGCCTCTTTATTTTGAGAAAGTCCTCGCATCATTTGACCCGCAATCGCTTGTGACGTTTGATCAGGACGTGGGCGGTCATCCCATGGGCTGAGACGAATAAAGCTAATGCCTGAATCGGTTTTATAGGCATTGATAATAAAATCAAGCCCTGACATGGCTCCCACACGAATGACATCGGGGTTGGTAAAGGCAAAGTCACTTACCTCTTGGCTGACTTTTTGCGTACGACTCAGTGAAGCTCCGGGCATCAGGTTGTTGATGACCAGAATCATGCCTTTGTCCTCATTGGGAACCAATCCTGTTGGGATACGCGCGGTGATAAAGAAAATTGCAGCGATCATCACAGCAAAAATCGCAACGTTGATCAGTCCAAAACGAATCGTTTTACGCACCCCTTTGGAGAAGAGTTGCGTTCCCACTTCAAAGAGGGCATTAAATTTTTGAATCAACCAAAAAGGTTCACTCTCATGTTTACGCAAAAGAAGCGCGCACAGTGCAGGGGTTAGGGTTAATGCCACAATACCAGAGATCGTTACGGAGATGATGACGGTCATCGCAAACTGTTTGTACATCATACCGCTAAAACCGCCCATAAAGGCAGCGGGTACAAACACGGCACACAAAACCATCACGATAGCAATAACCGGGCTTGTAATCTCTTTCATCGCCTTAATGGTGGCATCTTTAACACTGAGATCTTCTTCTCTGAGAATGCGCTCAACGTTTTCGATAACAACAATCGCATCATCAACAACCAACCCAATCGCTAAGGTGAGACCAAAGAGGGTGAGGAGGTTGATGGAAAAGCCCGCGGCATAAAAGCCTGCGAACGTTCCGACAATGGAGACAGGAATCGCAAGAACGGGAATAAACGTTGCGCGTAAATTGCCCAAAAAGAGGTAAATAATACCGACAACGAGCGCAATGGAAAGAAGTAACGTAAAGATCACTTCGTGGATCGATTCACGCACGAAAATCGTCGGATCGTAGGCCGTATCAATTTCAAGATCGCTTGGAAAGTTGGGAGAAATTTCTGCCAACTTTTGCTCTAAAAGGTCGGAAACTTGAAGCGCATTGGCTCCAGAAGCTAAGAAAATACCAATCGGGATCATCGGTTTGTTGTTGAAAATACCACCAAAGTAGTAAGACTCAACACCCAGTTCGACGTTGGCAATATCTCTCAGTTTTAACGAGGAGCCATCGCTGTTGGATTTGATGATAATATTGTCAAATTCACTCGCATTTTTAAGCCTGCCATCGGTTTTCACGGTGTAGGTGTAGGTTGGCTGTTTTGCCATCGGCTCTTGTCCGATTTGACCTGCGGCATACTGCTCATTTTGACTTTTGATTGCATTGATGACTTCGGCGGTGGTGAGATCATACGTCGATAGTTTATCGGGCTTAATCCAGACGCGAATTGCATAATTTTTATTACCAAAAATGGTAACATCACCGATTCCTGGAATTCGCTTAAGGTCATCGACAATGTTCACGAGTGCAAAGTTCGAGATAAACGTGGTGTCGTGAACGTTGTCTTTAGAGGTGAGGGTTAAAACTTTCAAAATATCAGGAGAGCGTTCTCTTGTTGAAACCCCTTGCCTACGAACCGCTTCAGGTAACTTGTTGGTTGCTATTTGAACACGGTTGTTGACATCGACTTTGGCTTGCTCAACATCGGTACCAATTTGAAAATAGACGTTGATGCTAACACTTCCACTCGGAGATGCGGTGGTGGTCATGTAAAGCATATTGCTAACACCATTGATCTCTTCTTCCAACGGTGCAGCCACGGTGGTCGCTATGGTTTGGGCATCGGCTCCTGGGTAGGTTGCGGAGACGATGATTTGTGGAGGAGCGATACTGGGGTACTCTTGAACCGGAAGCGATTTAATCGCAATAATTCCCGCCAAAATAATCACAATCGAAACAACGGTTGCAAAGATTGGGCGGTTGATAAAAAACTTGGAAAACATTATTTTGCCTCTTCGTTGATCACTTTATCCACTTTCACAGGTGCTCCAGCTTTAATTCTAAAGAAGTTATTGACAATCACAACATCGCCCTCTTTAAGACCATTTTCAATCACATAATCATTCTCGCTTGCTTCGCCCATCTTCACAGGTTTAACCACAGCTTTGCCGTCTTCCACAACAAAAACAACTGTGCCAAGAGGGTTTTGAAGAACGGCTTTTTGTGGAACTTTAATGACGTTATTACGGGTTAAGCCGACAAGATTGACCTTGACAAATTGATTTGGAAGAAGCTCTTTGCCTTCATTTTTAAAGGTAGCTCTGGCTTTAAGTGAGCCTGTTTTCGCATTCAGAGAGCTGTCTAAAAAGTCTACGACACCGATCTCTTTAAATTTGGCATCGCCTACTTGAAGCATTGCTTTGAGTTTGCCCTCGGTTGGGTTAACCCATTTGCCATTTTTGATGTTGTATTTTTGTTTCATCACATCAATATCAGGGATGGAAAATTCTACATGTAACGGGTTGATTTGCGTAATGTCCACTAAGGCGGTTCCATCGGTTACAAGGGCACCTACATCGACTTGTTTCAGCCCTGTCATACCGCTCATGGTTGCTTTAATGCTGGTACGATCAAGGTTGATGCTTGCATTTTGAAGGGAAGCTTTAGCGCTGGCTAAACTTGCTTTTGCCCCTTCATACGCCCAATAGGCACTGTCTTTTTCTTGTTCACTGGAAGCGCCTGATTCGAAAAGGGCTTTAATTCTCTCCCAATCTTTTGTCGCTTTTTGCAGTTGAACATCCAACGCATTCACGTTTGCTTTAGCAAGATTGAGGGCTGCTTCATAGCTGTCGGGCTCGATTTTATAGAGCACATCACCCTCTTTAACAAAGTCACCTTCATTAAAGAACTTTTTCATCAAAATTCCATTGGCACGTGCTTTAATGGTAACGCTCTGCGAACTGATGGTTTTACCAGGATATTGCAGGCTTAAAGCCTCTTCTTTTGCAGCAGTGATTTTGTACACGTCTACTGCGGGGGCAGGTGCTGTGGTGGCGGCAGGGGAGGGTTGTTTTTTTGCCTCTTCTGCATAACTTTGTGCTCCAAAAGCGAGGCACGCGACTAAAAGAAAGATCTTTTTATTGAGTAAAAACATCCGCATTTCCTTATTGGGTGATTATAATTCTATTAAATTGTAACATATTGGGGTTAATAATACGTAAATAGTACTAAGTGCTTTAAAGATTTAATTATTTTTAAATCTAATAAACCTTATACTCAAGAAATCTCGCGCAAAAAGGTATGATTATGAAACAACTTTCAGATGAAATTATACTGGAAGAGACCTCCATTTTAGTCTCTGAAACCGATAGTCTCGGGCACATTGTATTTGCCGATGAGACCTTTGTTACGATATCAGGTTATACGCTTGATGAACTCATAGGGCAACCTCACAATATTATTCGCCATCCTGACATGCCAAAAGCTGCTTTTAAAGCACTTTGGGAGACGGTTCAAAGCGGAAATATTTGGCAAGGTTTTGTTAAAAACAGCTGTAAAAATGGCCAATATTACTGGGTTTATGCTACGGTGTTTCCTTTTGGAAAGGGGCATTATCTCTCGGTTCGGAAAATGGCAACACGTGCAGAAATTGAGAAATATGCCAAGCTATACGCAACCATGCGATCAGAGGAGCGATAAGCCATGAAACATTACAGTCTAAAAATCAAACTACTAATCCTCACGGTTGTGGGACTCTTTATGTCTATACTCACGATGACAGGTATCTCTGTCTATCTTCTTAAACACGATGCTAACACGCGAATTGATGATATTAGTACCATTTTGTTAAATGAGCGAATTTTTACACTCAAATCCAATGTGGCTATCGCTAAAGAGGTGATTGATAACTATTATGATGAAAGTCAAGCGGCTCTCAAATCCTCCAATAAACCTGCCAATGAAATCACAGCGTATTACCAAGGAAAAGCCAAAGAGGCGATTCGAGGATTGCGGTATGAAACGGAAGATGGCTATTTTTGGATTCAAGACTCAAACCTTGTGCTGGTCATGCATCCGGATAGGCCTCAATTGGAAGGTAAGTCCATAGCCGAGAATAAAGACGCCAATGGAAAACTGCATTACAAAGAGATGAATGAGAAGATTGCCAAAGAGGGTAAAGCCATTGTGAATTACATGTTTGTGAGCCCCAAAACCAATAAAGCGAGCCCTAAAGTTGCGTATGCAGAGCTTTATCCTGCATGGGGATGGGTCATTGCTACAGGAGTACAGATATCGCATATTGATGAAAAAATTAATCAAGAAAAAGAGAAAGTGAGTCAATCGGTTAATGAGATGATTTTTAAAAACAGTGTGGCTGGGTTATTGGTCATTGTACTTTTTTCTTTTTTATCGTGGTATGTTACCCGTGCGTTGGTGGTCAATCGTATGTTGGAATTAGAGCTGTATGTGGAAGATTTCAGTGCCTATGTTACCAACAGAAAAAATTTGATGGATTACCATCTTGAAGATGATCGGGAAGATGAAATTGGGGAAACCATCAAAACGGTCAATAAAGCCTTTAAAGATTTTGAAAAACTGCATCTGGATGACATTCGCGTGGTCGGTGAAGTGCTGATTATCTGCTCTAAAATGGCAGGGGGGTATTTGCAAAATAAAACGCATTTTATCTCATCGAACTATCTGACCAACCGTCTCTCATTTGAAGCTGATTGTATGATCAGTAAAATCAATGAGGTGATTGATGCGACCCTCGATTCGTTGAAAAATTTTCAAAATGGTGATTTTAGTAAACCCATAGCGATTAAGACACAAGGCGAACTCAAAATCTTGGTCGATGGCGTGAATGCCCTAGGAAAAGCACTCTCTAATATGATCGATGAGAACACCAAACAGAGTTCTCAAATTAATGAAAATGCACAACAGCTTGCCAATTCGGTCTCCACCATCAAAAATGAGCCTTTGAGTGATCTGAATCGTATCGTGAAAAAAACAACCACCTCGATGCAAGAGATGGGTGCCATTCAACAGCATCTCGCCGATACACTGACCACTTTGACCCAAAACGCGAAAGAGGCGAATGACATCTTAAATATGATTGGCGATATTGCGGATCAAACCAATCTCTTAGCGCTGAATGCAGCGATAGAAGCAGCACGTGCAGGTGAGCACGGTCGTGGGTTTGCGGTAGTTGCGGATAACATTCGTGAACTTGCCGATAAAACCAACCATTCGCTCTCCCAAATCAAGGCAACCATTGGGGTCATTGTCGGCGGCATCGCAGATAGTTCTTCTAAAATGAGTCGTAACGCCAAAGAGATGACCACGCTCACCAAAGATGTGGAAGAGATCGAGGAGAAGACCGGCGATATCTTAAATATTATGAGTAAACTGGGCTAAAAAATTTTACATGTAAAGATAAAACGCTTTACATGTAAAACCTCCTGTGTAATTTAATCGCTTCATTTTTTCTCTCACCTTCCGATATATCTTTGGGGCAAATCAACGAGTAAGGAAATGGACATGAGTACGATCACGACATCATATTCTTCTCAAGTTCTGGTAGACCAAAACAAAAATACCTCCAACAGTGCTGCACCATCAGCACAAGCGCAAGAAGAGAATCTTGCCTCAACAACGTCCAGTACACCTGTTGATAGCGTTGAAATTTCAAAGGAAGGCAAAGCTTTAGCGGCGGGTTCTTCGAGTGAGAGTTCAACAACGAAAGATGGGTCCAGTAGTAGCACGCAAAGCGGGGGCGCTAGTGCAGCTTCAGGAGCCAGTAGTTCGTCATCATCAAGTAGTGCTGATAGCATAAAGAAGCAGATCGCAGCGCTTGAAAAGAAAATTGCAGCACTTGAAAAAGAGATCGCGGCAGAGCAAAAATCATCTAAAAATGATGAAGCGAGCGAAAAAAATATTCAACTCAAGCAAGCGCTTTTGGGCTCATATCAAGCTCAACTTGCCGAACTTGAAAAACAAGCTGCGGAAGCAGCATCTGCCTAAATAAACACCCTGTTTGGCTTGGGAAAAAGCTTTACATGTAAAACCTTACATGTAAAGCTTTTAAGGCAGCTCTTACACCCTCTTAAGTCCTCATTCGCTACAATAGATTCTTAATGAAAAAACTAAATTATTGATGAGAAACTATGAGCGACACACCTTACACCCATTTACATTTACACACTGAATATTCACTCCTTGATGGCGCCAATAAAATAGGCAAACTGGTAAAAAAACTCAAAGCCCAAGGCGTTACTTCGGTTGCCATAACCGATCATGGAAACATGTTTGGCGCGATTGATTTTTACAAAACGATGCGCAAAGAGGGCATCAAGCCGATCATTGGCATGGAAGCGTACATTCACAACCAAGATGACATCGGCGATAAAACCACGAAACAGCGTTTTCACCTCTGCTTGTATGCCAAAAATGAGGTTGGCTATAAAAACTTGATGTATCTCGCTTCCATGAGCTATATCAAAGGTTTTTACTACTATCCGCGTATTAACAAACAGATGTTGCGTGAACACTCCGAAGGGCTGGTCTGCTCGGGTGCGTGTCTGCAAGGCGAAGTGAATTGGCATCTCAATCTGAATAACAAACGCAACGTCCAATTTGGCGCAAAAGGGTATGAACGTGCTAAAGAGGTAGCACTTGAGTACAAAGAGATTTTTGGCGAGGACTTTTACTTAGAGGTGATGCGCCATGGTATTACCGATCAACACTTTATTGACGATAGTATTTTACGAATTTCGAAAGAGACGGGCATCAAACTCATTGCGACCAACGACACCCACTATTTAGAGCAAGACAATGCCGAAGCACACGAGGCGTTTATGTGTATTGCGATGAATAAAGAGTTTGACGATCCTAACCGTCTTCGCCACTCCGTGCATGAGTTTTACCTTAAATCTCCTGCGCAAATGAGCGACCTTTTTGCCGACATTCCGGAAGCAATTTCCAATACCCAAGAGATTGTGGAGAAGTGTAATTTAGAGATTAAACTGGGCGATCCAACCCCTCCAAAATTTAAATTTACCAAAGAGTATGCCGCGAAAGAGGGGCTTAGTTTTGAGAGCGATGATGACTTTTTTGCCTTTAAAAGTCGTGAGGGACTTGAAAAACGACTTTTACATGTAGACCCCAGTAAACACGAAGAGTACAAAGCAAGGCTAGAGCGCGAAATCAAAATCATCTGCGATATGAAGTTCCCGGGTTACATGCTCATCGTTTGGGATTTTATTCGTGAAGCCAAAGAGCGTGGCGTTCCAGTCGGTCCTGGACGAGGTTCAGCAGCGGGAAGCTTGGTTGCCTTTTCTCTCTTTATCACCGACATCGATCCGATGCCTTACAACTTGCTCTTTGAGAGGTTCCTGAACCCTGAACGTATTAGTATGCCCGATATTGATATTGACTTTTGTCAAAGTCGCCGTGGCGAAATCATCGACTATGTGGTTGAAAAATACGGCCGTTACAACGTGGCGCAAGTCATTACCTTTGGTAAACTGTTAGCCAAAGGAGTCATTCGTGACGTGGCGCGCGTACTTGCGATTCCCTACGCCGAAGCTGATGCGATGGCAAAACTGATTCCCGATGAACTGGGCATCACGCTCAATGGCGTGGGTGTGGAAGGCGAAGAGGGCTACAAAGGCGGTGCGTACCAAAAAGAGCCAAAACTGCGCGAACTCATTGAAAGCAGTCCTAAGATGCAACGCGTGTGGAAGTTTGCCTTAGCGCTTGAAGGATTGAACCGCAACTCGGGTATGCATGCCGCGGGTGTTGTTATCAGCGATGAAGAGTTGTGGCATAAAACACCGCTTTATCAGCCTTCCGGTGAAGACCATCTCGTCACACAGTATTCGCTCAATTACCTTGAAGATGTCGACTTAATCAAGTTCGACTTTTTGGGTCTAAAGACCCTAACGGTGATTGATAACGCGCTGAAACTCATTAAACTTCGATACAAAAAAGAGATTGATTTTACGACCACTGATATGAACGATCCTAAAGTGTACGAGCTGATTCAAAGCGGTGAGACGGTGGGACTTTTTCAGATCGAATCCAGTGGTATGCAATCTTTGAATGAGCGCCTTAAACCGACCAATTTTGAAGATCTCATCGCCGTCCTTGCCCTGTACCGTCCAGGTCCAATGGAGTCTGGAATGCTCGATGACTTTATCGAACGAAAGAATGGTCTCAAAGAGATTAGCTACTTTTTTGATGAGTTTACGAAGCCATTGCGCCCAATCTTGGAGCCAACCTATGGAGTTATCGTTTACCAAGAACAGGTTATGCAGATCGTTCAAGCCATCGGTGGTTTTAGCCTTGGCGAAGCGGATTTGATTCGTCGTGCGATGGGTAAGAAAAAGATCGACTACATGAAACAAAAAGCTGAAGAGTTTGCGCAAGGTGCGGTTAACCAAGGCTTAGATCGTGCCCATGCCATTGAGCTTTTTGGACTGATCGAGAAGTTTGCAGGGTATGGTTTTAACAAATCACACTCCGCGGCGTACGCGATGGTTACCTTTGAAACGGCGTACCTGAAATGCTATTATCCACAAGAGTTTATGGCAGCACTTCTCACCTCAGAGCAAGACAATACCGATAAAATCGTTAAGTACATTGATGAGGTCAAACGTCTTGGACTCAAACTTTTACCACCCTCTATTCAGCACAGTTTGATTGAGTTTAGTGCGATTACTGATACGGACGGGCAAGAGGCGATTCTCTTTGGTATGGGAGCGATAAAAGGTGTGGGCAATGCGGCGATTAGTAAAATTTTAGAAGCCAGAGAAGGGGCACTCTTTTCCGATATGAGTGATTTTATCTCCCGCATTGACAGCTCCAAAGTCAATAAAAAAGTGTTAGAGTCCTTCATTAAATCAGGAAGTTTTGATGACTTTGGCTACTCAAGACGCGCGTTACTGGAAAACATTGATGGCATTATTGAAGCGAGTGCGGAGTGCAGTCGGGCGAAAAAGATGGCGGAGTATTCACTTTTTGGCGATGCCGAAGAGATGACAACTGTGCAAGTGAGCATCGAAAATATTCCCGAATTTGATAACAAGCGTATGTTAGAGCTGGAAAAAGAGACGATTGGTTTTTACATTTCTGGACATCCTCTTGATGCCTTTAGAGCTGAAATTGATGATATGAACTACACGCTCTCCAGCGAGCGCGATCAGATCGAAGATGGAAGCAAAGCGCTTTTTATTGGAAAAGTAGAAGGTATTACGGAGAAAATCAGTAAAAAAGGGAACAAATTTGGCATCATTTCGCTCATGGATTTCCATGGGTCGATGGAGCTGACGGTCTTTGAAAAACAACTTGAAACACTCTCTCGTTTAGATATCGAAAAACCGCTCTGTTTTAAAGTC